>Ga0209376_1000199_pt1 | contig 65883 bp, 63 predicted proteins | sample GraSoiAngelo_134_FD_185891 | JGI IMG/M metagenome (GOLD analysis project Ga0209376, IMG submission 185891) | Grasslands soil microbial communities from the Angelo Coastal Reserve, California, USA - 14_0929_05_30cm (SPAdes) (version 2) | ecosystem: Environmental > Terrestrial > Soil > Grasslands ...
CTTGATGCATGCGCTGACTACACTCACTCGCTGCAGTTCCTTCTGACTCAACGTGAATGTCTCCTGTCTCATAGGGTGACATTTTCACGTTGCCGTTAAGGGGTGACAGAATTATGGAGCTAAGACACGCCGCGCTCAGAGCCGTGGACAAAACCACTGTTTTATGGTACTCTTTACATAGCGTTTGTTGCTCTTGCAATCCCTTTTGACCCGCTCAAGAGGCTGCAATCACAAGCTCTGCCGCCGCTGGAAACGGACCAAGAGACGCGACGCAATTCCAATATCGCGGACTCCGACCCGGTCGGAGTTGCGCGTGTGAGGCTGGACAGTGAAGGAACAGGGAACAGCGAAGTGGTTTAATGCTTCAAAGGGCTTCGGATTTATCCAGCGCCAGACGGGAGAAGATGTTTTCGTGCACTTCTCCGCGATCGCGATGGAAGGCTACAAGTCGCTCAACGAAGGTCAAGCCGTGGAGTTTGAAGTGAAGAAAGGCCCCAAGGGCCTTCAGGCTGAGAGCGTTACCAACCTCTAGTCTCTGACAGGAGTGCTACCGAGTGGTTCGGATGCTCTCCTTTCGAGATTCGAATCGAGATTATCAGCGAGCGCGGTCAAGGAGGAAGTTGTGCAAGTAATGCAGGAAGGTCAGACAATTAAGCATGAGACGTACGGCCTGGGTATCGTGACCGCTTCCGACCAGGAACGCACCGCCGTGGACTTTGACGATCATGGCCCCAAGCTGTTCGTCACCAGCATTATGACGGCCGAACTGATCGGCGAAGCGCCTGCGACTCCGCCAAAGACCAAGCGTCGCCGCAAGGCCTCTACGGCAGCCAAGGCCGCGAAAAAAGCCGCAGCCGCAGTAGCCGCCAGCCGTTCGTAAAGTTCTCTAAGCCAATCAGAATACCTTTGCACCTAGTCGGCGCACGGGTGTGCCCGCTTGCATTTCTAATACAAATCCCGGTGATTATGATACGTTCTGACCTATGAAGAGTGTTGTGGTTCTCGGAGTCATACTTCTGGTTCTTGGCGTAATTGGGCTCGTCCACCCTAATTTCAACTATCACAAACAGGAAGAAGTCGCGAAGATCGGCCCTATCAAAGCTACGGTGGACGAAGAGAAAACCGCGCAAGTCCCGGCTGCGGTTTCGATTACTCTTCTCACTGTCGGCATTGTGCTCGTGGTGCTGGGGCCACGCATGAAGCAGTAGCTTTTGTAATCGACGCCATTTGCGGTATCGCTCAAGGCTCCCGTCATCGTTTTCAACGCTTACTGCTACGCTCCGCCGCACAGTAAACGCATTGACATCCCCCCAGCATAGGACTAAACAAGACCTATAGAAGTTTCGTCTCCAGGGGCCGGGTTTTAAAAACGGAGAGAGAGATGAAAAAAGATACGCAGAAGTACGTCTTGGGGCTTGGTGTGCTTCTTGGGTGTTTCTTCACTGTTTCTATTTCAACGCGGGCGCAAACCGCCACAGGAGTCAGCGACAAAGAAATCCTAATTGGATCGTGCTCCGCGCTGGAAGGGCCCTCGCATTTTTTGGGCACGGAAACTGTGAGTGGGGCGAAAGCTTATTTCGCCATGGTCAATGACGCTGGCGGCGTAGACGGCCGCAAATTGAAACTCGTCGCCTACGACGACAGCTATGATCCTGCAAAGACGGAAGCGTGCTTCAACCGCCTGATGGAGCAGAAAGTTTTCGCGCTTGGTTTTTTCGTCGGCACACCTACGGCCGTGAAATACATTCCGATGGCGGAGAGCAACAAGATTCCAGTAGTTGGACTTTTCACCGGAGCGCAGACGCTATATGTCCCGCTGCGGCACTGGATTGTGAACGTTCGCGCCTCCTATTTCGATGAAACACGAGAACAAATCGAGGGCATGTGGGGAACGCTGGGTTATAAAAAAATTGGCGTTATTTATCCTGAAGACGCCTTTGGCGCGGCAGTGCTTGATGGTGTAAAGGCAGCGTTGAAGGCCCATGACGCTGAACCGGTCGCTGCGGCTTCCTACCAGCGGCAAACCGCGCAAGTCGGTGGCGCGATCGACACCGTGAAAGCCGCAAAGCCGGAGGCCGTTGTTTTGGTGGGACCAGCGAATACAGTTGCTCCCATTCTCAAACAATCTCATGCCAAGGGCTGGAAGCCGCTCTTCCTCACGGTGTCTTTCGTGGGGACGGACGATTTGATCCAGGAAGCTGGCTCCGACTCGGACGGCATGGTAATCACCCAGGTCGTGCCACCCTACTATCTGACCGACTACAAGACGGTCGCCCTTTACCGCCGCGAACTGACGAAATACTTCCCCTCGGCCCAGCCGAACTTCGTAAGCCTGGAAGGCTTTGTCGATGCGATGGTGCTAGTGGAAGGGCTGAAGCGCGCGGGAAAAGAATTAACACGCGACGGGCTGATTCGAGGCGTTGAATCTATCCATGAATTCGATATGGGCCTCGGCCCGCAGCTCAAATTGAACTATTCATCGAAATCGCACAAAGGGTTCGATCACGTGCTTCCCACGGTGATTCGTGGCGGCCGCGCCGTCCCTTTCACTGATTGGTCGACCGCTACGCCAAAGTAATTTCATAGGCACGCGCACAAAATGCGTTGTCCTGCAACTCTCGCTGGCAAGAGACGATGCGAAGCGCGAAATATTTTCGGTGTTACCTGACCGCGGATGCGGCCTGATCGAACGCGTGATACGAAGAACGCACCAGCGGGCCCGCTTCCACGTGTTTGAAGCCCATACCCTCGCCGAGGATTTTGTATTCGGCAAATTCGTTAGGGTGGACGTATCGGACGATGGGCAGATGCTCGCGAGTCGGTTGCAGATACTGGCCCAACGTCAGGATGTTTGTGCCTTGCGCGGCGAGATCCTGCATCGTGGCCAGAACTTCTTCCTTTTCCTCGCCAAGCCCAAGCATCAACCCGGTCTTCGTCGGAACTTCCGGATGCGCTTCCTTCGAACGGCGCAGCAGCTCGAGCGAACGTTCATACACTGCACCTTTGCGGACCTGCCGGTAGAGCCGCGGCACGGTTTCCGTATTGTGGTTGAGAATGTCCGGGCGCACGGCAAGAACCGCGCCTAACGCGTCCCAGTCACCGCGAAAATCAGGAATCAGCACTTCGACCTTGCAGCCCGGAACGCGCCGGCGAATCTCTTCAATAGTGCGCGCAAAAATGTGCGCGCCTCCGTCAGGCTGGTCGTCGCGGTTTACCGAAGTCACCACCGCGTAGCGCAGCCCCAATCTTTCGACGGCTTCGGCCACGCGAAAGGGCTCTTCTTCGTCCGGCGGTCCGACGGGCTTGCCTGAAGGCACGGCGCAGAATCCGCAAGCCCGCGTGCAGATGTCGCCTAGAATCATGAACGTCGCCGTGCCATGTTCCCAGCACTCGCCCATGTTGGGGCAGCGCGCGCTCTCGCAGACGGTGTGCAGATCCAGCGTGCGCATGATGCGCTTCAGGTCCTGATATCGCTCGCCACCAAAAAACTTGACGCGCAGCCAATCTGGCCGCGGATGCGCAGTCGGCGAAGGCACTGACATGGCCGACACGTTCGAGATGATATGGAAAGGAGAGGCCATTGGGCTCGATTGAAACCCTCATTTTACGCGATTCCAGCACATCGTACAAACTGCACATGGAAAGCGTCTACGGTACCTTCGTTATTTCTGTGGCGTCGCCCGTCTGATGGTCTGCGATCTGAAAACGCAGAAACCGATGCACAGCCTGAAGTGCTTCGGGGTTCTTGGTTGTGATGCGGATGCGCGTCCCACGTTCCGCGTCCTCAACATTGTACTGAATGCTGTCGCGAAGCCGTTTCATAGCTTCGGTTCCCGTCGGATTCTGCGCGTGAATTAGCATGGGTGAGGAAAAATCTCCCGCCGCAAACATCTTGGCAATGTGCCCGAAATGCGAGCGAATTTCGTCGCGGCTCGTGGCGTCTTGGGAGTCATTGGATTCGGCTTCAATGGCCCCGCCGTCCGAGTAAAGCCGGAAATGATGCCTCGTCTTCTCGAACCGCTCGCACCCGCATCACCGCCTGTGGGGTGTACAGCCGGTATCCGTTCGACGCGCGCGCCGCAGGAGGCAGAATTCCAATGCGTTCGTAGTGCCGCAGGAGATCCGTGGTGACTCCCGTCAACTCGGCAAGCTCACCGGAGCGAAGCATCCTCTGGTCCACCAGGAAATCTCGCAAACAACTAAAGTATCGACCCTGGAATCCGTTCCAGGGTCAAGCACTTTCTTAGACGGCTGACAATCCTGGCGGTTAAGAGCAAGATTTGTTTCGTATCGTATACTCAGGCGACGTGAGAATGACCATGAAGTTCTTTATCCTCGGCTTCTTCCCCCTCCTCCTTGCAAGCGTTGCCCCCGCGCAGACGGCTTCGAGCGGCCCTCCCATAACAAGACCCAGAACCGACGAATGCGCGATTTCGGGGATCGTAGTGAAACTCGCGGGAAGCGAGCCGGTAAAAACCGCGATGGTACAGCTTCAGAACCTGCAGGATTTGGCGCACACTGTCTCCGTAGTCACCGACGTGAGTGGCCGATTCGAGTTGAAAGGAATCGATCCCGGGCGCTACCGGCTGAAGGTGAGCCGCACAGGCTTTGTGACTCAGGAGTATGGCCAGAGAACACCAAATGATCCCGGGGCGGAAATTCGTCTCTCCCCAGGACAAAACTTACGCGACCTTCTTTTCCGCCTGATTCCGTGGGGTGTGATCGCCGGGAGGGTCCTGGATGAAGAAGGCGAGCCGCTTCCTTGGGCGCAAGTCAGCGCGTTGCGCGAAGTCTATTCCAATGGAAAGCGCAGGCTGTCACCGGAAGCCCTCGTCCCGACAAATGATCTTGGGGAGTTTCGGCTTTTTGGCCTCAAACCCGGCAGGTACTTTGTCAGCGCCAGGTACAAAGCGGGTCTGCACATCGTCGGCCGGGGAGAAGTGCGAGAAGATGAAAGCGACGACTCCCGGCCGGAATTCATGCCGATCTACTATCCCAATAGTCCTGATCCGGCGAGGGCTTCAACGATTGCGCTCAAAGCCGGTGAAGAAATCTCCACAGTCGAAATTCTCCTGCGGCCTGTGACGACCTATCGGGTCCGTGGCCGCGTCTACAACATGGTTGCTGGCAGGCGTTCAAATACCGGCGTCATCGTTCAATTGGAGCAGCGCAACAGTAACATTGCCTCGGGTTCGCCAGATCGTCAGTTAAATGTCGAAAATACTGATGGCTCCTTTGAAATTGCGGGCGTGCTGCCTGGCTCCTACACCCTGAGCGCCTTTTGGTTTGAGGATGGTCGGCGATATCAGGCACGGCAGTCTGTTGAGGCAGGCAACGCCGATGTAGAGGGCGTAAACCTCACAATCGTGCCCGGGATAACCGTACCCGGACGAATCGTCTGGGACGGGAAGCCAAGCTTGGACCGGGATGAACTCCTCGTCAGCATCACTCCCGCGGACTCGCGGGTTTCTTTCAATGCGCCCGCGAGGGTCGTGGGAAATTTATTTGCCTTGAAGGATGTTTTCGACGGAACTTATCGTTTGCGTGTGATTGGGCAATCGAAGGATTGCTACGTTAAGTCCATCCGCTACGGGTCTAGTGACAAGATCGAAAGCGGCTTCACCGTTTTCCGTGGCACACAATCTTCACTCGAAGTAACCATCAGTTCGCGCGGCGCTCGAATTCAAGGAGCCGTCACCGACAAGGATAACCTTCCTGTGACAGGCGTGTGGGTCGTTCTGGTGCCCGATGAAGCGCACCGCGATCAATCGCGTCTATTCCAAAAAGCAGCCACGGATCAATTTGGGCACTATCTGCTGAGAGGGGTTGTGCCCGGCGACTACAAGATCTTCAGTTGGGACGAAGTGGAAGATGGCGCTTGGGAAGATCCAGATTTCCTCAGGACATTTGAGGATCGCGGTCAGAAGATTTCGGTAGAGGAGGGGGACGCCAAGACGGCGGATATTGTCACGATCAGGACGAAAGTCTCCCAGTGATTGAAACTCCTCGGTGCCAATGAGCACGATTACAGCGGTTGCCGCGAAGAGCGGATGAAATCGCGCAGAACAGTAACGTTGGGGCCGTAAGCACCGATGCGTCCGGCATCCACAGGCAGGCCGAGACTCTCGGCAAGGTCGAGATCCACGCCTGCGTCGTCCAGCTCAGACAGGCTGAAACCTTGCGCTGGCAGCACGCGATTTATCCCTGTTGGATAGACCGGCCGAGGCGGGCGGTGACGTCGCCAGGGGCGCCGCGCCAGCTCGTAAAACTGCTTCCAATCGCGTTTGTGCCAAGTCGTCATTTCAATCTTAACTGCGGTCCCGTTCGAATCACCTTATCCCGTAGTACGTTTGCTTCAATCCTTTGATGCGCCTTCGTCCGATAAGGTTCACGAGATTCCTGGCGCGCACCCATCCTCCACGGAACCGCTCCCGGACTATTCATATACTTCATAAACCTGTCTGCAACCAATTTTCCTTGCCTGTTGTTTCAAACGCGTTACGGGACGAATTGTTTCACGAAACAGGACAGGCATGCCGCGGGATACTACACACCTTCGCGCAAAACTAATCAGCGCCATGATTCGCTCGCGCAGTCTCCGCGTGCAACAATTTTCTTGCCGACTTCTCTTCCATGAAATTGGACGAGCTGTATTAGCGAAGGTGAGGTCTGTTAGGGCAACTGATTGACACAAAGGTGTCGCAGAGGATTTCCGCAGAAGGCCGAGGCGCCCATGGAAACCAGGGCGCCGCGTTCCTAGTTTCGACACGCCCTCTTACCAACGATTACCACGGTCGCCGCGATCTCCGCCGCGCCCGCCACCTCCGCCATGGCCGCCACGCCCACCACCGCCTCCGCCATGGCCACCGCGTCCGCCGCCGTACCCGCCGCGCCCTCCGCCACCGCCACTGCGCTCCGCCTGGGGACGTGCTTCGTTTACTACGAGGTTTCTTCCCCCGAAATTCTGACCGTTCAAGGAATTCACCGCGCGATCCGCGTCTTCGTCGTTGGTCACTTCAACGAAGGCGAACCCGCGCGATTGTCCTGTAAACCGGTCGCGAATCAGATTGACGCCCGAGGGAGTTACACCGACTTGAGAGAACCACTCATTGAGCTGGTCTTCCGTCGCGGAAAACGGAAGATTACCGATATAGAGCTTCTTCACCTCTTACTCCTTCTGTCCGGAACCTAAAATGCGAGTCGCGGAGCGCGCTGAAGAGACAGCTTTCCTCTACCATTACCGGCAGTCCGGTTGGCCGGGCCACCCCAGGCACGGGACCGTTGCTTCAGCGGTCTGTTGCATCGTCTCGGAAATTAACCCACTTTGCAACAGAAATTGTCCCAAATCGGGAAGCCCCATCCCCATGCTAATTCCTTAGGCCTTTCCTCTTCGCCGCAGTTTAGTGGTAGCATGCGGCCAAATTCGTTTCACTCCGGAGAGGCCTATGCGCGGCACGATGATGGATTTCCCGTTGACGCTGCCCACCATCCTGGAGCGCTCCGGTAAGATTTTTCCGCGCGTCGAGATCGTTTCCCGCAGGCCAGACAAGTCCATCAATCGCACGTGCTATGGCGAATTCCACGGTCGCGCACGCCGACTCGCGGCTGCGTTGACGAAACTTGGTTTGCGACCGGGTGACCGTGTCGCCTCCATGATGTGGAATCATGCCGGCCACCTGGAGGCCTTCTTCGGCGTTCCGTGTGCCGGCGGCATCCTGCATACTTTGAATCTTCGTCTCCATCCTCATGAAATTGCAGGAATCGCCAAACAGGCCGGTGACCGGTTCCTTTTGATCGACGATGTCCTCCTGCCGCTTTACGAAAAATTCCGCGAGAATGTTTCCTTCGAACGAGTGATCGTCGTCCCTTATGGCTGCAACACCATGCCCGAAGGTTTCCTGAATTACGAAGATCTGCTTGCGCAAGCTGGCGATGATTTTCGATATCCGCCTATTGACGAAAACGATGGCGCCGCCATGTGCTTCACCTCCGGCACAACCGGCCATTCCAAGGGCGTTATCTATTCCCACCGCGCACTGGTATTACATTCCTTCTGTTGCGGCCTCAACGAAGTGTTTGGCTTGAGCCATATGGATACCGTGCTGCCGGTCGCTCCGATGTTCCATGCCAACGCCTGGGGCCTGCCGTTCGCTTGCACCATGCTGGGCGCACGCTTGGTTCTCCCCGGTCCGAATGTCGATCCGGAAAGCGTTCTTGGCTTGATGGTCGGTGAGCACGTCACCGTTGCTTGCGGCGTCCCCACCGTCTGGATCGCTGTGCTCGATGCGCTCGAGAAAAATCCCGCTCGGTGGAAATTCGACAATTCCATTCGCGTCGTCTGCGGAGGCACGGCGCCGCCTCTCGAACTGATTCGCCGGCTCGATCGCTTCAACTTGCACATCAAGCATCTGTGGGGCATGACCGAGACAACTCCCGTCGGCACTTCCGGCGGACTCCGGCCTCATATGCGCGACTTGCCCGAAGAAAAGAAATATGAAATTCGCGCCAAACAGGGTTGGCCGGCGCCCTTCGTCGAGATTCGCTTGACGCGCCCAGAGGGCCCCGAAGGCAAATCGACAGAGGTTCCATGTGATGGCATTTCTTCTGGAGAGATTGAGATTCGCGGTCCGTGGGTCGCTGCCAGTTATCACGAATCGCCCGACCAAGCCCATCGCTGGACGGAAGACGGCTGGTTCCGCACCGGCGATGTCGCCACCATGGACGACGAAGGCTACGTCAAAATCGTGGACCGCGCGAAAGATTTGGTGAAGTCCGGCGGCGAGTGGATCAGTTCTGTCGATCTCGAAAATACATTAATGGGTCATCCCGCCGTCAAGGAAGCTTGCGTTGTCGGCATTGCCCACCCTAAGTGGCAAGAGCGTCCGCTCGCGGCCGTCGTTTTGAAAGAGGGCGCGAGCGCGACGCCGCAAGAATTGCGCGCCTTCCTCGCCGAATCTTTTGCCAAGTGGCAGCTTCCTGACGCCTTCGTGTTCCTCGACGCCATTCCCCGTACGTCCGTCGGCAAATTCAAAAAAATCGCCCTCCGCGAACAATTCGCCAATTGGAAATGGGATTCATAGAGGCTGGGCTTACCTGCCCGCATCTTTTCGATTTCATTCATGAACAAGGACGTTCCTTTTTCAAACTACACACTTTCCCTGAATAGCTCTCAGCAATTCTCCCCACTCTGATTCCAACGTTCAACCGATTGCAAGAGCCTCTCGCGCTTGCTAAATAGCTAACCTGCAGATTCAACGTCTCCGGACGCCAGCAGCGAGACCCAGCAGGAAAGCCTCGGCTTTGACGCCTCGGTTTTCCCATCCGCACGCCCGGGAATTGATTTTCAACTGTTCAGCAGTGGAGAGACTCTCAGCAAGATCCCTCGGCTTGCCGCTCTCCGCAGATTCAGACCTAACCGAACTCGGAAGGGGGCGGTCCATGTTCAAGTTAAGCAAAGCGTTTTTCTTAGGCTGTTGTCTGTGTTTGGTCTGCGCGGCAAAGGAAACTACTTTACAGGCCCAGAGCGCCGGCTTGGTCTACGTCACAAATGCCGGCGGTAACTCCGGCGCGGCCGCTGGCAGCATTTCCGTTTACTCCATCGATAGCCAGACGGGCAGCCTGCTCCCCGTGCCAGGCTCGCCGTTCGCGGACCCGGGAGGCCCGTGGTCCATTGCAGTGGACCCTAAAAGCCGGTTCGCATACATCGCCAATCGCGGCGACGACACCATCAGCGCGTATGCCATTGGCGGCACCGGGGCTCTCACGCCTGTTCCCGGTTCGCCTTTCCCGCAAGATCGTACGGCGAGTGGGGAGCTCCCCGCGTCCGTTGCCGTCGATCCCGCGGGAAAGTTTGTCTTCGTCGCGAACTATAATTATCGAAACGTTCGCGCCTATCAAATTGACCAAAATACGGGCGCACTAACCCCGTCTCCCGGCTCGCCCTTTCCGGCGGGAACAAATCCTCAGTCTGTAACCGTGGATCTTTCTGGCAAGTTTGTGTACGTCGCGAACGGCTATCACAACGGAAACGGAACCGTTTCAGCCTACACCATTGAGCAAAGCACGGGATCGCTGACGCCGATTCCCGGCTCGCCTTTCACAGTTCCCACAGATCACTCCAAGACCGGCTTTCCGGCCCCCGGAACGATGCCTTGCTCCGTAACCGTGCATGCCATAGCCACGGGACAGGCGCTCTATGTGGCGGATTCTTTTCAAAACGACATTTGGCAGTACGTCATTGAGGGCGCCACGGGAGCACTCGCGCTGTCTCCCACCTCTCCGTTCTCCGTGCCGGGCGGCCCATACTCCGTGAAGGCGAACTCCAGCGGTCCGTTCCTCTACGCATCGAATTCGTACCCAAGTTATCCAACCGGCAGCGTGGCCGGCTACACCATTGACGCAGTCAGCGGCTCGCTGACGGCGGTTCCTGGTTCCCCCTTTATGGCGGGAACCGTTCCCGTCGGAGTGGCAGTCGATCCTGCGGGCCGGTTCGTCTTCACGGCAAATCAAGGCTCTTCGATGAACAACTTTACGGGCACTGTGTCTGCTTACGCGGTCGACGCGAATACCGGCGCCCTCGCTCCTGTGCCGGGCTCGCCCTTTGCAGCAGGACTGGAGCCCACCTCCATCGCAACTGCTCGTGACCCAGGTGCTGGCGCTGGGGCGCGGCAGAGACGGAAGGCCCTTAATGCTCCCGTGAAAGGGAAGCCCATTTAACGCGGATCCGGGCACAAAGACTGTGCTAGCCATTCTTCCCTCTCTTCTCAGTCTATAGGGGAAAAGAAACTTGGAAAAGCGTTCGTGTCCGGCCCGAACCAGAAATCAAATTTAGGAGGAACTGTTCATGATCATTATCAAGTGGAGTAAAACCTTATTCTTTAGTGCAGTCGTGCTGATGTTGAGCGCAGGCGCAACCAGCCTGTCGGCCCAGTCCGCAGGCTTCGTTTACGTCGCAAACTCTAATCACTATCCCCAGCCTAGCAGCATTTCAGCTTATTCCATTGACAGCAAGACTGGGGGTCTATCAGCCGTTCCTGGCTCGCCGTTCCAAGCGCGTAGGGCGATTGGCAGTATTGCAGTAGACCCTACAGGCCGTTTCATCTACGTAACCGATCCTTCCGCAACCAGCATTTTGGCCTATAGCATCGACGGAACCAGGGGAATTCTAGTGCGTCGCGCCAGCAAGGCTGGCGCGGCGCTGCTCGATAAGCTGCAGGAATTTTGGCTTTTCCTTCAACCAAAGCGCTTCCAGCTCTTTGCTAAAACCAACGAGCACCCAGGGCATCCGCCGTTGCAGGGACTCCAATAGTTTCGGAACTGAATCTTTCTTCCCGCTGATTTCCAGGGACTGCCCCTTGGAGTCGCGGATGATCGCCGAGTAGCTTTTCCCCGTGGGAATCCCGTTGTGATAGTGCTTGGTAACTTTGGGATAAGCCCACACCACGTCCCGAGTCGCCATCACGTTCGTCTTGTACGCCGCAGCGTTGATCAGCCAGTTCGTGGTGATTTGCATTGTCCCGAATTTTTCGCCTCCGCCCTCGCTGCGCATTTCCGAATCGATGCGCATCCGCACATCCTGCAATCCTCCGTATTTCGCAAGCTGCGTGAGCAGAGGGTGAATTTCAGGCCGCATCTTCCTCCGCACAGGAATGCCGATCAGCACAAGTCCGAGAACGCCGAAGCCCGCGCCGAAAGCCGCCACGAAGAGGTTGTCTCCCTTTCGGAAGCCCGTGGCATCCAGCATGAAAGGAAGAAAAGCGTCCTTTTGCTCAGGATATTTCTGCTGGAACGGACGAACCACGCCGTTGGAGATTTCCATCGGAACTGCCGCCAAAGTCCCCGTGAATTGCAGTTGATGATTGTCCGCCGGAGTCTTCACCAGCAGCAGCCGCTTGTTCACCACCAGCGCCACGATCTCCGCGCGAATTTTGTCGTGGTTGCTGGCATCCACCTCTTGCATTCCGGTGGCGAACGATTTCTCTCCCTGGACTTTCAGGAAATACCGTTTGGGAACCGCGGGATTCCAGATCGAGACCAGCTCGGAACCTTGCACCGGGAACGGTCCGAACACAAAGTTGTAAGTGTCCCGCCAGCCTGCTGCAAGAAGTAGTCCCAGAATAGTCAGAACAGCGGTACCTAATAGGAAAAGGTTGCGGCTGGTGCGCCCGATCTGGCCGCTGATGAAGTCATCCCACATGAGGTCACCTCGTCTTCGCCCGCGCGGGGGGATTTGGAGCCAATGCCATCCAACTTACTGGCCCATTCCGAGGTGCCGCAATAGAACCACCGCTGCTCGTTAGCCTGCGCGTTACTGTCCCGAAGTACGGGCACCCTCCTCCCCTTCGTTTAGCAAAGTTCCGACTGTGAACCTCTTTTGTTTTTAGGTTCTTAGGTGCGATAACTAGCGTTGATCCGAACGTACTCCGCGGTGAAGTCGCAGGTCCAGTAGCGCGCCCGGGCTTTGCCGGCGTGCAGATCCACGACCAGCGGAACGTGCTCGGTGAGAAGTTTGTTGCTGGCGGCGCGCTCGTTGAAATCGAGCGGCTGGCCGCGCCGCAACACGGAAATGCCGGCCATCTTGATGTCTACCAGCGCGGTGTCAAACTTTACTCCGGAGCGCCCCGCGGCCGCAAAGATGCGCCCCCAATTGGGATCGCCACCCGCGAAAGCGGTTTTCACCAGCGGAGAGGTCGCAATGGTCTCCGCGATGCGCTTCGCCGCTGCTTCCGTTTTTGCGCCGCGCACTTCAATCTCAATGACGCGCTGCGCGCCTTCGCCGTCGGCCACGATTTGCAGCGCCAGAGAGCGGCAAACTTCTTCCAGTGCGGCAGTGAACGCGCGATGCGCCCATGTTCCCGCTTTGATGGAGGGCGCTCCTGCTTCGCCATTCGCGAGCACCAGCAGCGTGTCATTGGTCGAAGTATCGCCATCCACGCTGATGGCGTTGAATGTTCGTCCCGTCACGTCGCGCAGCGTCTTTTGCAAAAGTGAGGGCGCAATCGCCGCATCCGTGGCGACAAACGCCAGCATCGTCGCCATATTGGGATGAATCATCCCCGCGCCTTTGGCGCAGCCTACGAAATGAATGCGCTTTCCGGCCATCTTGAACGAAGCAGCCGCGGTTTTCGGGCGAGTGTCCGTGGTGCAAATGGCGAGCGAAGTCTCCGCAAAGGAACGCGCCGAAGGGCGGCGGAACCGCGCAACGACCGGCAGCGCGCGCAGAATTTTCTCCAGCGGCAGCGGAACTCCGATCACGCCAGTGGAGCAGATAAACAATTCCTGCGTCGCGCAGCCGAGCCGTTTTGCGGCTTCGGCAACCGTGAGCAGGGCAGCGGCGTGGCCCGCTTCTCCGGTAGCGCAATTGGCGTTCCCGGCGTTCACCACCACGCCGCGCATGCGGCCTTTCGAGACGCGCAAATGCTCCTTTGAAATGAGCACGGGTGCGGCAACAACAAGATTTTGCGTGAAGACCGCGGCGGCCGAGGCCGGCACGTCGCTCGAAAGGATGGCGAGGTCGAGCGCGCCGGTTTTCTTCAGGCCGCAGGCGGTCGCGGCGAAGCGGAATCCGAGCGGGAGGGCGGCTTCGGAGAGGGCGTGCTTCATCAACGGGATATCCGTATGACTAGCGCGTCTCTCCCGGAAGGGACCTCCGATCCTCCGCAACCGCGGCGAGGGATAACTGCTGTTTTGCTGCCTGGCTTGCATTCATGGTTTGGCTCCTGTTTTGATGGCTTTCTTGTTGAGACGTCTTTCCAAATTTGCGATAGCGTCAGCGACGCTTTCCGGCGCGGTACCGCCGGGGACTTTTTTCGAGGAAAGCGCAGCGTCAACGCTGAGGCTTCTTGAAAAATCGGCTTCAAAGGCAGGCGAGAGTCTTTTCAAGGATTCGAGCGGGAGCGCCGTCCACGAAATATTTTGCTTCTCGGCATCGCGCAGGACTTTGCCGACGATGTCGTGCGCCTGGCGGAAGGGAACGCCTTTGCGGACCAGATAATCCGCCGCTTCCGTGGCCAGCAGAGCAGGATTGGACGCCGCAGATTTCAATCGCTCGGTATTGAATTTCGTTGCCGCGACAGCGCCGGCCGCAACCCCAAGCATGTCCGCGACCTGATCGTGTGCGGCAAAGAGCGCCTCTTTGTCTTCTTGAAGATCGCGCTGATAACTTGTCGGCAAGCCTTTCAGCGTCGTGAGCAGACTGACCAGTGCCCCGGTGATGCGTCCGGTCTTGCCGCGGATCAGTTCCCATGCGTCGGGATTTTTCTTTTGTGGCATGAGGCTGCTGCCGGTTGAAAAGTCGTCGGGAAGAATCACGTAAGAAAATTCCTGCGACGCGAAGATGACGAAATCTTCCGCGAGCCGCGAAAGATGCGTGGCGATACCGGTGAGCGCGAAAAGATAATCGAGTGCGAAGTCCCTGTCGCTGACGCCGTCGAGGCTGTTCGCGGTGATGCGGGAAAAACCAAGTTCGCGGGCAATTGCGTTGCGGTCAATCGCGAATGAATTTCCCGCCAGCGCGCCGGAGCCCATCGGACAAGCATCAGCGCTTGCAGCAGCGTGTTGGAGCCGAGTGATGTCACGGGCAAACGCTTCGGCGTGCGCGAGCAGAAAATGCGAAAGCAAAATCGGCTGCGCGTGTTGCATGTGCGTCATGCCCGCCATCGGCACGCTAACGTTGGCCTTCGCTTGAAGCAAAAATGAATTCAGCAAAGCTCCGAGCCCGCGCTGAATTTCTGCGGCAGCGTCGATAACGAATAACCGGAAATCAGTGGCGACGAGTTCATTGCGGCTGCGCCCGGTGTGCAGTTTCCAGCCGAGCGAACCGAGCTCTTCGACCAGGGCTTTTTCGACGAAGTGGTGGACATCCTCGGCGGTCGCGCCGAACGATTCGAGCCACGCAGAATCCGTTTTCGCGCGCTCAGAAATTTTGTCGAGGGAGGCGAGCGTTTGTTTCACTTCTGCCGCGGTGAAAATGCCCACGGGCTCCAAAGCTTTGGCCCAGGCACGGTCAACCGCAATCTCGTACAGCAGGAGACGACGGTCGAACGCAAAGCAACGCTGGAACGCGTCGAACTGTTTATTCGGTTCGCGCTCAAAGCGTCCGCCCCACAGCCGGTCGTCTTTGCGTTCGGTCATTTTGTACTCGTGGGACAGACATTCTTGCCTGTTCCGGTTTTCGTCGCCCGTCAAATACCGCGGACAGACAAGAATGTCTCTCCTACTTATTTCCTTCCGCCTTTGCTTTTGGGCGAACAGTTACAGGCAGCGCAAACAAATTGATGAAACCTTCAGCGTCCTTGGGGTTGTACCGGCCCATAGTGAAGCTGGCCAGGTCCGCACGATAAAGTGAGAACGGAGAAACGCGCTTCGTGACGTTGAGCGTGCCTTTCCAGAGTTTCAGGCCGACGGCGCCGGTGACGCGCTGTTGCGCAACGTTGAAAAATCCGTCGAGCGCTTCGCGGAGCGGCGCAAACCACAGGCCGTAGTAGACAAGTTCCGCGTAGCGCAACGAGAGCGCCTGCTGGAAATGCGCCGTTTCGCGGTCGACGGTGAGGCGCTCGAGTTCCTGGTGCGCTTTGACGAGCAGCGTTCCACCGGGAGTTTCGTACGCGCCGCGCGATTTCATTCCGACGAGGCGATTTTCGACGAGATCGGTGCGGCCGATGCCGTGCTTAGCGGCAATTTCATTGAGCTGGTTAAGCAGTTCGACGGGCCCAAGTTTCGCGCCGTTGACTGAAACCGGAGTGCCGGATTCAAATCCGATTTCGACTTCTTCGGCTTTGTCCGGAGCTTTTTCCGGGGAAACAACCCACTGCCACATGGCCTCGTTCGGCGCGTTCGCGGGATCTTCGAGTTCGCCGCCTTCGTGGCTGAGGTGCCAAATGTTTCGGTCGCGGCTGTAAATGTTTTCCTTGCTTTGTTGAACGGGAACGTTGTGTTTTTGCGCATAGGCGATGGCGTCTTCGCGGGAATCGATGTCCCACTCGCGCCAAGGCGCGATGATTTGCACATTCGGCGCGATGGCCTTGTAGGCCAGTTCGAACCGCACCTGGTCGTTGCCTTTTCCAGTGCAGCCGTGGGAAAGGCCATCAGCGCCAAGCTTCAGCGCGATTTCCGCCTGGCGTTTGGCGATGACGGGGCGCGCCATGGAAGTGCCGAGCAAGTACGTGTGCTCGTAAATCGCGCCGGCGCGAAGCGTCGGCCAAATGTAATCGCGCACAAATTCTTCGCGCAGATCCTCGACGTGCGCGGAAGAAGCGCCCGTAGCAAGCGCTTTCTTGCGCGCGGCTTCGAGGTCTTCCTGCTGGCCGACGTCGCCAATCACGGCGATCACTTCGCAGCCGTAGTTTTCCTTGAGCCAGGGAATGATGATGGACGTGTCCAGGCCGCCGGAATAGGCGAGTACAACTTTTTTCGGTTTAGGCAATTGTGCTTTCACGATTCCTCACTTGCATTTTGGTATTGCTGAAATGGGGCGCCCGCCGCGGGCGGCCGCGCTTACAAAGAGAACTTCACGCGATGTAATCGAAAACATCGCGGGACTAGAACAGCGTATGCAGGATTGCTTTTTGCACGTACATGCGGTTTTCGGATTGATCGAGGACCACCGACTGCGGGCCATCGAGGACTTCCGGAGTGACTTCCAGGCCGCGGTGCGCCGGAAGACAGTGCATGAAGACGGCGTCGGGCGCGGCGAGCGACATCAGCTCGGCGTTCACCTGATACGGCTGAAACACAGTGTTTCGCACTTGCCCCTCGGCTTCAAATCCCATACTGGTCCAGGAATCCGTGTAGACGCCCATCGCGCCGCTGACGGCTTCGCGCGGGTCGGTCATCAATTCGATTTTGGCTTTCGTTTCGCGGGCGACGCGCTTGCCGTCGGCGACAACCTCGGGCAACGGCGCATATTCCGCGGGCGTGGCGATGCGCAAGTGAACGCCAAGGCGGGCGGCAAGATAGATCAGCGAGTGGCAAACGTTGTTGCCATCGCCGACGTAGGCGAGCTTGAACCCGCGCAGCGCACCGAATTTTTCTTCGAGGGTGAAGAAGTCCGCTAGCGCCTGGCACGGATGAAATTTGTCAGAGAGCGCATTGATCACGGGGATGTCCGCGTTCGCCGCCATTTCCTCGAGCACGCGCTGGTGGTAAACGCGAGCGACGATGCCCTGCACCCAGCGATCGAGGTTGCGCGCGACATCGGCGATGGATTCGCGGGCGCCGAGCGAGGCGGAGGCCTGCGTGTGATCAAGAAAAACGACGGAGCCGCCCATGCTCTGGATGCCGACGTCGAAGGTGACGCGCGTGCGCAACGAAGGCTTTTCAAAAATCAGGGCGATAAATTTGCCCTGCAAGGTAGACGCGTAACGGATGGGGCGCGCCTTGATGTCCGCCGAAAGCTGGAGCAATTCGCGCGTGTGCGCGGGGCTCCATTCCGCTCCGGTGAGGAGATCATTCGATAAGGAAATAGGCGCAACGAGAGTCGATGTAGTCATTTTTTCACCTTGCCGACGCATGGGCAACCCGCCCAGAATCAGCGGGCTTCGCGGAATCCGAAGCGGAAGCTTGCTGCGGAGCTTTTGCAAGAACAAGTTCAAAGAGTTTCAGGAATTCGCGCACCTGCGTGCGAGTGATGATAAAGGGCGGCAGCAGGCGCAACGTAAAATCGTGGGTACAGTTGATGAGCAAGCCGCGCTGCATTGCTTCGTTGACGAAAGGCGCGCCTTCAACAGAGAGTTCGACGCCAATCATCAGGCCTTCACTGCGAATTTCGCGGATGAAGCCAAATTTTGCCGCGAGTTTTATGAGCCCGTCGCGCAACTCTGCGCCTCGCGCGCGGATATTTTCGAGGAGTTTTTCGTCCTCGACGATCTTGAGAAACTCGAGGGCCACAGCACAAGCCAGCGGGCCGCCGCCGAAAGTAGTGCCATGCATCCCGGGCGAAACGCGAGAGGCGACTGCTTCCGTGGTGAGAATCGCGCCGAGTGGAAGTCCGGCGGCAAGCGGCTTGGCAATTAAGACAATGTCCGGTCTCGAGGGAAATTTCTGATAAGCGAAATAGCGGCCGGTGCGGCCAAGCCCGCACTGAATCTCATCGGCGATCAGGAGAGCGCCGTGCTGCGTAGCCAGGGCGCGGGCACGACTCCAGAATTCTTCGCTGACAGAATAGATTCCGCCTTCTCCCTGCACCGTTTCTAGAAGGATGGCGCAAACGGTATCGTCGAATTTCGACTCAAGGTCAGCGACGTTGTTGAACCGGACGAATTCCGCGCCTGGAACGACAGGCGCGAAAGGCAACCGATACTTTTCCGTGGAGGTGACGCTGATAGCACCGAAAGTGCGTCCGTGAAAGGAATTCTCAAGGACCAAGAAGCGGTGTTTTTTCGCAATCGTCCCGGGAGTTTCATTCGACTGGCGTCCACAGAGGCGCGCCAGCTTCATTGCGCCATCGACGGCTTCCGTGCCGCTGTTGGAAAAAAAGACGCGATCCATGCCAGACCATCCGGCGAGTTTGCGCGCGAGTGGGCCCTGATAGGCATTGTGAAAGAGATTTGAGAGATGAATGGCGCGGGCGGCTTCGCGGCGGATGACTTTCACGATGCGCGGATGCGCGTGCCCGAGAGCGTTCACGGCAATGCCACCAAGAAAATCGAGATACTTTTTGCCGGTGGAATCGAAAACAAAGGCGCCGCGGCCGTGGGTCATGACCACGGGAGGGCGCTTGTAGGTGGGCAGAAGAAATTGTTCGGCATCCAGCAGAGGCGAGTCCGGCTTGGTAGTTTTCGCCTGCCCCTGTTTGGGCTTGCTCGCGGAACGGACCAAAGACTTCTTTTTGAACGAAGCGCGCATCATGCCGCCGAAAGAGCCGCTTGCGCAGCGGATAAGGGTTCGCGAAGGACGCGTGTTCCGGGAACCAAGGCGACTCCGTCGCTAGCGGAAGCTCCTGCCCCGTGAGAAGCCACCAACAAGGCATCGGACGACGTACCGCCAACAATGCGAACTTCGCGGACGCCGCCTTCGATGGCGCGCTTGGCGGCCTCCAGCTTAAGAACCATGCCCCCGGAAACGACACGGCATTGGACCAGTCGTTCGATTTCCCCACACGCGACGGCGGAGAGAACTCTCTCTCCGTCGAGGACACCGGCGACATCCGTGAGATAGATCAACTGATCGGCGCTGAGATATTCCGCGCAGGCCGCGGCCATGTGGTCCGCGTTGATGTTGTACAACTCGTTGTCCGAACCCAGGCCGAGGCACGGCGCAACCGGCAGAAGTCCTTCGTGCCAAAGAGACTCGATAAATTGCGTGTTCAATCCGGTGAGGTAGCCCACGAATCCCAGGCCGCCTTCGACTTCGTTGTGGACCATGGGTTCGGCGAGGAAGCACCGGGCGTCCGCCGCAGAGATGCCAATGGCGGGCTGCCCTTCCACCGAGATCGCTGCGGCCAACTTCTTATTCAGCAAACCGGCGAAAACCATAACGGCGACGTCGCGCGCTTCACGGTCCGTGACGCGCAAGCCGGCGACGAACTTGCTTTCGATGGCCATGCGCTTGAGCGTGGCGGTAAAAAGCCGCCCGCCACCATGCACGACGAGAATTTCGTGGCCTTGCTGCGCCAGCGCCGCGACCTGGCGCGCAAGAGAGCGCACCGTGGCGTCGTCTTCAAGCAATGCTCCTGCGAACTTGATTACGATTCTCATTGAAGTGAGGTTTGCTCCTCTATTCCCAGCATGTGATTGAAATTCTGCACGGCCTGGCCGGCGGCGCCTTTTCCAAGATTGTCGAGGCAAGAGACGATGACCAGGCGGCGTCCAGATTTGTCTAAAGCGAATCCGATGTCGCAAAAATTAGTGTGCGCGACGTGCTGCAACTCGGGCAGCGTGCCGGCGGGCCAGATGCGCACCATCGGGCGGCCGGCGTAAAACTGCCGATAGAGCGACTCGACGTCCGCGGCGTTTTGCGGTTCGCTCAGCGTGACGTAGATTGTGGAAAGAATGCCGCGCGCAAGCGGGAGCAGGTGAGTGGAGAAAACGACCTGCGACTCCCTTAGACCGGTGTGTTCGAGAATTTCCGGCGTGTGGCGGTGGGTGAAAAGGCCGTATGCTTTGAAATTTTCATCTACTTCCACAAAGTGGAGATCGCGGCGAGGATCTTTGCCTGCGCCGCTGGCGCCGGATTTGCAGTCGCAAACGACGCCGGAATCGGCCGCAAGCAGGCCCGCCTGCGTGAGCGGCCGCAGAGCTAGAATCACGCTGGTGGCGTAACAACCGGGATTCGCAATCAATCGAGCTTGAGAAATTTCGCTCGAATAAAGCTCGGGAATACCATAGACAGCTTCCGTGAGCCATTTAGCGTGTGGCGCGGCCAGCTTGTACCAGGAGGTGAAGGTTTCGGCATCGCGAAAGCGGAACGCTCCGCTCAAATCGACGACGCGGAGGCCGGCCTGGAGCAAATCCGGCGCCAATTCCGCGGAAACCTCGTGAGGAGTCGCAAGAAACGCGGTGCCAGCGTTGCTTGAAGCGATGCCATCAACAGAAAGGGGCCGGAGCGGCGCCTCGCCCCAACCACGGAACTGAGGAAAGAGTTCGGCGAGACATTTCGCACCGTTTGGTTCGCGGACATAGAAAACGGGCGGCGGAAGCTGAGGATGGCGCAGAAGTATCCGTGCCAGCTCGAGACCGGTGTAGCCGGTGACTCCCACAACCGCGACTTGGCGGGGATTTCTCATTTCACCAGGGCTTCGATTTTTTTCTGGAGGGATTCGCGCGCTTTCTTGCTGGGCGTGATGATCAGAACGGTGTCGTCACCCGCGATGGTTCCGGCGATCTCCGCGAACTTGGCCCCATCCATGGCCGCAGCAAGCGGCTGCGCGCCGCTGGGGGGTGTTTTCAAAACGAGAAGATTTTCCGCGGGACGGATATCAAGAAGAAATTCGCCGAGCGCGCGAGCCAGCGGAGGCAAAGGCGCGGACTCTTCAGGCAGAACACTGGCGGTCTTGTAACCTCCCTGGGTCTTAATCAGCCGTAGCTCCTGAAGGTCGCGCGAAAGAGTAGCCTGGGTCACCCGAAGTTTTTGAGCGGCAAGATTGCGGCGCAGCTCTTCCTGATTGGCAATCTGCCGATCGGAGATCAGCCGGAGTATCTGGCCATGGCGAAATGTCTTCTGCGTGCTCATTCTGCATCGAGGCAGCAGGCCTCTGTATTTTTATACAGGCGATTGCATACTTCTGTCAAATGTTTTTACAAACTCTTTGCGATAAAAACGCGGGGCGCGGAAAGCGGGCCATGATGTAAGATTCGCACCACTGGCGCGACGCGCACTGGATTTTGCGCATTGGAGATGTAAACCTAGTCTTTTAGCACTGTAGGCCCATGGGAACGTCTTGCCAAATTGCGGGATGCAAGAACGACACGCCAGCGGCACTCGCCGAGCAGCGGCAGTGCGTGCTGCACTTCACGCTTTCGCTAGAGGCCGGCTGTTCAGAGATGCGGCGGGAAACCGCGCTGGGCAACGCGCCGCAAGAGCGCCAGCGCGAAATCATGAAGTTCATCACCGAGCACGGGGAACGCCTGGCCCGCGTGGCAACCAGCGGCTTGCACTTGACGGACGACCTAAAGGCCAGAATCCTGAGCACTTTCCTGACACTGATGAACCTGCGGGAAAACCTTGACCGTTCGAACATGCGGAGTTCGTTCGGACGCTCCGGGCACCTGCCTCGTTGAATCACAAGTCCCGAAGCGGAAAAGAAGCGAGAGGTCAGGCGCCGATATACCTGGCGTAGAGAGAGCGCGCCACGGCGGGATCCTTGGTGCCTTTGAGAATGGCACGGCCGTCGGCGAAGACGGTCATTTCATAAGGCGCAATCCGAAAGCGAAGCAGATAGTCGTTCTGACGCACGTTATCGACGAGCGGCCGCAAGCGAGCTTCGAGAACACCGAGGTCGAGAGTCCGAGCACGCTCGTGAATCTGGACGGAGTCACGGCCGCACATGGTAATGCGAGGCTGGACTTCTCCCTCAAGATAGGTGAAGTCGCGCCTGGAGCAAGCGCGGCAATCAGGATTGCGCGCCACGCCGATGGATTGCATATGGGCGGTCCAGACGTCACAAGATAGCAGACGCCCATGAAGAGCTTCGGGGTGACCGGAGAGGATTTTCAAAGCTTCGGCTACTTCCAGAGAGGCGATCAGATTGACGATGGGACCGAGGACCCCGATGGTGTCGCAAGTTTCCTCTAGGCCCTGGGCGGCGGCGCCGGATTCGAGAAGGCAGGCGAGGCAGGCCGTCGAACCCGGGCGAATGGTCATAGTGAGGCCGTAGCTGGCGACGGCGGCCGCGTAAATCCAAGGGCGGCTGGATTTCACGGCAACGTCATTGACCAGGAAGCGCGTTTCGAAATTATCCGTGCCGTCGAGTAGCAGATCTACTCCATCGAGGAGTTCTTCTGCGTTGCGCGGACTGAGATCGGCGACCACACCTTCGATGGAGATGGAAGAATTGATGGAGCGCAGCTTGCGCTCGGCGGCGACGGCCTTGGGGAGAGCGTTGAGGGCGTCCGATTCGTCGAACAGGGTCTGGCGCTGAAGGTTCGAGGGCTCGACGAAATCGCGATCGATGATTCGGAGGTAGCCGACGCCGGCGCGAACGAGAAGATTGGAGGCGGCAGCGCCGATAGCGCCGCAGCCGACGATAGCCGCGCGTGAGGCGAGCAGCCGCTGCTGCCCTTCCGGGCCAATCCCGGCGAAAAGTATCTGGCGCGAGTATTTTTCCTGGAGAAAATCGTTCACGAAAGGCATGGTCCCGGCAGGCACAGCGGAGCGCCTGCTAAGCTACATGATAGCGCCAAAGGGGACGGGTCAGGCAACGCCGCTGTGCTAGGCTTCGTCTGAGCGAATGGAAACATGAAATCGCGCTGGGCCAATGGGTTGCGAGGTATCGTCGTGCTCGCGCTCCTGATAGGAGCCGCGCCGACACACGCGCAGACGCCGCCAGATGGCTCGGCAGCGAGTATTGCGAAGGAAGAACCGAAGATTGTGGCGATTCGCATCGTAAAAGAAAACGGGGAGGTTTTGTACAACACACCCTCGGGAATCACGGTGGAAACCGGCAAGCCTTTGGACCGGGGGAAAGTCGCGGAAAGCTTGCGCGCGCTTTACAGGACGGGAGACTACTCCGATTTGCGTGCGGTCTTAACGCCGGAGGCGGATGGGGCGCGCTTGGATTTCGTGGTGCGAGAGAATTTGTTTTTCAACCAGGTGCGCATCGAGGGCCTTTCCGCGCCTCCAAGCGAAGCCTCGGCAGCGGCGGCGATGCAAATCGCGCTGGGGCAGACGTACCGGCGAAGGACCGTCGACGAGGCGCTGGAGCGGCTGCGAGAGACACTTCGTGAGGAGGGTTTGTATCAGGCTGAAGTCTCCGCGGAAACAGCGCCACACCCGGAGACGCACCAGATGGACATTATCGTGCACGTGAAGTCCGGACCTCGCGCGCGCGTCGGCAACATCCAGCTAAAGAACGAAACCGAGTACCGAGATGCGGAGATTCGTTCTCGCCTGAGAATGAAGTCGGGAAGCGACATCACGTCGGCCAAGCTGCAGCGCGGGAGAGACCGCATTCGAAAATATCTGATCAAGAAAGGGCATCTCAGCGGGCGAGCGGCAGTGCGCCGAGGCGACTATAACGCCACGAAGAACACGATTCCGCTGGAGTTGGATGTGACGGAAGGACCGCGCGTGCAGATCACCGTAACGGGCGCGAGTTTTTCTCAAGGCGAACTGAAAAAACTGATCCCGGTCTATCAGGAGGGGGCAGTTGACGCCGACCTTCTTGAAGAAGGGAAGCGCAATATTCGCGAGCGTCTGGAACGTCAGGGCTATTTCGACGCGGACGTGAATTACACGACCGATACGCATGAGGCAAAGCCCGCTCGTGGCGTGGCGCGGGGCACAGAAGAAATAATCACGTACAAAGTGGAGCGGGGCAACCGGCACAAGCTTGTCGGGATTGAAATTACGGGGAACAAGTACTTCGACACGGAATTGCTGCGAAGCCGATTGCAGATCTTTGGGGGCGCCTTCGCTTCAACGGGGCGTTTCAGCCGGAAGTTGGTGGATTCCGACGCGCAGTCGATGCGCGACCTGTACGAGGCAAACGGTTTTCTCGATGCCAGGGTCGAGGCGCACGTGGAAGACAATTACAAAGGCAAAGAAGGAGATGTGTTTATCCGCTTCGAGGTGCAGGAAGGAAAGCAGACGCGTGTGGCTTCGCTGTCGATCGAGGGGATTCATGCGTTCAAGGAGGAAGAGCTTCTCGGAGTGATTGGTTCAACTCCGGGACAACCGTATTCGGATTTCGGCGTGACGACCGACCGGGACAATATTCTGGCACTCTATTTTAACGAGGGGTTTCCCGAGGCGAGCTTTTCAGCGACGGCGGAACGCGTTTCCGCGGCACCGGCAGAACAAAAAACAGGAGTGGGCGAGGGCAACGTTTCCACAAAGGAAAATAAAGAGCAGAAAGAAAAGGAAACTAAATCGCAGATTGAACAGGCCGAGGCGGTTCGGCTGGTGTATCACATCCAGGAAGGTCCGCAAACGCTTGTGCGGCGCGTTCTGGTCGGCGGATACCGGCACACGCGGCCGGGAGTGATCCATCGAGAGGTCCACATCAAGGTCAAGGAACCGCTTCGAGAAGGGGACGTTGTGGAATCGCAGAGGCGTCTTTACAACCTCGGGGTTTTCAATCGCGTCACGATCGAGCCGCAGAATGCCAACGGAACAAACCCAGAAAAGGACATCGTCGTTCTGGTCGAGGAGGCCAAGCGTTATACGCTGGCCTATGGCGGCGGATTCGAAGTCCAGAGACTCGCCAGCACCACGAGCCCGACTGGCGCGCAGATCGAAGCCGCACCGCGCGGAATTCTCGAAGTGAGCAAACTGAATCTGACCGGGCGCGGAGATTCGCTTTCCTTCAAATTGCGCGGCAGTACTCTGCAGGGGCGCGCGTTGCTGGGGTATTCGGCGCCGAATGCTTTCGCCAATCCGCACTTCAGCTTTCAAGCGACCGCGTTCGCAGAAAAAACGCGCGATATCAATACGTTCACGGAAGACCGTTACGAGGGTTCGGTGCAACTGACCGAGCAGGCGACGCCGCTGACGACGGTGCTCTACCGCTATGCCTTCCGCAAGGTTCAGGTCTCCAATCTAAAAATCCTGAGCGAGGAAGTGCCGCTCTTCAACCAGCCCACGCTGGTTTCACAGTTTGGAGTGACGTGGTTCCGCGATTCGCGCGACAGTCCCGCCGAGGCGTCGAAGGGGAGTTTCAACAGCGCCGACTTCAGCGACGCGGATACCAAGGTTGGTTCGAGCGCCAGCTTCCTGCGATTCTTCTTTCAAAACTCCACGTACTACCCAATCAAACGGAGATTCAGTTTTGCGCGTTCCACGCGATTGGGCTTCCTGGTGCCTTATGGCGACACGGTATCCTTGACTTTCCCACCTCCCGCGCCCGGGCAGTGCATTCCAGGTACTGCGCCTTCGGGCCCGACTCCGACGATCATTCCGCTCCCAGAGCGATTTTTTGCGGGCGGCGGAACGTCCCTGCGCGGCTTCGCACTCAACCAAGCAGGACCGCGCGATGCTTGCACCGGTTTCCCGATCGGTGGTCAGGCTATGCTGGTGCTCAACCAGGAATTTCGCTTTCCGATGCGCTTACCGTTTATCGGGACATCTCTGGGAGGCGCCATCTTCTATGACGGTGGCAACGTGTACAGCCGGCTGAACCGGATCTCCTTCCATAGCATGTTGCCGGAGCCGACGTTTGTGCTGCAAAATCCGGCGCTGCCCGCCGGGCCGACGAATGTGCCGGTGTGCGCTACGAATTGCACCAACGAGCTCAATTATTTTACTCACACCATCGGATTGGGCGTGAGGTACAAAACCCCAGTTGGTCCGATCCGCATCGATTTCGGATACCAGCTGAATCGTCCGTTGTTTGTGATTCCGATTCCGTGTCCGAGCGGCGCCACGAATTGCCTGGTGGGCTCACTCGGGCAGCAAAGCACGCGGCTGCCGGGCTTTCAAATCTTTTTCAATCTGGGATCGAGCTTCTAGTGCGCGGGCTGACGATTCGTGTCCTCTCAGTCTCGCTGCTGATGACAATCCTGCCGGCATTTCTAGCGTCGCAAGAGATTGTGGACGGTATTGCGGCACGAGTTGAAAACGACATCCTTCTATTGAGCGACATCCGGACACTGAGCCGCTACCAGCAATTCCTTGACGGAAAAGCGGAACCGGACTCCCAGATTCTAGATCGGTTGATCGATCAGTGGGTGGTGCGAACAGAAGCAGATGTATCGCTTTTCCCCCACCCGTTTGACACGGAGATTGAGCGCGAGCTGGAGCGCCTGCGGAAATCGTTCGGGTCGGCGGAGCAATACGAAGCCAGAAGAAAGCAAAGCGGGTTGAGCGAAGCGGAAGTGCGGACCGTCGTGGCCTCGCAACTGTACTTTAGCAACTACCTCGACTCGCGCTTTCGCCCCTCCGTGCAAGTCGATTCCAAGGCGATTGAAGATTTTTATGCAAGCACCATCGTGCCGCAGGCCAAAGCGCGCGGGCAGGAGCCTCCAACCTTGGATGCCGCGCATGACCTGGTCCAGGAAGCATTGATACAGCGCGGAATCAACGAACAAGCTGAAAAGTGGCTGAAAGAGAGCAGGGAACGTCTGCATGTGGAGATTCTTCTGGATAGAGGGTCAAAGTGACGCGGGATACGCGCCGCCGGAAATGGCGCTGGCTGCGTCACGTCGCCTGGGTTCTCGGCGCTAAGATCATCCTAATCGTCGCGGGGCTGATGATATTTTTCGGCAGCGGCGCGGGCAACCCTTTGCTGACGCGCCTGCTTGTAAGCCGATTGGAACAAATGACCGGCGGCAACGTGGAGTTGCACTCTCTATCGATTCGCTGGTTTGCGCTACGGGCCACGATAAAGGGTCTGGTGATCCACGGGAAGGAACCCGCCGGCACGGAACCACTCTTTACCGCGGAGGAAGTACAAGCAAGTCTGCGCGTCGATTCGTTCTGGGGCAGGCGGATTTCGCTGAGTGAACTAGTCGTCCAAAAGCCACATGCCCATATCCTGGTTGAAAAAAATGGCAACACAAATGTGCCCACGCCTCGGCGGACTTCCACAGTAAACAAGCCTCTGCGCGACTCGCTATTCGGGCTGCGCATTCGGCGGCTTGTGCTGACGGACGGTTGGGTTCTCTACAACGACACGAAAACCCCAATCGCCGTGCATGGGGAAGATTTGCGGTTCGACCTGGATGCCGGGGGAACGATGGAACGTCCGTTGTACCTGGGCAACCTTGACTGGCAAACTCTGCAGTTCACATCCAAGCGCTACGCGCCCTTGCCGGTAGGTGTCTCGGCAAAGTTCACTCTTTGGCCCGATGGCTTCACGCTCGAGCAAGGCGTGCTTAGCGCGGGACACTCGCATCTCGATGCCCAAGCGGAGATGAATAACTTCTCGAATCCGCAGTGGAGTTTTCGCTATAGAGGCTGGGTTGAACTGGTTGATTTCCGGGAAACGCTGCGCGAACCCACAGTGCCAACGGGAAGGGTTGATTTACGAGGAGAAGGCCGGTTCACCATGGACCAGTTTAAGGGAAGCGGAAGCTATTCCGGGCAGAATATCGCGCTTCCGTACGATGTTTTTCATGCGACCGGACTCACCAGCACCGGAAGCTACCAAATCGACAACCGCGGCCTTGAGGTCCCGGATTTTTATGTCGGGGTTTCCGGCGGGAAAGTAACCGGGCGAGTAACGATGCGTTTCGACGGGGCGCAGTTCAGAGCAGTCACCCATGTGCAAGACGTGAGGCTGGCGGGGGTCCTGCCGTCTATCGAACATCGCGACTTCCCCATTGACGAACTGCACTGGGACGCACGGATGACGGCGGACACTGTGGAAACCTGGAGCGGCCCTTTCCGGCACTTCGAGATTTCCGTAAATACCGTTTGGGAGAATCCAGAACAACCGGCGCCACACCATCAACCGGTGAACGCTGCATGGAAATTCCGATATCGCTACGACCCCAGCATCCTGACGATCGAATCCGGCGAGTTTGAAACGCCGTCTTCGCGCGGTACGATCGATGGCGTTCTCGCGCCGCAAAACACGATGATCAATTTGCGGTTCGATACAGGATCTCTGGAGATCTACAGGGATTTCATCAACGGTTTGCGTGGAGCAAAGCCGGGCTCCACGGAGGCGGCGAAGGAAATTTCGGGGAGCGCGCGGTGGGACGGCAAAATCTTGGGGCCCTCAAGCAGCCCCACGTTTCAAGGTCACCTGCGTGGTGAGCGCGCGCGATACGACGGTTACTTTGTGGATTTCGTTGAAGGTGACCTGACGTATTCGCCTTCAGAGTTTACGCTGGAGCGCGGACACGCTCGAAGTGGCAACATGGAGACGGACATCGAGGGTTCGCTCTCCCTGACGAAATGGAGTTTTCTTCCAGCCAATGGCTGGACAGCTGAGGCGAATCTCGAGAAAGTTCCGGCCGAAACCCTGGAACAAGTGCTGGGGATGACTCTGCCCGTGACTGGTTCGTTGACGGGCCAATTTCACGGGCGAGGCACGCGGGCACAGCCCACAGTCACTGGCCTCTTCGATCTGGCGGACGGCAAGCTGTACGGGATTTCGTTCAATCGGCTTCGTGGACAACTAAACATATCCCCGGGTGAGGTGCGCATCGCAGACGCGGAGCTGCGATTCTTCCCGCCAGGAAAAGAAAGTGGCCGCGGCGCGGGCATTATCACCGGATCATTTGGTTACCGATCCAAGGACGAGACGATTTCTGCTGACCTCGTGGGCGCAGCGCTACCGCTGGAAAATTTTGAAAAACTGCAATCGGCACGCCTGCCGGTGGGAGGGCAGGTAACTTTCCGGTTGAGGGCCAGTGGCGCCTTGAAAACACCTCTCGGCGAGGGAACATTTCGCGTCGTGGACCTCCGCGTTGGGCAGGTGATTGTGGGCAGCTTCAACGGCAATCTGACGTCAGACAGCCGCACAGCACATCTGGAACTAGGCTCCGCCATGACTACGGGAGAAATTTCCGGCGGCTACACACTCGGACTAGCTGAGCCATACGCCCTGAGCGGGAAGGTTTCGATCAAGAACATTGACCTGGACCCATTTCTGCTCGCCGCGTTGCACGTGAAGGAATTCAGCGGTCACGCCAACGCAGACGGAGATATTTCGGTAAATGGTTCTCTGAACCAGCCGCAGAGCATCATAGTGGATGCGAATTTTTCGCGCCTGACAATGAATTATGCCAATGTACGCCTGGAGAACACCGGACCGGTTCACTTCCGTTCGACAAAAGACAGCCTGGAAATCAACCCGGTAACCCTGCGGGGAACGGACACCAATTTGCAAATTGCGGGTTCGGTGCAGTTTGCCGGCGAGCGCACCGTGGGATTGCGCCTCAATGGGGCTCTGGACTTGCGGCTTATCAGCGGGTATGTGCCCAATCTGGACGCACGAGGTCCGGCGCAAATCAACGCGTCATTCGAAGGGACACTGGACCACCCACGCATCACCGGCCGCATACACATTGAAAATGCCTTCGCGCGCGCGGCGGATTTCCCCACGGGGCTCAATGCGATTCAGGGCGACGTGGTATTCGATGCCACGCGCCTGTACTTCGAGAATATGAGCGCGGAATCTGGCGGAGGCACGCTGCACCTCACCGGCAGCGTGAATTACGCGGAGACTCCGCTTCGTTATGATGTGAGCGTGCGCACCGATCGCGTGCGTATCCGCTACCCGGAGGGCATGAGTTGGCTGGTGGGAGGATCGTTGAGGCTAACCGGAACGCCAGCAGCGGGATTACTCTCGGGACGGGTGACCATCGACCGCGTCACTCTTACACAGGGACTGGAAGTCGCAAGCGTGCTGGTCTCGGCAAAACAAGGCATCAGCGGCCCCACGACGAGTTCGCCGTACTTGCGCAATTTGCAATTCGATGTCGAAGCGATTTCGGCGCCCGATGCGCGCATGGAATGGCCCGGCGCGCAATTGCAAGCAGACGCGAATCTCCGTGTGCGGGGAACCTGGGAGCATCCGATTCTTCTCGGACATATCCATATCCTGTCCGGGGATCTGTATTTTGCGGGCAACCGCTACCATGTTTCGCGCGGCGATTTGAATTTCTCCAACCCGTTCCGGCTTGATCCGGTCTTGAATGTGGAAGCGACCACGACCATTCAGCAATATGAGATCACGTTGAATTTCAACGGCCCGGCCAGCAAGCTCACGCTGGCGTATCGCTCCGATCCTCCGCTTCCTGGGAACGATATCGTTACGCTGCTTGCGCTGGGGCAAACCAGTTCCGAGGCGACGACACGTAGTGGCGGAACGACTCAGAGCGGAACGGCGGGGGCTTCGGCGATTCTTTCCGAAGCGGTTTCCAGCCAATTAGGCGGGCGCCTGGAACGCTTGTTTGGGATAACACGGTTTCGTGTTGATCCAGGACTCGCAGGGGTCGGCTCGACGGGCTCCCAGCAAAGCGCTGCGTCGCGCATTACCGTCGAGCAACAGATTACGCGCAACCTCACGATCACCTACGTTTCAAACGTGAGCTCGACGCAGCAGCAGGTCATTCAAGTGGAATACAACGTGGACCGGAACGTCTCCATTGTGGGGCTGCGGGATCAGAACGGAACTTTCGGCATCGACATAAAAATCAAAAAGCGCTTTCAATAGTCTGAAAGCGCTTGTCGAGTTGCAAATCGCGTTATTGAGGATCTTGCTGTTGCGTAGCTACCTGCTGCGATGATTGCCCTTGTCCGCGCTGTTGGCCACGGCGCTGCCAGCGGCCCTGGCCCTGACCGTTCCCGAGCCGCGCCGTCTGCCCAATTTCTGGATTCTGCTGTTTTAATTCAGCAAGCGCATCCTTGGAAGCCTTCATGCTCGCTGCGCGGATCGCTGCTTGGCTTTCACGGCCGATCTTGGGCATCTCCGCGGCGACTTTCTGTCCCAGCGGCGAACCGTAAAACTGCAATAGCCCCTTGATTTCGTCGTCCGTAAAATGCTTGTCGTAGAGCACCACCAGTTGATTCGTTACCTGGTCCACATCGAATTTCTTTTGGTAGCTGGTAGCGAAAGCATCTACAAATGCTTGCCCCTTGTCGTTGTTAGGCACGGTGGCAAGAAGCTTTTCCCGGGATTGCTCAATGGCAGCGTTCCCACCGTCCTGCACGATGTCTTTCGCGCCGACCAGCTCCATCAACGAACGAATGTCCGCTTCTTTCACCGGGTCAATGGAGGGATTTGCCTGGGCCGAGGCCGCGTTGCCTTGCGCCGAGTTCGCGCCTGGCCTCGAGGCCTGCACAGAATTCTGAGACGCACCCTGAATCACCAGGAAAAATGTGCCGATGTAAATAAGGACCAATGCCAGGACCGCTTTCATGACTTCCTCCGGGGCTCCGCTGGGGGTTCGCGCCACGCCAACGATTTTAGAAAGCGGCCTGGAGCGGCGCGACTAGATCGCGGGACAGTTGTGCCGCGCCGTTTACTGGCCCGACGTTCAGGTCCGAGTACAGGTAGTGAATTTCTGTTACGATGCCCGCCATGCAAAAAATGGAAACGCAAACGGGCGCAGTCCTGGCAGCGCCTGATTCCGCTGGGATTGTTGAACGTGAAGCGGGACTTCACCAGGACCTCTCCCCTCGGCAAGTCGCCATGATTGGGCTGGGCAGCGCCATCGGAACGGGACTGTTTCTCGGGAGCGCCATATCCGTGAAGCTGGCTGGCCCGGCGGTGATACTGAGCTTTGTCGGTGGAGCGTGCATCGCGTTGACGATGATGTGGGCGCTGGCGGAGATGACCGCGGCGCATCCGGCGGCAGGATCGTTCGGACTCTACGCGGAGATGTACCTGCATCCGTGGGCGGGATTTGCGGTCCGTCTCACATACTGGTTTTGCATGATGGTGGTGGTCGGCAGCGAAGTCGTGGCCGCGTCGATTTATTGCAAATTATGGTTTCCAGGAACTCCTTCGTGGGTTTGGATCGGATTGTTCTCGCTTGTGATTCTCTACGTCAATTCCGCGAGCATTGGAAATCTTGGAACATTCGAATACTGGCTTTCGATGATCAAGGTAGTGACCATCGTTGCGTTTCTGATTCTGGGGAGTGCGTTGCTGTTCGGCGTGGGATTTCCAAAAGTTGGCCTGGCAAATTACACGGCTCATGGAGGTTTCCTTCCGAACGGATGGAAGGGTGTCGGACTGGGTGTCATCTTGGGGCTTTTCAGTTTTTTTGGAATTGAAGTTGTCGGAAGCGCGGCCGGAGAAGCGGCTGATCCAAAAGTGGCGGTTCCTAAGGCACTTCGTAGGACACTGATTGTGCTGGTGTTGTTTTATGTTGTTGGGCTCGCACTGGTAGTCGGCATTGTCCCGTGGACTCAGATCGAACTCGTCAAAAGTCCTTTCGTCCACGTTTTTCAGAGTGTGGGTATTCCTGCTGCGAGCCACATCATGAATTTCGTGGTGCTGACGGCGGCGCTTTCCAGCGCCGTTGCCAATTTGTATTTCGCGGGGCGGCTGGCTTTTTCGCTCGCGCGTGGCGGCTATCTTCCCGCGGCGCTTGGGCGATTAAGCGGGAAGAACATGCCGGTAGTTGCGGTGCTGGCTTCTGCGGGGGGAATGGCCGCAGCACTCGTTTTGTCAGAGTACTTTAAGGATTCACTTTTCGTTTTCATGATCGGCCTCAGCTCGTTTGGAGCACTGTTCGCCTGGTTGATAACACTCTTGACTCATCTGGCGTTCCGGCGCTTTCACAAACGGCAAGCAATACCGTATCTTCAGCTGGGGCCTCCTGGACCCTGGGCTTCGCTCATCGGGCTGGGCGGAGTCGTAGCAGTCTTGATCTCAACCTGGTGGGTTCCGGGATTCCGAATCACTTTGCAATCCGGTGTGCCCTGGCTGGCGCTTATTACACTGTGGTATTGGATGTGGTCACGCGCGAATCGGAGTAAGGCGGCTTCGAGCGGTTCCGAAGAAGTTGCTACAATCGCTCCCATTCCTCCAAGGAAATATCGCGGCCCAGGATAAAGCCGGCCTCGCGAAGCATCATTCGGAGTTGTGGGACGGAGTATTCTTCGTTGGAGGGAATTGTCAGGCGATTCTCATTTTGAATCAAAAATTGATGGCGGGCGCCCGAGAACGGACCATCGAAACCGAGAACACGCAGACGGCGGATGAACTCGCGACGCTTACAAGGAATCCACCGGCTCACGCGCGGGTTCCTTATTCAAGTCAATATTCCCGATGACCGGCAGACGATGGCGGAGTTTGAGGCCGACAAGAACCCAATCCTCAAGTGTGGACCGGAGTTCCTCTTCACATACTTTGAGCGTCTGGGCAAAGGAAAGTACGCCTGGGCACGAGGGAATACGGCCTGAGAAGGTATTGTCCTCAAGCTTATCGTACAGTGCCTGGCTCATGGCCAGCTCAACGTACTCACTCAAGACATATCGTTTGCCCACAGACAACCTCTGGCTGCATTATACAGGCTAAACTTGGTTTCGCAGCATCTGGGGCAAAGCAAGTGGCGGCTGATATGGATCCACTCTTGAAATGGCGCGGGGAATTTCCGATCCTGGACCGCACCACGTACATGATCAGCAATTCATTGGGCGCGATGCCTCGCGGTGTCTACGAGGGCTTGCGATCCTATGCGGATTCCTGGGGGGAACGCGGGGTGCGCGCATGGGAAGAGGGCTGGTGGGACATGGCGGTGCGCATTGGCGATAGGATCGCACCGCTAATCGGAGCGGGCCCGGGCGAAATTTCGCTGCACCAGAATGTGACGCTTACCCAGGCGGTAATTTCGTCTTGCTTTGATTTCCGCGGGCCGCGCAGCAAAATCGTGATGGTCGAGCTGGAGTTTCCTTCGATTCAGTATTTTTATCACGAGCAACGGCGGCTGGGCGCCCGCGTCGAAGTCATTGCGACTCCGGACCATATACGAATTGATTTGGATAAGCTGCTCGCGGCCATCGACGAAACGACGCTCCTCGTGCCGATTTCGCAAGTTCTTTTCCGCAGCTCTTACATTGTGGACGCGCGCGCGATTGTGGAACGCGCGCATCGCGTCGGGGCCCACGTGATTCTTGATGCATTTCAGGCAGCAGGAACGATCCCTCTCAATGTGCGTGGTCTTGGTGTTGATTTTGCGGTCGGCGGCGTCCTGAAGTGGCTCTGCGGAGGACCCGGCGTCGCTTACCTTTACGTCCGCGAAGATTTGCGCTCCAAGCTCCGCCCCGCGCTCACGGGATGGATGGCGCATCGCAATCCTTTTGCGTTTGAAACCGGTGCGATCGATCCGCGCGACGATTCTTTTCGCTATTTGAATGGCACTCCGCATATTCCCGCGCTCTATGCGTGCCAACCCGGACTGGAGATTCTCGACAAGATTGGCATTGCTGCAATTCGCGAGAAATCTATGCGCATGACCGCGCGTCTCATCGAAGGCGCCCAATCTCGCGGCTGGCGCGTGAACACCCCGGAGAATCCCGTGGAGCGCGCGGGGACAGTTTCGGTCGAGTGCCCGCATGCTAATGAGGTTTGCCGTGAACTCCTCGCGCGGGACATCCTCGTCGACTACCGTCCCAAAGCTGGCGTGCGCATCTCGCCGCATTTCTACAATCGCGAAGATGAATGTGATTTTACGCTCGCGCAAATCGAAGAGATCCTGAAAACAGGCGCATGGGAAAAACATGCTGCGGCGGTTACGCATGCTTGAAAAGAAAGAATACGCGGCACGGCGCGCGGAAATGATTGAAAAACAGTTGCGGCGGCGCGGCGTCATTGATCCCGTTGTGCTCGCGGCGATGGCGTCGGTGCCGCGGCACGAATTTGTTCCCGACGAAGTGCGTTCGCACGCGTATGATGACCTTCCTTTGCCCATCGGGGGCGGACAAACCATTTCGCAACCTTATATCGTCGCGGCCATGACCGCTGCGCTGCATTTGCAGCCAGCGGACCGCGTTCTGGAAATCGGTACAGGCTGTGGTTATCAAGCCGCGCTGCTTTCGCGTTTGGCCAGGGAAGTTTTCTCCATCGAGCGGCGGCCAGAGCTTGCTTCGAGCGCTGCGGCCAAGCTGACTCAGCTTGGCTACTCCAATGCGCACGTGCATTGCGGGGACGGCACGCTTGGGTTGGCGGAACTTGCTCCTTTCAACGCCATCCTCGTTGCCGCTGCCGCTCCCGCCGTTCCGAAACCGCTCCTCGCCCAGCTTGCCGAAGGGGGCCGGCTGATTCTTCCCGTGGGAGGCGCGGAACATCAGGAGTTGCAACTCATTGAAAAGCGCGGTGATGCTTTCCCCACCAGGATGCTGGAAGGCTGCCGATTTGTGCCTCTTGTCGGCTACCATGGGTGGCAGGAATCTTCCTGACGATGAGCGCAGCAGTTTCCGACCTCTCCATCATCATTCCCTCCTACAACGAAGAATCGCGCCTTCCAGCCACGCTGGAGCGCATTGCCGAATACCTTGCGGACTCCGGGATCAAAGCGGAAGTTCTGGTCGTGGATGACGGCTCGAAAGATGGCACGGCTGCGGTGGCTGAATATTTTTGCATCAAGATTCCCACACTGCGCGTGATTTCGAACGGTGCTAATCGGGGCAAGGGCTACAGCGTCCGGCACGGCATGCAGGAAGCGCGTGGCCGCATCGCTCTTTTCACCGACGCGGATCTTTCCGCACCGATCGAGGAAGCCGGGAAACTGATTGACGCACTGGAAACCTTTGACGTAGCGATTGGCTCCCGTGCGATGGACCGCAGCCTGATCAGCGTACACGAGTCTCCTTTCCGCGAATTCGCGGGAATCATTTTCAATAAGATTGTGCGAATCATCCTGTGGCTGCCGTTTGTCGATACCCAGTGCGGCTTCAAGGCCTTCCGCCGCGAACGCTGCGGTATCATCTTCGAACAGCAAAGGATCGAGCGATTCGGATTCGACCCGGAGTTACTGTACCTCGCGCGGCATCATGGGCTGCGAGCGGTGGAGATTCCCGTGCGCTGGGGACATTCTCCCGCGACGAAAGTAAGCATGCTGCGCGACAGCATCCAGATGTTCATTGACGTATTCACGATCCGGTGGAATTCGCTGAGAGGGAGATATCCGCAGAAAACGTGAGTTTCCAGAATCAACTTTGCAATATAAAGTACTTGACAAGCCCTGCCCCTTTGCAGTAGATTACCGGCTATGGCGAACCTCGGTCCACTTCGCTCTCCGCAACGCGAGCCTATCCCTATCGACGCTCGCGCGGCCGATCATCTTCGCTACATCCGCGAAACCATGGAGAGCGCCGCCGAATTTACGGCCGTGCCCGGCTGGGGCGGCGTGGCGATGGGAGTCACCGCACTGGTGGCCGCGTTTGCTGCTTCACGGCAGACCACGCCGCGCGCCTGGCTAGCCGTCTGGCTGATCGAAGCCTTCGTCGCCGTGGCCATTGCGGCGCCCGCTGCCGCCACCAAAGCGCACCGTGCCAACTCCGCGCTCTTCTCTGGGCCCGGCCGCAAGTTTCTCCTTAGCTTTGCACCGCCGATTGTCGTTGGCGGGCTTTTGACCTTCGCACTTTTTAACGCCGGCATCCTTGCGGCCCTGCCGGGTGTTTGGCTTTTGCTGTATGGGACCGCCATTGTGACAGGCGGGGCATTTTCCGTGCGAGTTGTGCCGGTGATGGGTTTGTGCTTGATGTCGCTAGGCGGCGCCGCGCTTTTCGCTCCCGCAAGGTTGGGAGATGCATTCATGGCCGCGGGCTTTGGCGTGGTGCAAATTGGTTTTGGTTGGTGGATCGCACGGCATTATGGAGGCTAGCAGGAAATCGCATGGTTAAGTCGTCTGCAGCGCGTCAAGAGCGTTTACAGCGGTCTCGCGAGCGGGATCCTTCGCTGGAGGCTATCCGGAATCCAGCGCAGGAAGCCGTGCCGGCGGATCTGGACTGGCTGATTCACGAGCGGATACGGCTGGGGATCGTCAGCGCGCTAGCGGTGAACCGCTCGCTGACCTTCAACGAACTGAAAGCGCTGCTGAAGACCACGGACGGCAACCTGAGCGTTCACGCGCGCAAACTGGAAGAGGCAGATTACATCGTGTGCACGAAATCGTTCGACGGCCGCTTGCCAAAAACGGAATACCGCTTGACGGCAGCGGGGCGGCGGGCGCTGGAGCGTTACCTGAATCATATGGAAGCGCTTATTCGCGCGACGCGCGAAGGCTAAACGGCAAAATTTTTTGGCTGTATACTTTGCAGTGCAGAGTAGTTTGCATCGCTTGTCCCCGCGGCGGAGAAAGAACATGCTCATGCCCCATCAGACCGTTCGCCAAATTCCCATCGCGCAACCAACCATCAACCATGCTCCGCGGCTCCACGTAGCCATCATCTCGGACGGCAATGGCCGCTGGGCCACTTCAAAGGGGCTGCCCCGCTCCGCCGGTCATCGCGCCGGCGCTGAAACAGTCCGCCGGGTCGTTACAGCCGCTCCCCGCATGGGCATTCACACGCTGACGCTTTTCGCGCTCTCCTCCGCGAATTGGAAGCGTCCCGATGCAGAAGTGCAAGGGATTCTGCGGCTGCTTCACGAATACCTTCTTACGGAAACGACTCACTGCATTGAAGAAGGTGTGCGGCTCAGCATCATCGGGCGCCGGGATCGTTTACCTGCCACTCTGCGGCAGGCCGTCGCGGATTCGGAAGCTGCCACCGCAAAAGGTACGCGGCTGCACCTGCGGCTCGCGGTGGATTATTCCGCTCGCGAAGCCATCTATCACGCCGCCTGCCGCTTCTATAAGGTCACCGAGCTTTCGCCCGAATCCTTCAGCAACGTGCTGGCAGAGGTCCTCCGCGGGGGTTCGACAGAAGTCGATTTGTTGATTCGCACCGGTGGCGAACAGCGGCTTTCCGATTTTCTGCTGTGGGAATGCGCGTTCGCGGAATTCGTGTTTCTGCAAAAGCGCTGGCCGGACTTTACCGCTGAAGATCTGGAAGCCGCCGTAAACGAATTCAACAGGCGCGAACGTACACGCGGAGCTTTGCCGGACGCCATCGCGGGTTAGTCCCGCAGAATCTGTCCAAGAGAGTTACTAATATGAAAGATTTTTCTAGTTCTCCAAACAACGTTTCGGCTGTTGTAGGGGTTTTTCTGTTGATGGTACCGACTTATTTCATTACGATGTCCGGCCTGCGGTACGACACTCCTGGCTTGCAATTCTTCAATAGCCCCATTCTCATCCTCGGGACTTTGGCAATCGCATTCGCGCTGAACGCACGATCTATTCTTTCGCTGAAGCTCGAACGGGAGAAGCCGCCGGTACTAAGGATTGCTCTGTCGCTCCGGGTATGGAACCTCGTGGAAATCCTGATTGCACTGTTTCTCTTAGGTGCGTTGCTCACATATGCGTTCGTAGAGAATTTTGAGCCACGCTTATCAGATATGTAATGGGAGGGAACCACCGGATGCCATCGCGGCAGTTCACGTGGTTATGAACAGAAACTGCCTCCCGGCAAAACAGTTTCTTCAGGAGCCGAAGTTCAGTCTGTGCCGCTCGCTACTGGATTGAACGAAAAACCCCGAACCGCAGCCAACTTTTGTTGGCCGGGCCCGGGGTTAGCAATTATCCGATTATCCCTTGAGGGGGATGGTTGCCGGCTTGGCGAGCTTGAACGTCAACTTGCTCTTGGCAGCGAGCAGGGTTACGTCCTTGTTCGCCTTGGACTTGTCGGCGTTCTTGGCATGGGTTTTCGGTCCGGTGATTGAATTGGAGTCCAGCGGGTAAGATTTCCCGTGGATGACCACCGAAGCGAGCGTCACCTTCAGTTCGTTCTTTCTGACCTTGACTATGCGACAGGTGACTTGGGTACCCTTGGGAATCACCGTCTTTCCATCCACCTGGATCGGCTCGGTGAGGCTGGCGGCAAAGGTGTCACCGACCTTGTTCTTGTCGGTGGCTAGCGTTTGCCTGGCCGCCGCGCTGATCGCCGTGCCTTTCGGCAAGGTGATCATCGTTGCCGGCTCCGGTGCTTTGGCCACGACGGCAGGCTTTGCAGCCGCAGGTTTTGCTGCCGCGGGCTTCCGGGGAGCGCTAGCTGTTTCGTTAGTGGCCTTGTCCGAGCAGCCGGCTACGGCTAAAACGGCCGCCCCTGCCAAGACAAGCCAGAGGTTTCGATGGGCTTGAGACTTGATCACTTCACACCTCCAAAGGGGCACCCTTAGGGTGAAAGGGATGAGGTGGCTGGTTGGACCCATTCCCCCGCTTAGAAATCAGCTGCGAATCGACGGGCACCCTGCTTTCGATAAATCATACAGAATTCGATGGTTGGAGTCTTTGGGCATTTGTGACAGGCGTTTCCTTCCCGGCACCGGTCATTCGGTCAGTGGTCCATGTGATCTGTGGAAGACTGCCCTCGCCCGTGGCGTTTTGTGACCAAACGCAATGCCTGACCTCCCCCCCAGTTTCTTGTAAATGTTGCATCTAAAGAACTTAGTGTTAATGTAAGTCGTTTAGAATCAACATTTGCGGGCACTCCTGCAAGTGTTGATTTTACAGGGAGTTACGTTGTAGCAAATCCCCTTTCTCCTAAGGGTCTTCAAGGTGCCAAAACATTAGGCACAGAAACAGGAGCAGGCGGGCAGGGCGGAAATAACGCAGGTTTACCTACGAACTAGGGTATCAGGACAGTAGAAGAAGTCAAGGAAATCATCGATGGCAGCCGGAAACTAAGGGTTTGCCGACACAAGCGTCCTTTGGCGGACATGCCTGACATTTGACCATTCCCTGTCGTCTATACCTCAGGAGGCAGCAATGGGAACAATGGGACTTGCGCTGCCTTGGAAGGCTAGAATCTCTTCCGTGCCGCGCGAATGGGGGACGCGAGTGGAACCTTCCGAGCACTTTGTCGGCGGCCCCAACCTAGCCGCCGAGGGTGCGCAGAGCGAGGATGCCGCACTGGCTGCTGCCTGCCGGTCCGGCGACCTGCGCGCTTACGAACGTCTGTATGCGATACATGGCGCGCGCATGAAGAACCTGGCGCGGAATCTTCTTGGCAATCCCGTTGACGCTGAAGACGCCGTGCAGGAGACGTTTTTGAAAATCCATCGCAGTATCGCCGGTTTTCGTGGGCAATCGAGTTTTGTCACCTGGACGTACCGGATCCTCATTAACACCTGCTACGACGCTCGGCGCAGCCGGTTGCGGAAGAAAGAAGTCGCGAACGAGGATTCCAAGGAGTCACCCGGAATTGAGCCGCGCGCGCCTGGAGCACACCCAACACTCCACATGGCGCTGGAGCGCGCACTGGCCGAGCTCACGCAACACCAGCGCGATGTTTTTCTGTTATACGAAGTCGAAGGCTTTCGTCATGCGGAGATTGCAGGGATGCTGGAGATGACGGAGACAGCTTCAAAGAACACGCTTTTTCAAGCGAAGAAAAGTCTTCGCCAAATGCTGGAACCGCCGCACGGCAGCGCAGCGTAGGCACGGTGAACCGCGATGAATGTCACTTGTAACGATCGAGATAGGATTTTTGAGGACGGCACGTCCGCCGAATGGGCGGCACTTGAGGCACATGCCGCCTCCTGCCCGGTGTGTAAAGAAGAGGTTCGCGCCTGGAAGTCGTTGAGTGTCGCAGCGGAAGAGTTGCGCGATTCTTCGGATAGTCCTTCGTTTTGGCCACGGATCGAACGCGCGCTGGAGGAAGAAACGACGAAAAAAGCGCAACGTGCCGGGCTGCGCCGTTGGTTCTCGTTCTTACCTGAGATCTCGCTGGGATGGCAAACGGCTCTGGCGGGCGCGCTCGTTCTGATTCTGACGGTTTCAGGAGGCTGGATCTTACATCGCCAGCGCTTTGTTGAGCCAAATCCCGATGACCAATCTCTCTTAAAAAGCAAAGCCCTCAAGGAAGTGGAAAGCGCGGAAACTGCCTACGAGCGGGCGATTGACAAGCTCGCCGCTGAGGCCAAGCCGCAACTCGACAATCCCGCGACGCCACTGCTCGCAAATTACCGCGAGAAATTGCTAGTGCTGGATAGCGCCATCGCGGATCTGCGGGCACAAGCCGGATTGAATCCCTCGAACGCGCAACTGCGCTATCAACTGCTGGCCATGTACCAGGAGAAGCAGCGCACGCTGGAAGAAGTCTTGGAGGCAAGACAACGATGAATCGCACCCAGTCCATTTTTCGGAGAGGACTGTTGCGTCTCGCACCAGTTGCGGGCATGCTCTCCGTGCTCCTCGCGGGTGAGCCGATGTTTGGCGCAAATGCTCAGGAGCAGGTCACGAAAGATTTTCAGAAGAGCGTGACGCTGGGCGCCGGGCAGTCCGTGCGCGTCGAGCACAAGTTTGGCGAGGTCCGTCTCCACGGCGAGCCCGGCAGGGAGGTGAAAATCTCAGCGACGATTCGCGTGCAAGCCAGCACGCGCGACGAGGCGGAATCCTTCGCGCAAAAAATTCAGATTGATGTGCAGCAGACGGGAGAAGGCGTGCGCATCAAGACGAATTACCCTGAGGAAGAAAAGCATTTATTCATCCGCCTTGGCAAGAGTCCTTCTTACTCGGTCAACTACGACATCGCGATGCCCTCGGACGCTCCGCTGAACGTCCGCAACAGCTTCGGTAGCGTGGACGCCGGCCGCATTCACGGTGCAATGGACATTGAGAATAGCCATGGGTCGCTTATGGTCCGCGATACCGGCGGAGCCCGGCTGTACAACTCATTCGGGAGCATCGAGCTCGCGGGCGCCGCGGGAAATGTGACCATCAATGACAACAACGGTTCGGTGCAGGCTGCCGACGTAAAGGGCACACTTGAAGTTCACAACCGGTTTGGAAGCATCACCACGCGGAACATTCAAGGCGCGGCGACCGTCAACGGAGGCAACGGGACGGTTTCGTTGATTGAAGCCGCCTCGGCGAGCATCACGACTTCTTTCGGAAGTGTGGAGGCGCGCAACATTCGCGGCGACCTCCTGGTCCGCGACAACAATGGCAACGTCGAATTCTCCAATATTGGCGGTTCCGCAGACATCACCAACAGTTTTGGCAACGTCACTTTTTCCGACGTGCGCGGCCGCGTGAATTGCGTCACCAACAACGCACGGGTTAACGGGAGGTCGGCTCTGGGCGCTTCCGTGACGATTCGCGATTCCTTCGGCAACATCGAGCTGGACACCATCAGCGGAGCGCTTGACGCGGAAACCTCCAACGGCAAAGTGCTAGTGCGCGATGCGCGTGGGAGTGTGACGCTTAAGTCTTCTTTTGGCGCTATCGAGGCTTCCAATATCCCAAAAGGAATTCGCGCGGTTACGGGTAACGGCGGAATTACACTCACCGACATTGGCGGAGACGCATTTGCGAAGACGAGTTTCGGCAGTGTGCTGGCCGAAGGCATTAATGGGAGCCTAACAGCGGAAAACAGCAATGGTTCCGTGACCGCACGAAACGTTAAAGGTGAAGTCAGAGTGAACACTTCATTCGCCGGCGTTACGCTGGACACTGTGGGGGGGCGAATTACCGTGGACAATCAGAACGGAGCAATTTCTGTGACGACCATGCGACCGGCCAGCGGTTGCCGGGACATTTCGCTCAAGACGTCGTTCTCATCCATCCGCGTGCGCATTCCAGAAGGCTTGGGCTACAACCTCACGGCCAGGACGTCTTTCGGCCGGATTTCCTCGGAGTTGCCAGTCACTTCAACGGGCAGCATCGGCGGCGATACGATGAACGGCACGATCGGCCCGGGCGGCTGCCAGCTTCAGCTTACAGATTCGAACGGAAGCATTGAAATCGCCAAGGCCCCTTGATGGTATGCCGCATCATTTGGCGGCTCGTCGCGCGCGATCCATAGCGAACGCTTTCCTCAGGACGCGGGTTGCGGTTTCGGTGAGGTGAAATTTGGCGAGTTCCTCTTCACGCGCGAACGCGACATCGGTGACATCGCTGCCCGCGCGGGGCTCGCCGCCGAGCCGTTCGCAAAGATAATCAACGATAACGAAGTGGAATCGCGGTTTTCGTTTCGCCTCCGCGCCAGTTGCGCCATCCTCGGGGAAAATTCGGTCGAACACCTCGATCAGGTCGAGGACGCGAACCTCGATTCCAGTTTCTTCCAGCAATTCACGAACGACGCCTTCTTGCAGACTTTCGCCTAGCTCCAAAGTTCCGCCAGGAATAGACCATTCGCCAAGCAGCGGTTCGCTGCCACGTCGAATCAGGAGCGTGCGGCCCTGGTCGATGACCACGCCCCCGATACCAACCACTGGCCGTTCGGGGTATTCTCTGGAAGAGGCCATTCGGGTGATCCTTCCACTTGCGGAGTGGTGATGCTCAAAGCAGTGCTGCCACGTACGGGAGTTGACTTCATACCCGCGGTATATAATACGCTGCACAGTGGCGGGCACGGTCCTCGTACCGCCACTTTACAAACGACTTTACGGAGGGTGGAGCCGTGATCCGTTGCCCTGAATGTTCCGCCGAGATCGATGTGGACGAAGACGAAGTCGAAGAAGGCGAGATTCTGAGCTGCCCTGAATGCGAATCCGAGCTCGAGGTTTCGCAGACGCATCCCGTCCACCTGAATCTCATCTCCGACGACCTGGACGAAGAGGACGATGAAGAGGAAGAGGATAAGACCGGGGAAAATGGCGACCTGATCGACGATGACGAGGAAGATGAAGAAGAGGACGAGGAGTAAGTGCAAGACTCATGCCGTCTGGCATCCTACCGTGTCCGTGCTGCCATCTAACTTTGTAAGGAGCAACAGAATGCAGCGCCCGCAGTGGATTTCGATTCTCTGCACGGCAGCGCTTGTCGCTTCCTTCAGCGTAGCGTTTGGGAAGGCTCAGGAACCCGCCTCACCGCCGCCTGGTTCTGCAACCACTCCGCAGGCTCCCACGTCCTTAACCGGCAAGCCAGTCAAGCAAAGATACAGCCACGCAAATGACTTCCTGATTCGCGGAACCGTGTTTACGGAGAAGGCGCTTTCTTTTCCGGGCGTGGAACTTCGCATCCGGCGGGCCGGAGAAAAGAAATTCCGGTGGGAAAGTTACACGAACTCCCGTGGGGAATTTGCAGTCCGCGTGCCTCAGGGCTCAGACTATGAGATGGTAGTCCGCGCAAAGGGTTACTCAGAACAGACGCGCGCTATTGATGCAAAAACCGGCGGAAACGAGCAAAACATAGTGTTCCGTATGCAGCCAACTGCGGGAGGCAAAGGATGAATGTGCAGCGACGCATCTGTGGTCTGGCACTGATTCTCGCAGTGTTTGCGGGCGTTGGGGTTGCTCAGGACAAGAAGCGCGAAGCTCAGCTCCGCACGGTCCGCGGCGTGGTGTCTGACAAGTCCGATAGCCCTCTTTCCGGCAGTGTTGTTTTTCTCAAAAACGTGCGCACTAATTCCGTCCGCAGCAGTTACACGGATGACACCGGCAGCTACCGGTTCAGCGGACTGGACCCGAATGCGGATTACGAACTGCACGCGGAAAAAGAGGGCGCCAAGTCGCCTACACGCACGGTCTCCAGCTTCGACAGTCGCAAGGACATCGTCCTGAATTTGAAAATCGACAAGAAAAAGAGCTGAATTCACTTTCTTCCCGCCAGTCAGCTATGCCAGCGAGCGTGCTGAAGTGTGTGCGCTCAGCTTAAGCTATGAGTCACGCTTGCCGCAACCTTTCCCGTGGCGATATTCGAGTAAAACCATTTCTTCGCGCAGTGAATCTAAGTGAGAACCTGGCGCTGTGGAACGTCGTCATCCCTTTGTTGCGGGAATAGCAAACCCTCTGGGAGACAATTGGTGATGTCATGATCAGACAAATTGGGGTGCAGCGCCAAATCGTGTTTTTGCTCCTAGTTGGATTATTGAGCGCCGCCATGCCTGCGTTGGCACAGCAGGAAGAGACTCAACAGCCCACCCCGGTCCCGTCTGATCCGCAAACAGCAAATGAGAAAGATGGGAAGGAATACAGACCCGGAGAGACAATCGGGAAGAGTAAACTGGAAAGAGAAACAGGAACGATTAACGATCGCATCTTCGAGGTTCTGCCTAACTACGGCACCGTCGAAAATGCCATCAACCTTCCTCCTCTCACCACGGGACAGAAATTCAGATTGGCTACCGCTGGCGTATTCGATTGGGGGGCGTATCCGTTCAACGGCATCCTTGCTGGAGTAGAACAAGCGAGAAATGATCCCAAGGCTTGGGGACAGGGGTGGGACGCCTTTGGAAAACGTTACGGCGCATCGTTTGCCGACAACAGTATCGGCACCTATATGACGACAGCGATCTTCCCGAGCTTGCTCCATGAAGATCCGAGGTACTACCAGATGGGAAATGGGAGTTTCGCTCGTCGGGCCTACCATGCCGTCAACCGGCTCTTTGTCAGCCGAACGGATTCAGGGCACGATCACTTCAACTACTCGGAATCGATTGGCAATGCCGTGGCCGCCGCCATGTCAAATGTGTACCACGTACCGGAGGATCGGACGGCTTCGCGCAATGCGTCCACTTTTGGTTTTCTGATTCTGTATGACGGAATGAACAACGAACTGAAGGAATTCTGGCCGGATATTCGCCGCAAGGTGTTTCATAAGAACATGCCGTAGTTCAGCCTGACCTACTGCTGGCAAGGGCTCCTGTGCGGTATTGGCGCACCAGTGGGTAATTTGGATACGCCTGTAAAAATGTCACGCAACTGCCAGGGGGCATAGGGCGTCGAATCATCAGTCTGGGGTGGGAGTTTCATCTTTGGAGTTTTGACTGCAAACACAATGAAAATCGCTCGAAGAATTGTGTCCAATGCTTTCTGTGCGATTTCTATCGCGCTGATTTTGTTCGCGTTCCCGACTGTGGCTCGACAGTTACAGGGTACAAATTCAACTGCTTCCAGGGCCTCCATCTCTGGCAGGATCACGGCCATATCCGGAGAGGGGGCAACCAACGTTCTTCCTGGAGTCACGGTAAAACTGACGAGTCCGTCCGTTGGACCAGCGCCGCAATCGACGGCGACCGATGCGGAAGGGCATTACCAGTTCACGCAACTAGCCGCGGGAACCTACACAATAGAAGCGAGTGCCGATGGCTTCAAAACATGGTCCACAACGATAACGCTCGGCGCAAACCAGGCCCTTGTCAAAGACATCGTTCTGCAGATCAGTTCCGTCAATCAGCAGGTTGAGGTTCAGGGAGAAGCTGCCGAAATTGCCACCCAGAACGTGGCGATCACTGCAACGGTAAACACCGATCAATTGGAGAGCCTGCCTTTGCCGACGCAGAAATTTACTGAGGCTCTCTCTTTGATACCAGGGGTCGTTCGAACTCACACAGGTAAGCTGACGTTCAAGGGCCAGGCAGAAAGCCAGGGGATGCTGGTGGTGGACTCCGCGGAGAACGTGGACCCTGTTTCCGGAAGCTTCTCGATTCCCATTCCGGTGGACATCATTCAATCCATGACCGTTTACAGTTTGCCGGAGAGTTCGCAGTACGGAGGCTTCACAGGTGGCCTGACAACCATCGAAACGATGCCTCCATCCGGCACATGGGAATACAAGCTGCGCGATTTTATCCCGGCGTTCCGCGGGAAAAACGATAGCCTCGTAGGACTCGCCAACTGGACACCGCGGTTTGAGTTCGGTGGCCCGCTCATCAAGAACAAGGTGAATTTCTCCGAAGAGGTTACGTACGAATTGCGGAAACAGCCTGTGCGAGGGTTGTCGTTTCCCGTGAATGAGATCAAAACGCGAAGCTTTACTTCCCTCACCAACGTTCAGGTGATTCTTTCGCCTCGGCACGTGTTGAATTTCAATGTCAACACCTTCCCGATGGAGCTCGATTTCGCCAACATCAATGCGTTGATCCCCCAAAGCGCGTCTACGAGCTATGGCCGAAGCGGAGTATCGGGCGGGTTCTCCGATTCGTATCAGTTTGTCTCTGGGGCAGTCTTGAACACCATGGTTCGGTACACTTTTTTCGACAGTAACGCCCATGGGCAGGGCCCTGCCGACATGCAAATCTCGCCGGAAGGATGGGGCGGCAATTACTTCAATCGTTGGGACCGTAAGGCGAACCAATTGGAAGTTTTGCCCGCGTATCAACTTTCAGCGAAGTCCTGGCATGGCAGCCATGAAGTGAGATTTGGCGCCGACCTCCTATATCGTCAGTATGACGGTAGCAGCATTTCCCATCCGATTGATTTGGTCGCGCAGGATGGCTCAGTCGCTGAGCGGATTGATTTTCAAGGCGCGGGCCTGTTGAGCGCAACGGATACGGAGGTGGCTGAGTTTATCCAGGATCGCTGGACGCTGAACGGTCACTTGACAATCAACTACGGCGCACGCCTGACCACACAATCCATCGGTCGCACTGCCGCGTTTGCTCCCCGCATCGGCGCGGCCTATTCGCTGAACGGGGGAAACACGGTAATTCGTGCCGGCGCCGCCGAGGTCTACGGCCATGTCCCGTTGCTGGCCGCAGACTTCACCAGCAATCAAGAGCGCATGCTTAGCTTCTTCGATTCTACTGGTGCGCTGATAGGACAGCCCATAGTCCTGGTAAATACCTATCTTCTTTCGGGCGCACCGCCGAGTACGCCTGGCGTCCCGCGCGAGCCTGGATCAAGTCCTCGCACATTTAGCTGGAACGTGGTGCTGGAACACCAATTCCGAAAGAATCTCAACCTGCGGGCCAGCTATCTTGACAGCCACACCGTGGACCTCTTTCTTCTGGATCAGATAGTCGATATGGCCAGCGGAACCGGCTTATTAGCTGTGAGGAACACGGGGACTGCAAACTATCGCCAGGCCGACATTACTGCCCACTATCGGTTTGGTAACCGCGCTGACATGAGCTTGTCCTACACCTGGAGCCGGGGGCGCGGTGATCTCAACACTTTGTCGGACACACTTGTACCTTTCCAGATTCCGGTAATCCGGCCGAATGTCACGGGTATCGTGTCTTCGGATGTTCCTCATCGCGTTGTGGCCTCGGGGTTCTTCGGTCTGCCGTGGAAGATGGTTATCAGCCCGGTGCTAGATGTGCACTCCGGACTGCCCTATTCAAACGTGGATGTTCTTCAGAATTATGCCGGCGTGCCCGATAGCCAGCGTTTCCCTGTTTATTTCTCGCTTGATGTCAGGCTGTACCGCGAGTTTGGATTCCACATACCGCGGACGGAGCATTCCAAAACTCACAAGGCGCGTCTTGGCGTGTATTCGACCGACATTACGAACCGCCTGAACCCGCACGACGTATTCAACAACATTACGTCTCCTTTCTTTGGTCAGTTCGCGGGCTTCCAGCGACGATACACAGGTCTGGTATTAGACCTGGTTCAGTAATGCCCCTGCTCTTGCCACATCATAGGCCAGCGAATGTCCTAACGCTGTGAAGGCGACAAGATTTGGATGGCCCTGGGCACAACTTCGATTTCTACCGGGGTTGATCCAATGATCTCACCATCTCCGTGAAACGCGGTTGGTTGATGCGTTGTAAGCCGCACCTTCTTCACCTGCCAGCGCTTCACACGCGAAGTTCGAAGTTCACCACTCCCCATCAATCGCGGCAGAGGCCGCATAATTCCCAAGGCGCCGATGTCTTCGATTAGAACCACGTGCAGACAACCGTCATCGACTGTCGCTTCGGGAGCCAGCCTGACACCAGCTCCGTAGCTCGGTGAATTCAGCGCTGCTAGCAGCAGCGCATTCGCCTCCCATGAAGGGATATCACTGTCCGGAAAGTCGACTCGCACTGGGATAGCCGCGAACCCCACTAACGCTCGCAGCGCTGACGCGATATAACGCAAGCGTCCCGGAAGCCAGCTGTACGCGCCACTCGCATAGCGCGCGGCCTGGGCGTCTAGTCCAATGCCTCCTCCACCGGCATACAAACGCATTCGACTCTCGGCCGTTCGCACTCTCGCAAGGTCTACAAAACGTGGATGGCCCCGCAGGACTGCTTCCGCCCTAACTGGATCGCCCGGCAACCCGAGTGCGGCGGCAAAATCGTTTCCTCCTCCGACAGGGAGAACACCCAAGACCACGTGTGCTCCGAAAGTTGCATTCGCCAATGCCTGAAATGTTCCGTCACCGCCCATCGCGAAGAGCGTACGCTGCCCATGCGAAATGGCGTCCTGTGCGGATGCCTCAAGTTCCGCTGCACAGTTCGTCATTACAAACTGCGCATCAACGTGGAATGATTCGAATAGTTTCTGAATTGGTGAAAGGCAAGAACGTGAGCGGCCTCCGCCAGCTACGGAGTTGACAAATACAGTAACCGAAGATTCGCGCAGAATGGAGGAAGCTTCAGAGCGATCATTCATGCAGCTGTTCCTCAGCTACAGCCGCTGGAATCATGTGAGGCTATTTTGGCACGAGATAGCTGGGCGTATGCATGGAGGGTCAGAATTGGTGCCGGCGGGGGGAATCGAACCCACGGCCTAGGGATTATGAGACCCTCGCTCTACCACTGAGCTACGCCGGCATGAGGCAGCCCTTTATGCTACGGATTCGTCTGCAAAAGTGTCAAGGCGTTCTGAGCCATGGGAGAGTTGCCCCGATTGCGTACAGGACGTGTACACGCCCAACTTCGATGATGCAAATGGAATCAACTAAGTGGAATTGCTAGCCGGACCGAGAAGAACAACCACGCTCTGCCTAACTCGCCCGAAAATCAAGCCAGCTTTCACCTGCTCCGACGGGAGAGTCAGTCCTATAATCGTTAGTACTAGGGTACTGTTGACCCGAACAGTCGTAAAACCTATCCTCAGTGGGATCGAACACTGTCCCACCTATCGGGTAGGCGAAGGCTTATCGAAACGATGGGACGGGAGGGTGTGTATCGTTTCGCAACAGGCTCAAATCCTGAGCTGCTTGACATTGCTGCACTAAGGAATACAATGCCACCGGGGTTGTTTCTTACCTCGGAGGCACAATGTCACGCAAACTCACGGTTGTTTTCCTCGCCATGCTCGTTCTGGTCGGGGCTATGAGCCTAAAAACGGTAGTCGTCGCACATGGCGACGGCTCCGTGATCATGGCAAACGGTGGAGCACCTGCTCCTCCGGTGCCTTGGAAGAATGGCGGCGCACCAGCACCTCCAGTACCTTGGAAGAATGGCGGCGCGCCGGCTCCTCCGGTGCCCTGGAAGTAGTTCAACACGGCCGAATAAGCTAACTCGGCGTGGACCAGGGCGCGTGGAAAGGTAAACGTGCTCGGTCCTTTCGAATGCTTTGTTTGGTTGCTCTGCACCCTTCTTGAGGCGGGCGTGGTGGTGTGCGCGGTCAGGACCCGTTCCTTCCGACGTTATTTCCTTCTGAATGTGTATATGGGGCTTTCGTTCCTGGTGAGCGTTGGTCGCTACACGGTTCTTAGACATTCTGGAGTGGACTCCCTGGAGTACGCGTACTTCTATTTTTACTCCGATGCTTTGCTTACCATCGGTTTGTATTTCGCCCTTCTTAGCTTGTATTCCCTCGTCTTTGATGAAATGAAGGCTGAACGCTATTTGCGACTGGGAGCATTTCTCCTGCTGGGTGCCACCGCGTGGTTCTCCTACGAAATCGTGAACCAATCCACGCACCGGATGCTGACGCATTTCGCGTTTGAGCTGTCGCAGAACCTTTACTTTGTTGGTCTCGTCCTCACCTATGTCCTTTGGGGAGCTATCTTCAAGCTCCGGGAAAGCCGCACTCGCTTGATTCAGCTTGTCTTGGCACTGGGCATCTATTTCAGCGCCTTCGCTGCGAATTATGCGCTCCGGAATTTGTACCCCAACCTTCAGCCGGTTTGGCACTTCGTAACGCCGCTACTTGGCTGCATTTTGCCTGCGACATGGATGTTTGCGTTCCTGCGGGTGCCTGAGGAAGCGCGGCTTGTGCCTGCGCGCCTTGCGGTGGTGCCTCGATGACGGCAGCTATCATTTTCGTTATCTCGATGGCGGCCCTGCTGCAGTTTTTCATCTCTTATTGCCGCTCTTTGATTGCCGCGTCCTCGAAGCAGGTTCTCTCGCCCGAAGTGAAGGATGTTACGGGCATCCAAAAGTTCGCTTCCGGCGAGGATTTCAACCGAGTAATGCAGCTTCTGCAGCTGTGCCCGGAACGGCCGGAAGACCGCAACAGCGTCCAGGCGATCGGCGCTTATTTCAAGATCTTGAATTTCCTTCGCTCGACAGTCGCCCGGATTGTTCCTTCCATGCAGGTCTGGACGGAATTAGAACGAGGACACTGCGCGTACTTTGCCGCAGTCGCCTTGGAGCGCCGCATCTCGTTCAGCCGGGATATGCTCGCCCAGCAAATGGACGCCTGAAACGTCTTTCCTGGCCTTCACCCCCTCTGCACGCTGTTTCTTTCGCTACCGTCCGCCTATTTTTTCTGATTGACATTTCAAGATAATGGTATTCTTGAGATGTTCCCTCCTCACCGGAGTGGAAGCGTCCGCAGCGCAAAACTAACCGGTGACTAAAACTTGCTCGCAGTGTGGCGCAGTATTGCCGTCGGGCGTACGCGCCTGTAATTTTTGCGATTCGTCCTTTTCCGTGGGCCCTTCCGTCTGGGAAGAATCCTCGGACATCTCCACAAGGGTGGATCTCGCTTCGAATACGAATATTGCCGTCGACGGCGTCGATCAATTCAACCGGCCTGCAGTTTTGCATGATTCTGGACAAAAAGACGCTGGCTGGCGTGGTGAACTCTCACAATGTCTCGAAACTTATCGCACGCGGCGCAAAAAGTTTGTGCCAAACGAAGCTCAATCTCAATTCTCTTTTGATGACCATTCCCGCAAGACACGGCCGCATACTGCCGCCGTAGTTGCGGACGCTTCGGCGCCCGTTGAGGACGACTTTTCATTTACGATCGCCATCGGCCGCTCTTCGAATAAGAGCACACCCGAAGAATCGCGAATGGTGATTGATGTTTCCTTACCCCCCGATTCAGAAACTGGCTCGCCAACCCATGTGGCGGAAGACCAAAGAAAATCATTGCCCGGTCTTCATCCGCTGGCTTCGCTTGACGACAGACGACTCGCGGGATTGCTCGATCTCTTCTGCCTGCTGTTTGCCTATGGTGGATTCCTGATGCTCTTCGGCTCTCTCGGCGGCCAATTCACTCTGAGCAAGCTGAGCGCCGCAGTGTACGTCGCTACTTTCGGCATTGTCTATCTGCAATATTTTGCGCTCTTCACCAGCTTCGGTGGCACGACTCCGGGAATGATGCTGCGAGGATTGCAGGTTGTCAGCTTTTCCGGGGAACCGCCCACGCCCCGGCAAATGCTGCTGCGCAGCGCCGGCTACATGCTTTCTGCCGGGACTTTTTTCCTGGGCTTCCTTTGGGTGATGTGGGACGAGGACGAGCTCGCCTGGCACGACCGGCTATCGCGCACCTATCTGAGCCCCGTGCAAACTCTGGCTGAATTTGAGAATCCAGGCGTGGCGCCCAGTCGTTAGATTGTTCGGACAATTCCGGGATGTCGTGCGGCTTGTACTCTTGCGGCAATCTACATAGAATGGCAGTCGTTCGCGATGCGGATAATCGCATGTAGACTGCGTTTCACGTCCGTCTCCGTGGTCGCCCAGGAGGATACGCTGATCCGCATCGCGGTCTTTCCTTGCCACACTGTTCCCCCACACCAGCAAGTTCCGTCCTCCTGGATGCGCCGGATCACTTCTCGTGTCACTTCGGGGCGGCCAAAGGACACTAGCACCTGGTTGATCACCACGTCATTCAGCACCTCGAAATCGCTCTCTTTCAACCCTTGAGCAAACCGTTGCGCGTGGGCGCACGTTCGCTCAATTAGCGCACGTAGTCCCGAGCGGCCGAGAGATTTCAAGGCCGCCCATGACTCCACGCCCCGCGCGCGCCTCGAGGCTTCCGGCGTGTGATGCATGGGCTCGCGGAGTAAACCAGGCTCGAGATACGCCGCTGTGATTCCCATCGAGGCACGCAGCGCAGTTCCATCTCTGACGATGGCGATCCCGCTGTCATAGCCGACATTGGGCCACTTATGCGCGTCGGTGGCCCAAGAGTCGGCTTGATCGAATCCCTGCGTCAAGTGTTCGTACTTGGGCGAGATTCTGGCCCACAATCCGAACGCGCCATCCACGTGCACCCAGGCGCCTTGTTCTCGAGCCGCTTTGCAGACTTCTACCGCAGGATCGAATGCTCCCGTATTCACATTGCCCGCCTGTATGCACACAATCGTTTGGTCCGATAGGCGCGGCAATTTGTCGGCACGCATTCGTCCCTGGCCATCGGCCTCGACAATGGTCACGCGTTTCCTTCCAAATCCCGCCAGATTCAATGCTTTAAGCATCGACGCGTGCACTTCCCCGCCCACGACCACCTCGATCGGCGGAGCGCCAAACATCCCGTCAGCCACGACATCCCATCCCGAACGCGCCAAGAGCGCATGACGTGCCGTGACGAGCGCCGTAAAATTAGCCATGGTTGCGCAGGTAACCAGGCCTCCTGAGCACTCCGGTGGTAATCCAAGCGCCTCACAAACCCAGCGCAGAACAACTTCCTCCAATTCCGCCGCGATTGGAGACATCACGCGCAATGCCGCATTCTGGTTCCACGCCCCCGCTAGCCAATTGGCGGCCAGCGCTGCCGGCACCATTCCGCCATTCACAAAACCGAAGTAACGCCCGCCGGTCGTTGCCACGGTCGCTGCCGAGCCAATCTCGTCGAGCCTTTTTATTACGGCCATTGGGTCGCAGGGTGAAAGTGGGAATGGTTCGTGGAGTTCGGCAAGAGCAGCAACCGCAGCTTCGGAAGGCCCCACCCTGCGTTCACCCGCGCCTCGAACGTAACTTCGCGCCTTGTATGCGGCAAGACTCAGCACGTCCTCGCTCTTAGATTGCGCTCCTACTGCCGTATCGGTCGCCATTCGGCTCTTCCTTTCTGCTCCAGATGCATCTCAAACGCAGTCAAAGACACCCATGCGCGAGCGGCTTTCTTTTCGCCGGTGAAAATACTTTATTCAGTTTTCGGTGGAGTAAAAGAGCCGAATTGTCCGCTTATTTCTTGACGACCGCTTCATCGGAAGCGATCTTGCCGTCACGGATGTGGATAATGCGGTGCGCATGTTGCGCAATGTCGTGTTCGTGAGTCACAAGAATGATGGTATTCCCTTGCCGGTACAGGTTCTCAAAGAGCGTCATGATCTCTTCGCCGGTTTTCGAATCGAGGTTTCCGGTCGGCTCGTCCGCCAGGACGATTGACGGGGAGTTGACCAGCGCTCGCGCAACGGCCACACGCTGCCTCTGGCCGCCGGAAAGCTCATTGGGCTTATGGTTCATCCGGTCCATCAGGTCCACGCGCTCCAGAGCTTTTTTCGCTTTTTCAATGCGTTCTTCCGCCGGGGTACCGTTGTAGATCAGGGGCAATTCGACGTTGTGCAGCGCTGTCGCGCGTGGCAATAGATTGAAAGTTTGAAACACGAAGCCAATCTCTTTGTTGCGAATGTATGCGAGCTCATCATCATCCAGCTCGCTCACGAGTCTACCCGCCAGCCAATACCTTCCGGAGCTCGGCGAATCGAGGCAGCCGATCAAATTCATCAGCGTCGATTTGCCCGACCCGGATGGCCCCATGATGGCCACATATTCGCCCTTGCGGATCTCCACATCCACACCGCGTAGCGCGTGCACCTGCTCAGCGCCCATTTCGTATACTTTGGCTAGCGCTTCGGTCTTGATTACTAGGCCGGAATTGACCAGGTCTTCCCGGTAAGAATCTGCGGCTGGTGTCTCGACAGGCATTCGAATCTCCTCGTCCTTGGCTGCGCGTCAGCTCTGTTGATCTTCCTGCTTCTTCGGTGCGCTGTTGTCCACCTTCACCTGCGCCTCCGGCTTCAGGGTGCGCAGCGCTTTGTAGCTGCCCACGACGATCTCATCGCCTGCTTTCAATCCCTTGGTGATTTCAATATCGGTCACGCCGGCAATACCGGTCTCGACGGGCAGAAACACCGCCTTAGTTCCGTTGACTACGAATACGCCCTGTACTTCATCCTTTTTGGGATCGCCTGGCGCCGGGGGTGGCGGCGCGGCCAGTGTCACGCTGGAACTGCTCTGTTTCTTTGCATTCTTTGCCGCTTCTTCCAAATCCTTGCGCGTCCGCACCGCCAGTGCCTGGATAGGAATCGCAACTACGTTCTTCTTTTCCGCCGTCTTGATCTTGGCGGTGGTCGACAAACCGGGCCGCAGATTCTCCGGGGGATTGGCCAGCGTCACGACGACTTTGAAATCCTTCGCTTCCTGCGTACTCGTCGTGGTCTGCGTGGTGGTGAGTCCGGAACTGCGCAGCACGGCTTGTGACCCGATCTCGGTTACTTTGCCCTTGAAAATCTTCCCAGGCACCGCGTCGATCGTCACGTCGGCTTCCTGACCCATTTTTACGTTGACGATGTCCGTCTCGTCAACTTTCACTTCCGCCGTCACCACGGACATGTCCGAAAGCGTCATCAGGAAGCTGCCATTCGAATTCTGAATGCCGGGCACAACATAGTCGCCCACGCGCTCCGGCAAATAGCTCACGATCCCATTGATCGGAGAGGTGTACGTTGTCTTTTGCAAAACATCCTTCAAACGCAACCCCACCGCCCGGCCCTGATTCACCTGCGACCGCGTCTGCTCCAATTGCGCCTTGAGGGACAGTACACGCGCGCGCGCCGATTCGACCGTAGCTGTTGCCGCATCATAGGCCGTTTTCCGTTGATCGAAATCCTGCTTGGGAATCAAGCCGTCCTTGTAAAGACCTTGTCCGCGGTCGTAATCCAGCTTGGCCCGCTCCAGATTTGCCTGTTGCGAGGTCAAGTCCGATTGCGCCGCCCTGTAGCTGGCTTCCGCAGCCTGCACTCCGGACTCCATCGAATTAACGGCCGCTGACTGCGCTTGCACGTCCGCATTTGCCTGGACGTTTTCTTGCAGCAGCAACTTGTCGCCCTTCTTGACATGGTCGCCCTCTCTAACAAGGATCGCGGTGATCCTGCCGAATCCTTGGGCAGTCACGTTCGTATAGGTTGTCGGCTTGATCTCACCCGAGGCCGTCACCAACGACACCAGGCTCTCCTGGTTGGCCACTTTGGCCGTTTGTACGGTGACCACACCCTTGTGCGCCTGGTTCACGCTGAACAGCACAATTCCGCCCAGCACTACCACAGCGCCCGCGCCAATCGCTACTTTATGCCACGTCTTCATGCGATTCCCCTTCGACTCACCACTCTATTCTCGCCAGTTCAAACGTCCGCCGCGGACTTCGCTTCAAGCGATGCTGAGAACGAACAAACCGCAGGGGAACAGATGTCAGTCCGGCTGCCTCTACCCTACATACGCCCATCCGGGGCGAAATGTTTCGCGGGAGGGTTGCTCCACTTTAGCGGTTCGGGCTTCAAAGCAGGGGACTTACTGGAACCGGTGGCTCCATTGGGTCAGCCGCACCCTCCATGGAGGTGTAGCCAGCCCCTGAAGCCATTCTATGTTCAAAACGCGAGAAAGGAAAGACTTCCCATACCGCCAGGGAACTCTCCCAGCAGCCGACCCACTTCATGAGACGCAAAGAGAAATGAAATGGTCAACCGAAGATAAAGGCTGCTCGGAGAACTGACCCCGTTTGCGATCTTCCTTTAATGATATACTGAGGGCCGTCGGCCGATTTTTTCGGTCGAACCGTCCGCGGAGAGGTGGCAGAGCGGCTGAATGCGGCGGTTTGCTAAACCGTTGTAGGGGCTAAAACCTCTATCGGGGGTTCGAATCCCCCCCTCTCCGCCAGATTCTGTATCTTGTTCTAACATCGAATCTTGGAGGTACACGCAACAGCGCGATTTCAATTGCTTCCGACGTAACTTGAAAAAATCTGCTGGCCATCTGCTGGCCTCACCGTCGAGAGGTGCAAAAGACCGTTGGGAGTTGAGCATTCGGATGCTGTCGTCGCTGGTTGCCCATCGTCAAATCTCAACTCCAGTTGTTGGCGATCTCCCTTCGCCTTTCTTAATTCTTCGATCTGGGCCTGCATCCTTTCGACGGCTTCCACCATGGTTCGATCAAAGACTTTGATGTAATGTTCCTTGGTAACGTGTGGTTTTGAGTGGCGCAAGATGCGTTGCACCACCTTATCCGGAGCTCCCATCGCATACAAGTTCGAGGCGAGTCCTCGGCGGAACGCGTGCCATCCGTACCACGGCAGATGAATAGCCTTAAGAGTTAGCCGAATCACCCGCCGCCCGACTTTATCCGCGTTGATCGGAAGCCTGTTACCGGAGTGAAAAACGACACCGGTTTCCGGATTACCTACGGACCTGCGGTATTCGTCTAAGATTTCGGCCAAAGCCGGAATTACCGGTACGGAATTGCGGCTGGCACGCGTCTTCGGAGGGTTGACCACAGATCTCCAAATCGAACGGTTGATCGTCAATTCGGCGCCAGTGTAATCGGTCCACTCGAGTCCACGCAGCTCACCTAGGCGTAACCCGACAAAGGCCGCGGTCGCCACCAGACTCTTTGCGAGGAGCGGGAGCCGATCGAGCATTTGGAGAACTTGGCTGAGATCGTAGGCATGCGTCTCTCCCGGTTCTCTGGCATCCCAGGGGATCAAGACGCCATCAACTGGATTTGCCCCATCGAACGCTCCGTCATTTTTGGCGAAGGTGAAGATGGTGCTGAGCACTGACTTGATGTGTTGCAACGTGGTTTTCGTAAGATCCCGCTCTTTCGCGATCGCGCGTAACATTCGGCTGGCGTCCACGGTGCGGAATTCTCGCAAACGAAGCTCCCCGACACGATTGCGGAGGTAATTGATCCAGATTTCCTCATGCCCCTTGCTGGTGCTCGCTCGACGCTCTTCCTTGGTCCAAGGCAAGTAAGCTCCCTCGACAAAGGCGGTTAACGTGATCCTTGAATTTGCACTGAGCCTATCGCGATTGACGGTTTGCATGAAGGATTCCCGACACTGCTCGACTTCAAAAATATTGGAGAAGTCATTCGAGCGGCCGAGATACTTGGAGACGCGCTTAAGCTCGCTGGATCCGTCGGCTTGCGAGATTCGCTGGCGGTATTGCACGTACCAGGCGCCGTGGTCTTCGTATAGATAGCCCTTTTGATAATGGAAATTTACTTTCATGGCTAGCCCCCATCTGCGGCTTAAGCCGCACACCAATCATTTGTTGGTAGTAACGGCGGATAGTCAAAAATCCTGGCCTGGCGGTTTTGTTTGGATCAGGCTACGGGCGGAAGGCTTAAGTCAAATTGGCGCCACAATCGTGTCCATAATGAATGCTTGAACTCCGCCATCCCAACCGACATTCACGAATCCAACAAGAACCTCCTCGACGTTCGCGCACACCCATCCCAGGCTGTACCGGTTCACGTGAGCCCACCAGTCATCATTGAGAATCGGTCGCTCAAAAGCTTGGGCATGCAAGGCGTTCAGCGCCTCATTGCTGAACTGACCGCGCCAGGAGTATGAAACCGGCAGAAGCATAGTCGACATCTTAAGTTAAGGCGCCGACGCGTACCAATCCAGCAAGCCTGCCAATACAACGAGGGAAAAGATTAACGTTTCGGGGTGTTTGTGGCGCCTGCGTGATATCAGGGGCAGTGGGACTGGCGCCCGAATATTGATCCATCACAACGCCACGTTTCGGCGGTTGCTGGCTCAAGACAATTCCGTCTGAGAACCAACAAATCGGGTTTTAGCAACCTGGTTCTAACGGGTGATCGGATTAAGAATGGCCCACTGTCGTGACAGTGATCGACTTCGTGGTTTGAAACTTTATCCGGGCACTCCGCCCAAAGCCTTATACACGGCGATGACGGCGACGTACACGTCTCGTTCGCTTTGCGCGACGGCATCCTCAGCTTGCAGCTGAGTTCGCTCGGCATCCAGCAGCGAAAGAAAATCAATCACGCCCTCGCGATAACGAAGCCGCGCAATGTCTGCCGCGCGCTTGCTCTCGCGCGCCTGGTCGTTCAGTTTGATCAGCCGGGCTTGCTCAGTGTGATAGCTCGCAAAAGAACTTTCTGTTTCTTCGAGTGCCCGCAGAACGGTTTCTTCATATGTCGCTAGAGCTTCATCCGTTACCGCGCTGGACCCGTGAACTCGAGCGCGCGCACGTCCCAAATCAAACGCCGACCAGGACAGCCCTGGAGTTACCGAGTACGCTTTGGAATCGCCGGTAAAGAAGGTGGTGCCCCTGCCGGCAAGGAAGCCCACAAAACCGGAGACGCTGACTTGCGGAAACAGGCCCGCGGAAGCAACTCCTTGACGTTCCGTTGCCGCAGCGAGTCTACGTTCCGCCGCGCGTACGTCGGGCCGGCGCTTCAGCAATTCGCCGGGATCGCCGATGGGCAGAACCTTTGCGATCGCCGGATAATCACGCGGAGTTAAATCTGCGTTGAGTTCCCCGGGCCGCGTTCCAGTCAGCACGGCCATGTGATATTGCGCGCGAGTAATTTCAAATTCGATGGATGGAATGCTGGCCTCAATTGCAGCCACGCGAGCCGCGGCGCTTGCTACGTCCTGTTCCTCGCCGACGCCCGCATCTCTGCGAAGCTGTGTGAGCCGCAACGTCTCGCGCTGGTTCGTAAGGCTTCGCTCAGCAACCGCAAGTTGCCACTGCGCGCCCCGCAATTCGAAATAATTGCGCGCCAGCTCGGCAACGACGCTCACTTGCACGTCTCGAAGATCGGCTTCCGCCGCTTGATTGTTGGCTTGAGCCGCGGCCACGTTGTGTCGCACTCTGCCAAAAAGATCCGCTTCCCAAAAGGCGTCAAATCCCGAACGGAACGTGTTAACCACTTGCCGCTGATCTCCAAAACCGGGAATCTGCTCCTTGGTGTATTGATAGGACCCGTCCACCGTTACCGTGGGCACGCGATCCAATTTCCGCTCATCGAAGACGGCGCGAGATTCCGCGAGCCGGGCCCGCGCGATGCGAATGGTATTGTTCGCGGTGAGGGCGCGATCCATAAGGGTATCGAGCACGGGATCCTCAAACTGACCCCACCAGCGCGCGTCCAGTGGCGCCTCCGAGAGAAGATTCCCATCCACTCCACGGAATTTCACAGCCGCAGGTTGTGGCGCCTTGTAATGCGGCCCGAGGGAGCAGCCTGCGAGGAGAGTGCTCGAAGTTAAGAGTGCGCCAATCCTAAATTGCGTTGGCATGTCTTAAGCCCCCGCCGAACTGGCGGAAGAAAGTTGCGAACCCACGATCGCTTTTTTCTCTTCGCACGCCTCTACCAGTTTCCGCACGACCACGTAAAACACAGGAGTCAACACCAGACCGAATGCCGTAACGCCGAGCATGCCGAAAAAAACGGCAATCCCAATCGCCTGTCGCATCTCCGAACCGGCTCCCGAAGAAAGCATCAGGGGAATCACGCCCATCGTGAAGGCGAGGGACGTCATCAAAATAGGACGCAAACGCAGGCGGCAAGCTTCAAGAACCGCCTCCACGCGGTTAAGGCCCTCCTTCTGTTTTTCGCGGGCAAACTCCACAATCAGAATTGCGTTCTTGCAGGCCAGGCCGACAAGCACGATCAAGCTGATCTGGGTGAAGACGTTGTTGTCGCCGCGCAGCAGCCAGACACCCGCGATCGCGGAAAACAGCGTCATCGGAACAATCAAAATAACGACTAGCGGAAGCGACCAGCTTTCATACTGGGCTGCGAGAACTAAGTAAACGAGGAAAACGGAAAGCGGAAAAATGTAGACCATCGTATTTCCGGCAAGAATTTTTTGGTAAGTGAGTTCCGTCCATTCGAACTTCATGCCGTTTGGCAATTGCGAGTCCAAAAGCTCACTCATCGCCGCTTCCGACTGCCCCGAGCTGTAGCCCGGCGCGGGAGCCCCGTTGATTTCGGCGGCGGGGAAGCCGTTGTAATGCATCACGCGGTCGGGCCCGTATGTCGGCTTGACACTGACCACGGCGCCGAGAGGAATCATCTGCCCAGCGGCATTTCTGGTTTTTAGCTGAACGATGTCCTCCGGATGCAATCGGTACGGCGATTCCGCCTGGACATTTACTTGGTATGTACGCCCAAAACGGTTGAAGTCGTTCACGTACAGCGACCCCAGATACACCTGCATGGTTTCGAAAACATTATTCAGATCGATTCCATACGTCTTCGCTTTTTCGCGATCCACGTGGGAATTGATTTGAGGCACGTTAACGTCGAAACTGGAAAACAATCCGGCAAGTGCCGGCGTTTGATTGCCCTTTTGCAACGCGGATTTGGTCTCGCCGTAGAGCGATTCAAGCCCAGAGCCGCCGCGATCCTCGATGTAGAGTTTGAATCCTCCAACTGTCCCAAGGCCCTGCACGGGCGGCGGAGGGAAAATGGCGATAAACGCCTCTTGTATCGAGCCAAACTCCTGATTGAGATCGGCTGCGATCGGGTTTGCGGACAACGCCTTTGATTTGCGTTCTTCAGACGGCTTTAGCGTGACAAAAACGATTCCCGAATTCGGGCTGTTCGTAAACCCGTTGATGGAAAGGCCCGGGAACGCGACGGAGCTTTCGACGCCCGGATGTTTCAGAGCGATATTCGACATCTTTCGGATGACGTCTTCCGTTCGATCTAAAGTGGCGCCGTTGGGCAATTGTGCGAACGAAACGAGATATCCCTTGTCTTGAGTCGGCACAAACCCCGTCGGCACTTTCGAAAACCCTATGCCAGTAACGGCGATGAGCACGCCGTAGATTACGAGCGCAATGGCACTCGCTCGCACCGTGTGTGTGACGAATTTTCCGTAGCCCGTCGATGCTCGCCCAAAAAAGCGATTGAATATCCTGAAAAACCAGCCAAATGCAAAATCAATGACGCGCGTTAGCCGGTCTTTTGGCGCACCGTGCGGCTTGAGTAGCAGAGCGGCTAGCGCGGGACTCAGCGTGAGTGAGTTAAACGCCGAAATGACCGTCGAGATCGCAATCGTCAGCGCAAATTGCTTGTAGAACTGGCCCGAAAGCCCAACGATAAACGCCGTCGGTATGAACACGGCGGACAACACCAGGGCGATTGCAATGATCGGGCCGCTAACTTCTTCCATCGCGCGCTCCGTCGCTTCCACAGGCTTCAGTCCAAGTGCAATGTTGCGCTCGACGTTCTCTACAACAACGATGGCGTCGTCCACCACGATGCCGATCGCCAGCACCAGCCCAAACAGCGAAAGTGTATTCAGCGAAAACCCGAGCGCCAGCATCACCGAGAACGTGCCGACGAGCGACACGGGCAGCGCGAGAAGCGGAATAATGGACGCCCGCCACGTCTGCAGGAAAACCAAGACCACAATCACCACAAGAATCAGCGCTTCCACAAACGTGTGCCCGACGGCCTGAATCGACTCGCGCACAAACACCGTCGGGTCGTAAACGATGCTGTAGTCAACGCCATCGGGAAAACTCTTCTTCAAGCGCTCCATTGTTTCCCGGACCTGGCGCGACGTCTCCAGAGCGTTCGAACCGGGCCGCTGAGAAATCGGAATAGCCGCCGCCGGCTTATTGTCGAGAAGACTTCGCAGGGCGTAAGTGCTTGAGCCGAGCTCGACCGGGCCAACGTCGCGAACACGCGTGATTTGCCCGTCTTTTGCAGCTCGAACGATGATGTTGCCAAACTCTTCCTCGGTTGTGAGACGGCCCTGTGTGTTCACGAGCAACTGAAACGCAGTGCTGCCCGTATTTGTGGGAGGTGCGCCGAGCACACCTGCGGCAACCTGAACGTTTTGCTCGCGAATCGCTTGTACAACGTCCGTGGCGGTCAGGTTGTGGGCCGCCAACTGGTTCGGATTCAGCCAGACCCGCATGCTGAAATCGCCGGCGCCAAAAACTTGCACATTTCCAACGCCGGGAATGCGGTTCAACTCATCCTTGACCTGCAGAATCGCAAGATTCGCCAGATACAACATGTTGTAGCGGTTGCCAGGAGATTCGAGGTGCACAACCATCAGCAAGTCCGGAGAAGTTTTTTCTGTTGTCACGCCGATCCGCTGCACATCTTGCGGCAAGCGGGGAAGCGCCTGCGATACTCGGTTCTGAACTTGTACTTGCGCCTTGTCGAGATCCGTGCCGAGGCCAAACGTAATCGTCAGCGTCATCACGCCGTCCGCCGTCGCCTGCGAAAACATGTACAGCATGCCTTCGACGCCATTGATCTGCTGTTCGAGCGGCGATGCGACCGTATCGGCAATCACGGTCGGATTCGCGCCGGGATACGTCGTGCGCACCACCACCGTGGGCGGAACTACTTCGGGGTACTCGCTCAGCGGCAGCCGGAAATACGCCAGCGCACCGATCACGAAGATCACGATGGAACTAACCGCGGCAAAAATTGGGCGTTCAATAAAAAAGTTTGAAATCTTCACAGGAGATTCCTCTTGTTGTCAGGCTCTGTTTTCTATTCCCGGCGGCTGGACGGGTTTGAAGAATTGCGAACGATGGAGGCAGTGGTTTTGCTCTCAGCGGAATCTCTGCCGGATGTGGAACCGTTGCTCGTACTCGTTATGGAGACGCGAACCGGCGTCACAACCGCGCCCGGCCGCGCGCGTTGTAAACCGTTGACGACGATCGAATCTCCTGGCTGCAATCCTTCTCGAACCACGCGCAGCCCCTCCGTCATCGGCCCCAGTTTCACGGCGCGATACTCCAGCTTGTTGTCCTTCCCAAGTGCCAGCACATACTTCTGGTTCAAGTCCGTAACAATGGCTTCGTCTTTGGCAAGGCAGCCGGCATACTTGCCCGAGCCTTGCAATTTGAGTCGCGCAAACAATCCCGGCGTCAGAACAAGATTCTTGTTCGGGAAAGTTCCGCGGACGCGAATCGTGCCCGTCGAAGTGCTCACTTGGTTGTCCACGAAGTTCACGCGGCCCGAGTGCGGAAAATCCGTTTCATCGGCCAATCCAAGAAACACGGCGTTCCTCAGTTCGCGGGAACTGCTGGATTGTGTTTGCGCTAGCCTCGAATATTTCAAATAGGTTTGCTCATCAACATCGAAGAAGGCGTAAATTGGGTCGAGAGAAACGACGGTCGTCAGTGGTTTGACCTGAGCTGCTCCACTCTCCACCAGATTCCCCGCGGTGATCTCCGCCCGGCTTACGCGGCCTGCAATGGGAGCTGTAACGCGCGTGAACTCCAAATTGAGTTCCGCGCCTCGAAGCGCCGCAGCCGTGGATGCAATTCGCGCTTCGGTTTCGTTCCGCACCGCCGCTCGGCGATCGTATTCCTCAGCGGACATCCCGTCATTATTGTGAAGGCGCTCGGCCCGCTCGAAATCGCTCTGCGCTCTAGCGAGTTGCGCTTTCGCCTGCGCCAAGTCTCCCTTTAAGCGGTCCACTTCCGCCTGAAACGGCCGCGGATCAATTTGGAATAGAAGGTCGCCCTGCCGAACGATCGCTCCTTCTTGGAAATGCACACTTTGCAAATAACCTGAAACCCGCGGACGAACCTCCACCGTCGTGACCGCTTCCAGGCGTCCGGTAAACACGTCGATATCCCCCAATTGCTTGCATATAACTTCCGCAACGCTAACTTGCGGCGGAGCTGGCGCGGCCTGCTTGGCTTCCCCCGAGCATCCTGCCGCTATCCCGGCTAGGATCAAAACGGCCATAGCAAACGAAGCCGCTCGAAGCGTTGCAGCGTGCCTCTTGCTGCCATCTTCTTCTTCTTTCGACTGGGAATTCTTGTAATCCCTGTAATCGAAACCCATTTGCATTTCCCCGGAACCTGGTTGGTCCTTTCTGCTCGCCTCTGCTGGGGCGTGCCGTATAGATGTATCCTTGCAGCTCGCGGTTATATCCAAATACTTGGCGACGAAGTCGTAGGTGGTATACAATATGGCACCAAGTAACAGATGAGACAGCAGTCTGAGCTTTGCCCTGTGGAAACCACCGCTCGCATTGTCGGCGGGCGTTGGAAAGCTGCAGTCCTCGAACAGCTCTTTGAGGGGACCAAGCGCTTTTCGCAGATTAAACGCAATATTCCAGGCATGACGCAGCGTTCGCTGGCCCGTCACCTTCGCGACCTGCGAGCCGCAGGAATCGTCGAGCGTGCCGTCTATCCCGAGACACCGCCTCGCGTAATGTACACAATCACTTCCCTTGGAAAATCTCTGCGGCCGTTATTGGATGAGATGTGCCATTGGGGTAAGTCCCATTCGGCTGCTATGGCTTTGAAAAAGCTACAATCCTCGGATCGCGAACGCGAGGCCTGAAGCGAATCCCTCCCTCTCCGCCAAACTTAAGTTAACTCGTTGCTGTGGCTTAGCGCGTGTCCGTTAGAAACGGCGGACGAAACGGCGCAACAGCCTTTATCCCAATTTATCCCAATGCGAGTACGGCGGTCCGCGAAACCGTCTGATTCGACGCTCTCTCGGTCTCGGAGATCGTTCCCATCCTGAATTCGTGCGTGAAGGCTTCATGCGAGGATTTTGAATGTAAAATAGCCTGGCGGACTGTGCCCGAGGTATTTGCTACTGCACGCGACGTTACGCAACTTCCAAAACTGCCGAAATTGACAGAGAAAATTGGAGGGTGAGCATGCCCAACTCACAAGCTCCTGCACACGGTGACGGGCACGAATGCAATTTAACCCACTTTCAAAACACGTCAGGGTTACAACGGTCTAGGGAACCGTCGCCTCTTACACGACTTGAGTCGACGGGCGAAGATGTAGTCGCCGAGCGAAACTCTATTTGTGGTCATCACGAGCACGCTTTCGGTTGACTCCGAAAGAGCGTTCGGTTACCTGACTCAATTGTGCGTCGCTCTTCGGCATACGTTGACCGGACAAGTCCTTCAATAGGCCGACCATGTGCCCGGCGTGGCGAGTTCGACTAAATGGCGATCCGGGTCTC
>Ga0209376_1000207_pt1 | contig 64833 bp, 46 predicted proteins | sample GraSoiAngelo_134_FD_185891 | JGI IMG/M metagenome (GOLD analysis project Ga0209376, IMG submission 185891) | Grasslands soil microbial communities from the Angelo Coastal Reserve, California, USA - 14_0929_05_30cm (SPAdes) (version 2) | ecosystem: Environmental > Terrestrial > Soil > Grasslands ...
CTTGATTTCCCGAGGGGCGCCCGCCATGGTGAGGCGCTTCGGCGGCGTAGCTCAGTTGGCTAGAGCGAGGGTCTCATAATCCCTAGGTCCGCGGTTCGACTCCGCGCGCCGCCACCTAGACATTCAGGCATTTACACCCACTCGCTCCTCGGGTCCAGGCTCGGCGGCTGCCGGATTGTGGGGGTTCTGTGCGGGTTCGGTGCGGAGCGGCCTCACCTTCGCGGACTCGGCGGACCGCTTGCTGACGTAGCGGCTCACGCGCTTGAGGGCGTCGGCGAGGTCGCGTTCCGAGGTCACGTTATGGCGTGCGAGGACGGACCGGGTGCGCCAGCCGCCGAGCTCCATCACTACCTGCTCGGGGACGCCGGCGGTGATCGGCGTGACGCAGTGAAGCGTCGTCGCGGCGAAGAGGATGACCTCGCCGCGGTGCCGCGAGCTCAGGCGACGATGTGCCGGGTAGGCCATCCCTCTTCGAGCGGCGGCGAGTAGCACGACCCTCGGGTGGCGGCCTGTTCGAGAGGAAGGAAGCCCGGCGCCCCGGCCGTATCGAACCGCGTAGCGCGAGTACCAGCGGGCCGCGCTGGGTCCGCCGGACCCGTCGCCGCTCAGTGTCTCGTCGGCCGCGCGATCATCCCTTGCTGCTCGAGGTCGGAAAGCAGCTGCTCGACGACGACGAGCGGCCAGCGGAGCGCGGCGGAGATGGAGGCAGCATCTGCGCCGGGGTGGTCGGCGATGCGCCGCAACACGAGCGCGTGGGCCAAGCTCATCACGTAGGGCGATGCCACAGCCACGCGAGTAACCCGTGCACCGGGGCGCCGTCCAGTGCGGCTTTCCCGTATCGGTGACGATTTTGGGGGCTACTGCGCCCACTACGGCGAAGCCGGCGCGCCGGAGCCGCGGTGCAACGTGGTCGCCACCGTGCATCGCGCGCTTGGCGTCAGGACCCGAAGACCGAGCGGCGCCTGCAACGCCGCTTGAATCTCTTCGGGCGACAAGCTGGCGCTCAAGCTGGAACTCGGCGCCGTACTCGCCGGCCGCTTGCGTGCTCGTCGCCGGCTGGTGTACGCCCCCGCCATGCGCCTGGCGCTTGCCGCTATCCTGGCCGTCGGTATCGCGATCGCGACTCCCGCGGGCGCGCAGCTCGCGCAGCCGGTGGAGGGCGTCTGGCACCTCACCGGGCACGTCGTCGCCACCGGGTGCGGCGGCCGCTGCGTCACCCGGCGTGAGACCGTCGACCAGGAGGTGGTGATCGCGAACGGCCAGCTGAGCGGCGCGGAGGGGCTCGTGCCCGCGTGCGAGGGCGGGCTCTCCGAGCAGGAGTTCGATGGGCTCTTTACGGTTGTCCCCGGGCGGCGGGGCTGGTTCAATATCCGCGTCGCCGACCGGGCGCGGTTCCGCGACCTGGTGCGGCGCTGCATCGGCTATCCCTCGTTGCGCCTGGGACGGTTCGGGGGGCGTCTCCGTGTGGCGGTCGACGGCAGGAGCTTCGACGAGGTCGTTCACGTCGCCGGGAGCGTCTCGGTCCTCGGCCGTACCGCGACCTTCTCGGCGCGCGGACGCGTCCATGGCGACCGGGTCCGCGACGCCGCTGCGCCCTTCGCGCCGTTCACGACCGCCGCCGTCGCGCGGGCGCTCGATGCCGCGCTCGCCGCGGAGTGATCCGGCGCGCAGATCGGCTCACGCGCAGTGCGTCGCCACCAGCGCGAGCAGCCGGTCGAAGTCGATGGGCTTGCCCACGTAGCCCGCGGCACCGAGGTCGGCCGCCCTTCTGGCCACCATGGTGTCCGCGGAGACCACGATCACCGGGATCGACGCCAGCTTCGGATCGCGAAGCTGCTCGTCGCGAAAGGCCCAGCCGTTCATCACGGGCATGTAGAGATCGAGCAGGATGACACAGGGAGCCGAGGACGCTCGCAGCTGACCAAGCGCCTCCTGCCCATCCGCGGCCCTGGCGACGCTGTAGCCCTCGGTCTCCAGGACCGTGGCCAGCGCATCACGTACGTCCTGATCATCCTCCACGACCAGGATGCTATTGCTCGCCTGCGCTATCGCCCCCTCCGAAGCGTCGCAACCTCAAGACGCCCGAGCCAGCATGAGTTCTGCCGGTGCGCTGAGAAGGAGGACAACCATGATAGGCCCACAGCGGGCGAGCCAAACGGCACTCACTCCACCACCCCCCCAAGGAGGGCGAAGGATGCCGCAGCGAAGGGGGCCGGTCAAGGCGCGGTGGGACGGTGCCACCCGCGTCGAATGACCGGGCGAGCGCCATGGGTCGCGAGCCGGCAGCGCCCATGCGATCCGCGCATTTCTCACGCGACCGGTCGCATGATAGGCTCCCGCCCGGGGAGGATTTATGGGGTGGTTGGTGCGGTTCGCGTTCGGAATGTCCGCGACCGGCGGTGTTGCCCTCGCAGGAACGCCTCTCGGCTACGGATCGTCTCCGGTACACGTCGAGGGGCTGAAGATCGCAGCCCCGCACTTCCAGCGCTCGGAGGCCGGGGTGGCCTGGTCGCTCGGGGGAGGCCTGTCTCTCCAGCTACACTACGAGCGAGGCGCGTACGCGCCGATGATGCGTCAGGATCACGACGACGGCATCCTGACCAGGGTGAAGCTGAGCTTCTGACCGCTACCGCTCGCTCAGCCCGGTGGTCGTCGGCGTGCTCTCCGTGAACCCCGCGACCGACACGGTGGTCATGTACCGGCCGTCGGAACGCTCGGACAACGGCTCCTCTGGCCGGTAGGTGAACTGCACCTGACCCCCGGCGGGGATGTCCTGGGGAAGGGTATAGAAGATCGCCCTTCCTGGGCCGCCCTCGCCCGGGTGCACCTCGTTGTCCCACAGCCACTGGTACGAGATCAGCAGCTGGACGTCGCGGATCGGGCGGTCGGACGTGTTGACGACGAGCCCCGAGACCTCGTCGTCGTGCGTGCGCACGTCCCGCACTGTCACCCGCTCCGCGACGTGGCTCGGCGGAACGACGCGTTCCCCGGTGACCGTCACGGGATTCGCCGCGCGCGCCGCCCATGCCGCGAGCCCGACCGCCAGGAAGGACGAGAGTATGAATCGAATGCGAATACCCGACATCGCTCTTCTCCTCTCTCGACCTTAGATGGCGGATGGCGAGCGGCGCTTCAATCGCCCCGGTGCGACACTGCTCACCGCGGCGGCCACATCATACCTGGATCCGCCGCCGCACCAGCCGCTCGGCAGCGACGAAGGCGAGCGCCGTCGCGGTGACGATCCAGAGAAGCGATCCGGCGAGCGGATCGCCGGACGTCGGGGTGGTGAGCGCACGGCAGACGCGGACGGCATGCGTGAGGGGCATCACCCAGGCGAGCCACTGCCCCCAGGCGGGCAGACTCTCGAGCGGAAAGAACACGCCCGAGAAGAGGAACATCACCGAGAAGACGAGTGAGAAGTAGTAATTGAAGAAGTCGTAGGACGGCGCCCGGGCCGTGACCACCATGCCGAGCGCGCCGAACATGAGTCCGACGAGGAAGGCGAACGGGAGGACGAGAAGTGCAAGGACTCCCCGGACGAGGTGGAAGATTACGCAGAGGACGAGCACCAGCGAGGCGGCCAGCACGCTCTTCGACGCCGCCCAGAGGACGTCTCCCGCCACGATGTCCGCCACCGAGCACGGGGTGGCGAGGATCGCCGCGTACGTCCGCTGCTCCACCATCCGGGTGTAGGCTCCGATGGTGGTCTCGAAGGTGGCGCTGTTCATGGCCGCGAAGGCGATGATCCCGGGCGCGAGGAAGACCGCGTACGGCACCCCGTCGAAGGCGGTGACGAAGCGGCCGAGCCCGTAGCCGATGCCGAGGAGGTAGAAGATCGGCTCGCTGAGCGCGGCGATGAAGAACGACGGGGCGAACCGCTTCCACGATTCGAGGTCACGGCGCCAGACGCAGAGGGCGCGCCTCGTCGGGAACATCGCCGTCAGTCCCGGAGCGCGTGGCCGGTGAGCGTCAGGAAGACGTCCTCGAGGGTGGCGCGGCGGCGGGTGAAGTCCAGCGCTTCGAGCGCGGAGAACATGGCCGGGCTCGCCTGACCGTCGCGCAGATAGAGGTAGAGCACGTCGCCCACGCGCTCGCTGCGCCACGGCCCGTCGGCCAGCCGGGCGACGGCGCGCTCCTCGGCGTCCCCCGACACGTAGACCTCCACGACCTCGCTGCCGACGTGCGCGGCGACGAGGTCCGCGGGCCGACCCTCGGCGATGATCCGGCCCTCGTCCATGATGATCAGGCGGTCGCAGAGCTGCGCCGCCTCCTCCATGTAGTGCGTCGTCAGGAGGATCGTGGTGCCGCCCCGCTTGAGCGCCCGCACGCGCTCCCACACCAGCCGCCGCGCCTGGGGATCGAGGCCGGTGGTCGGCTCGTCGAGGACGAGGAGCGCCGGGTCGTTGAGCAGCGCCCGGGCGAGCATCAGCCGCCGCTTCATGCCGCCCGAGAGGTTTCGGATCTGCTCCGCGCGGCGCTCGGCGAGCTCCGTGAACCGCATCAGCTCCTCCGCACGGCGCAGGGCCTCCGCGCGCCCCAGGCCGAAGTAGGTCGCGTAGACCGTCAGGTTCTTCTCGACGCTGAGATCGGGGTCGAGGCTCTCCTCCTGCTGCATGATGCCGAGACGCGCCTTGATGGCCGGGTGGGTCGCCGGCGCCATGGGCAGGCCGAGGACCTCGAGCGTGCCCCCGGTCGGCGGCGCGAAGCAGGTGACCATCTTGATGGTCGTCGTCTTCCCCGCGCCGTTCGGGCCGAGGAGGCCGAGGGTTTCGCCGGACGCGACGGCGAAGGTCAGGTCGTCGACCACCCGGCGCGAGCCGTAGACCTTGGTGAGGCCGCGGGCATCGACCACGGGCGGCGCCGGCATGGGGATGCCATCTTAGAGGTGCCCGGCGCGGGCGCAACCGAGCGTCTACCCGGAAGCGAGCCGGACGACGCTGCGGATGCTCTCGCCGCGCTCCATCGCCGCAAAGGCGCGGTCGATCTGCTCGAGCGGCATCGTGTGGGTGATCAGCTCGTCGACCTTGAGCCGGCCGCTCATGTACCAGTCCACGTAGCGGGGCAGCTCGGTGCGCCCGCGCGTGCCGCCGAAGGCGGTGCCGCGCCAGCTGCGCCCCGTGACGAGGAGGAAGGGCCGCGCGTGGACCTCCTCGCCGGCGCCCGCGACGCCGATGACGATCGACTGGCCCCAGCCCTTGTGCGTGCACGCCAGCGCCTGGCCCATCACCTCCACGTTGCCGATGCACTCGAAGGAGAAGTCGACGCCGCCGCCGGTCATCTCGATCACCGCCTCAGCGACGTTCGGCACCTGCGTCGCATCGAGGCAGTCGGTCGCGCCGAGCCGGCGCGCCATCGCGAACTTCTTCGGGTTGACGTCGATCCCGATGATGCGCTCGGCGCCGGCCAGCACGGCGCCCTGGATCACGGAGAGCCCGATGCCGCCGAGGCCGAAGACGGCGACCGTGGCGCCCGGACGGACGCGCGCCGTGTTCAGCACCGCGCCGACGCCGGTCGTGACCCCGCAGCCGAGGAGGCAGACCTTGTCGAGCGGCGCGTCGGGACGGATCTTGGCGAGCGCAATCTCGGGCACGACCGTGTACTCGGCGAACGTCGACGTGCCCATGTAATGGTGCAGCACCCGGCCCCGGTGCGAGAGGCGGCTCGTGCCGTCGGGCATGAGGCCCTTGCCCTGCGTCGCCAGGAGCGCGCCGCAGAGGTTCGTCCTGCCGCTCAGGCAGAACTTGCAGCTCCGGCACTCGGGAATGTAGAGCGGGATCACGTGGTCGCCGGGCGCGAGGCTGCGCACCTCGGGGCCCACCTCCTCGACCACGCCCGCCCCCTCGTGGCCGAGCACCGTCGGGAAGAGCCCCGAGGGGTCGCGGCCGCTCATGGTGTAGGCGTCGGTGTGGCACACGCCGGTCGCGACGAGCCGCACCAGGCACTCGCCCGGTTGCGGCCCCGCGAGCTCGATCTCGTCGACGGCGAGCGGGGCCCGGGGCGCCCAGCAGATCGCCGCCTTGATCTTCATCCGCGCGGGCTCAGCGGCGCGCGCCCGCCTCGTCGTACCACGCGTCGAGCGTGCGGAGCACGCGCTCGGCGCACGTGGGCACCTCCGCCAGATCGCCGCAGGTCCCCTTGGCAGCGAACATCCGGAGCGACAGGTCCTTCACCGCGGTATCGGTCGCGTAGGCCCACGGCGTGATCTCCCAGACATGGCCGAGGCGCGCCATCAGCGCCAGTCGTGGATCCTTGTCGAGTCCGCGATCGACGATCAGCTTCTCCGCGGCCGATTGCGTGCCCGTCCGCCGGATCTCCGCCTCCGGCGTGTCGAAGGCCGTGCCGAACATCCTTCGGTCGGGCGTCGGAGAGAACGGCCGGACGAAGTAGAAGCGCGCGTCGGGGTCGACGAAACGCTGGAACACCCACATGACGGCCAGGCGATCCGGCTCGAGCGAGTCCCAGGTGGTGTAGAGGTGCTTGCCGAGATATTTCGGCGGCGAAGGCGGGTTCGTCGGCGCGTAGAGCGCGTGCGAGTCGGCGGCGATGCCGCCGATCACGACCGCGGTGAGACCGCACACCAACGCGAAGCGCGGACGCGCGGTGGCGGGAGGCGCGCCGAAGGGAGCCCGCTTGATCCAGGAGCGCAGCGCGGCCCACAGCCCGAGGCCGTAGCAGACGTGCGCACCCATGGTGATCGTGAAGAAGGTCGCGGTGCGCTGGTAGCCGAAGACCTCGGCGTACGGGGTGTAGAGCATCGACAGCTCGAGGAAGACACCCCAGCCCACCGCCGTCCACCAGCGGGGGCGCGAGAAGAGCGTGGCATACATCAGGCCGAAGCCGACGCCGTTGGAGAGATGATAGGCCCAGCCGATGACCTCTGAGGCAAGCGTCGGTTTCGGCTGGTCGAGGAAGACCGTGCCGAAGTAGGAGATGGCGCGGAAGACGGGAATGCCCGCATGGGCGATCGGGATCCGGGCGATGTCGTAGGCGAGGCTCGCGAACAGGCCTGCCCAGAGTCCCCCCATGATGCGGTCGTAGAGCTCCCGGCGGTCCGTGCGCCGGGCCCACACGATCAGCACGACGAGGGCCGCGGTCGAAGGCACCAGCAGGACGCGCACGCTGTGACCGAGTTCGGCGACGCCGTAGAAATAGAGGAGCAGCGTGGCGATGGACGAGGCGCCGAGCGCCGCCGGGACGAGGAGCAGGGGATAGCGCAAGGGCGCGGGAATGGCCCGCTGCTCGGACGGCGCGGGAGGCGTGTCGTATGCGCGTTGATCGAGACGCTTCATGCCCCCCCTGGGCCGCGGCAGCTACACTCCCGATGCCCCCGGTGTCAATGAGGAATCACGCGAGGCCAGCCCGGCGAGGTGCCAGAGCAGCAACCACAGCGGAATCAGGCACAGAATGTCGATGACCAGCACGGTCGCCCGGAGCTTCGCCCAGGAGCGCTCCACCTCGGCACGCGCCTTCCCGAGAAGCTGGTCCTGGAGCTCGGGCGTGACCGGCCGCCACTCGGCGGACCGTTTGGTGCGCGCCGCGTCGAACATGAGCTCGGCCTGCAGGAGCGCCTGGTCCTCGAGGGAGCGGACGAGCGCGGTTCCGGCCGGGGTGGCGAGCGCCAGATAGAGCGCCACCTGCCGTCGGGGCAGCAGGGAGGCGCGTGAGAACTTGGCCGTGGGGTAGGCATCGAGGGGCGACTTGAAGGTCATCCCGGGCGGGAAGCCGTGGACCAGGAAGGCCACCGCCGCCAGCGCCACGGCCGCCCCGACGAGCGCGCGCCCGGGGTGGTGGGCGAGGTCGGCGCGGCCAGGCACCCAGGACATCGACCGGGACCGAATACCGCGCTCGGCGCGGCCGGATCAACACGGTTGTTGCGAAGAGGCTAGAATGGCGCGCATGCCCGGTCAGCGGCCGATCGGCGTCCTCGAGCGCAAGCTCGCCGCGGCACTCGACGCCGCGGACGGGCCCAGGGCGGGCGAGCACCTGCTGGCGGCGGTCTCGGGAGGACCCGATTCGACGGCGCTGCTCGCCGGCCTTGCCGCCCTCGGCCCGGCGCGCGGCCTCGCGCTGACTGCCGCCTACGTCGATCACGGGCTCCGTGGCACCGAGGGGACCCTCGAGTGCGGCCGGGTGGCCGAGCTGGCGAAGCAGCTCGGGGTGGGCTTCGTCTCTCGCACCGTCGCTGTCGTGCCCGGGCCAGGCCAGGAGGCGCGCGCCCGGCGCGCGCGCTACGCCGCATTGGCCGCCCTGGCGCGCGAGGTGGGCGCGACACGCATCCTGACGGGTCACACGCAGGACGATCAGGCGGAGACGCTCGTCCTCCGTCTCCTGCGCGGCGCGGGGCGCCGGGGGCTCGGTGGCATGCGCCCGGCCCGCGGCCGGCTCTTCCGGCCGCTGCTCGGCGTGACGCGCGCCGACGTGCGACGGTTCCTGGCCGAGCGGGGCCTGCCGTTCATGGTCGATCGCACGAACGCCGACCTCGCCTTTGCCCGCAACCGCATCCGTCGCCTCGTGCTCCCGTTCCTCGCCGCGGAGTTCAACCCCCGCCTCGGGAGCTCGCTCGCGAGCCTGGCCGCGCGCCTGCGCGACGAGGAGGACTTCCTCGCTGCGGCCGCGGCCGCCCGAGCGGCCGGTCTCGTCGGCGACGACCGCCTCCCCGTGCGCGTCGCCGCCGAGCCCGCCGCGCTCGCGCGCCGGATCGTGCGGGCCTGGCTGGAACGCGGCGCACGGCGAAGCCCGTCGGGGCTGCACGTCGAGCGCGTGCTCGCCCTCGCCACGGGAGGGGAACGGGGCGCGGTGGCGGTACCGGGGCCGGCCCGCGTGCTGCGCGAGGGCGAGTTTCTCGTCCGGCGTGCCGGGCGTGCGCCCGCGCCGCGGGCGCTCGTCGCGCCGATCGCGCCGGGCGGCACGGTCGTGGACCCTGCGGGGCGCTGGCGGCTCACCCTCTCGGCGGCCCGGCCGCGACGCGCGGGCGAGGACCGTCCGGCCGACGCTCACCACGCCCTCTTCGACGCCGACGCGCTGCCCGGCCCGCTCGTCGTTCGCTCGCCGGCGCCCGGCGACCGCCTCCGCATCCCGGGCGTCGGCACCCGCAAGCTGCAGGACGTGCTGGTCGACGCCAAGGTGCCGCGCGAGGCCCGTCCGGGAATCGCCGTGCTGGCAGCTGGCGGTGAGGTCCTGTGGGCGGCCGGCCTGGCGCGCGGCGCATGCGCCGCGCTCGGCTCCGACACCAGCCGCGTCATCGAGGGTGTTTTCGAGCCCATCGGATGAGCGGAGCGGCGGCTGTACATTGCTGCTCCGGAGACCGTATGTTACGATCGCGAGTGCGAATTTTTCCTGTACCGAGGCACGGTTGAATCCCATCTCCCGCAATTTCGGGCTCTGGCTCCTCCTCCTGCTGATGGGGCTTCTCCTGTGGTCCATCGTCACCAAGCAGCAGCCGCGCGAGCCCGAGGTGAGCTACAGCCGCTTCGTCGAGGCGGTGGACGAGGGGCGGGTCGCCGAGGTCACCATCCAGGGCAAGAACATCCGCGGCCGCTACCGGGGCGAGCACGGCGAGCCGGGCGAGGGGTTCAAGACGTTCGCTCCCGAGGACCCGGACCTGGTCAAGATGCTGCGTGAGAAGAACGTCACGATCGATGCCCGTCCGGAGGACTCCGAGCCCTGGTACTTCGTCGCCCTGGTGCAGTGGGCGCCGATGCTGCTCCTGGTCGGTGTCTGGATCTTCTTCATGCGTCAGATGCAGGTGGGCGGCGGCAAGGCCATGTCCTTCGGCAAGAGCCGCGCCAAGCTGCTCTCGGAGAACACCCACAAGGTGACGTTCAACGACGTCGCCGGCATCGACGAGGCCAAGGAGGAGCTCGAGGAGATCATCGCCTTCCTCAAGGACCCGAAGAAGTTCACCAAGCTCGGCGGCCGCATCCCGAAGGGCGTGCTCCTGGTCGGTGCGCCGGGCACCGGGAAGACGCTGCTCGCCCGCGCGATCGCGGGCGAGGCGGGTGTGCCGTTCTTCTCCATCTCGGGCTCGGACTTCGTCGAGATGTTCGTCGGCGTCGGGGCGTCGCGCGTGCGCGACCTCTTCGTGCAGGGGAAGAAGAACGCCCCCTGCATCATCTTCATCGACGAGATCGACGCCGTCGGTCGGCATCGCGGCGCCGGCCTCGGCGGCGGCCACGACGAGCGCGAGCAGACACTCAACCAGCTGCTCGTCGAGATGGACGGCTTCGAGACGAACGAGGGCGTGATCCTGATCGCGGCCACCAACCGGCCCGACGTGCTCGACCCGGCGCTGCTGCGCCCCGGCCGCTTCGACCGCCGCGTGGTCGTACCGCGGCCCGACGTCAAGGGTCGCGAGGGCATCCTGCGGGTCCACACGCGCCGGGTGCCGATCGCCGAGAACGTCAACGTCGAGCTGCTCGCCCGGCAGACGCCGGGCTTCGCCGGCGCCGACCTCGAGAACCTGGTGAACGAGGCGGCGCTCCTGGCGGCCCGCAAGAACAAGGACCGGGTCGAGATGGGCGACTTCGAGCTCGCCAAGGACAAGGTGATGATGGGCGCGGAGCGGAGGTCGATGATCATCAGCCTCGAGGAGCGCCGGAACACGGCCTACCACGAGTCGGGCCACGCGCTCGTCGCGAAGCTCCTCCCGGGAGCCGATCCCGTGCACAAGGTGACGATCATCCCGCGCGGCATGGCGCTCGGCCTGACCCAGCAGATCCCGCTCGACGATCGGCACACGCACTCCAAGGCCTTCCTGGTCGACAACCTCGCCATCCTCTTCGGGGGCCGCGCCGCGGAGGAGCTGGTGCTCGGCCACATGACCACCGGGGCCGGCAACGACATCGAGCGCGCCACCGAGCTCGCTCACAAGATGGTCTGCGAGTGGGGCATGAGCGAGAAGCTCGGTCCCATGACCTTCGGCAAGAAGGAGGAGGAGATCTTCCTCGGCCGCGACTTCACCCAGCGCGTCGACTACTCGGAGACGACCGCGGTGCAGATCGACACCGAGGTGCGGCGCATCATCATGGAGGCCTACGAGCACGCCAAGCTGCTGCTCCGACGCAACGTCGAGGTGCTCCACAAGATGGCCGAGGCGCTGCTCGAGCGCGAGGTCCTCGATGGCGCCGAGATCGACGAGATCCTGCGGCAGTACGGGAGCCAGAACGGTGGCCTCCGGGGCGCCGCTGCAGCCACGGCCTGAGGCCGGCCCGCGTCCCCCCGCCCGCGAGGCGGGCCCAGTGCTCCACACCCGCTCGGGACCGCTCGCGCTCGACCGGGTGGTGCTCGTTGGCATCCTGAACGCCACGCCCGACTCGTTCTCCGACGGTGGCCGCCATCTCGACCCCGCCCGGGCGGCCGATGCGGCAGCCGAGATGGTGGCCGCGGGGGCCCGGGCGCTCGACCTCGGCGCCGAGTCGACACGCCCCGGCGCGATGCCCGTGCCCGCGGGCGAGGAGCGCCGCCGCCTGCTGCCCGTGCTCGCCGCCGTGCGCGCCGCCGTCCGGGTGCCGATCGCGGTCGACACGATGAAGGCGGAGGTGGCACGCGCCGCGCTCGACGCAGGCGCGGACGTCGTGAACGACGTCTCTGCCGGCCGCGCCGACCCGGCGATGCTGCCGCTCTGCGCCCGCGCGGGCGTGCCGGTCGTCCTCATGCACATGCAAGGCACGCCGGCGACCATGCAGGAGGCGCCCCGCTACGCCGACGTCGTCGCCGAGGTGACGGCCTTCCTGGCGGCGCGCGCCGCCGCCGCCGTCGAGGCCGGGGTGGCGCGGGAGGCGATCGTCCTCGACCCGGGGATCGGCTTCGGCAAGACCGTGGAGCACAACCTGGCGCTCCTCGCGCGCCTCGACGTCCTGGCCGGCCTCGGCTATCCCGTGCTGGTGGGCGCGTCGCGCAAGGGATTCATCGGCCAGCTGCTCGGGGGCCGCCCGCCGGGCGACCGGCTGCTCGGCACGGCCGCCGCCCTGGCCCTCGCGGTGGCGGGCGGGGCGCGCCTGCTGCGCGTGCACGACGTCGCCGCTGCGCGCGACGTGGTCGCGGTCGCCGAGGCCATCGCGCGCGCATGAAGGAGCTCTTCACCAGCTTCCGCTGGCAGGACGGCCTCGACATCCTCGTCCTGAGCGTCGTCATCTACTGGGGCCTCAACCTGATCCGCGGCACGCGTGCGGTGCCGATGCTGATCGGGCTCGGCATGGTCTACGCCATCTACTTCCTGTCGAACGTGTTCGAGGTCTACACGCTCAACGTGCTCCTGAGGAACCTCCTCGGCTGGTCGCTCGTCCTCGTCTTCATCGTCTTCCAGGACGACATCCGGCGCGCGCTCACGCAGGTGGGCACGCGTCCGCTCTTCTCGCCGCGCGAGCGGGTGGCGCAGGGGCAGGCGGTGGAGGAGCTGATCAAGGCGCTCACCTACCTCGCCTCGCGGCGCGTCGGCGCCCTCGTCGTGCTGCAGAACGAGGTCGGCCTCAACCAGTACATCGAGGTCGGCGTGCCCCTCGACGCGCAGGTCTCCAAGGAGCTGGTGACCAGCATCTTCCTGCCCGGCTCGCCGATCCACGATGGGGCCCTCATCATCCAGCACGGGCGGATCACCGCGGCGGGCTGCTTCCTGCCGCTCACCACCAACCCCAACGTCTCGAAGACGCTCGGCACCCGGCACCGGGCGGCCATCGGGCTCACGGAGGAGACGGACGCCGCGGCGATCGTGGTATCGGAAGAGGACGGCATGATCTCCCTGGTGCGCCAGGGAAAGATCACTCGCGACGTGGACGCGGCGACGCTGCGCACGACGCTGCACCGCCTGCTGCTGGCATGAGGCTGCAGGCGCTCACCCGGAGGCCGGACACGGCGCCGCCCGACGCCACACCCGAGCAGCCCGGCCCGACGCCGCCGTGGGAGCGGCTCTGGCGCCTGCCTACCCGGATGACGCTCCGCGACCTCCTCCGCCGCAACCGCGGCCTCAAGCTCGTGTCGATCCTCCTCGCCTTCTTCCTCTGGTTCTCGATCAACGTGAGCGAGCGGGACGCCGAGCGCGTCGTCGAGCTGCCGGTGACGATCCGCAGGCTGCAGCCGGGCCTGATCGTCACCAACCTGCCCGCCAAGCCGATCAAGGCGCGGCTCCGCGGCCCGCGCACGATCCTCGAGGGAGTGGACGAGCACAAGGTCCGCCTCGCGCCCGACCTCTCGAGCACCATGCCGGGCGACCTCCGGCTCGACCTCGGCGGCGACATGATCCGACCGGACCTGCCACGCCGCCTGAAGGTCGTGAGCCTCGAGCCGGCGCGCCTGAAGCTCCACGTCGAGCGGCTCGCGCAGCGCAACCTCCCGGTGCGCGTGGAAGTCGCCGGCCTGCCCGCTGCCGGCTATAAGGCGAAGCCGAGCGCCGCCCCCGACCACGTCGAGGTGAGAGGGCCCGCCAGCAAGTTGGACGACCTCAAGGAGATCGCCACCGAGCCGGTCGACGTGAGCGGCGCGAGCGCGACCGTGCAGCGCACCGTGCTCCTCTCGTGGGCGGGCGACTTCGTGACCTTCGCGCCCGACCACGTGACGGTCACGGTTGCCTTCGAGGAGGAGATGATGCGGCGGGAGTTCCGCGGCGTCGACGTGCGCGTCCTGCACGCCGAGGGTGCGCGGGCACAGCTCTTTCCCGCCCGCATCGACGTGGTGATCCGCGGCCCCCAGCACGTGCTCCACAACTACGAGCTCGCCGACGGCGCCGCGTACGTCGACGCGGCCGGGCTCGTGCCCGGCACCTATCGGGTGAGCGCCCGGGTGGACCTGCCGCCGTCGCTGGAGCTGGTGCGGCAGCGGCCGGACCCCCTCACCCTCCACATCTCGCCCCCGGAAGGAGCGCGCTGATGGCCACGCGGCTCTTCGGCACCGACGGCGTCCGCGGCATCGCCAACGCCGAGCCCATGACCTCCGAGACGGCGCTCCGCCTCGGGCGCGCCGTGGCCCACGTGAGCAAGCGGTCCCCTCACCGCCACAAGATCCTGATCGGCAAGGACACGCGGCTCTCCGGCTACATGCTCGAGACCGCGATGGCCTCCGGCATCTGCTCGATGGGCGTCGACGTGCTCCTTGTCGGGCCGCTGCCGACGCCGGGGATCGCGTTCCTGACGCGCACGCTGCGGGCCGACGCCGGCGTGGTGATCTCGGCCTCCCACAACCCCTTCCAGGACAACGGGATCAAGTTCTTCAGCCGGACCGGCTTCAAGCTGCCCGACGAGATCGAGGCGGAGATCGAGCACCTGGTCCTCTCGGACTCGATCGACGCGCTCCGTCCGACGGCGACGGCGATCGGCAAGGCGTTCCGCATCGACGACGCGGTCGGGCGCTACAACGTGTTCGTCAAGAGCACGTTTCCACGCCACCTGACGCTCGACGGGCTCAAGATCGTCGTCGACTGCGGGCACGGCGCGGCCTACCGCGTCGCCCCCGAGGTGTTCGAGGAGCTCGGCGCGCGGGTGATCGCGCTCGGCGTGGACCCGGACGGCGAGAACATCAACCAGGACTGCGGTGCGCTCTACCCCGAGCTCCTGCAGGAGACCGTCCGCCGCACCGGCGCCCACGCCGGCATCGCGCTCGACGGGGATGCGGACCGCGCCATCTTCGTCGACGAGCGCGGCGAGGTCGTGGACGGCGACGAGGTGATGGCCATGTGCGGCACGGCGCTCGACGAGCGCGGCGAGCTCCGCGAGCGCACGCTCGTGGCCACGGTCATGAGCAACCTCGGGCTGCATCTCGCGCTCCGGGCGCGCGGCATCGCGGTCCGCACCACGCCCGTCGGCGACCGCAACGTGGTCGAGGAGATGGTCCGGGGCGGGTACAACCTCGGCGGCGAGCAGTCGGGACACGTCGTCTTCCTCGACCACAACACGACGGGCGACGGCCTGATCACCAGCCTCGCCGTGCTCGCGCTCATGGTGGAGCGGGGCCGGCCGCTCTCCGAGCTCCGGCAGGTGATGCACCGCCTGCCCCAGGTGCTGGTCAACCTCACGGTCGCAGCCAAGCCCGAGCTCGAGACCGTGCCGGCCGTCGCCGCGGCGATCCGGCGCGCCGAGCAGGCGCTCGGCGATCGCGGGCGGGTGCTGGTGCGCTACTCGGGCACGGAGCCGCTGCTGCGGGTCATGGTCGAAGGGGAGCGCGAGGGCGAGATCCGCGACCTGGCCGAGGCGATCGCGGCGGCCGCACGGGTGGCGATCGGCGGCGACCGGGCGGCCGCCGACGAGCGCTAGGGTGACGGTCCAGATCGCCGTTGCGCCCGCCGCCGTGCTCCTGGTCGGCTCCGCCGGCCCCGCGCCGGCCGCCGACCGCCTGATCCTCGGCCGGTCGCTGCTCATCCGGGCGATGAAGCATCGGAGCATCGTCGCCATGGGGAAGGAAGCGACGACCGACGTGCCCGGCTTCAGCGATCCCAGGATGGGAGGCGCCACGCTCACCGTGATCGCGAATGGCGGCACCGGCACGAGCCAGAGCTACGCCCTCGATGGGCAGCTCACGTGCTGCATTCCCGCCGGCGGCGGCTGCAGCGATGGGGCGAGCTGCTGCAGCGGTTCGTGCAACGGCACCAGCTCGACCTGCGACTGAGCGCTCCCGTGCTCCATCTCGGCGTCAATGTCGACCACGTCGCCACCCTCCGGCAGGCGCGCGGGGTCGACTACCCGGACCCCGTCGAGGCGGCGCTGGTGGCCGAGGCGGCGGGCGCCGACGGCATCACCGTGCACCTGCGCGAGGACCGGCGCCATATCCAGGAGCGCGACGTCGAGGAATTGCGCCGACGGCTCCGCATCAAGCTGAACCTCGAGATGGCGGTGACCGACGCGGTCGTCGCCTTCGCGCTCCGTATCCGCCCCGCCGACGCGTGCCTCGTGCCGGAGCGGCGCGAGGAGCTCACCACCGAGGGCGGCCTCGATATCGTGCGGCACGCGCCCCGGGTGCGCGGCGCCGTCGAGCGCCTGGTCGGGGCCGGCATCCGCGTGAGCCTGTTCATCGACCCCGACGAGGCGCAGCTCCGGGCGAGCGCGGACGCGCGCGCGCCCGCCGTCGAGCTGCACACCGGCGACTACGCCAACGCGCGCGCGCCGGCCGCGGCCGCCCGGGAGCTCGAGCGGCTGCGCGCGGCCGCCCGGATCGCCGCGCGCCTCGGCCTCGAGGTGCACGCCGGCCACGGGCTGACGGTCGCCAACGTGGGGCCGGTGGCCGCCATTGCCGAGATCGTCGAGCTGAACATCGGCCACTCGATCGTGGCGCGCGCCGTCCTCGTCGGCATGGCTGCCGCGGTCCGCGAGATGAAGGACGCGATCGCCCGCGCGAGGGCGTAGCACGACGGGACGGATATATTGATCGTCGTCACCGCCGACGAGATGCGGGCGCTCGACCGCTGGACCATCGAGCACGGCACACCGGGGCCGGTCCTGATGGAGCGAGCGGGCGGCGGCGCGGCGCGCGTGCTGCGCGCTCGCCTCGGCCGGCCGCGCGGTCCCGTGGTCGTGGTGTGCGGCCGGGGCAACAACGGCGGCGACGGCTTCGTGGTCGCCCGCCACCTCCGGCGCGCGCGCATCCCCGTGGAGGTGTGGCTCGCGGCCAACCCCGAGGACGTGCGCGGCGACGCCGCCGGCATGCTGGCGGCCTGGCGCCGGGGGCGGAACGCCCTGCACGACCTCACCGGGCGAGGCCGGGTGGAGGCCCTGGCCAGCCGCCTCGCCAGGACCGCGGTGGTGGTCGACGCGCTGCTCGGCACCGGGCTGAACGCTCCCGTCAGCGGGCTCGCGGCCGCGGTGATCGAGGCGGTCAACCGCTGGGCCGAGAGCTCCGGCCGGCCGGTGCTCGCCATCGACATCGCCTCGGGCCTGGCCGCGGACAGCGGCCGGCCGCTCGGGGTCGCGATCCGCGCCACCGTCACCGCCACCTTCGGCTGCGCCAAGATCGGGCAGGTCGTCTATCCCGGCATCGACTACACCGGCATCCTCGACGTCGTCGACATCGGCATTCCTCCGGCGGCGCTGGCCGCCGTCCACCCGCGTACCTCGCTCCTCGAGCGCGGCGAGGTCGGCCGGCTCCTGCCGCCTCGCCCGCGGGACGCGCACAAGGGGACGTTCGGCCACGTGCTCGTCATCGCCGGCTCGCGGGGGAAGACCGGCGCAGCGCTGCTGGCCGCGGAGGGCGCCGCCCGCGCCGGTGCCGGACTCACGACGCTGGCGGTCCCTGCGGCCCTCCAGCCGGCGTTCGAGGGCCGTGTGCGCGAGGTGATGACCGCGGCACTGCCGGACCCCGGTGAGATCGGGTCAATGCTCGCCGGCCGCGCCGCCGTCGTCTGCGGGCCGGGCCTCGGCGTGACGGACGAGACGCGGGCCGTCGTGGCCGAGGTGGTCCGGCGCACGCCGGCGCCTCTCGTCCTCGACGCCGACGGCCTCAACATCGTGGCGGGGACGGGGCTCCTCCGGGAGCGGGCAGGGCCAACCGTGGTCACGCCGCATCCCGGCGAGATGGCGCGTCTCCTCGGCTGCGAGACGGCCGAGGTGCAGGCCGACCGCCTCGCGGCGGCTCGCCGCGTCGCGCGCGGCGAGGGCGTGGTCGTGGTGCTCAAGGGAGCGCGCACCGTCATCGCCGCCCCCGACGGCGAAGCCGCCATCTCGCCGGCCGGCAACCCGGGCATGGCGAGCGGCGGCACGGGCGACGTGCTCGCGGGGATCGTCGGGGGCCTGCTCGGCCAGGGGCTCGCCCCGTTCGACGCCGCGATCCTCGGCGTCTTGGCGCACGGTGCGGCGGGCGACCGGGTGGCCGCCCGGCAGGGCGAGGTGGGGCTGCTCGCCGGCGACCTCCTGGCCGAGCTGCCGCCGACGCTCGCCGAGCTCCAGGCCACGGGGCGTCCCGCGCCGCGACGCCGCGAGAGGGCCCGTGCAGACACGTGAGCTGACGACCTCCACGCCCGAGGAGACGGAGGCCCTCGGCGAGGCGCTCGGGCACGCGGCGCAGGGCGGCGAATTGATCGGGCTCGTCGGCGACCTCGGCGCCGGCAAGACCTGCTTCGTGCGCGGCCTCGCGCGCGGCCTCGGGATCGATCCCGGCCGCGTCCACAGCCCCTCTTTCACGACCGTGACGGAGTACCCGGGCGGGCGCCTGCCACTCACTCACGTCGACCTCTACCGCCTGGAGAGCCCGCTCGCCGATGAGCTATGGCTGCGCGACGCGCTGTACGGCGACGGCGTGGCGGCCGTGGAGTGGTTCGAGCGGATCGCCCCGGGCGCCGGAGACGACGCTCTCGTGGTGACCCTGCGCTACGCGGGCCCCGAGCGCCGCGTGATCGCACTCGGGGCCCGCGGGTCGCGCCACGAGCGGCTGCTCGACGTCGCGCTCGGCGGGCGAACGGAGCGCTGAAGCCGGCGGGCAACACGATCGTCGACCGCCCGCACCGTTGCGTGGCGCCTCGGCGCGTACCCGACCCACGCAACGCCTTGGAGCCCGCTCGCCTCTGAGCTATCGTTGCCCGGCGTCGAGACATGTCGCTGATCGTCCAGAAGTTCGGAGGCACGTCGGTCGCCGACGTCGACCGCATCCGCCACGTCGCGGGCATTGTCGGGGCGACCCGCGCCGCCGGCCGCGACGTGGTCGTCGTCGTGTCGGCGATGGCGGGGGAGACGAATCGCCTGCTCGCGCTCGCGCGGCAGGCCGCCCGCACGCCCGACGAGCGGGAGAGCGACGCGCTCGTCGCGACCGGCGAGCAGGTGACGGCGGCGCTCCTCGCCCTCGCGCTGCGGGACGCCGGCCTCCCCGCCCGCTCGTTCCTCGGCCACCAGGTGCGGATCGAGACCGACAGCGCCTACGGCCGGGCCCGTATCGTCCGGGTGGACGTCGACCGCTTGCGGGGCACGCTCGCCGAGGGCACGGTGGCGGTCGTGGCGGGGTTCCAGGGCGTCGACGGCGCCGGCAGCATCACCACCCTCGGGCGGGGTGGCTCGGACACCAGCGCCGTGGCCCTGGCGGCGGCGCTCGCCGCCGACGCCTGCGAGATCTACACCGACGTGGACGGCGTCTACACGAGCGACCCGCGCATCGTGCCCCAGGCCCGCAAGCTCGAGCGCATCGCCTACGACGAGATGCTCGAGCTCGCGAGCCTCGGCGCCAAGGTGCTCCAGATCCGGTCGGTCGAGTTCGCCAAGCGCTACCGGGTGCCCGTCCACGTGCGCTCCACCTTCAGCGCCGCGCCGGGCACCTGGGTCGTCGAGGAGGATGCGAGCATGGAAGAGGTGTCCGTCGCGGGCGTCGCCTACGATCGGGACGAGGCCAAGCTGACGGTCCTGCGGGTCCCGGACCGTCCCGGGGTGGCCGCGCGCCTCTTCGGCCCGATCGCGCGCGCCCACATCGTCATCGACATGATCATCCAGAACGCGAGCGCCGACGGCACCACGGACCTGACCTTCACCGTGCCGCGCGGCGACTACGAGAAGGCGCGCGGGCTCGTCGAGTCGACCGCCAGGGAGATCGGCGCCCAGGGCGTCACCGGGCAGACCGACGTCGCCAAGGTGTCGATCGTCGGCATCGGCATGCGCACCCATGCCGGCATCGCGGCCCGCATGTTCGAGGTGCTGGCCGCCGAGGGCATCAACGTGCAGATGATCTCCACCTCGGAGATCAAGATCTCGGTGGTGGTCGACGAGAAGTACACGGAGCTGGCGGTGCGCGCGCTGCACGACGCGTTCATCGGGGGACCACGCCCATGAGACGCGTCCAGCTCTACGACACGACGCTCCGCGACGGCGCCCAGGCCGAGGACGTCTCCTTCACGCTCGAGGACAAGGTGCGCATCGCCGAGCGCCTCGACGACCTCGGCATGCACTACATCGAGGGCGGCTGGCCGGGCTCGAACCCGCGCGACGAGGAGTTCTTCCGGGCCGTCAAGCGCCTCGGCCTCCGGCACGCGAAGATCGCGGCCTTCGGCTCGACGCGGCGCGCGGGCGTGCGCGCGGCCGACGACCACAACCTGGCGCTCTGCCTCCGCGCCGAGACCCCCGTCGTCACGATCGTCGGCAAGACGTGGGACCTCCACGTGCGCGACGACCTGCGCATCCCGCTCGAGGAGAACCTCGAGGTCATCCGCGACTCGATCGCGTATCTCAAGACGCACACCGACGAGGTGATCTTCGACGCCGAGCACTTCTTCGACGGGCTCGCCGCCAACCGCGACTACGCGCTCGCGTGCCTGCGCGCGGCGGCCGACGCGGGCGTCGACCTCGTCTGCCTCTGCGACACGCGGGGCGGCTCCGTGCCGGCGGGCGTCGGGGCCGGCGTCGACGCCGCCCGGGCGGTCCTGGGGACGACGCCGCTCGCCATCCACTGCCACAACGACTGCGAGCTGGCGGTCGCCAACTCGATCGAAGCGATCGACCACGGGTGCGTCCAGGTCCAGGGCACGATCAACGGCTTCGGCGAGCGGTGCGGCAACGCGAACCTCGTCTCGGTGATCCCGGTGCTGCAGCTGAAGCGCGGCTACGACTGCCTGTCGGCCGCGCAGCTCCGCAAGCTCGCCGAGGTCTCGCACTTCGTCTACGAGCTCGCCAACCTCGAGCCCAACAAGCGCCAGCCCTTCGTCGGGCAGAGCGCGTTCGCGCACAAGGGCGGGCTGCACGTCGCCGCCGTGCAGAAGAACCCCGAGACCTACGAGCACATCGACCCGGCGGTGATCGGCAACACGCAGCGCGTGCTGGTCTCGGACCTCTCCGGCCGCTCGAACCTGCTCTACAAGGCAGCCGAGTTCGGGCTCGACCTGGAGAGCAACGCGCCCGCCGTGAAGGCGCTCCTCGGGGAGCTCAAGGACCTCGAGGCGAAGGGCTATGCCTACGAGGGGGCGGAGGCGTCGTTCGAGCTCCTCATGCAGAAGGCGCTCGACGGCGACCGCGTGCGCTACTTCCGGCTGATCGGCTTCCGGGTGATCGACGAGAAGCGGAACGAGACCGAGACGCCGATCGCCGAGGCGACCATCATGCTCGAGGGCCCCGACGGCCAGATCGAGCACACCGCCGCCCAGGGCAACGGGCCGGTGCACGCGCTCGACCAGGCGCTGCGCAAGGCGCTCGGCAAGTTCTACCCCGAGGTCGAGCAGGTGCGGCTCCACGACTACAAGGTCCGCGTGCTCGGCAGCGCCGAGGGCACGGCCGCGGCGGTGCGCGTCCTCATCGAGTCGGGCGACGAGCACGACCACTGGGGGACGGTCGGCGTCTCGCACAACGTGATCGAGGCGAGCTGGCAGGCCCTCGCCGACAGCATGGACTACAAGCTCTACAAGGTGCGTCGCGGAGCGGCGCGCGGGCGGGCGGCCGACACACGCCGCGGCTGAGCGGCGGCTGCGGCGAGACCATCCCGCGCGATGCGCATCTACCTCGACCACAACGCCGGCGCCCCGCTGCGCCCCGAGGCACGCGAGGCCATGCTCCGCTTCCTCGGCAGGCCGGGGAACCCGTCGAGCGCGCATCGCGAGGGGGCACGCGCCCGCGGGGCGGTCGAGGCGGCGCGCGCCGAGGTGGCGGCGCTCATCGGCGCGGGCCCCGCCGAGATCGTGTTCACGAGCGGGGCGACCGAGGCGAACAACCTGGCGTTGCGGGGCGTCGTTCGCGCCCCGGCCGGCCTCGTCACCACCGCGATCGAGCACGCCTCGGTGCTGGAGACGGCCCGGGCGCTGGCGGCCGAGGGCGTGCGGCTCACCGTCGTGCCCGTGGACGGCGACGGACGGGTGGCCGCCGACGACGTCGTGGCGGCGTGCGCGCCGGGCACGGCGCTCGCGAGCGTCGGGCTCGCGAACGGCGAGGTCGGCTCGGTGGCGCCCGTCGCGGCGATCGCGGGCGGGCTCCGCGGGAGCGGCGTGCGCCTCCATACGGACGCGGCACAGGCGGCCGGTCGGATGCCGATCGACGTGCGCGCGCTCGGCGTCGATCTGCTCTCGCTCTCGGCTCACAAGCTCGGCGGTCCCGCGGGCGTCGGGGCGCTCTGGGTGCGAAGGGACGTCGGCCTCCGGTCCCAGATGACCGGCGGGCCGCAGGAGCGCGGCCAGCGCGCCGGGACCGAGAACGTGGCGGGCATCGTCGCCTTCGCCGAGGCGGCGCGGCTCGCGCGTCGGGACCTCGCCGTCGCGGCGGCGCACTGCGCGCGGCTCGTCGACCGGCTCTGGTCGGGCCTCCGGGCGTCCATGCCGGGGGTGCAGCTCAATGGTCCCGCCGCGCCGCCGCGGCTGCCGAACACGCTCAACCTCACCTTTCCCGGCTGCAGCGGCGACAGCCTCGTCGTCCTCCTCGACCTCGCGGGCATCGCCGTGTCGGCCGGCTCGGCGTGCGCCGCCGGCGCGGCCGAGCCGTCGCACGTCCTGGCAGCGATGGGACGGGATCGGGAGACGGCACGCAGCGGGCTCCGCCTGAGCGTCGGGCCGGCGACGACGGACGCCGACATCGACCGCGTGCTCGCCGTGCTCCCCGACCTCGTGGCCCAGGTGCGGCGCGGAGCGGCGGCGTGAGGGTCGTGGTGGCGATGAGCGGCGGGGTCGACAGTGCGGTCGCGGCCGCCCGGTGCGTCCGCGCGGGCCACGAGTTGATCGGCATCTCGCTCCGCCTGGCGCGTGACGGGAGCGGCAGCTGCTGCTCCCTCGACGACTTCCACGACGCGCGCGCGGTCGCCGACCGGCTCGGCTTTCCCCACTACGTGTTCGACTTCACCGACGTCTTCGAGCGCGAGGTGGTGCGGCCGTTCGTCGCCGAGTACCTCGCCGGGCGCACGCCGAACCCGTGCGCGCGCTGCAACGAGCACGTCAAGTTCGGCCTGCTCCGGCAGCGAGCCCGGGAGCTCGGCGCGGCCCGGCTCGCCACCGGCCACTACGCCCGCATCGGCGTCGACCCCGAGAGCGGCGGCCCGCGTCTGCGGACCGCGGCCGATGCGGCCAAGGACCAGACCTACTTCCTCTTCGCCCTCACGCACGGCGACCTCGAGCGGACGCTCTTCCCGGTGGGTGCGCTGACCAAGGCCGAGGTGCGGGCCGAGGCTCGGGCGCTCGGCCTCCCGGTCGCCGAGAAGCCGGACAGCATGGAGGTCTGCTTCGTGCCCGCGGGCGACGCGGCCGGCTTCGTCGAGCGGCGGGCGGCGCCCGAGGCGCTCCGGGCGGGCGCCGTCGTCGACGAGGCCGGACGGGAGATCGGCCGCCACCGCGGCATCCATCGCTTCACCGTCGGCCAGCGGCGTGGGCTGGGCGTCGCCGGAGGTCCGCGGCGCTACGTCAAGACGATCGACGCGGCGACGGGCACCGTGACCGCCGTGGCCGCCGGCGCGCTGGGCGCCTCGGGTCTCGTCGCACGCGAGGTCACGTGGGCCGCCGGCCGCCCGCCGGCGCCCGGAACGCCGGTGGCGGTCCGCATCCGCCACCGGCACACCCCGGTGCCCGCGCACGTCGTGCCCGTGTCGCCGGCGGAGGTCCGCGTGCGCTTCGACCGCCCGGGTCCCGCGGTCACCCCGGGGCAGGCCGCGGTCTTCTACCGGGGCGACCTGGTGCTCGGCGGGGGCTGGATCGCGGAGGCGATTCAATGAAGCGGGTCGCGATCACCACCCTCGGCTGCAAGGTGAACGCGTACGACAGCGCGACCATCGCGGACCGGCTGCGCGCGGCGGGCTGCCGCCTGGTCGGCCCCGGGGCGCCCGCCGACGTGGTGATCGTCAACTCGTGCACGGTGACCGACGCGGCCGACGCCGAGAGCCGCCGCCTCGTGCGCCGCGCGCGGCGCCTGAACCCGCGGGCGCGCGTCATCCTGACCGGCTGCTACGCGCAGACGAAGCCGCACGAGGCCGCGGCGCTCGAGGCCGTCGATCACGTGATCGGTCTCAGTCGCCTCGACGCGCTCACGCGCGCGGTGACGGCGGGGGACGTCGAGCGGGTGGCCGCCGGCGCGAGCCGTCGCGAGCGGGCGATCTCGACGGTGGGCGCGCGCCGCTTCGACGGGCAGACGCGCGCTTTCTTGAAGGTGCAGGAGGGCTGCGACCTCTTCTGCACCTTCTGCATCGTGCCGATGGCGCGCGGCGCGAGCCGCAGCCTGCCGCCGCGCGCCGTGCTCGCCGAGATCGAGGCGCTGGCCGAGGAGGGCTTCGAGGAGGTCGTGCTGACCGGCGTGCACCTCGGCGGCTACGGCCAGGACCTGGAGCCGCGGGTCGACCTTCCCTGGCTGGTGGCCGCGATCGCCGAGCAGGGCGTCGTGCCGCGCCTGCGGCTCTCCTCGATCGACCCGCACGAGGTGGGCGAGTCGCTCCTGCGTGTGATGGCGGCCGAGCCGAGCGTCTGCCACCACCTGCACGTGCCGCTGCAGTCGGCCGACGACGGCGTGCTCGCCCGCATGCGCCGCCGCTACGACGGGGCGCTGGCGCGCGAGCGCCTCGCGATGATCCGCGCGCTCCTGCCCGACGCGGCCATCGGGACCGACCTGATCGCGGGCTTCCCCGGCGAGGACGACGCCGGCTTCGAGCGGACGCTCGCCTTCCTCGACGCGAGCCCGCTCTCCTACTTCCACGTCTTCCCGTACTCGGTGCGCAGCGGGACCACCGCCGCGAAGCTCGACGGGCGCGTGCCGCCGGCGACGCTCGCCGACCGCGCTCGCCGCCTGCGGGCGCTCGGCGACCGCAAGCGCGCGGCGTTCGCGCGCCGCTTCGACGGCGCCGCGGCGGAGGTGCTGGTCGAGTCGACACGCGACCCCGAGACCGGCGCGCTGCGCGGCTACACGCGCAACTACCTGCGCGCGGGCCTCGACGGGCCGGACGCGCTCATGGGCCGGCGCGTGCCCGTGCGGCTCGCCGTCGACCCGGACGCCCGGGTGCGGGCGACGGTCGCCGGGGCATGACACCCGAGGTGCGCGCGGCGCTCGAGGCCGGTCTCGGCCACCGCTTCGCGCGGCCCGAGTACCTCGCCGTGGCGCTCACCCATCGCTCCTTCGGCGTCGACGCGCCCAACAACGAGAAGCTCGAGTTCCTCGGCGACGCCGTGCTGGCGCTCGCCATGTCCGACCTCCTGATGACGCGCTTCCCCGACGCGAGCGAGGGCGAGCTGTCGAAGATCCGCGCCTCGCTGGTGAACGCCGACGTCCTGGCCCGCAAGGCGCGCGAGCTCGACGTGGGGTCGGCGCTCCGCTTCGGCAAGGGCGAGGAGAAGAGCGGCGGGCGCGAGAAGGTGTCGATCCTGGCCTCCGCCTACGAGGCGCTGCTCGGGGCCGTGTATGCCGACGGCGGCTACGAGGCGGCGCGCGCGATGGTGGAGCACCACTTCGCGGGCGACATCGAGGAGCACCTGACCGTGGGGCTCCGCGACTACAAGACCCGCCTCCAGGAGCTGACGCAGCGGCTCTTCCGCGAGACGCCCCTCTACACGCTCGTCGAGGAGAGCGGGCCGGACCACGCCAAGCGGTTCGTGTCGGAGATCGCGCTCGGCGGCCGGTGCTACGGGCGCGGCCTCGGACGGACCAAGAAGGCGGCCGAGCAGGCGGCGGCCGGCGAGGCGCTCGCCGCCCTCGAGCGGGAGCACGCGGACCGCTTGCCATGAGGCGCGCCGCGCTGGCCGCCCTCGCTGCCGGAGCGCTCGGGCTGGCCGGCGACCCGGCAGCGGCCGAGCCTCTGCGCCAGCTTCCGGGCAGCCTGCCGCGGGCTCTCGCGCTGATGACTGCCGGTGCGCGGGCGCCGGCGGACCTTGCCCTGAGTCACGTGACGGTGCTCCTCGGGCTGCGCGCGTCGGCCGCGCTCGATGCGGTGCTGGCCGCGCAGCAGGATCCGCGCTCGCCGCGGTTCCGGCACTGGCTCGAACCCGCGGAGATCGCCGACCGCTTCGGCCCGTCGCGCGCCGAGTACGCGCGGGTGCGGCGGTGGTTCGAGACCCGCGGCTTCCACGTCGTGCACGACTCGCCGCTGCGCATCGCGCTGGTCGTGGCGGGCACGGCAGGCGACGTGGCCGCGGCGCTCGGGACGCCGATCCGCTTCTTTCACGACCGCGACGCTCGCGTCTACCACGGTCCCGAGACGGCACCGGCCCTCCCGGCGGAGGTCGCCGACTCGGTGCACGGCATCCTCGGGCTCGACGATCTCCCGCATTTCGAGCCGCTGGTGCGGCTGGGAAGCGACGACGTGGCGCTCGGGCCGAAGGACTTCGCGCTCGTGTACGGCGCCGCGGCGTTGCAGGCGAGCGGCGCCACCGGCGCCGGCGGCGCGATCGCGGTCATCGTGCGCAGCAACTTCCCCGACGCGGACGTCGCGGCCTTCGCCGCCGCGTACCTGCCCGCCGGGACGACGCTCGACGTCCAGCGCGTGTTCGCCGATACCGATCCGGGCATGCTCGCCCGTGCCGAGGTGACCGAGGTGCTGCTCGACGCCGAGTGGGCGGCGGCGGTCGCGCCCGCGGTCCGGGTGAACGTCGTCATCGGCGACCGGTCGAACGACATCCCCGGGGCGATCGAGAAGGCCGTGGAGGGCCGGCTCGGCGACGTGATCTCGGTGAGCTTCGGGCTGTGCGAGATCAGGGCGTCCACTGCGGAGACCGAGCTCTTCGATGTCTGGTACGCGATCGCCAACGCGCAGGGCCAGACGGTGCTGGTGGCGTCGGGCGACGACGGCGCCACCGCCTGCCTGCCGAACACGCGTCCGGCGGTGAACGCGCTCGCCGCCTCGCCCCATGCCGTGGCCGTGGGCGGGACGACCCTCGACCCGCGCTTCGACGCCTCCGGGAATGCGACGGGCTACGGCGGCGAGACGGTCTGGAACGAGGGCCGGGGGGCGGCCAGCGGGGGAGGGGAGAGCCTCGTGTTCGCCCGGCCGCGCTACCAGCTCGGCCCGGGACTCCCGCCGCTCACCGGGCGAGGCCTGCCCGACCTCGCGCTCGCCGCGAACCCCGACGCGCCAGGCTACGTCATGGTGTCGGGCGGGACGTCGGGCGTCGTGGGCGGGACGAGCGCCGCGACGCCCGCCCTCGCCAGCGCCCTCGCGCTGGTCAACGAGGTACAAGGGGCCGCGGGACTCGGTCAGCTCGGCCCGACGCTCTACCGGCTGGCGGGAGAGCAGGCACGGGGGCTGAGGGGGCCGGTCTTTCACGACGTCACCCAGGGGACCAACGGCTTGTTCGCGGCGGCTCCCGGCTTCGACCTGGCGACCGGGTGGGGCTCGCCGATGATCGATGCGCTCGCGCCGGCGCTCGGCGGCGGCGGTGGACCCTGCGTCCCCGAGAGCCATTGCCTCGTCCCCGGCACCGGCGGGGCCAGGCGCTCCTGCGCGGCCGAGTGGCTGGTCGAGGCGAGCGCGCTCGCTCGACGGCCCTCGGGCATTCCTCGGGTCCGGCAGTTCTGCCGGGACGGCGATCCCGGCTGCGATGCGGACGGCATGGCCGACGGCCAGTGCACCGTGAACGTGGCGCTCTGCCTGAACGTCCTCGACGAGCGGTTCCTCGACACCCGCGGCGCGGCGGCCTGTCGGCCCGACGTCGTGGGCCAGGTGAGCCTGCTGGCGCCGACCCCAAGCCGCTGGCGACCGGCCGTCACCGCCGACCGGCGGGCGTTGCACGCCGCCGTCCGCGCGCTCCCGGAGCGTCCGACCGCACGGCGCGGCGAATGCACCGCGACCGTACCGATCATTGTTCCCGCGGGACCCGACGGCCAGCCGGGCCGCGTGCGCCTGCGCGCGAGCGTCGTGGGGTCGGACGGACCATCCCTCGCCCGCGTGACTCTCCTGTGCCTCGGGTGAGGGGAGCGACCGTGGCGCACCGAGCCGGATACGCCGCCATCGTCGGGCGCCCGAACGTCGGCAAGTCGACCCTGCTGAACGCGCTCGTCGGGACCAAGGTGGCGATCGTCACGCCGAAGCCGCAGACGACGCGCAACCGTCTGCTCGGCATCCGCACGTTGCCCGGCGCGCAGATCGCCTTCCTCGACACCCCGGGCATCCACGAGGCGCGCTCGCCGCTCAACCGCCGCATGGTCGAGACTGCGCGCCAGGCGCTCGCGGAGGCCGATGTCGTGCTCCTCCTGATCGACGCTGCCACGGGCGTCACGCCCGGCGACCGGGTGCTGGCCAACACGCTCGCGCCGCTCCCGGCAACCACCATCGTCGTCCTGAACAAGGTCGACCGCGTCGCGCGCCCGGAGCTGCTCCCCCTGATGGCCACGCTGGGGGAGCTGCTGCCCGGGCGCGAGATCATCCCGGCGAGTGCCCTGACCGGAGAGAACGTCGACACCGTGCTCGGGCGGGTGGTCGAGGCGCTGCCCGAGGGCGAGCGTCTCTATCAGGCCGACGAGTACACGACGGCGACCGAACGCTTCCTGGTCCAGGAGCTCGTCCGCGAGCAGCTCTTCCGGCAGACGGAGGAGGAGGTTCCGTACGGGACGGCCGTCCTGGTCGAGGAGTTCACCGAGCGGCCGGAGGGGGACGTGCTCTTCGTCCGCGCCACCATCCTGGTCGACCGGCCGAGCCAGAAGCCGATCGTCATCGGCGCGGGCGGCCAGCGGCTGCGCGAGATCGGCCGGCGCGCGCGTCTCGAGGTGGAGGCGCTCTGCGGCAGGCGCGTGTTCCTCGAGCTCTTCGTCAAGGTGGAGCCCGGGTGGGCGAAGAACCCGCGGCGGCTCGGCGAGCTGGGACTCTGATGGCGGCGCGCGAGGAGCCCGCCGCCGGCGTGCCGGTGGTGGCGATCGTCGGGCGGCCGAACGCGGGGAAGTCGACGCTGTTCAACCGTCTCGTCCGCGCCCGCCGCGCCATCGTGGACGACGTGCCCGGCGTCACTCGCGACCGCATCGTCGCGCCCGCCGAGCACGCCGGACGGCGGTTCCTGTGCGTCGACACCGGGGGCTTTGCGACCGGCGCCCGGCGCGATGCCTCGACGCTGGCCGCCCGGGTGCGGGAGCAGACGCTCCGCGCCGTGGCCGAGGCCGAGTGCGTGCTGTGCGTGTTCGACGCCCAGGCGGGTCTCATCCCCGAGGACCGTGAGCTCGTGCGGCTGCTCGGCCGGAGCGGCAAGCCCGTCGCGTTCGTCGTGAACAAGGTCGACACGCCCGCTCGCGAGCGCCTGCTCGCGGACTTCTACGCCGCCGGCATCGACCGCCTGCTCCCTGTGTCGGCCGCCCACGGCCGGGGCCTCGAGGCCCTGCGCGACGCGATCGTCGCCATGCTGCCGCCGCTCGGCTCCGCGGCGGCCGGGACGCCGGGCACGCGGCTGGCGATCGTCGGACGGCCGAACGTCGGCAAGTCCTCGCTGCTGAACCGGCTGCTCGGCGATGAGCGCGCGATCGTCACGGCCGAGCCCGGCACCACGCGGGACGCCATCGACACGCCGCTCGCGGTCGGGGGCCGCCCGTACGTCCTGATCGACACGGCGGGCATCCGCCGCCGGGCGCGCACGCGCGAGCCGCTCGAGCGCCATGGCGCGGTGCGCGCGATCGGCACGCTCGCGCGCGCCGACCTGGCGCTCGTCGTGCTCGACGCGACCGAGGGCATGACGGACCAGGACGCGCGCATCGCGGCTCGCGCGCGAGCGGCGGGACGCGGCGCCATCCTGCTCGCCAACAAGTGGGACGCGGTGCCCGCGGAGCGCCGCGATGCGACCACGTTCCGGCGCGCGCTCGCCGAGCTGCGGCCGGCGTTCGCCGACCTGCCGCTCCTCTGCGTCTCCGCCCGGACGGGTGAAGGCCTGGGCGAGCTCTTCAGGCTCGTGGCGCGCGTCGAGCGGGCGTACGACGCCGTGCTGCCCACGGCCGAGCTCAACCGCGCGCTCCAGGCGGCCGTCGAGGCCCAGGCCCCGCCCGGCGTCGGCGGCCGGCCAGCGCGGCTCTTCTACGCCACCCAGACCGGCCGGCGCCCGCCGGAGGTGACGGTGTTCGCGAGTGCGCCCGAAGGGGTGCCGACCTCGTACGCGCGCTACCTCACGGCCCGGATCGCCCGCACCTTCGAGCTGGTCGGGGTGCCGCTGCGGCTCGTGTTTCGCGCCCGGCCGCGGGCGACCGGAGTCCGGCGGTCGCGGCAGCGGCGCGCCTTCCGGAAGTAGGTCCCGCTCGCTGCCCGTATCGACCCAGCTGCTGCCGTAGGTCTCTAGCTCCTACGATTGTCCCCTCCACGTCCGCGTGGCAGACTCGCGGCATGCGAGACGCCCTTCAGGGGCCAGCGCTGCATCGTGCGATCGCTCGCGTCGTCGCGCGCCATCTCGATCCGCGTGCACATCGCGTGTGGATCGTCGGCTCCGAAGCTACGGGCACGGCGCTTCCAGGTTCGGACGTGGACGTTGCTCTCGAGGGACCGGCGCCGGTCGATCTCGAGCGGCTTGCGAGACTGCGGTCCGATCTCGACATGCTCCCCACCCTGCGCGGCTTCGACCTCGTCGATCTCCGGCGAACCAGCGAAGGGTTCCGGCGCGAGGCACTCCGCGTCGCGATCCCGCTGGAGCTTTCGGCCTCGGGATAGACGACGTGTCGAAGGCCAGTGAGCTCCTCGGAGATTTCGCGCACGCCGTCGACCGGCTTGCGGAAGCCTGCGAACGCGTCGCCGCCGACGCGACCGGGGATGCGCTCCTTCGGGATGGCCTCATCCAGCGGTTCGAATTCTGCTTCGAGCTCGGCTGGAAGGCGATCCAGTCGGTGGCCGGCACCGAGGGTGTCGTCCTGCGCAGTCCGAAGACCGCGCTGGCCCTCACCAAGCGAGGAGTTGGAGCACCGCGAATGCCGCGATCGTACCGAAGAAGGCGAGGTGATCACGGCAGATGGCGTGCGCCAGCCGACTCTGCACGTCGGGCGGGTCGGCGCGCGAGCCGAGCCGGACCGCGTTCGGCACCGTGCGCGCCCTCGCCGCGACGATCGGTATCCCGCACAGCGCGAGCGACAGCAGGCGAAGCGCAGGCGACCCCACGCCCCGGAAGAGCCCGATCAGCGTGCCACCCGCCGTGACCAGCATCACGACCCCCACCAGGTAGTTCATCGGTCGCGCCTGGGTTGTCACCCGCCGGTAGTACGCCGCGATCGAGGCGAGCACCTCCTCCGGGAGCGGATCGGCACCGCGACCACGGCCGAGCACCTGCACGTCGAACATGAGGTCGAACCAGAGCACCGCCAGCAGAAAGCCGGCGCACAGCGCCAACACGGCGGCCATGGTAGCATGGTTCACCGGAGTTGATCCCGCCGAGGACGCTGCCGTCGGGGCAACCCGGCTTGCCCGGGCCGTGGCTGCCTGCTAAGAAACCCCATGGCGCAATCGAAGGGGCTCACCCGGCACTTCCGGGCGGGCCCCTTGGTGTTTTTGGAGGGCGACGCATGACGGCCGAGCTGCGTGAAGGGCTCACCTTCGACGACGTGCTGCTCGTCCCCGCGGCCTCCGACATCCTCCCGCGCGACACCGAGGTCACGACGCAGCTGACGCGTGCGATCCGGCTCAACGTCCCGCTGCTGAGCGCCGCGATGGATACCGTCACCGAGGCGCGGACGGCGATCGCCATGGCGCAGGAGGGCGGTCTCGGCGTGATCCACCGCAACCTGTCGAGCGCCGAGCAGGCGCTCGAGGTCGAGAAGGTGAAGAAGTCCGAGAGCGGCATGATCGTCGACCCCATCACCGTGCGCGCGGAGCAGCCGATCTCGGAGGCGCTCGAGATCATGCAGCGCTTCCACATCTCCGGCCTGCCGGTCACGCGCGAAGGCAAGCTGGTGGGCATCCTCACCAACCGCGACCTCCGCTTCGAGAAGCGGCTCGACCGCACCGTGGGTGAGGTCATGACCCGCGAGCGGCTGGTGACGGCGCGTCCCGGGGTCACCCTCGAGGAGGCGAAGGAGATCCTGCACCGCTACCGGATCGAGAAGCTCCCCGTCGTCGACGAGCGGGACCAGCTCCGCGGGTTGATCACCGTCAAGGACATCGAGAAGACGATCCGCTACCCCAACGCCGCCAAGGACGAGCTCGGGCGGCTGCGTGTCGGCGGCGCAGTCGGGACGGGACCGGACCGGGAGGCGCGCGCCGAGGCGCTGGTCCGGGCCGGGGTCGACGTGCTGGTGGTGGACACGGCGCATGGCCATTCCGGCGCCGTCATCGACGCCGTGCACGCCATCAAGGGCGCCTTCCCCAAGGTCGACCTGGTGGCCGGCAACGTGGCAACGGCCGACGGCGCCGCGGCGCTGATCAAGGCCGGGGCCGACGCCATCAAGGTCGGCATGGGCCCGGCGTCGATCTGCACGACGCGCGTCGTCTCCGGCGTGGGCGTGCCGCAGCTCACGGCCATCCGCGAGGCGGCGGGACCGGCAGCGCGGGCGGGCGTTCCCGTGATCGCCGACGGCGGCATCAAGTTCTCCGGCGACGTCACGAAGGCGATCGCCGCCGGCGCCGACAGCGTCATGATCGGCGGGCTCTTCGCGGGCACCGAGGAGAGCCCGGGCGAGACGATCCTCTACCAGGGCCGGACCTACAAGCTCTATCGCGGCATGGGATCGCTCGAGGCGATGCGCGAGCGCGAGGGAAGCCGCAACCGCTACTTCCAGGACGAGGAGGCGCTCATCGACTTCGGTACGAAGCTCGTGCCCGAGGGCATCGAGGGGCGGGTGCCGTACAAGGGCTCCCTCTCCTTCATCGTGCAGCAGCTCGTCGGGGGGCTGCGTGCGGGCATGGGGTACCTCGGCGCCCGCACGCTGGCGGACCTGCGGCGGGCCATCTTCGTCCGCGTCTCCGCCGCGGGGCTCCGTGAGAACCACGTCCACGACGTCTACATCACGAAGGAATCGCCCAACTACCGTCTCGACTAGGACACGCGCGGGAGCGGGGCGGCGGTGATCCTGATCCTCGACTTCGGCTCGCAGTACACGCAGCTCATCGCCCGCCGCGTGCGCGAGCTGCACGTGTACTGCGAGATCCATCCCTTCGACGTGCCGCTCGACACCGTCCGGCGGCTGGCGCCCGCGGGCATCATCCTCTCGGGCGGCCCGGCGAGCGTCTACGACGACGGGGCGCCCATGCCCGGACCGCCCGTGCTCGATCTCCTGCGCACCGGCACGCCGCCCGTGCTCGGCATCTGCTACGGCATGGGGGTGCTGAACCTCGCCTTCGGCGGCGAGGCGGCGCGGGCGAGCCGAAAGGAGTTCGGACCGGCCGACATCCGCATCCTGCACCTCGATCCGCTCTTCGCCCTCGGGGGCGGCCGCACGACGCGCGTCTGGATGAGCCACGGCGACCGTATGACGGCGCTCGGGCCGGAGCTCCAGACGCTCGCCGCGAGCGAGAACTCGCCGCACGCCGCCTTCCGGCACCGCGACCAGCCGATCTACGGGGTCCAGTTCCACCCCGAGGTGACGCACACCGTCGACGGCAGGGAGATCCTCCGCAACTTCGTGCTGCGCGTCGCCGGCGCCCGGCCGGACTGGACGATGGAGAGCTTCGTCGATGCCTGGCTGCCGCGCGTGCGACAGCGGGTGGGTGCCCAACGTGTCATCTGCGCCCTCTCGGGCGGCGTCGACTCGGCGGTGACCGCGGCGCTCGTGCACCGGGCGATCGGCGACCGCCTGACCTGCATCTTCGTCGACAACGGGCTCTTGCGCGCCGGCGAGGTCGAGGAGGTGCTCGGCGTCTGCCGGGACCGCATGGAGCTCGACGTGCGCCACGTCGACGCGGCGGCGCGCTTCCTCGAGCACCTGCGCGGCGTCGAGGAGCCGGAGCAGAAGCGGCGGATCATCGGGGGGACCTTCATCGAGGTGTTCGAGGAGGAGGCGCGGCAGATCCCCGACGTCGGCTTCCTGGCGCAGGGGACCCTCTACCCCGACGTCATCGAGTCGATCTCGGTGCGCGGCCCCTCGGCCACCATCAAGAGCCATCACAACGTCGGCGGCCTGCCCGAACGGATGCGGTTCGAGCTCCTCGAGCCGCTCCGCGAGCTCTTCAAGGACGAGGTGCGGAGCCTCGGGCGCGTGCTCGGCGTGCCCGAGGAGATCGTCGGCCGCCATCCGTTCCCGGGCCCGGGGCTCGCCATCCGCGTGATCGGGGCGGTCGACGGGGAGCGGCTCGCGATCGTGCGCGGCGCCGACGCCGTCGTCCAGGAGGAGGTTCGCCGCGCGGAGCTCTACGAGGAGCTCTGGCAGGCCTTCGCGGTCCTCCTGCCGGTCAAGACGGTCGGCGTGATGGGTGACGAGCGCACGTACGAGAACGTGGTGGCGATCCGGGCCGTGCATTCCACCGACGGCATGACCGCCGACTGGGCGCGGCTGCCGGCCGATCTCCTGGCGCGCCTCTCGGCGCGCATCATCAACGAGGTCCGCGGCGTCAACCGCGTGGTCTACGACATCTCCTCGAAGCCGCCCGCGACGATCGAGTGGGAGTAGGCCCCGGCAACCCGTGAAGCACGCGACCCAGGTGGCGCTGATCCGCGAGATCTTCCGCGCCATGGATCGCGGCGTCCCGCCGCTCGCCGACCACATCGCCTGCAACGACGTGTCCGCGTACACGTCCGCCGCCCGCGACGCCCGGGAGCGCGAGGTGCTCTTCCGCCGACATCCGCTCGTCGTCGGCTTCAGCTCACAGGTGCGCGCCCCCGGCGACTTCCTGACGGAGGATCTCACGCCGGTGCCGGTCCTCGTCGTGCGCAATGCCGCGGGCGACCTGCGGGCCTTCGTCAACATCTGCCGGCACCGGGGCGCGCGGGTGGTCGAGGGGTGCGGCAGCGGCGCCGTGCGCTTCACCTGCCCGTATCACGCGTGGTCGTACGACACCGACGGGCGCCTGGTGACGATCCCGGACGACTTCGGGTTCGAGGGGCTCGACCGCGGCCGCCACGGCCTGATCCCGCTCCCGGTGGAGGAGCAGCATGGCCTCGTGTGGGTCTCGCCGGAGCCCCGCGGGTCCGTCCGGGTCGGCGAGCTGCTCGGCGGGCTCGGCGACGACCTCGAGGCCTACGGGATCGCCTCGTTCGTCCACCAGGAGACGCGCGTGCTCCGCCGGCGGATGAACTGGAAGCTCGTCAGCGACACGTTCTGGGAGGCATACCACCTGCACGTCCTCCACCGGAAGAACGTGGGCCCGCTCTTCGTGCGCAACCTGGCGCTCTTCGAGGCTTTCGGCCGCTGCCACCGTCTGATCGGCGTGCACCGGTCGATCGAGCGGCTGCGGGCGCTCCCGGAGCGGGAGTGGAGCCTCGTGCCGCACGCCACCATCCTCATGAACCTCTTCCCGAACACCGTCCTCGTCATGCAGAGCGACCACGCCGAGGTCTACCGCATCTTCCCGGCGCCGGACGGCGCGAACGAGAGCCTCACCGCGGTGAGCCTGCTGGTGCCGGAGCCCGGCCCCCGCTGGGCGAGGACGATGGAGCTGCTCATCGGGGTGGTGGAGCAGGACCTCGCCCTCGGCGAGGGCATCCAGCGCAGCTTCGAGTCCGGGGCCATCGCGCAGGTGACCTACGGGCGGTTCGAGCCGGCGCTCGAACATTTTCACCGCACGATCCGCGAGGCCCTCGCGGCCGCGCCGGGCGGTGACGCGCGACCGGCGTGATCTCGGGACTCGCGCCTACCGCGGGGCCGCCAGGACGCGGCCCAGCGCGTCGGAGATCATCGCCTCGGCCGCGTTCGCGCAGTCGGCGGCGAGCGGCGCGTGCTTCCGCCGCCCGGCCCTGGCGATCGACCTGCCGGCTCTCTTGAGCAGGCCCGCAGCCTGCTGGAGGAGCCTTCGCTTGCGGGCGGGAGGAGCTCCCTCCGCCTGCGTGACGAGCGTCCCGGCCCGCGTGAACAGACGGCCCGTGTCGGGCGGCATGGTCTGGCTGCGGCAGGCGCCCTGATCGAGGTGACGGTCGAAGGCGCAGAGGACGGCCGCGAAGCCCACCTTCGGTTCCGCCGTCCGGCATTCGGCGGTCGCACCCGTGCAGCTCCTCGCCGGGGCGCACGCGTCCGCTTCGGCGCTGCACGCCGTCCCCGCAGACTCGAACCCGTCGGCGGGGCAGGCGTCGCTGACGCCGTCGCAGTGCTCTTCGACGTCACAGGCGCCGGCCGCCGGGCGGCAGACCGCCGTGCTCTTGCCGTCGGCAGGGCAGGTGGGGCTCGTACCGGTGCAGGTCTCGGCCACGTCGCAGACGCCGGCTGCGGGGCGGCACTCGACGGTCGCGGGCTGCAGGGCGTCGGCCGGGCAGGCGTCGCTGACGCCGTCGCAGCGCTCTTCCACGTCACAGGCGCCGGCCGCCGGGCGGCAGACCGCCGTGCTCTTGCCGTCGGCAGGGCAGTCGTTGCTCACGCCGTCGCAGCGCTCTTCAAAATCGCAGGCGCCGGCCGCGGGTCGGCAGACCGCGGTGGTCTTGCCGTCGGCGGGGCAGGTGGGGCCGGTGCCCGTGCAGGTCTCGGCCACGTCGCAGTCGCCGGCCGCGGGACGGCACTCGACGGCGGCTGGCTTGAAAGCATCGGCCGGGCACGCGCTGTCCGTCCCGGTGCAGAGCTCGGCCTCGTCGCACGAGCCCATGGCCCCGCGGCACTCGAACGTCGAGGGCTCGAGCAGGTCGGCTGGGCAGCTGCCGCTCGCGCCGGTACAGAACTCGGCGACGTCGCAGCCGCCGGCCGCCGGGCGGCAGAGCGTGGTCGCCGGCTCGAATCGGCAGGTGGATGAGCAGCAATCGCCGTCCTGCACGTTGCCGTCGTCGCACTGTTCGCCGGGATCGAGGACGCCGTCGCCGCAGCGGCGGACGCGGAACACGGCGACCGCCGTGTCGGCGGAGCCCGCGGCGTAGACGCTCGCCCCGTCGGGACTCACGGCGACGGCCTGGGCCTTGTGCAGGCCGTCGACCCCTGCGATGCCGTCCCGTAGCCGCTCAACGTACGTGAGCGTCCCGGTGGCGGGGTCGCGCTCGAAGACCGCCAGGGCGTTGTCGACCGAGCCGGTGACGAAGACATGCGTGCCGTCGGGGCTCACCGCCACCGCGTCCGCCCCGTTGAGCCCGTTGACCCCGCCCACCCCGTCCTCCAGCAGCTGCACGGAGGTGAGCATGCCGGTCTCCGGGTTCCGGTCGAAGACGACGAGCGCGTCGTCGTAGCCGCCGGCGACGTAGAGGTTCGCCCCGTCGAGACTCACGGTCACGGCCTTGGCCCCGAACAGGCCGAGGACCCCGTTCTGGCCCTCGCGCTGCACCTCGATGAAGGTGAGCTTCCCGGTGGCGGCGTCGCGGCCGAAGACCGCGACGGCGTTTTCGAGTGAGCCCGCAGCGTAGACGTGGGCGCCGTCGGGGCTGACGGCCACCGCCTTGGCGCCGAGGAGACCCTGGACGACGCCGGCGTAGCCGTCGCGCTGGATCTCGACGTAGGTGAGGGCGCCGGTCGCGGCGTCGCGGCTGAAGACGGCGAGCGAGTCGTCGTTGCGGCCGGCGACGTAGACGTGCGCTCCATCGGGACTGATGGCGATCCCCTCGGCGCCGTCGAGGCCGTTGACCTTGCCGACGCCGTCATTCTTCGCTTGCACGAACGTGAGTGCCCCGGTGTCGACGTCCCGACTGAAGACCGCGAGCGCATCGCCGGTCTTGGACGCGACGTAGACGTGCACCCCATCGGGGCTGACGACGACCCCGTGGGCGCCGTTCAGGCCATCGACGCCGTCGACCGCATCCTGCTTCATCTCGACGAAGGTGAGCGCCCCGGTGGCGGAGTCCCGGTGGAAGACCGCGAGCGCGTCGTCGACCTCACCGGTGGCGTAGACGGTCCGGCCGTCCGGGCTCACGGCCACTCCACTCGCCCCGTCGAGGCCGGTGATGCTCCCGCTGCCGTTGCGCTCGACCTCGAGGAACCGGAGGTAGCTGGATGCGGTCGGTCCCGCGGCCGCCTGGAGCAGCCCCGCGCCAAGCCAGGTGGCGGCGATCACCAAGAAGAAGCGCTGCGAACGTGTCATCGTACCTTCCTGTCATTCATCGAATGGGACGACCCCTGCATGGAGCCGTCGCGATACGGAACGCGTGACATCAAGGCGCGTGCCAGGGACGCGGGTGAAGACGGGGTCGAGCGGGAGTGAGCTGCGGCGAACGCCGCTGCGATCGCGGGCGGCATCCCGGGAGGCCCGCGGGACAAGGAGCTCGTGTGCCGCCGGCCCGCGACGCCGGAGCAGCCGCGCAGGTCCTCGCACGGCGTCCGCACCGGCTTCCCCTACGCACGATGCCGCAAGCGCCGGTCGCCGGAGAATTCCCGGCGCGGCGGTTCGGTCGCGCGGCTGCCCGATCGTGCAGGACGCGCAGGTCGTCGCTGCACGGCAGGCTGCCGTGTCGCGAGACGCGGCGGGTGCAACGGCGGGCGCGGTGCCGCCATTGCAGCGCCGCGCGGTGATGCAGGCCGATCAGCCGATCGGGCCGCCCGGGCCTCCTACTAACGTAACTTTTTCCCTGGCCGACCGGCACGCCTCTTGCCCCAGGGCCCCCGGTCGACGACGCGAGTCACATCGCGGCGTCTTCGAAACCAGCACATCTTTCGCCGTGAACAGAGGACAGGACCTGACGCCGGTCCGGGGTGGAGCCACCTCGGGCTCGCGCAAACGGGGGGGGGACGCATGCGGGGACTCATCGCCGGCAAGTACGAAGTAGTCGAGGAGATCGGCCAAGGCGCCGCCGGGACCACCTGCAAGGTGCGCGACAAGCGGCGCGGCTCGATCGTCACCCTCAGGCTCCGGCCCGATCAGGGCGCCGACGATCCCGAGCAGCGCGCGGCCGTCGAGCAGCGGGTTCAGCTGGCCCGCGAGCTGCGCCACGACCACATCGTGCCGGTCCTCGGGCTCGCCCGGCAGGGGAGCCAGCAATACGTGGTGGAAGAGTGGGTCGACGCCGAGCCGCTCGACCACGTGCTCCGCCAGCGGCGCGCGCTCCCGCCGGCCGACGCCCTCCACGTCGCCCGGCAGCTGGCCGACGCGCTCGCCTGCGCGCACGAGCGGGGCGTGATCCACGGCGGCCTCACCCCTGCGTCGGTGTTGATCCGCTCGACGGTTCCGCCCCGTGCCATGCTCGCGGCCTTCGGCAGCGCAGACCTCGAGGCTGGACGAGCCGCCGTACCACCGGCGCTGCTCCCGTACGCCGCGCCCGAGCGACTGATGGGCGGGGACCTCGATGCGCGCATCGACGTCTTCGCGCTCGGGCTCGTCCTCTTCGAGATGCTCGAGGGGAGGCGGCTCTTCTCCTCTGCCGACGAGCACGAGCTGCGGAACCTGCTGCTCGACGGGTCGGGGCCGCTTCTGCCCCGGTTCACTCGCATCCTTCCACCGGGGGTTTCGGCGCTCGTGGCGCGGATGATCCGCCGCTCCCCGGCCAAGCGCCCGAGCGCGGCGCAAGTGCGGAGCGAGATCGAGGCCTTCGTGCCGCGCGTCCCGTCGGGCGCGCCCGGGGCCGGCGCCTCGAAGGCGCCGACGGCGGTGCCCGCCGCGGCGACGATAACGGCCACGCCGGCCGAGGCGAAGAAGAGGGTCACGGTACAGATGCCGGCCCTCGAGGCTGACGAGCCGAGCAACGAGCCGAGCAATGAGCCGATTCTGGCGAGGCGCGTGCTCGTGCGCGCTGGCGCTCCGCGGCCGAAGACTCCCGTCGCCGGCGTGGCCCTCATCGCCGCGGTCGTGGTCGCGCTCGGTTGGCCCCTGATCCGCTGGGTGAGTTCGGCACCCGCGGCCCCCGCGGCGTCGGGGCAACTCTCCTCGCCCGCGCCCAGCGTGCCGCCGCGCCTGCGGGTGCCCGTCGTCGCCGAGCCGGTCGCCAAGGCGGAGGAGCGCGGCCCGGCGGTCGCAGACCCGCCGGCGGCGCCGACGACGGCCTCGCCCGACGCCGGCGCGGCGCAGGAGTCCTCCGTTCGCGCCACCGATGCCGACGCCGCGGCCGGCGACACGGATGCCCGGCAGCGAGACGGGGTCCCGGTCCCGGAAGCCGATGAGCCCTCGGGGAAGCTCGGCGCAGCGACGCTCGGTCCCCCGCCGAACGTCGCACCGCGCATCGTCGGCTACCGTCCGCGGAGCCGCGATCCGCTCAGCGTGATGGAGGGTGCCCCCGTCGACTTCAGCGTCCGGGCCACGGACCAGGATCTGAATGACCCGGTGACCTACGCGTGGTTCCTCGACGGCCGCCGGGTGAGCCAGAGGCCCGGCTGGCGCTTCGTCCCGCCGCTCGCCGCCACCGCGCCAGCTCACACGGTGGAGGTCCGCGTGACCGACCGCTCCGGTCTGCAGGCGCCGCACCTCGCCTGGCGCGTGGAGGTGAGCGCGCGGCTGTCGGACGTCAGCGTGCGTGACTGGCTCGGCCGGCTGGCCGGGGCCTGGGAGCGCAAGGACGTGTCGACGCTCCGCCTCTATGGCATCGTCACCACCGACGCGGAGGCCGACGCCCTCCGCAAACGGCTCGCTCACTCCGACGGCTCCCGCGTCTCGATCAGCAACGAGACGATCCGGACCCGGGGCAGGTACGCGACCGTGGCCTTCGACCTCACCGAGCTCGATCGGCGTGGCAAGGTGGTCTCCTCCCGTCGCGAATCCTACGAGCTCGAGAAGCAGCCGAGCGGGTTCGTCGGCCTTCGCTCGCCGGCGGCTGCGACGCGCTGACGCCTGCCGATCTGGCTTTCTAATACGATCGGGCGGGAGATCCGCTCCGGACGGCGCCGGCTTTTCTCGCCACGAGTTGACGGCCGCTCGCCCCCGCGCTACCGTGCCCTCCCGCGTCAGGCGGACGGAACCGGGAGGAGGGGTTCGGGTCGATGTCGTTCGTCCACCTGCATCTCCACACGCAGTTCTCGCTGCTCGACGGCGCCAACAAGATCACGGAGCTGCTGCCGCGGGTGCGAGCCGCCGGGATGCCGGCCTGCGCCATCACCGACCACGGCAACATGTTCGGGGCGGTGCAGTTCACGCAGGAGGCGCGCCGGCAGGGCGTGCAGCCGATCATCGGCTGCGAGATGTACGTCGCCCCGCAGAGCCGCTTCGAGAAGTCGGGCCGCATCGACGACTACGAGGCCGGCGGCAACTACCATTTGATCCTGCTCGCCACCAACCGCGACGGGTACCGCCACCTCTGCCGGCTGGTCACGGCGGGCTTCCAGGAGGGCTTCCACTACAAGCCGCGCGTCGACAAGGAGCTGCTCCGCGAGCTCGGCGGCGGGCTCATCGCGCTCTCGGGCTGCCTGCGCGGCGAGGTGGCCCACAGCCTGGCGACCGGCCAGCCGGAGAAGGCCCGCGCCGCGGCCGAGGAGCTGGCACGCATCTTCGACGGCCGCTTCTACATCGAGATCCAGGACAACCGGCTGCCGGCGCAGGAGCGCGTGAACCGCGAGCTCGTCCGGCTCGCTCGGGAGCTCGGCCTGCCCGTCGTCGGCACCAACGACTGCCACTACCTCCGTCCCGAGGACGCCGCCGCCCACGAGGTGCTCCTCTGCATCCAGACCGGCAAGACCTTCTCCGACGAGCAGCGGTGGAAGTTCGAGACCGACCAGCTGTACGTGAAGGATGCAACCGAGATGTCGGCCGCCTTCGCCGACGTGCCCGAGGCGGTTGCGAACACGCTCGACATCGCCCGCCGCTGCGACCTCGAGCTGACGCAGCAGCTGCAGTTCCCGGTCTACCGGGTCCCGGGGGACGAGACGCTGGAGGCGGTGCTCGAGCGGGAGGTCCGCCGCGGCCTCGACGAGCGCCTGAACGAGGCGCGCACGCTCGGCTGGGACCCCGCGCGCGAGCGGCTGTACGAGGAGCGGGCGCGCAGCGAGCTCGCGATCATCACCTCGATGGGCTTCGCCGGCTACTTCCTGATCGTCGCCGACTTCATCAACTGGGCGAAGAACCAGGGCATCCCGGTGGGCCCCGGGCGCGGCTCGGCCGCCGGCAGCCTGGTCGCCTGGGCGCTGCGCATCACGGACCTCGACCCGATCGAGCACGGCCTCCTCTTCGAGCGGTTTCTCAACCCCGAGCGCCGCTCGATGCCCGACATCGACGTCGACTTCTGCTTCGTCCGCCGCGACGAGGTCATCCGCTACGTGCGCGAGAAGTACGGCGCGGACCGCGTCGCGCAGATCATCACCTTCGGGACGCTCAAGGGGAAGCAGGCGATCAAGGACGTCGGCCGCGTGCTCGACTTCACCTTCGCCGAGACCGACCGGATCGCCAAGCTCTACCCCGAGCCGCGGCAGGGGAAGGACTTTCCCCTCGAGCAGGCGCTCGAGATGGAGCCGCGGCTCCGCGAGCTGCGCGACTCGGGGGAGCGCGAGGGTCGCCTCTTCGACCTGGCGCTGCGCCTCGAGGGCCTCCTCCGCCACGCGTCCAAGCACGCGGCCGGGATCGTCATCTCGAACCGGCCGCTCAGCGACGACGTGCCCCTCTGGGTGGACAAGGACGGCGCGGTCGTCACCCAGTACACGTTCACCGACGCCGAGGCGATCGGGCTCATCAAGTTCGACTTCCTCGGTCTCAAGACCCTCACGCTCGTCGACGGCATCGTGCGCCGCATCCGCGAGGGGCGCGGCGTCGAGCTGCGCGCCGATCGCCTGCCGCTGGACGACGCCCGCACCTACCAGCTGCTCGCCGACGGCGACACGATCGGGGTCTTCCAGCTCGAGTCGGGCGGCATCCGCCGGCTGCTGACGCAGCTCCGGCCCTCGGGCTTCGCCGACCTCGTCGCCATCCTGGCGCTCTACCGGCCGGGGCCGCTCGACGCGAAGCTCGACGACGGCTCGACCATGGTCGACGCCTTCATCCGCCGCAAGCACGGCAAGGAGCCGATCCGCTATCTGCACGCCGCGCTCGAGTCGATCCTGCGCGACACCTACGGCGTCATCGTCTACCAGGAGCAGGTGATGCAGATCGCGCAGGCGCTCGCCGGCTACAGCCTGGGCGACGCCGACAACCTGCGGCGCGCCATGGGCAAGAAGAAGAAGGAGGAGATGGCAGCGGAACGCCGGCGCTTTCTCACCGGCGTGCGCGCCCGGGGCACGGCGGACGAGAAGCTCGCGCGCGAGATCTTCGACCAGATGGAGACCTTCGCCGCGTACGGCTTCAACAAGAGCCACTCCGCGGCCTACGCCGCCATCACGTACCAGACGGCGTACCTGAAGGCGCACTACCCGCGGGAGTTCATGGCGGGCCTCCTCTCCCTCGAGGCGGGTGACACCGACAGCACGTACAAGAACCTCGCCGAGTGCCGGGACCGCAACATCCCGATCCTGCCGCCCGACGTCAACCAGAGCCGCGAGGACTTCACCGTGGCGGGCGAGACGATCCGCTTCGGCCTGGGGGCGGTGAAGGGCGTCGGCTCGAAGGCGATCGAGACGATCATCGCCGCTCGCGCCGAGGGGCCCTTCACCAGCCTCCACGACTTCTGCCTGCGCGTGCGCAGCCAGCTCGTGAACCGCCGCGTCGTCGAGAGCCTCGTCAAGTGCGGCGCCTTCGACTCCCTCGAGCGCAACCGGGCGCGCCTGCTCGCCAGCCTCGAGGAGGTCCTGCGCTGGGGGGCGGCGCGCGCCGAGGAGCGCTCGGCGCAGCAGATCGGCCTCTTCGGCCCGGCGGCCGGGGGCGACGCGCCGCCGCCGCTCGCCACGTCCCCGGCGTGGTCGGCGGAGGAGGAGCTCCGCGCCGAGCGCGAGGCGATCGGCTTCTTCATCACCGGCCACCCCCTCGATCGCTACGCCCAGGACCTGCGGAAGTTCACGAACGCCACGACCGGCACCCTGCGGGCGCGCGGCGCGGAGCAGCCTGCGGGCGACGGGGAGCGGAACGGCCGGCCGGACGCGCGCCCGCGCGTCCGCCTGGGCGGCGTGATCCACACCCTCAAGCTGCGAAACAGCAAGCGGGGCGACCGCTACGCCACCTTCGTGCTCGAGGACAAGGAAGGGACGGTCGAGGTCATCGCCTGGCCGGAGGCCTACCGGCGCCACGAGGCAATCATCCAGAGCGGCGCGCCGGTGGTGGTGGCGGGGGCGCTCGACGTCTCCGATGACCGCTGCCAGGTGATCGCCGACGAGGTCGCGCCGCTGGCGGCCGCGCGGGCCGAGGCAATCCGCCAGGTGCACGTGCGCGTGCCGCTGCCGGCGCTCGGGCGCGACGGACTCGAGACGCTGCGCACCATCCTCGCCGCGCATCCCGGACCGTGCGATGCCTTCCTTCACCTCGAGCGGGGCGGGGACGACCACGAGACCATCGTCGCCCTGCCGTCGAGCCTGCGGGTTGCGGCGACCGACCAGATGGTCAATGCTGTCGAGCGGGTGCTGGGCGCCGGAGTGACATCGTTCCGGTGAGCGATCGGGCACACACCACGGCCGCCAAGCGCGAGCGGGGGTTCCTGGTCGGAGCCGACCTGCCGCGCATGCTCGTGCCCGCCGCCGAGTGCGTCCGGGAGCTCGGCCGTCTCGCCGACACCGCGGGCGTCGAGGTGGTGGGCGAGGCGGTGCAGACGATTCGCCGCATCAACCCGGCCTCGTTCATCGGCCAGGGCAAGGTGGAGGAGGTCCGCGGACGCGCGGAGGAAACGAAGGCCGACGTCGTCATCTTCGACGAGCCGCTTTCCCCCGCGCAGCAGCGCAACCTCGAGCGGGAGCTCAACCGGAAGGTCATCGACCGGAGCGCGCTCATCCTCGACATCTTCGCGCAGCGGGCGCGAAGCCTCGAGGGCAAGATGCAGGTCGAGCTCGCCCAGCTCCAGTACCTGCTGCCGCGTCTCACGCGCCAGTGGACGCACCTCTCGCGGCTCGGCGGCGGCGTGGGCACGCGCGGCCCGGGCGAGACCCAGCTCGAGGTGGACCGCCGTCGCGTGCGGACGCGCATCGGCCAGCTCCACCGCCGGCTGCGCGACGTCGAACGGACCCGCGGGCTCCACCGCCACGAGCGCGCCGCGGTCCCCTTTCCGACGGTCGCGCTCGTCGGCTACACGAACTCGGGCAAGTCGACGCTGATGAACCGCCTGACCCAGGCGGGCGTGCTGGTCGAGGACCGGCTGTTCGCGACGCTCGACCCGACGGTCCGGCGGCTCCGGCTCCCCGAGGGCCTCACGGTGCTCCTCGCCGACACAGTCGGCTTCATTCACAAGCTGCCGCACCAGCTCGTCGAGGCCTTCAAGGGCACGCTGGAAGAGGTGCGGGAAGCCGATCTCCTGCTCCACGTGATCGACGTTGCGCAGAGCACCTGGCCCGAGCAGGCCCAGGTGGTGGAGGCGGTGCTCGAGGAGATCGGCGCCGGCGACCGCCCCGCCATCCGCGTGTTCAACAAGACGGATCTGCCCGCAGCCGGCAGTCCGCCGCCGGCCAGCGGGCCGGACGCGGTGTCGATCTCGGCGCGCACCGGCAAGGACGTCGGGGCGCTGCTGGCCGCCATCGAGGCCCGGCTCACCGTCGGGCTCGAGCGCGTGCGCTGCGCCCTGCCCTCGGGCCGGGGCGACGTGCTCGCCTGGCTCCGGCGCGTCGGCCGCGTGGTCGAGGAGTACTATCGGGACGGCGTGGTCATGGTCACGGCGCTCGTGCCGCCCAAGGTCGCGGGGCAGCTCCGCAAGCGCCTCCCCGAGGCGGCGGCACCTCCGTGCTGACCGTCCTCAACATCCCGAACTTCCTGACGCTGCTGCGCATCGTCGCGATCCCGTTGTTCCTGATCCTGCTCGAGGACTTCCGCTACGGCGAGGCGCTCGCCGTGTTCGTCGCGGCAGGCATCACCGACGGGCTCGACGGCGCCATCGCGCGGCTGACGCACACCAAGACGACGCTCGGCGCCTACCTCGACCCCGCGGCCGACAAGCTCCTCCTGCTCTCGGCGTTCATCGCCCTTGGGTTCATGCATGCCGTGCCGCGCTGGCTGGCGGTCGTCGTGATCTCGCGCGACGTCGTGATCGTGCTCGGCTACTTCCTCCTCTTCATGCTGACTCAACGCACCATGCAGGTGCAGCCGAGCGTCTTCGGCAAGCTCTCGACCTTCCTGCAGCTCACCGCGGTGGCGCTGGTCCTCGTCTCCCTGTGGCGGGCGGATCTGGCGCGCGAGCCGGTCCGGGTGGTCGTCTTCTACGTCACCGGCGCGATCACCGCGGTCTCCGGCCTGCAGTACATGTACCGCGGCCTCGCCTGGTTCGCGCTGGCGGCGCCCCCGACGGCGCTCGAGCCCGGGCAGCGGACGGACGACGCCGCGGCGCGCCGCCGGCGCGCCTGACGCGGCGTTCGTTTCCTTTCGCAGGGCGCCCTGCTATGGAGGCGTCGCCCATGACCGCCCGAACCCTTGCCATCATGCTAGCCGCCTCGATTTGCGCCGGCGCGCTCGGGGCGGAGGAGAGCGCGCGGCAGATCCTCGACCGCCGCAAGGCGCTCGACGACACCACGCGCCACTGGACCGACCGGCACGAGAAGCTGACCTTGCGCATCAGCGGCCGGGGCAGCGAGCGCGTGCGCGAGCTCGAGCTCTACGATCGCCGCGAGCCCGGCGACGAGCAGAAGACGATTCTCTTCTTCCTGGCACCGGCCGAGGTGAAGGGCACCGCGTTCCTCGCCTACACCCACAAGGGGCGGCCGGCCGATCAGTGGCTCTACCTTCCCGAGCTCCAGCGGGTGCGCCAGATCACGGCGCGCACGCGGAACGAGAGCTTCGTCGGGACGGACCTCACGTACCACGACCTCGACCTCCTCCAGGAGATGACCTCGTGGTCGGAGGACGACGCCGCCTCGCGCCTGCGCGGTGACGAGGCGGTGGACGGGGTCGCGTCGCACGTGATCGAGCTCGCGCCCAAGCGCGAGGACATCGGCTACAAGCGGATCGTGCTCTGGCTCGGCACGGACGACCTCGTTCCGCGGCGCTTGGAGTTCTACGAGGACGGGACGGAGCCCAAGAAGCGACTCACCCAGAGCGACGTCCGGTCGATCGGCAAGATCCCCGTGGCGCACCACCTCGTGGTCGAGACGCCCGGAGCCGGCACGCGGACGGTGATCGACACCGCGGACGTCCAGTTCGACCAGGGGCTCGAGGCGGACCTCTTCACGCAGCGCTACCTCGAACGGGGGGGACGGTGACGGCATGCGGACCGTGATCGGCCTCGTCCTGTTCGTGGCCGTCGTGTTCGCGGGGCTGCTCGCGGCGGGGATGATCCAGAACCGGCTGCCATGGACGGAGCCGCCGGGCGCCGGGCAGCGGCTTGCGACCTACCTGAACACCCACACCGCGGAGACCGTCGAGGGCTCGCCCTTCCCGGAGCTCCGCCCGCGTCACTATGACCACGTCCCGCCGCCCGAGCTCTTCGCCACGGTGCAGCAGGCGATCGGCAAGCTCGCGAGCTGGCACGTCGTCGAGCAGGATCCGGCGCACGGCTCGCTCCACGCCGTGGTGACGACGCCGCTGTGGCGGTTCCAGGACGACGTCCGTCTCCGCGTCGAGCCGGAGCCCACCACCCACGGATCGGTGCTCCTCGTCCGCTCGGAGTCCCGGGTCGGTAAGGGCGACCTCGGGACGAACACGAGACACGTCCTCGATCTCTACGCCCAGCTCGATGCGACCATCCCGCCCCCGCCCACGGCGGCCTACAAGACTCCGCCGGCGCGGACGACGCCCCTGTTCTGAGCGGCGCCGCATCGGCGGTTTCGTGATACCTCCCGCCTTTTTCCCGCGGGCTTCACGCCAAGACGGGTTGCGATCCTGGAGCGAGCCTGCCAACAGGATGCGGATGGTGGACAGGAGGGACGCGGCGCGCCGACTGGATCTCTCGGGCCGCCTCGTGCTGGTCGTCGAGGACAACGAGAGCTGCGCCGAGGCGGTCTCCGACTGGCTCGCGAGCTGCGGCGCGCTCGTGGAGACGGCCGACTCCGTGCGGGGCGCACTCGAACGCGTCCGCACCGCGTCGCCCGACGTGGCCCTGATCGACATCTGCCTGCCCGACGGCAGCGGCTGGGACTGCGTCGACCGCATCCGGACCGCGACGATGGGCGGCAAGCTCATGCCCGTGATCGCGATCACGGGCTACGCGCAGCGGGATGTCGCGCGCGAGGCGGCGGAGCACGGTGTGCGCTACGTCGTCACCAAGCCCATCGAGCCGGACGCGCTCGCCAGCGTCCTCGACGCCTGCCTGGACGCCGCGGCTTAGCGGGCTACGAGCGAGGGGCGGAAGCCCCTCGCTGATCTAGCTCATCCGCCAGCGGTGCGACCAGCGCGGGATCAGCCACCTGGCGAGCCGCCGCAGCCGGCGAATGACCGCCCACGCAGCGGCATGCGGCCCGGTGGCGTGGTAGACGAGGAGGGCTGCGAAGAACAGCGCGAGCGCCGCCGCGAAGATCACCGCCACGACGGCGAGCCAGCGCAGGTCGCTCGCCGCCACGTCTCGGCTGTCAGCTTGGAGCCGGCGGGCCACCCCTTTCCCCCCTCATGGCGGCGGCGACCATACCCGAGACGGTGTGTCGCGTGCCACCCTCAGGGCGTTCCCGGCATCGGACTCGCACGCTCGCGCCTCATCCTCTTTTTCCAGCCGAGACCACTGCTTCCGTAGGCCGAGTCATCCCTTTCTGGGATGCCTTTCCATTGACCATTCCCGGCTCCAGTCGTACGGCCCGCGACGCCCGGTGTCCGCAACGGAGGAGGGTCCATGAATCGCCTGTTCGCGCTGCCCCTGCTCGCCGTCGTCCTGCTCGCCGTCCCCGCCAGCGGCGAGTTCCCGTTTCCGGCCAACCCGAACCGCTGCGACAGCTCGGGCCTGCCGCTCGGCTGCATCCCGCTGCCCAACGAGATGAGCGGGGGCGCGGGCAGCTGCAACGGCGAGAAGTGGAAGTACGCGAGCACCAACTTCTGCACCACCGACCCCGCCGTGGACGGGAGCCCGAACGAGCTCCTCGGCGTGAGCGGGATGAGCGTCGAGATCGCGTGGCGCCTCGAGACGGGGCGGCCGGATGTGGTGATCGCGGTGCACGACTCCGGGATCAAGTGGAACGACGGCGGCGACATGAGCCAGCTCCGCAGGAAGCTCCACCTGAACCCCGGCGAGCTGCCGGCCCCGAACCCCGTGGGCGGCTGCCACGCCCCCATGGGCGGCGACCCGCGCGACTGCAACGGGGACGGCGTCTTCAACATGCCCGACTACGACGGCGACCCGGCGGTCGTGGACATGAACGGGAACGGGATCACCGACCCCGAGGACCTGATCATCCTCTTCTCGAACGGCGTCGACGATGACGGCAACGGCTACGTCGACGACATCTCGGGCTATGACTTCTTCGAGTTCGACAACGATCCCTTCGACGAGGTGCAGTACGGACACGGCACCGGCGAGGCCGAGGACTCGACCGCCGAGGCCAACAACGGCGGCGACCTCGGCGCCTGCCCGAACTGCATGGTGATGCCGGTCCGCGTCGGCGACAGCTTCGTCGCCGACGTGAACTCGTTCGCGCAGGGCGTGGTCTTCTCGGTCGACACCGGCGCGGCGGTCATCCAGGAGGCGCTCGGCACCTACAACCAGTCGAAGTTCGCCCAGCAGGCGATCGACTACGCCTACGCGCACGGCCTGCCCGTCATGGCGTCGGCCGCCGACGAGGACTCCTGGCACCACGTCTTCCCCGGCCCCTACGTCCACACCATCATGGTGAACGCGATCGCCGACTTCGGCGTCCCGACCGAGCCCAACTCGTGGCTCTTCCTGAACGGCTGCACCAACTTCGGCGGCAACCTCCAGGTGTCGGTCTCCGCGACCTCCTGCTCCTCCGAGGCGACCGGCCGCAGCTCGGGCATCGCCGGTCTCATCGTGTCGGCCGGACGCGACGCCGTCGACGCGCATACGCTCACCTCGCCCCTCACCGCGAACGAGATCCGCCAGGTCATCACGCGGACGGCCGATGACATCAACTTCGACGTCCCCGGCGGGCCCGCGGGGACGCCGCCCTCGACCGGCGGTCGGACGGTGGCCTTCCCCGACACCTCGCGCTACGCCACGCAGGCGGGCTTCGATCAGTTCACCGGCTACGGCCGCATCAACGCCCACAGCGCGGTGGCGCGGGTGCTGGCCGGCCAGATCCCGCCCGAGGCGGACGTCACCAAGCCGGTGTGGTTCCAGCTGCTCGACCCCGAGCGCGACGGCCCCTTCACGGTCGAGGGCCGGCTCGCCGCCGAGCGCGCCCCGGGCGGGTACACGTACCGCGTCCAGATCGGCTACGGCGTGCAGCCGGTCGAGGCGGACTTCATCGACATCGTGACCTTCGGCGCCACGCGCACGACGCCGCTCCAGGGCGTCCTGGCGACGATCACGCCGGCCGACATCCCGGCCCCGACGGCCGACCAGATCGCGCGGCGTCAGAACCAGCTCCCCGATCTCACGTCCGACTACGATCAGTTCACCTACACGATCCGGGTGCAGGTGCGGGACCAGCCCGGCAACCAGCTGGGCGAGGATCGCCGCACGATCTTCATCCACCACGACCCGGACCTGAAGGCGCCCTACCCGCTGAAGATCGGCGGCGACGGCGCCTCCTCGCCGGCGCTCGCCGATCTCGACGGCGACGGCAAGGCCGACATCGTCTTCGGGACGAGCGATGGTCTGGTCTACGCCAAGCACGCCGACGGCTCGGATCTCGCCGGCTGGCCGGCGGCGGGAGATCCGATCCCCTACAACCCGGGGTCGCCGGCGTACGCGACGGCAGCCATCCCGACCCCCATCCGCGGCGCGATCCTCGCCTCGGTCGCGATCGGCGACATCGACGGCGACGGCTACCTCGACGTGGTGGCCGCGGACATGGAGGGCAAGGTCTACGCCTGGGATCACCAGGGCGTGCTGAAAGCCGGGTTCCCGGTCCACGTGACCTACGCCTACTCGACGCACGCCGTGCGGGTCAGCCCCGACGAGCACAGCGACAACCGCGTCGACCGCGCGATCGTCGCCTCGCCCGCGCTCGCCGACCTCGACGGCGACGGTGGCCTGGACATCATCGTCGGCGCCAACGACCGGCACCTCTACGTGTGGGACGGGTTCGGCAACCCGCGGGCCGGCTTCCCGGTCGTGGTCGCCGATCCCACCCGCGTCTCGATCGATCCGGGAACCCACAAGGTGACACCGCTCGCGGGCACTTGTAACGGCAGTCCAGGGCCTGCGAACTGCGCCTTCCGCGGCGAGAAGATCATGGACTCGCCGGCGATCGGCGACATCGACCACGACGGCTCGCTCGACATCGTGGTCGGCACCAACGAGGAGTACAACGAGCCGATCAACGCCTCGCTCTCGAGCGGCACCAGCATGGCGGTCGCCGAGCTGCTGGCGGCGTCCGGGTCGGCGCACCCGGCGAACACGCGCGTCTACGCCATCCACAAGGACGGCAACAACCACGGCGGCGGGCCCTTCCTCCCCGGCTGGCCGGCGAAGATCGCCTTCTTCACCGCCGAGATCCTCCCGGACGTCGGCGAGGGCATCAACGCGTCGCCGGCGCTCGCCGACGTCGACGGCAACGGCACGCTCGAGACCGGCGTGTTCTCCGCCGCCGGTCCGGCGTATCTCCTGAACGCGGACGGCACCTCCTTCTACGGGAGCGACTCGAGCGGCAACTACCGGGTGATGCAGACCGAAGGGGGCTCCTCCACCAGCCCGGACATGCCCTCGATCCCGTCGATCGGCGAGGGCGCATTCGGCGACCTCACCGGCAGCGGACAGCTCAGCTTCGCGGCGCCCGCCGCCGGCATCGGGCGCCTGCTCGCGATCGTCCTGGCCGACCAGCAGCTCACCGCCGACGATCACATCGACGCCTGGCTCGCGACGACCGGCAACTTCCAGCCGAGCTTCCCGCATCACATGGAGGACCTGCAGTTCCTGACCGGCGCGTCGATCGCCGACGTCGGCGGCGCGCCGACGCCCGAGATCGTCGAGGGCTCGGCGGGCTATTTCGTCCACGCCTACGACGTGACCGGCACCGAGCCGACGGGCTGGCCGAAGTTCACGGGCGGCTGGCACGTCGCCAATGCGGCCATCGGCGACGTGGACGGCGACGGGCTGAACGAGGTCGTCGCGCTGACGCGGGAGGGCAATCTCTACGTCTGGGACACCACGGCCCCGGCCGGACCGCAGCAGTGGCCGAAGAAGCGCCACGACCTCCGCAACACGGGCAACTACAACGAGCCGCAGGGCCTGACCGGCAACCCGACGACGACCACGACCACGACGACGCTTCCCGGCGGCACCACGAGCACGACGACCACGACCACGAGCACCACCACGACGACGGTGCCGGGCTTCACGGGCACGCTCGACGCGCGCCGGGCCCGAATGAAGCTGCCCGACGGTCCCATGAACGACCGCCTCACCCTGACCGGCTTCCTGTCGCTTGGCGCGGGCAGCGACGGCATCGATCCCACGCGGGACGGATTCAGCCTCGTCCTGACCGGCGTCCGCTTCGACATTCCGGGGAGCGCGTTCACCGGGTCGGCCGGTCGCTGGCGCTACCGGGATCCGAACGGTCTGGGCTCCAACCCGGACGGCATCACCTCCGTGATCGTGCGGCGGCAGCGTGACGGCAGGTACCGGATCAACGTGCGCGGCCGGAACATGGACCTCTCCACCTTCGACGGCACCACGGACCGCACCGTCCAGGTGCGGGTCGAGATCGGCAACGACCGGGCGGCGGCGAACCTGACGTTCCGCCGGGTCGGCCGGGACCTGAGGTACCCATGACACGGCGAGCGTGGCGACACCTGACCGCCGGCCTCGCGCTGCTCGTCGCGGCGAGCGCGCCGGCCCTCGCCCAGACGGTGTGCACCCCCTTCGACCAGCCGCCCGGCACGGTGCTGCGCGACGCCCACGGCGTGCCCCACATCTTCGCGAGCAGCCTGGACGACCTGAGCTTCACGAACGGCTACGTCGAGGCCCAGGACCGTCTCTTCGAGATGGAGATCCTCCGGCGGGCGGGGAAGGGCACCCTCTCCGAGGTTCTGGGCGCGTCCCAGCTCGAGATGGACAGCACCATCCGGCGGGACCTCTACACGGCGGCCGAGCGGCAGGCGCAGTTCGACGCGCTCCCGGCCGCCGACCAGGAGACGCTCGCCAGGTTCGCCGACGGCGTGACGCTCTACATCTGCCAGGCGCGCCTCGACAGCTCGAAGCTGCCCGCCGAGTACGCGGCGCTCGGCTTCCTGCCCGACGACTGGACGGCGCTCGACACCGTCGCGGCCGCGGACTTCCTGATCGGCGTCTTCGGCGCCTTCGGCGGCGACGAGGTGCACGATGCCGCCTTCTTCTTCGACGTGAAGAGCCGCCTCGGAAGGGCCAGGGCGAAGCGCGTGTTCAACGACCACTTCCCGCTCTTCGACCCCCAGAGCCCCGTCACCATCCCCCAGCTGGAGAAGACCTTCGACGATCCGCTGCGACACTCGACGCGGCCGTTCTCGAGCCGACAGCTCCGGGTGCTCGAGCAGTACCTCCCGAGCCTCAACGCCGCCGCGGGGCTGAGCAGCGCGGAGGCGCAGGCGAGGGCCGCGACCGAGGACCTGCTCGGCGTACGGGCCGCGCGCCATCATCTCGCCTCCAACGCCATCCTGGTGAGCGGCGCGCTCACCGATACGGGCAACCCGATCCTGCTCGGCGGCCCGCAGGTGGGCTACGCCATCCCGAGCTTCTTCTTCGAGGTGGGGCTGCACGCGCCGGGCATCGACGCGGAGGGCGTCACCCCGCCCGCCGGCCCGGGCATGGTGATCGGGCGCACGCGGGACTTCGCCTACACCATCACGTCGGGCATCTCGGACCAGGTCGATACCTACCTCGAGGTGCTGAACCCGGCGAACGCCAAGCAGTACCTCTTCAACGGCGCCTACGAGGACATGAGCTGCCGCACCGAGACGTTCACCGTGCGGGAGCCGCCGCCGCCGGCGGGCTCGGGCGGTGCGCCCATGACCGTGCAGCGCGAGTTCTGCCGCACGCGCCACGGGCCGGTCTTCTTCCGCGACAACCGGGTCGCCTTCAGCCACGCCTACGCGCACCGCAACCTGGAGCTTCTCTCCGCCGCGAACTGGCTCCGCATGGCACAGGCGACCAACCTGTCCCAGTTCAAGACGCTGGTCGACGGCGAGTCGATGTCGTTCAACTACCACTACGCCGACAACGCGGGGACCATCGCCTACTTCCACGCCGGCATCCGGCCGCTCCGCCCGAACCGCTCCGATCCTCGCTTCCCGCTCATCGGCACGGGTGCTCAGGAGTGGCAGGGCTTCCTCCCCAAGGACCAGATGCCGGGAATCGTGAACCCGGCCCAGGGGTGGCTCACCAACTGGAACAACAACCCGATCCGCGGCTGGTCGAGCGCCGACGTCCGCGAGCTGTGGGGCACCGAGCATCGCGTCCAGGCGCTTCAGGACGGCATCCTGCACGAGCTCGGCGTGGACGGGAGACTCTCCGTCGACGACGTGAACCTGGTGATGTTCCAGGCCGCCAAGAAGGACGAGTACGCGGGCGGGCGGGGCGCCTTCGACGGCCGCCCGGCCGTGGCGGGCCCGTTCGTGGCGCTGTCGGCCGCGCTCGACGCGCTGCCGGCGACCGACCCCGACAAGGCCTCGCTCATGGCGGGTCGTGACTTGATGGGCGCGTGGATCAACGCGGACACGAACGCGCCGATGACGGCCATCAAGACCGGCATGGCGATCACCCGCACCGTGCACGGCGCGCCGCTCATCGACCTCGACGGCGACGGCTTCAACGAGCGGAACGGCGCGGCGCTCTACGAGCGCTGGCGGGAGATCCTCCAGCACCGCGTCTTCGACGACGAGCTCGGGCGGTTCGTGAGCCCGCTCGTGTACGATCCGGCGCCGGGCGCGAACACGGGCGACCACGGTGGGGGCGACACGCAGGACAGCGTCCTCCTCCACGCCCTCTCGGGCGTCAGCCCCAACGGCCGGCGGACCATCAACTACTTCGACGACATCCGGACACCCGAGCGCGAGACCGCCGCCTTCCAGCTGGTCGAGAGCCTGCGCCAGGCGATGGCGGAGCTCGGCGACTGCCTCGCCCCCATGCCGGCGACCTGCCGGCACGCGAACCACGTGAACGTCTTCACCTCGCTCGGGGCGGCGCCGAACCAGACCATCGGGCAGACCCGCGGCGGCGTCGACCGCGGCTCCTACAACCAGATCATCGAACTCGCGCCGACGCTGTTCAGCGTGAACGTCCAGCCGCCCGGGCAGTCGGGCTTCATCAACGCGACGCTGCTGGCGGAGATCGAGGCCAGCTCCGGCGCGCAGCAGCGGATGATCATGGATCAGGCGCATCTCACCGACCAGCTCGATATCTACGAGCGCTTCGAGTACAAGCCGATGCCCTTCACCATGGCCGAGGTGATGGCGGCGCAGTGATGCGGCGCCTCCTCGCGGCCCTGGCGCTCGTCGCGCTGGCGAACGGCTCGGCCGGCGCGCAGGGCATGTACCTGCTCGGCGCGGCCCGGGTGGACGTGACGCCGCCCGCCTTCGATGCGCCCGCCGATGCGGCCATGTTCCCGACGTGCCCCCAGGCCGTCTTCACCGGACCGCGCCTCTTCGCCCTCCAGGAGCCGTACATCGACCGGGACGGCTCGGGCTTCTTCAACTACGAGAGCGACGAGTACTGCGACGCGAACCTGAACGGTCGCTACGACGGGCTCTACTCGGCGGGCGGCGTCGATCACCTGCTCGAGTGGGTGCACGACCCGATCGACGCCCGCGCCATCGCGATCGGCGACGGCACGCGGTGGGCCGTCATCGTGTCCGTCGAGTCGATCGGCCTGTTCGAGAACCAGACGAAGCGGATGCAGGCCGCCGTACGGGCGGCGCTGCCGGCCGGCACCGACGTGACTCTGGTCTTCAGCGCCGACCACAACGAGTCGTCGCCCGACTCGATCGGGCTCTTCGGCGCCCCCGACACGGGCGAGGGTGTCGGCGTCAACTCCGGCATCGACGACTACTACATGACGTTCCTCGTCGACCGCGCCGCGCAGGCGGCGCTCGAAGCCTTCCACAGCGCGGTGCCCGGGCGGCTCCGCGTCGCCGAGGCGCTGCCGCCGGCGGACCTCCCGACCCACCTGTCGCACAACTTCCCGACCACCAACGACGACCGCTCGCCCGCGGCCATCAATCCGAAGCTGCGCATCCTCCAGGGCGTGACCGTATCCGGCGCGCCGATCTTCACGATGCTCGGCCTCTCGGCCCACAACCAGCAGGTGGGCCACGCCGACGACAGCGAGGTGGCGACCGTCGGCAGCCGGACGCTCAGGGTGAACCGTGCCGTGTCGGGCGACTGGCCGGGCGCGTTCAACGCGTATCTCGACGGCCAGGGCGTAGGCATGCCGCTGTTCCTGGTGGGCGACAACGGCAGCATCGAGGACCCGGCGCAGCAGCCGGAGGTGCCGGACACGTTCCTCCAGGCGATGCGCACCGGCGTCGGCCTGGGCAACGCGGTGCTCGCCGCGCTGCCCCAGGCCGAGGACCTCGCCTTCGGCCCGATCGTCGGCGACCAGATCGACTTCTTCGTGCCCCTCGAGAACAACCTCTTCCGGGCTGCCGCAGCGGCCGGCGTCTTCGGCGACCGCCAGCTCTACACCGGTGGCCAGCCGACCGGACGGGTGGGCAACGACCTGCTCACCGGCGCGACCGTGATCGACATCGGCTCGGACCTCCAGCTCCTCGGGCACCCCTCCGAGTCGTTTCCGGCGCTCTCCGTGGGGAGCCCGTGGGGTATCGAGGAGGCGAGCTGCCCGGACCGGCCGAACCCCGAGGTGCCGACCTGGCACGCGCACGCGCGCCACCGATTCCAGGTCGGGCTGGCGAACGACCTGATCGGCTACATGATCCCGGCCTGGGGCTGGGCAACCGACCCCGGCGTCGCGCCGACGACCTGCACGATCGACGAGAGCACGGGGAACGACCCCGCCGGGCACAAGCACAAGCTCGAGTCGGAGTCGGCCGGCTTCACGGCCGGGAACATCGTCGCCAACAACCTGGCCGCGATGCTCGACGCGCGGCCCGATCCGAAGGCGCAGATCCGGCTCGGCCGCTTCGTCCTGCCCGACGGGACGCTCTCGCACCGCGCGGCGGGCGCCGTCGGCATCCGCCTGACACGCCGTCCGAGCACCGTCCTCCAGGCCTGCCGGGACACGTTCGTCGCGCTGCCCTCGGTCGCGACGCTCGGCGGCGTCGTCCCCGACGCGGTCGGCGGCTTCATGGACTTCGACGGCGCCCCGCAGGACGGGCCCGATCTCCTCACGCGCGGCATGTGGGCCGGGGCGAGCGCCGCGGCCCCCGCCACGCGCTACTACGTGAACGTCTACCCCGCGCTCACCGTCGACGCCGGCGGCGATGCCGACGGCGACCGCGTGTGCGACGACGTCGACGACTGTCCGAACGACCCGAACCCGGACCAGGCCGACCTCGACGGCGACGGCCGGGGCGACGTCTGCGACGACGCCGACGCCGTGCTGCACGTGAGCCGCTTGCGCGTGGGGGCCGACGCGAGCGGCGACGGGCCGAGCGGGCGGATCGGCGTGCGCGGCGACTTCCCGACGGCGCCCCCGCGCGACACCTTCACGGCGGCGGAAGGCCTTGCCGTGCGGGTCACGGACGGGCGCGGGCTCGACCGTCGCTTCACGTGGTCGGCCGCCGAGTGCCGCACCGCCGCGGCGGGCCGCGTGCGCTGCCAGAGCGCGGACCGGACGGTCAAGGGGGCGTTCATGCCGGCGCGCTCCGGCGCCTACCGCTTCACGTTCCTCGCGCGCCGCCTCGCCCTCGCCGGCCCCTTCGGCCCGCCCGCCGGCGTCACTGTGACCGACGCACGGGTGATCGACCGCGCGGGCACGATCGCCGCCTGCACGACCGCCGCCGCCGGCATGACCTGCCGGCAACCGTAGAGGAGAACCACAGATGCCACGCGCGCTCGCCGCTCTCGTCCTGCTCCTCACGGCCGCGCTCCCCGCCGCCGCCCAGTCGAACCCGGGTCACTACCAGGGGTTCGGCGATGCGCGTGGCTTCCTGAACATCGTGCCGCCCGGCCAGGACGGCGTCCTGAACGGCCCCGAGGCCCTGCAGGCACAGGGCGGCCAGTACCCGCCGCACGTGAAGGACCAGCTCGACATGTACGGCAACCTGGTCTTCAACGTGCCCGGGCTGACCGTGGAGCGCCTCCTCGAGTTCTACAAGGACGCCTCGTTCGGCGTCCGCGACGACGACATCGATCGGGTCTACTCGCCGACGTCGAACGTGACCGTCATCCGCGACCAGAGCTTCGGTGTCCCGCACATCTTCGGCGACACGCGCTACGCGACCATGTTCGCCGAGGGCTACACCGGCGCCGAGGACCGCCTCTTCCTGATGGACGTGCTCCGCCACCTCGGCCGGGCCCGCCTCTCCGAGTTCCTCGGCGCCTCGCCGTCGAACGTGGCGATGGACCGGGCCCAGCTCGCGATCGCGCCCTACAAGGAGTCGGACCTGACCGCCCAGCTCGACGCCATCCGGAACTCGGGTGCGGAGGGCATGAGCGGTTACATGGACCTCCTCGCCTACACCGACGGCGTCAACCAGTACATCAACGAGGCGAACACCGACCCGTCGAAGATGCCCGCCGAGTACCCCGCGCTCCAGCAGACGCCGGCGCCGTGGAAGCCCGAGGACGCGGTCGCGATCGCCTCGCTCGTGGGCGGCATCTTCGGCAAGGGCGGCGGCGGCGAGCTCACCAACTTCTGCGGGCTGAAGGCGATGACCGCCGCGCTCGGCAGCGCCGCGGCGGCGCGCGCCGTGTTCGACGACCTCCACTTCGCCAACGATGCCGAGGCACCGACCACGTCGCACAACCCGGCGCCCTACATGACGGACCTCGGCCCGGTGAACCCGGCCGCCAACCCCGACATCGACTGCTCGAGCCTCCAGCCGATCGACCCGGGCGGACCGCCGCTCCAGCAGCTGCTCGACGCGATCAGCGGCGCCGCGCCGCCGCTGCCGGTGCCGAGCGCGATGAGCAACGCGCTCCTTGTCTCGGCGGCGCACACGAAGACGGGCCGGCCGATCGCGGTCTTCGGTCCGCAGACCGGCTACTTCATGCCCCAGCTGCTGGTCGAGAAGGACGTGCACGGGCCCGACATCGACGCGCGCGGCGTCGCGTTCGCCGGGACCGACCTCATCGTCCAGCTCGGCCGTGGCCGGAACTACGCCTTCTCGGCCACCTCGGCCGGCGGCGACAACATCGACCAGTGGGTGCTGAAGCTCTGCGAGCCCGGCGGCGGCCCGCCCACGATCAACTCCATGGGCTATCTCCACAACGGCAGCTGCGTATCGATCGAGGCCTTCGACCAGACCATGGTCGCCAAGCCGAGCGCCGGCGGGCCGCCCGGCGTCGGGGAGTCGGGGACGCAGTGCAGCAACAACCTCGACGACGAGGGCGACGGGTTCGTCAACGACGGCTGCCCGGCGGTCGGCCCACCGGAAGCTGGGCCGCAGTGCCTCAACAACATCGACGACGACGGCGACGGGGCGGTCAACGACGGCTGCCCGCCCATCGCCGGCCCCGACGTCGTGCTCGTGTTCCACGTGCAGCGCAGCCACGACTACGGGCCGCTGGTCGCGCGCGGCAAGCTCATGGACGGCACGCCGATCGCGATCGCCTCGCTGCGCTCCACCTACATGCACGAGCTCGACTCGGCGCGCGGCTTCTTCCGCGTCAACAACCCGAACTTCATGACCGACGGCTACAACTCCTTCCGCCAGGCGATGGGGACGGGCGTCGACTACACGTTCAACTGGTTCTACGTCGACGGCAAGGACATCGGCTACCAGCACTCGTGCAAGTGCCCGCAGCGCGCGCCGGGGGTCGATCCCTACCTGCCGGTCTGGGGCACCGGGGAGTGGGACTGGCAGGGCTTCATCCCGCTCTCGGCCCAGCCGAACGACCTGAACCCGCCGGCCGGCTTCCTCACCTCGTGGAACAACAAGCAGGCGCCGCAGTTCAGGTCGAACGACCGCCAGTTCTCGTACGGGCCCGTGTTCCGGAGCCAGATGCTCGACGTCCGCATCCGGGCCGCGATCACGGCCGGGCCGATCGACCGCGCCGACCTGGTCGACGCCATGGGCGACGCCGGCACGGTGGACCTCCGCGGCCAGGAGGACCTGCCGCTCCTCCTCCAGGTCCTCGGGCCGACGGCGCCGGCGGGCAGCGATCCGCGCTCGCAGGACATGCGCGACCGGCTCGCGACGTGGGTGACGACCCAGACCCACCGCCGCGACCGCGACCACGACGGCGCCTACGACGACCCGCAGCCGCCGGCGATCATCGACGCCTGGTGGCCGCGGCTGGCGCACGCGATGTTCGACTCGGCGTCGGGCGCGGCGATCGACAACCTCGGGCTCGAGCTCGACGACGGCAACCGCCGCAACCACATCGGCTCGGCGTTCGACGACGCCTTCTACAGCCACCCGAACAAGGACCTTCGTCAGGTCCTCGGGCTCCCGGTGATGGATCCGTTCTCCCAGACCTACTGCGGGAACGGCGTCCTCGCCGCCTGCCGCGCGGCGCTCTGGCACGCGATGGACCAGGCGGCGGCCGACCTCGAGGCGGAGTTCGGCGACCCGAACGTCGCCAGCTGGAAGCGCGTCCCGGCCGACGAGGAGATCCAGCATTCGGCCGTCGGCGTCACCAGTGTGCCGCCCATCGACTGGATCAACCGGCCGACGTTCCAGCAGGTGGTTCAGATGCCCGCCGTCGACCACTTCAAGTGCTACAAGGCGGTCGGGACGGGCGGCTTCGCGAGACACCTGGTCACGCTCGTCGACCAGTTCGGCACGAGCCTCTCGGTGGTCGTCAAGCCCGACACCCTCTGCAACGCCGTCGACAAGAACGGCGAAGGCATCGGCGACCCGACGGCACACCTCGAGTGCTACGTGATCTCCCAGGCCGGCGGCGCACCTCGCCGGCCGGCCGTCATCAGCAACCAGTTCGGCAGCGAGACGTCGTTCGTCGGGTCACCGCGGCGGCTCTGCGTGCCCTCGGAGCGGAACGGGGTGGCCTCGTCGCTCAACCTCGATCACTACAAGTGCTACCGCGAGGGGCGGGCGACGCCGCCCTTCCTGCGCCGGGCGGTCACCCTCGTCGACGACTACGAGTCGAAAGCGACCCTCGTGCTCCGCCCCGATTCGCTCTGCGCGCCGGTCGACAAGGACGGCGGGGGCGTCAAGGACCCGACCACGCATCTGCAGTGCTATCGCATCAAGCAGCTCGGCGGGCAGCCGAAGTTCGCGCCGCGGGCGGCGACGACGACCAACCAGTTCGGCACCGAGAGCCTGAGCGTGCGTGCGCCGCGAACGCTCTGCGTGCCGTCCACGAAGACGCTGCCCTAGCGCGAGGAGGAGCCGATGCATCGCGGGATTGCCGCTGTTCTTCTCCCGGTCGCGCTCGCGGCCGCTGCCCTGCTCGGCGTCGCGCAGACGCGCACCTTCCCCGGGCCGCCGACCGACACGAACCCGCGCGCCAACACGCCGAACGACCCCGACTTCGACAAGGCGGAGCCCGACGACGAGGACGGCGACTTCGTGCCGGGCACGAGCGTCTTCGAGGAGGACAACCGCCTCTTCGGCTTTGCTCCCGCCTCGACCAGCATGACGGCCCGCTACCTCGACCCGGCGAACCCGCGCTTCGGCCAGGGCCAGATATCGGGCGTGTCGGCCGACCTCGCCTGGAAGCTGTCGATCGGCGACCAGGGCGTCGGGGTCGCCATCTGCGACACGGGGATCCGCTGGGACCGGGAGGAGCTCCGCCGCCGCGTCCGGCTCAACCCCGGCGAGCTGCCCGTGCCGTGCGGCGTCACGGCGGGCCAGAAGGGGAGGCCGCTGGCCGAGTACGACTGCGACGGCGACGGCATCTTCACGCCCGACGACTACGCCGGCATCGTGCTGCCCAACGAGGGCACCCACGGCAACCCGGCCAGGCTCGACGGCGAGGACGTGCTCGTCCACTTCTCCGACGGCGTCGACGACGACGGCAACGGCTTCGTCGACGACATCGCCGGCTGGGACTTCTTCGACGACGACAACAACCCGTTCGACGCGAGCTCCTACAGCTCGGCCGGAAACCACGGCAGCGGCCGGGCGTCGGACGCCGTGGCCGAGGCGAACAACCGGCTCTCCTCGCTCGGTCTCTGTCCGCGCTGCCGGGTGGCCCCGATCCGCATCTGGGACACCTTCGTCGCCGACACCAACAACTTCGCCCTCTGCATGCTCTACGCCGCCGACAACGGCATCGACGTGATCGAGGCAGCGATCGGAGGGCTCACGACCACCGAGTTCGCCCAGGCGGCGACGCAGTACGCCTACGAGCACGGCGTCGCGCTGATGGAGGTCTCCTCGGACCTGAACACCGCCGACCACAACAACCCGACGAACTTCAACAACACGATCTTCGTGAAGGGCGTGGTGGCCGATGTCGAGGGTCTCGGCCAGGGCGGCAACGAGTTCTTCCCGCCGGTCCCGTTCCTCGCCGCGCAGGCGCCGGTCGGCACGTGGCTGCGGGACTCGAACCTCACGCAGTACGGCGGGCACGCGCACATCGACATGAAGGGGGACACCGGGTCGGTCTGCACCGGGCAGGCCGCCGGGGCCGCGGGCCTCCTCATGTCCTACGCAAAGCAGCGCGGCGCACCGCTCACCTCGAACGAGGTGAAGCAGATCCTCACGCTCACCGCCGACGACGTCCTGCCCGGCGACACGGGCGGCACGGGCGCTCCCGACCCGTCGCAGGCGGGCTGGGACCAGCACTATGGCTACGGCCGCGTGAACCTCCGGGCGGCGCTCCAGCGCCTCGGCGTGCCCGCGCTCGGCATCGCCGCCAAGATCCCGCCCGAGGCGACGCTCGAGCGCCCGGCGTGGTTCCAGGTGCTCGATCCGGACCAGTCGCCGACGGTGCCGATCGTCGGCACGGCGTCGGCCGACCGCGGCGCCGGCACCGCGCTCACGTGGACGCTCGAGTTCGGCATCGGCATCGAGCCCACGACCTTCACGCCCTTCGCCAGCGGCTCGAGCGCGAGCCGGGTCGGCTTCGACACGAGCGCGACGCCGCCGCGGCGGCCGGGAGCCATGCTCGGCACGCTGAACCTCGCGGCCGTGATGGCCGCCTTCCCGCCGGCCACGGACTTCTCCGCACCGCCCTCGGGCGTCGTCGTGCAGGGTCAGGCGAACGTGCCCTCGAACCAGTTCGCCTTCACAATCCGCCTGCGGGTGACCGACGGCGACGACCCGACCAACGTCGGCGAGGACCGCAAGGTCTTCTTCGTGCACCACGACCCGACTCTGCACCCCGGCTGGCCGATCGCGATCGACGCCAACGGCGACGGCCGCACCGACGGCGGCGGCGAGGCGCCGCCGCAGATGGCCGACCTCGACGGCGACAACCGGATGGAGATCGTGTTCGCGACCGCCGCGGGTCGAATCTACGCGTACCGGGAGGACGGCTCGCTGCTCGTGGGCTTCCCGGTCTCGACCAACACGGCGCGCAACGTGGCGAGCCACCTGGGCGCCCCGGTGTTCGCCAGCGGCGCCATCGCGCCCCCGTCGCCGACCACCAGCGCCCGGCCGGCGATCGCCGACCTCGACCACGACGGCTACCCCGAGATCGTCTACGCGAACCTCGAGGGCGACGTGTACGTCTTCCGTCACGACGGGACCGCGTTCCCCGGCTTCCCGGTGCGCATCGACCCGACGTTCTCGGCGCCGGCGGTGCGGACCAACAGCAACCACCTGAAGACCGGTATCTTCGGCTCGCCGGTGCTCGCCGACCTCGACGGCGACGGCTTCCTCGATATCGTCGTGGCGGCGCTCGACCAGCACCTCTACGCCTGGAGTCGCTCCGGGAGCCTGCTGCCCGGCTTCCCGGTGCTCCTGCAGGATGCGCACCCCGGCGGCAGCCAGACGCCGGCGGGGGCGGAGAGCATCAACACGCCCGTGGTCGCCGACCTCGACGGCGACGGCCATCCGGAGATCCTGATCGAGACCAACGAGGTGTACGACGCGACCGGTGACGCGAGCCAGTTCTTCCCGAGCGACCAGGGGACGCCCACGTCCGTGCCGGGCCTCAACACGGGCACGGTGCTGGCGGCGGCGTTCGCGCAGGCGGGCGGCTCGGGCCGCGTCTACGCCGTGCACCACGACGGCACGCAGCATGCCGGAGGACCGTTCGTCGCCGGCTGGCCGCTCAAGCTCGACGGGCTCGCGATCGACGTGCTGCCGCTGATCGGCCCCGGGCACAACCTGGCCGTCGGCGACCTCGACCCCTCCCCGGGCCTCGAGGTGGCGGCCGCCCTCACCACCTCGAACCTGGCAGTCTTCCGCCCCGACGGCAGCCGCGTCCGCGACATGGACCCGAGCACGCGCGGCGCGTCGTCCGACGCGCACCAGGACGGCGGCAGCGTGCTCAACCTGTTCGAGTACCCGGCGATCGGCGACGTCGACCGCGACGGCAAGCTCGACCTCTCGAAGGTGGGCGTGACGCTGAACGGCCTCGTGAACCTGGTTCTCGTCGGCCAGAACATGCCCTTCAACCATGTCCTCCAGGCCTGGACCGCCGCGACCGGCCAGCCGCTCCCCGGCTTCCCCAGGGTGATCGACGACTTCGGGCTGACCACCGTGCCGCTCATCGCCAACGTGGGTGCCACCTCGGACGCCGGCGACACGCTGAACCTGCCCGAGCTCGTCTCCGGCAACGGGCTCTACCTCGTGCACGCCTTCGACGCGACCGGGCAGGAGCCGGCGGGCTGGCCGAAGCTGACGGGCGGGTGGCAGACCGGGCAGCCCGCCGCCGGCGACATCGACGACGACGGCCGCATGGAGATCGCGTGGGCGACCCGCGAGGGGAACTTCTTCGTCTGGGACACCCCGGCGCCCATCTGCAACACGGCCACCACGACGAACCTCGACGGGCGCGACGGCGCCTACAACCCGCTGGTGAACACCCGGAACAACAAC
>Ga0209376_1000217_pt1 | contig 63442 bp, 45 predicted proteins | sample GraSoiAngelo_134_FD_185891 | JGI IMG/M metagenome (GOLD analysis project Ga0209376, IMG submission 185891) | Grasslands soil microbial communities from the Angelo Coastal Reserve, California, USA - 14_0929_05_30cm (SPAdes) (version 2) | ecosystem: Environmental > Terrestrial > Soil > Grasslands ...
CTGATGTTGATGCATTGCGAACCACGGGAAAGATATTGTCTGGCTTTGTTGGCGAGGGGAATCAGCTTGTGGCTGTCGCCGGCGGGGGCCAGAACGCCCGGGTCTATATTGATGCGGCGAGGAAGCTCGGGGCTGATGAATCGACGTGCGACCTTCTGGGGATAAGGGTATCAAGGGCTAACGCGGAGCTCCTCCGACTGGCATTGGGCAGTGTTGCAGTTCCAAAAATTCCGACGATGCTCTCAGAGTTGACCCATTACGTCAGTTCTGGAAAGGTGGTTGTTCTCGGAGGCCTCCAGCCTGGGCAATCAACCAGCGCGGTGGCTGCCTTGGCTGCTGAGATCACGCGCGCGGATTTCTTGGTCAACGCGACTGATGTCGCTGGTGTGTACAGTGCTGATCCCAAGAAGGACCCTAGGGCCAAACTCTTGAGATCTGTAAGTGTCGATAGACTATTGAGCTGGGCAATGGCCGGCGACGTCTACGCTGGTAAGTACGAGTTGCTGGATCCGGTGGCGTTGAAGATCATGCAGAGGGCAAGGATTCCTACTAGATTCGTCTCCTTGGAGGATCCTTCCAATATTACCAGCGCTCTTAGAGGTCGGGACATTGGAACTCTCGTATCGTATTCGTGAGAGGACTTTGGAATGAAGCTCCTCGATCTATTTCAGTCCAAAGCTCAGGTCAAACTGGTCGAACATCTGCTCCAGAACCGCGACAAGGTGTTCAACCAGGCCGGGCTGGCAAGGGTCATGGACGTTTCACCGTCAACGGTGGCCCGGATCGCTGAACCATTGGTGAAATGCAAAGTCCTCCTGTTTGAAAGGTATGAGAAGGGCATGAAGATCTTTGCACTGAACAAGGAAGCTCCGGCGGCTCAGAAGCTAATCGAGTTCTACGATAAGATTCGCGAACTATAGCTTCGACCAGAACGACCATCTCATTTTCTAGAGGCTTTTCTTTGCCGTGCTTCCGAATTTCTTCTGAACTTGTACGCTTGTGAGTTCGCGCAAAGCGTCGGCGGCCATCCATCCTGCGGAGCTAGAGTCTTGCTTCTGAATCGTCTTCGCGGCTTGCACGGCGGCTTTGTTGAGAGTCATGTTTCTCTTGCCGATCTGTCTGAGTGCCCAGTTTACTGCCTTCTTGACAAAGTTTCGATCATCCGAGGATTCTCTTATGATGAGGGGGAGGAATTCTAGGAAGGTTCTATCGGCTGTCTTCTTGTCATGGACCGCGAGTTCGGCCATCATCACGAAGCCTGCCCTCTTGACGTACTCTTCTGGTCTCGCCGACCACTCGTGAGCCTTTCCAACCACGAACGGGGTCTTGTCAAAGAGGTTTTCGCAACTTCCATCGACCACATCCCATGAGTCGAAGTCTCTTGCCCATTCCTCCATCTGTTCCTGACTGACTTCAGCCGGATCATCGATCATGCCCGCAAGCAAGCGGGCCTCGTGCACCCCTGTCGACCATAGTTCTTGGGCCAGTTGATGGTTTTTCCCTATGTTCTTGGCCAATGCTCGAAGTTGTGGGACTGAGACGCCGAGGGCCTTACTCGTCTCTATTCCGAACCTTGCCATTCCCGTGACCATCAGTGGGTCACCCCGAGATCTGATTTCGTCGATCACATGATTGAGTATTATCGAGGCTGATCGTTGAGCGTTTCCGCCTTTCGGTGGTAGGTCCCTCACAAGGGCCTTCATGGGCTCACAGATGTTCGAAAATCTGTCCTCGTTCGCGTCTTCGTTGAGGCGCTGTCTGGTCTGGCGGGGGCCCATTCTTCGACGGCTGTTCAGGGGTGAATTCTTTCTAGGCGATTTTTCCGAAACGAGTCGGCGCGCTGCTGTTCGCAAAGTAGCCCGGTAACCGGTGCCAATTGGAGGATTTGTTAATTTCGGACGGGTTTGATGGAGAATCATGGAGGCAGAGGTGGCCACGTGTGCTCTACTGTAACAGGTTTATCCGATGGAAACCCGACTGTCTACGGCCTCGATAAATATGGCGAAGTCGAAGAATAACAGAGCGTCAAAAGGGCGGGGATTTCGAAATATTGACGACACAGATACGGGATCGCAGCCGGACATGCGATTGTTCGATCCTGGCTGCCACACTGGGATTTGCAGAACTCACGCCTTTTACTGATCCTCTTCGCCGTTTTGGGGCTCAGCGCAATCGCATACACCCCTCTCAGGCGCGATAGTTCGCTGCGGCCGAAGCATCCGTTTCAAGCCGAATAGGGAGCTTTGTTGAAGTGGGCATTTATCGGTCGCTATTGTGCTAATAATGGCTGCAGCGGCCCTCACGACGCCTTGGCTTCTGCTATTGGCCAGAGATGGATCCGGGAATACACCATTACTAGTCGGCTGGGCAGGGGTCCGGATAGGCGAAAGCGACTCAAGTGTCGGGAACGCGCCGAGTTCCGCTTTTCCGGCGAGCCAGCATCAGATATGGAGATGGCGATAGCGAATCTCACCTATTTGGGTTTCAACACCGAGAGAATTACTTTCAAGAACCCTGACACGTCGGGGGTATCCTGGCCCAACCCAATAGCCTCCAATAACACGAGGTTGGCAAGGACTATGAGGGTGTGGTAAGTTCTGTCAAGAACGGATGCAGTAAGGTGGTGTACGAGCCCTTGAACGAACCGCTGGTTTCTGGAACGATAAAAAAATGGGAACGTCTTATCGTACCCTGGGGATCAATGCAACTACTCTCCAACTACTATGGCATTCGTGCAGAGGCTGGCGCAAATTTTTTCGATCGAACCCCGTGTTGGTTTATGCTCGAGGCTAACGGATACTGGGCCGATGGGCTCTACGGCTGCATTAGAATCTGGGGCAACAAGCTCAACGTGACATCCACACAGAGTGGGACTAAGTTGACAGTCGCGTGGTCCTGCCTTCAGAGCGGTGAATCACTCAAAGGTTCAATTTTCCTATTTTCTGCTTCGTGTATGACCTGGCCGAGGTTCAGCCTCCTTGTTCTTCGAAGAAGTGGCTTTTAGCGCGATGATGCGGATCGTTCTTGAAACTTCGCAAACGATTTTGTGACGCCAGCATTGACTCCGAAGAAGCCCGTCTCGGCTCTTAATCTTGTTTATAATCGAACTACCACACTGAATGGAGGTGCGCTTTGTCCCATTTCACGCGGACGGTAGGATACAACAAAGACGAGGGTAAGCACACTTGCGAGTTTTCTCTTGTTGCTGGCCCCAGCTCTAGAGTGACAAAACGTTTTTTGTTCGATAGCAGCGTTCCGAACTTGGGAATCGCGAGTTTCTCATCAGAGTGTAGTGGCGTAGGAAGATTCCCAGATAACCAGTTTTGAGGGACGCTGACTGGACTAACCGAGATCTCCAGTCTGAGTGGGAAGAGCGAGTTGCGCCCTCTCTGAGCTGCTCGTTCAATCAACGCGTAGATGATCATAGTCTATCCAAGAATATCACTGGACATATTTGTATTGAGGAAGATGCCTCGCAACCAAGAAGGTTAAGAATGGCACCTTTCTCTCACTCGTTACACTGTGGCGAGAATGGAACCAGTACTCGATGAGGTAGAATATGTCGGGCGGTCTGCCCAGGTTCAGGTCCTGACTCCATTCCGTTTTCCACCGCATCGTTGAACCGGGCGCGTTTTCAAAATGAACCCACTGCGGATATCGGTCATTGGCGGCGGCTACTGGGGGAAGAAGGTTGCGCGGGAGATTCTAGACATAGGCCGGACTACGGGAGAAGTTCAACTTCACTCAATAGTCGATAGTTCTCCGGAGAGCCTGGCGAGGTGTAGCGGAGAATTCGGCGCTGGTCCCGAGTACATCTCCGATTACCAATCGCTCGTATCAGATCCTTCCATATCAGGGGTTCACATCTCCACGCCGAACAGCACACACTTCGAAGTTGCGTCGGCATTTCTCAGACATGGAAAACATGTCCTAGTAGAAAAGCCCCTGACGTTGAAGACATACGAAGCCAATGAGTTGGTAAGGCTTGCTAGAGAAAACGACCGAGTCCTATGCGTCGGCCACATTCACAGGTTCAACAACGGGGTCAAAGAACTCCGAAGAGTTATGTCTGAGGGGCTTCTCGGAGATCCCTACTATGTCTTCATGCGATGGACCGCTTTCATGAGTCCGCAGCTGCAGAGAGAGGTCATCACTGACCTAGCCCCTCATCCGTTCGACATTTGCAACTACATTCTTGATAAGTGGCCCGAGAAGGTCTCGTGCAAGGGCAGAGGGTATCGGACCAGACAGAATGAAGAAGTGGCCTTTATCACTACAGAGCACAGTGGCGGCCTACTGGCCCACATCGAGCTTAGCTGGCTTGACAGGGTTAAAAGGAGGGAGGTGAGTGTTGTCGCGAGTAAGGGGAGCGCCCGCCTGGACTGCGCAGATCAGAAACTCTTCATTCAGAGATCAGAGGCCTACGAGGAGATACCAGTATCACCCAGCAACACTCTTAGAGAGGAGATAATTCACTACTCCCAGTGCATCCGGAATAACGGTAATTCTGCACCCTTCCACAACCACTCTGACGGAGTCCTGGGAGCTCGAGTAGTCACGATGCTAGAGGCATGCCGTGAGTCGCTGTTTCATGACCGTGCCATCCACCTCCAGCTGTCCCTCGCCCCGGAGATCCCCGTGAAGTAATGAAAGGGTCAAGATTCTCAGTTATCCGAAAGGCCGCCATCGGCAAGAACTCAAGGATCTACGATCAGGTAAACCTCTACGGCTGCCAGATCGGAAAGAACACAAAGGTCGACTCATACGTGTACATCGAGGAAGGCGTGAGGATCGGAGATAATTGCAAGATTCGCCCATTTGTATTCATCCCGACGGGAGTGGTGATCGAGGATGACGTATTCATCGCTCCCAACGTAACGTTCACCAACGATAAGCACCCGAGGTCTCATGGGGACTGGACTCGACTAAACACCACGGTCAAGAGATTTGCATCAATAGGGGCTGGAAGCACCATCAACCCGGGAGTCAGTATCGGCCGAAACGCATTGATAGGGTCAGGCTCTGTGGTAACGAAAGATATTCCCGAGAACGCGATAGCAGTAGGCATTCCCGCGAGGGTCGTCGGGTATAGGAAGCAGCCCTCCGAAAAAGATGAGCGGCCAGCTGCGAAGAGAAGTAGAATGGGCTAATGAGAAGCATTGCAATTGTTCCTGTCTTCCGGGAAGTTGGAAGAATTGGCCGGGTCCTTGAAAAGTTCAAGCCCGGGTCGGTTGATGAGATCTGTCTAACCCTCGACAGTCCTAACGAATCCATTCGGGCTGAGATAGAAGAATCTAGAAAGAGAACAGATGTTCCGGTAACTATCATAGAAAACCCGGATAGAAAGGGTGTCGGTCACGCGATCAGGGAGGGATACGATTACGCGCTGTCGCATGGTTTCGATCTTATCATCGTCATGGCGGGGAACGGCAAAGACGATCCGAGAGAGATCTCGAGACTGATAGATCCGATCTTAAGGGGAGACTTCGACTACGTCCAAGGATCGAGATTTCTTCCAGGAGGGCGGCCTGAGAAGACACCTCTGCTCAGAGGAATATTTAGCCGGGCGTTTCCTCTCTTCTGGACGCTCCTCACGGGTGTCCGCTGCACTGAGGTCACAAATGGGTTCAGGGCTTACAAGGCTTCTATCCTCACAGATCCAAGGGTCAATGTTTGGCAGTCGTGGTTGGACGGGTACGAGCTAGAGTACTATCTCCACTACAAGGCCCTTACGTTGAGGTACAGGTTTACGGAGAGACCCGTGACCAAGACTTATTCGCACATTGGGAAGAGAGGATATTCTCACATATCACCATTAAGGGACTGGTGGCAGATAGTGGGGCCAATGTTCCTTCTACGGCTTGGAGTGAGGCACTAGCCTTGACAATGCTCCCCAACTTCCGGCCAGTGGTCTTGAAGTGTACGAATGACCGAGAGTTGAGTGTTCTAAAAACCTATGCTGATTTCTGGAAGATCCCTTTTCAGATAAGCAACAATGGCGGAGCCGAGTCTACAATCTTTACGTCGGATAGGGCAACCGCGACTGATCGCAGCAGAAGCACGGTAGTATTATCGCCCGTTGGCAAGAAGGAGTTTGAGAAGACCGCCTCGGAATATGGAGCCAAAGTCTCGTCAGAGAAGAGGCTCATCCAGCTACCGGTGAGAAGGGGAATCATGGTCTCCCTCACGACTGATGTCTACGAATTTTCCGGATCAGGGATCGAACACATCCTCAAGACGGATGGGAGTCCGATACTGTCGCGGGTCCGTGGTACAGGAGTCCATCTTCTATCAGTAGACTTGGTGACCGAGTATGAGAGGCTTGTTAACGAAGGCTTAGAGGAAATCCCCAGTTGGAAGTTCCGGATCGTGTCGAGGCTACCCCTATCATACGGGGCGGTGCCGCTGTTCATCCGAAACCGAGCATTCCGTTCAAAGGACGGCATGGCAGAGATAAGGGAGGAGAATCTGGGACCAGTAGAATCCCTCCGGTCGATCTTCCTTGCGACTCTAGTGAAGTGCTCGGGTCCAATCCCCCGGCTGGGGTTCTGGAGACGCGGGAAGAGTTATGCTCTCGCAGTGACTCATGACGTGGAGACAGCCGCTGGGCTGACGGACGGGACTGATAGACTCATGGAAGTAGAGGAGTCCTTGGGCATCCGTTCCACTTGGAACGTTCCCAGCGACCGCTACCCTCTGTACGCCGTTTCCTTGACGAGATTGAGGGAGGTCGGCGAGATAGGCGCTCACGATACGAAGCATGACGGAAGGCTACTTTTCAGTGGTTCAGAGGAGAAGATCCGGAGGGTGGCGAAGTGCAAAGACAAGCTGGAAAGGCTTACGGGTCAGAAAATTCGCGGGTTCAGGGCACCACTGCTTCAACACAATAAAGGGTTGTTGCAGGCGTTGTCACATGCGGGCTACCAGTATGATTCCTCATGTCCTTCGTGGGAGATTCTTTCTCCCACATCGCTTCGCCCGCACGGCGTAGGAACAATCTTTCCATTCTACGCTGATGGCATTCTTGAGGTCCCCGTCTCGTTGCCACAGGATCATCAACTTATACGAGTAGCAGGCCAGAAAACCTCAGACGCCGTAGATCTTCTCATTAGGCTCTCCAGTTGGATCCGGGGTCTTGGAGGAGCTTGCATCCTACTAACGCACCCAGATTATGAGTTTGGCAACGCCGAGAATAGAGACGAATACCACAGGCTTCTGGATAGTTTCCGGTCAGATCCGGAGTGTGACATAATGACTCTTGGAGAGATTGTGGACTGGTGGAATCTGCGAAACCGGGCTCGGATCCAACTCGGTGGAGATCACGTCTCGATCGTCTCACAGGACAGCGAGAATTTAACTCGAGATCTTCAAGTGGAGCTAGTGACCGACTACGGAGAAGACGGGTTCAAAGTAGCGGACGTCTCCCCTGTCGGACTGGCGTCGTCGTCCTCGTCCAGTCAGGCCAGCAATTTTGTGGGATGATAGCTTTGTCAGTCTTGGACGTTCTCTTCTACTCAATCTTAGCCTCGTTGATCGTACCATACACATTAGGATTGCTTGTCCTGTTGTGGAATGGGAAGGAGTATAAGACCGAGCCGAAGGGAAACTTCGCTCCGACAATTACTCTTGTGATACCGACTTACAATGAGGGAGCGGTCATTGAGAGAAAGCTGGATAATGTCCTTGAGCTAGACTATCCACGGGATAAGCTGCGTATCATTGTGGTTGACAGCGGATCCACCGATGACACTAGGAGTATCGTCAGGAAGTTCGCCTCTGAACATGATGGAAGGCTCAGTATCAGCATCTTGGAACAGCCAAGCAGAATGGGAAAGAGCGAGGCGATAAACGAGGCTCTTCGACACTCTGACTCGGAAATATTAGCGCTTACAGACGCGGACGTGACATTTCCAGCTGGCTCATTGTACGAGCTCGTTGCGGGTTTTCAGGACCCAAAGGTTGGAGCCGTGTCCGGCGTCGAGGTCCCTGTCGGCGGTGACGCGATGGCGCACAGGCTAGAAGCCGATTATCGGCGAATATACACGGCTATACGGATGGCCGAGGCGAGTACTGATTCGCCGTTCATGTGCGAGAGCGAACTATCCGCCTACCGTAGAAACATCCTGCAACCCCTCCCCTCGGGTACCATGTGCGACGACATCGAGCTTACGGTTGGCGTGCGGTCGAAGGGCTATAGAAGCGATTACGACTTACAGGCGCCTTTCTTCGAAGCCGAAGCTGGGACCCTCAAGTCCAAGTTCAAGCACAAGCTTAGAAGGGGAATGGCGAATCAACACGCTCTTCTCCGCAATTCCCATCTTCTGTTCAACAAGGCCTACGGAAGATACGGGACTGTCGTCTACCCGTTCGAGTTCTTTACCCAGATAGTGTCTCCCGTGTTGCTCTTGGCTGCCGTATGCGTGGTGATTCCACTAACAATCACTGACCCCGCTGCGGGACTGGTAGCAATTCTCGTTGGAGGATTTTCCTCACTGCCGGCCCTTGCCATTGTCCACAGACTGATGCACAAATACAGTACCATGGATGCGGCGACACCGAGGGGGACCGGCTTCTGGCCACTCGCAGCCGCGGCCTACATATCTTTCCAGGTAGCCCTGGTCGCAAGCCTGCTCAGACTAGCCTTCAAGGGACCAGTTGTTAATTGGACACAGATTTCAGAGACAAGAACGGCAGTCGCGGTCACAACGCGCAATGAAATTGTCTGAGGAACCTATTCATGGACCGTGACACGGAAGAAAAGGTAGATGCCGTTTCTCTCGTTCATGCCGCAAATGGTGCGGGGCTCGAAGGAGGGACGGGCTATGGACCATCGGGTTCTGGATCCGTCTCAGAAGCAGACGGTATGTCTAGGAATTGCCCACTGTGCAACATCACGCCGGCCGAGGTCTTAGAGGAATATCCGAGGTGGAGATTGGTCAGGACAAAGACGATGAAGGGTCACAAGGAGAGGCTCATGCTTCTCCATAAAGGGCACGTGAGGAGCCTTGACGAAAAGTCGGTGGAGGAAGCATATCGTCTTCTTCTGAAGGTAGGACGGAGGTATTTCTCGTACGCCAAGGAGTGGGCGATCTTTGAGCCAGTCTTTGCAACAGTCCCAGATCATTGGCACAGGGTGGCATCTGATCTAGATGCTAGTGCCTCCGACTATGACCAGATTCTAAAAACTCCTAGGACGATAGTCGACAATAGTGACGGGGGTACCCGTAGACTTGAGCCTATCGGAAGATCCCTCGGACCGTCCACGCCGAATTAGTGCCCTTGATGGATTGAATTGGCCCCTCCAAGTCTGAGCGTTTCTCTTGGCGGGATCATCTATCTTCTCGATCCTCTCGTGCGTTGCGAGGGTCGCGCTCGTCTGAGCCACCTTGGTAGCCTATTTGTTCCCCTGTTGTCGTGACTTTGGGGGTGCTTAATGCGGTGGGCTTCGGATCTTCGCACTCTTGCCCCAAGGGCGAGGGTTGCCCAACCCAACGCGAATCCGACCAAGATGCTTGTGACCAGAAGCCCCCAGCCCGTCTCTACTGCTTGCAATACGCTGCACAAGAGACACGCATTCGGCGCCTTTTGTGGTGAGCTGGGTGGAGGGTTTGATGGCTCCGGAGCTGTTACCTGCACTATCAGAGTGGCTGAACTTGTTATCGGCCCGCCGGTGGCGTTTAGGCTTTCCACGTAAGAGCCGGGGGCCGTGTCCGCGGGAACTTTTATCGTGACTGGCAGGATTGTGGGAGCGCCAGTGGAGAGTACCACGCTCCTCTGGTTCAGATCGATGTCCAGTTTGGTCGTGTTGCTCACTGATAGCGATACGTTTCCGTTGAACCCGTTTACACTAACTATGGTGATGGTAGATGTTGCGGACTGGCCGGCTTGGATGACCAGTGGGACTGGGGATGCGGACGCGGTGAAGTCCGTGAAGCCGAAAGACGCAGAGGCACTATGACTCAGCGAGCCCATCGTTGCTGTGATGGTGACTGGAACGTTCTCGGCAACGCTGTCCGTAACATCGAGGATGACTGTTCCGGACGATGATGCGGATCTCAGTGTCATGGTGGTAGTCGATAGGGCGAGTTGGGCGGTCGCACTCGTCGTCTGGGCGCTAAGAGTTATGGTGCCCGTGAACCCATTGATGGCTCTTACTGTGATCAATGAGGTTCCTGGCTGAGCGACTGTCACGGCATCTGGAGCCGGTGTGTCTATCGTAAAGTCTGTGAACTTGAAAATGGCGCTGGCCGTGTGAGACAGGGAGTGGTTGTTTCCCGTTACGGTTACTTGATAGGTTCCAACCGTGCCACTGCAAGATATTGCCGACGTACCAGAGCCTCCAGTTATGCTGGTCGGGGTCAGTGTGCAGATGACGCCAGAGGTGGGAGACGCGCTCGCTGACAGAGTCAGCGTACCGGTGAATCCGTTGACTGCCGATACGGTAACGGTCGAACCGGCTTGGGCTCCAGCACTGGCCGTGACACTATTCGGTGCGACTGTGATTGTAAAGCTTTGAACAATGAAGCTAACTGTCGTGTTGTGGGATGTTGAAGCGTCCGATCCTATAATGGTTACAGTGTATAGGCCGGCGTAGCCGGTGCATGAAAGGTTGGACGTCATAGAGGTGGTCACGGCAATTGTTGTGGCGTTCATGCCACAGGTGAGACCTGTGCTGGGGGACACTTGGGACGCCAAGGTTACCGTGCCCGCGAAGCTTCCGATTGGCGTTATTGCGACTGTGGAATTGCCTGTGCGCCCCGAAATAATCGTAGGATTGGCCGGGCTCGCGGCAATGGAGAAGTCAGCTATGATGACGTTGAAGGTTATGGTGACAGAGTGTGACTTTGAACCGCTGGTTCCGTTAACAGTCACCCTGTAGGTGCTGGGTAGTCCGCTGCAGGATATTGTAGATGTGCCGGAGGTTCCCAGGGTGACGTTGGTCCGGCTTAGTGCGCAGGCTAGACTGTTGGAGGGAGACACGGTCGCCTTGAGACCAACCGTCCCGGTGAACCCGCCCACTGATGTTACGGTGATAGTGGAGGTGCCTGTAGCTCCTACGCCGATAGTAGCGTTGCTTGGGTCCGCCACGACGGAAAAGTCTGGTGGGGAAGGTGGTGAAATGTTTACTGTTTTGGATGCGATGGCATCGCGGCCCGCAAAATCGGTTACGTTAAGGGATATCGTATACGTTCCAGGTGTCGAATAGGTGTGGGACACGTTCTGCCCGGTGACAGTTGATCCGTCATCGAACCTCCAAGCATAGCTGTATGGTGGTGTGCCTCCCGTCGCGGTTGCAGCAAAGTCGACTGGCTGTTCTGCCTGGGGTGCTGATGGCGTGACCGTGAATGTGCTCGTTAGAGGCTGTGGAAGAGAGGTCGTGAACTGTATCTTGTACCAGTTGACGTCTAGTTCTTGGAATTGGAAGCCTTCGGTGCCTATCTCTATGCCTGCTAGCTGGCATGGAGTGTTGGGATTGAGACCCCAGGCTTTGAGGTCCTGCTGGCACTGGTGAGAAACATTAGCTGTAAGCGTGTATGTCTGGCCCACCGCAATGGGTCCGAGAGTGACGTTGTCCCAGCCAAAGCTGTCGCCTGGGTTGTAGGTGGCCGTCGACCCGATGGGGCTAAAGGCACCCTTGATATTCTCCATCCGCGACTGCGTATCCAAACACTGATACGTCGAGCCACCGGCACTGACAGCTCCATTCGGCAGCCAATAGTACAACGCCAAGAAGACATGGTAGCGATAGGAGCCGTAAGGCACAAAATTGAGCATGCTGAAGTCAACACTCACGTCGGTAAGGTTTGTCGGCAGCACACCGTTCGACGGAGATTGACAGGGAGACCATGGAAAAGTCCCCTTCTTCGTGCTCGCATAGTAGTAGCTGCTATCGTTTCCTACTCCGAGGTTCAGCTGGCGGGTCTCAAGAACTCCGCCGACTATGTTTACTGTGCTGCCTAATAGGCCGTTCGTACCGCCACAGTTCCATCCCCCCGGCAGAGACGCGCAGCTTCCAAAATTCCCGTTGGATTGGGAGGCTCTGCTCCAGCTCGCGACTGGATGCATCTCCCACTGGCCTGATGACTCATTGTCCCAGTAGGCAAAGCCTACAATGTTAATCCGAGATCCATCTGTGGGAAAATCCGGCGGCGCGATTCCGGCAGCCTTCCATGTCTGGTCTATCTCTATGTGTAGCCTGTTCGAGTTGTTTGGTGATAGTGCCTCCGCGACGCTGTCGCAAAAGGTTACGCCATTAATGGGATTGCAGTCCTGGCTTGCGGCTCCATTCTGAATATTTGAAAGTGAAACATTGTCGATTTGTATCCACATCCCCTTTCCATTTACAGAACAGGGCGGGGCTGTGCTTCTCTTATCCGGAATCCCGGGGCTGAATGCTCCCCCAGCCAGGGTGTTTGCAGAAACGACATCTGTTGTTGTAAGGACAGGAGTTCCACAATTCGGATTGCTCCCGAAGATGTCGCTGGTAACTGATGCTGAAGCGGCGTTGCCTAGAGGGCTAAGCCCCCAGTTGTTCTCGATCGTGTGCAGCGAGGCATACTCATCATAGCTGGTCGACGGTGAACTGTAACCCACCTTTATCGACGCTCCTCCGAAACCAATCTGGAGGTTGGGCGATGGGTCGTACTCGTCCCACCAGAGGTACAACTCAGTCCGCATCTTGAACAGGTTGCTGGCCATAAGCGAACCTGGAGCGGGATCCAAAAAGGTTCCGGATCCGACGAGGAGCGACTGTAGATATGCGTCTCCCGTAGACACGCTCACGCTATGCATGTTATGCTGGTCGGTAGGCGTAAACCAGAGGAGGTTGGGCGGACTGGCGCTGTTGGCAGCCGTAATGAAGTCCAAGGTGGAGACGCCGCTAGACATGAACACATTCGGACTCCGGTAGTCAGTCTGGAATGCGAAGAAGGGAAAGTGATCGGACTCACGCGGACAGCCGGCTTCACAATAAGCCTGCCAGGTTAGTCCCGCAGCCTGCATCTGGTCGACGAGAGTCGTGCCGCTGAGACAGCCGCCTGAATTGCAGTATGCGTCAGAGACACCGTGCGTGGATCCGCTCATGAAGGAGACATAACAGGCTGCTGAACAGCCGCTGATACTGTCGCCTGCGAAGACGCCTGCGCCATAGCTGTGGTATCTGGGTATGACTGTTCCGAGTGGGACCAGGCTGTTGATGAAGGGAGCCGCGGAGTTGCCGATTACCGAGGAATAGTCCTGGTTCTCCATCGCGATGATGACAATATGATCATACTGTTGACCAGTCGGAGCGGCGGGCAAACGGAGTATGGCTCCCGCTGCGAAGGCGAGGGTCAGCACCACCAATATGGCCAACAGCTTGGAAAGCTTCAAGCTCGTCTCAGGTGTTCAACCGCAAATCTACCATGGCGGTAGATGGGCGCTTGTTCCAGCCATCGTCTTCGGAACTTCGATTGTATTGCGGACCGGAGGGTCGCAGAGTCTACGGGTTGTTCGTTGACCCCAGCCATCGGTAGGCTAGCGAAGGGGCCATCCTCCAGGTTTCGAATGCTGACCCAATTCATCATCCCGGCTACAGCCGTAGCTTTGTACGTAATTCCACTAGTGCTCTCAGACTGCCCGAGTGTCCCGTCCCGCTTTAGTGGATGAACTGTATAGGCGAATCTTTCGACGGATTGAGGGAGTCTCCTCCCTATTCGCTAAAGACTAATTCGGGATTCGTCGGCCACGACAGACAGCCGTCGGAAAGCCATTCTGTCGAACTCGTTTGCAAAAAAAGATTGTCTTGAAGAGGTTCCGCCTTCCTGAGCTTCGGACCCTTCGGTAGTCCCGAGAAGCAATGCTAGGATCAGTGTCTGCTGCCTAGCCATTTCATCATCAGGACTGGCGGCAGGAAAGAGACAGTTCGTCTCCATTCTCTTTCTGAACGCGCAGATATCCAGCAGGCCTTATTAGATTTGCGATGTTCTAAGAAATTTACTGGCAGCATCGATCTGTAATGTGCGCCGTATATCCGGAGACATGATCTGGCTGATTTTGGAAGGCGAGACGAACCAATTGTGTGTTTTCTACAGCTCCAGCAACCTATTCAGAACTCTACTGCTATGACCATACGAAGTTCCGTCTCAAGATTAGAAAGAAATCTCTTAGAATCATTTCGCGACTGCAGTTTCACTTGACTCAGGGCCGAGCCTGCAAGAGATGAGCAATTTGCCCGCCTCAGCTTGGTTTCCAAGCGATTCCTCTAAGGCTTGAGGAATTGTTTGTGACTATTTTCGTGAGTGTTCCGTTCGTGTATGTCATCACAGTGCCCGATCCACCCACTATGGTGGCCGTTCCTCCAGACCAGCTCACCGACCAGAGGAAGTTGCTCGTGAGAGTCGGCAAAGCCGTTAGGCTCGTTCCATCATAGCTGAGGACTAGGCCATAGTCTCCGACGAGAAGCGCCAAGGTTCCCGCTTGGTTCCAGGCGATAGACTCTACAGCAAGTGTTGAACTATAGATCCCGGCCGTGTTCAGCGCGGTTATGCTAACCCCGTCATAACGTAGAATTGTTCCACCTGCTCCTGCTATAAGGGCATACTGACCATTGGGATTCCAGGCAATGGCGTTGAGGGAATTGGTCGTGCCGGATGATATGGGCTGAATTAAGCTGTTCTGAAAGACTAGTATTGTGCCCGAAGCTCCGACCAGAATAGCTTGGGTCCCGGCCGGATTCCAGCCCACACGATAGAGGTTGTTCGAGGTTGAACTGCTGATCCTGACAAGAGAGATTCCGTCAAATTTCAGGACAAGTCCTGAAGAGCCCGTTATCAGAGCGTAGGATCCGTCCGGCTTCCAACCTACGGAATAGAGAACTATTGTGCTTGAGAGTCCTGTGGGAATCTGTGTGAACGAGCCATTATACTTTAACAGTACACCGGCGTTTCCGACTATCAACGCATAGGAGCCGTCAGGCTTCCACGCCGCCTGGCGGAGCCCTGTGGTGACAGGCTGGCCAATAAGGGTTAGAGTTCCGTTTTGATACTTGAAGACACTACCGTCATATGATACGACTAGAGCGTAGGACTGGGTCTGCCCAACCGTCACGGTTGCGGTTCCGATGCTACCGACATGAGCAGAGTCTCCTCCGTAACTTCCAGTTATCTCGTGGCGGCCGGCTACCGTGGGTGTGTAGGCTACTGAGCAGCTCGCGACGCCGACAGTCGCCGTAGCAGTGAGGGTGCAACTGGACTGGTTGAATGCGCCGGTCGAGGTAGAAACAAACCTGATGGTGCCAGTCGGCGTGTTTGCTGTTCCAGGCGATACGTCTGAGATTGTCACACTACATGAGAAAGCCACTCCGGGGGTGCCAGAAACGGGACATGAAACAGACGTTGCAGTGTTGCGCAGACTCACAACGACTGTCTTCGATGATGTAACGGATTGGCCGCTCGAATCAGTCGTCGTCAAGGTCACATTATAGGAGCCAGCGACTGAGTACGTGTGCGTCAGGGAGGATCCAGTTCCGGTCGTTCCATCACCGAAGCTCCAGATGTAAGTGTAGGGGCTTGTTCCTCCGCTGGCGGATGCTGAGAACATTACCGTCTGACCAACCACCGGTGAAGAGGGATTGTAGGTGAAGGTGGCGGTCAAGGGCGGTGGAGAAGGATTGACAACCGTCAGTGTCTGCTGCGAGGTGGCTGTCTGCTGAGGCGAACCACTATCCTTGACGGTCAAAGTTATCGTGTATGATCCTGACGAGTAGGCGTGAGCTACTGATGAGCCGGTTCCGGTTGACCCGTCGCCAAAGTTCCAAGTGTAAGAGTAGGAGGCTGTTCCACCAGTGGCGCTCGCAGTGAATGTGATCTGTTGCCCTGCCTGGGGGAAGGACGGGCTGAATGTGAAACTGGCGGAGAGAGTTGAGGTTGTTACGGTAACCGTTTGTGAACTGGTCGCAATGTTTTGAGACGAGTCTGTAACAGTGAGCTTTACCGTGAAGGTTCCCCCTTGACCATAGGCGTGCGTTGCAGTCTGTCCTGAGCTTGTTGAGCCGTCGCCGAAGCTCCAGTTGAACAAGTATGGGCTGACGCCGTTTGAAGCTGTAGCCGTGAATGTGACAGTTTGTCCAGCAGTAGAGTTGGTCGGAGAATAAGTGTACGAAGCCACGAGCGCGGGTGAAGCTAAGGGGGCCGCGATTGTGAACCGGTAAGATAGGGATTGTGTGCAGCTCAAGGGCTCAATGGTGGAGTTGCTGTAGACAACTGATGTGCCACTTGTAACCTGTAGGTTCTTTACATTGTCAGAGACGCTGCAGTCCCAGTTCGCGTGGGTGAACAATAGCGTGTTAGTCCCCTGCACGACGAACGAAGTGATGTTGAGAGAGAACGCTGTATAGACGTTCGCGTTCGCGGGTGTGTCGCTGGCGAGAAGAGAAGCCAAGAACCTCCCGTTCATAGTGAGAGTCTCTTCACCACCCCCGTCCCAGTCGAATCCCTGCCAGGAGAGTGTATACTTGCCCGTTGGTGGATTGATAGTGATCGTCGTCGATGAGGAAGCGGTTTTCGCGTTCGCGTCTGTCACGGTCACACTTACGGTGTATGTCCCCTGAGTGCTGTAGAAGGTTGTGAAGGTCGAGCCAGTGCCTGATGATGGGTTGCCGCCTGTCGCTGTCCAGCTCAAACTGTAGGGAGAAGCGCCACCTGTGGCGGTCGCGGTGAAGCTAAGAGAATTACCGACATTCCCTGAGCCGGGGCCGCTGAGGGAGATGCTCAGCGGAGTAGTTGTAGTTGAAATATTAATCGTCGATGAGGCTGTCGCTATCTTTCCTTTTGAATCTGTAGCGTTGACTTTGACCGTGAATGTCCCGGTCTTGGCATAAGTGTGAGATTGCGTGTTCGGATTTGTTGATCCTCCTGCGACATTGCCTGTGCCATCGCCGAAGTTCCAGCTGAAAGAGTATGGGGAGGTGCCGCTCGAAGCCGTTGCAGTGAATGTTACACCAGTGCTGACGAGGCCTGAGGATGGACCTGTGATACTGACGGCTAATGTTGGGGGTAGGACAGTTAGGGTCTCGGTCGCTGTCGCGGTGTGGGAAGTTGGGTAGACAGAATCTTTGACTGCTAGGCTGACGGTGTAGTTTCCTTGGCCAGAGTAGCTGTGTGTTACAGAGCTTCCTAAGCCTGTCGATCCATCACCGAAGTTCCACGAGAAGCTGTAAGGAGGAACCCCCCCACTCGCCGTCGCGGTAAAGGATACCGTGACTCCGGGAGATGGATTCGAGGGAGAGTGAGTGAAGCTGGCCGTCAATGGTTGGGGCTGGGGTGGGGGGCTTGATGAGAGCTTCCAGCCGGTGAGTGGGTGCAGTTCCCAGTGAGGGGAGACGTCGCTGGGATCCCAGTAGACGAAGCCCTGGACGTCTAGAGATATGCCTCCGTTCGACAGGTACTGGCCGAGGGTTACATTGTCGCAAGGAGGAACCCCGGGGCCACAGTAGCCTGCGGCATCCCAATCGTGGTCAATCTCGTAATGAATGGACCCACTGGTCCCCGCCATTTGGACGGGGCCGGTGGTGTCGCAATAAGTGTCGGGATTTCCGTCTCCGTTTCTGTCAGGGTAGGGCCCACCTCCATTGACCAAGTTGTAGCTTGTAGCGCAGTCCTCTGTTTTTGAACCGGAGATGTAGACACCGCTTATCTGTACTAGTGCTGGAACGACTTGCCCGTTGATGTTTGTGATTGTGCATGATGGAGCGAGATCTCTCTTGTTTGAGATCCCACCACTACTGGAGCTCGTCTGCCACTGACTTCCAGATAGCGATCCCCCGTTGTATTCCTGAGATAGGGTAATGACCGTTGGACTGCAGACAACATTCGGGTTCCAAGAGGCGAGCTGCGACACTGTCACTAGATGTGTTACAACTGTTGTGTTGGGTGTTGGAGAAGCGGAGTCTTGGACTTCCAGGGTGACTGTATAGTTTCCCTGAGTGGAGTAGGTGTGCGTTATCGAGCTACCTGACCCTGTTGAGCCTTCGCCAAAGTTCCAGGAGAAACTGTAGGGCGAAACTCCTCCACTTGCGGCAGCGGAGAAAGACACTGGTACGCCGGGCGTCGGATTTGCGGGAGTGTAGTTGAAAGTGGCTGATAGCTGCCCTTGCGGGCTAGCTATGCTGAAACTGTCTTGAAAGCTGGAAGAGAGGCTGGTCTGGACATCGATTCTGTTAGAAGATACGGCGTATTTAACGAACCCTAGGCCGGCACCAACTGTGTTGCTGCCCATGAGCTTTGCAAAATAGGGCGCTTCGGCTGCATTCTGCCCGCTATTATGGGAAGTATCGTTGACTGTGTAAAGATCGTTTTTCCATGCGCCCTGGATAACTAAAACGGTGCCGACTCCTGAAGAGTAGTAGCCCTTCGAGCCGTCGTCGACAACGCATCCGGAATTGTAGACCGCATAACCATTCCCGTTGGTATTGACCGCTGTGCAGGTGCCATTGTTCAGCGACAGTTGCTTGCCCCTCTCGTACGCGTTATCATGTGCCTGAATTATCAGGTCCACCTTCTTCGCAAGTAGCATATTGAAGAATGCGATTCCCATGGAGCACGTCGCGTCGCTAGCGCTTATGCACAGCTTGTGCGTTGCAACAATGACCCATTTTATTCCTGAGCTCCTCGCGCTATCTATCGCGCTGGACACCCAGTTGTAGTGAAGGTTGCCCTGGCTGTAGGGCCAGCATCCGTACTGGTCCGTGCAGGGTTGGCCGGTCTGGGAGCTGCAGTTGGGCCAGCCGGACTCCTGAGCTTGTGTGCAGACGCCGGTCATGTTGTAGATCTTGGGTGATGCAAATATGAACCTGGTCAGTGGGTTGGTCGCAGGATAGTCGAAGTAGTATTCCTTGCCGTAACAGTTGCCGGCTACGGGTCCGCATGTTATGGGAACGCCTAGAGTGAACGAGCAGTTGTTGACGTACCTTTCATAGCTGCTTGTCTCCCCGAAAGAGATTGAGTTATGCCCGCCTGTGTCATGGTCTCCGGAGAGTATCTGGATATTGCTGTACTTGGCCTTGAACTGGGAGCACCATGTGTCGCCTGCTACGGAGCTGTCATAGCTGAGATCTCCTAACCCGAGAAAGAACCCGGCGCTTGATGTGCCGAGACTGGCCAGAACATTGGAGCCGGTGGCTGAAGTTAGGGATCCAATATCCCCAGATGTGGCAAATGTGAAAGTCGGGCTGGTTGTGGCATGGACTGATGGGGTTAGCTTACCTATGTAGGGAAATGGAATGAGCATGATCAGAAGTAGAACTAACGGAATGAGAGGTGTACTGGCGCCCATAACCTGCCCATCGAAGAGACTCTTGCCAGACTTATTAAGGAAAGCTGTCGGAGTCTTAGACTATATTCCTAGCGATGCCTATTGGCATCTTTTTCAGCCTACCGAACTCTAGCATGAAGATCTACCATTTGAAAGCGAGGGGCAGGACATTGAGCTGATACGCATAGAAGGTCGAACTGCACATTTGCTACTGGACGTTTCGGAAGGAATAAGCTAGACCAGTGAAGTGAGAACAGTGATTGTCTGGGAAGTTGCCACCGTCTGACCATTCGCGTCTGTGACTGTCAACGTTACAGTGTATGTTCCCGGCAACGTATACGAATGGACTACCGAAGCTCCAGCACCAGTTGAGCCGTCTCCAAAGTTCCAGCTATAGCTGTACGGTTGGGTTCCGCCGGAGGCGCTCGCGCTAAACGTGATCGTCTGGAGAGGAAGCGGGTTTGAAGGGCTGTACGTGAAGCTAGCTGAGAGTGCAGGGTTGACAGTTATTGCCTCGGATGATTCTGCGGCATCGCCTGCGGAATCAGTTACTGTCAAGATCGCCGTGTATGTTCCCGCTGTAGAATAGGCGTGAGATGCTGACTGCCCCGTGCCTGTGGATCCATCGCCGAAGTTCCAGGAATAGCTATACGGTGAGTTGCCCCCTGAGGCTGAACCAGTAAAGGAGACTGATTGACCAGCGTCTGGTGATGCTGGATTGAATGTGAAGCTCGCCGATAGAGGAAGCGGACTGGTGACAGTGACCGATTGTTGAGATGTGGTGCTCTGAACTGGTGCGCTACTGTCCTTGACCGTCAGAGTGACCGTAAAGGTGCCTGCTGACGAATAGGTGTGAGTGATAGAAGACCCTGTTCCGCTGGATCCGTCACCAAGGTTCCAGGTGAAAGAGTAGGGAGTGGTTCCGCCGTTTGCAGATGCGGTAAACGTTACTGTCTGACCTACAACTGGCGAAGTAGGATTGTAGGTGAAAGTTGCAGTCAGTGGAGACGCTGCGCTGGTTACGGTGATGAGTTGTTGGGAAGTCGCTGTTTGTTGCGGTGATCCGCTATCTTTCGCAGTCAGATTGACTGTAAAGGTTCCTGGCGAAGAATATATGTGAGTAACGATAGCGCCCGTCGCGCTTGATCCGTCGCCAAACGTCCAACTAAACGTGTAAGGGGAAGTTCCTCCACTCGCTGAGGCTGTGAAGGTCACTTGTTGACCGACCTGGGGGCTTGTTGGCGACCAGGTGAAACTGGCTGAGAGTGGGGTTGTAGACGAAGAGAACCTCCAGGAAGTAAAGGGATGCAGTTCCCAGTGGCCCTCAGGATCCCAGTACACAAGTCCCTGAACGTCGATAGAGACCGTGGAAGAACATGGAGCAGAGATGGTACAGGGTAATTTCACGTGTGCAATCGTATCGTTATTGTCGTATGTGGTGGAGGGACCGGCGTGGCCCGCGGCCATCCAGTCCCGGTCGAACTCAACGTGGACATATCCACTCGAGGTTCCAACACTGTAGATATTACCCGTACTGTCACAGAGCGTCTCTCCGTTAGGGTAGAGTCCCCCTCCATTGATCGAGTTATACGTCGTTGAGCAGTCGCGTGTCTCGTAGAGGTAGTTGTGCAGACTTACGTTGTCTATCTCCACCAAGGATGACAACGTTTTACCTTTGATGTTGGTGATGGTGCAGGGTGGCGAGAGTGCTCTCTTGCTCGGAATGCCGCCGGTCGTACGGCTGGTCTGGTAGGGGCTTCCTGCTAGTGCCTGGTTGGGGTATGCAGTGCCCAGGATATTCTGAATCGTAACTAGCGTGGCAGAACAGGAAACGTTAGGATTCCAAGAAGCAACACCAGCAGGACTATTGATGGTTTGCGGGGAAAAAGCAGCCATACTGAGACCCATCGAAGAAGCAGCGAACAGTGTGATGGCACACAGAAGAATAGCCAAGGATAGAGTCACCCTGCGAGTAAGTGTTAGATCACGCCAGCCCATTATACAGTCCGCGTATAGTAATTCCGCTCCTGAGTACTTGGACTGTATGTCTACATAGGATTACAATAGAACACTTTATCCTGCAACTGTCAGATGTCGCGCCACAACGAATAGATACTTAGCAATCTACGTATCGGAAAGTCTATCCAGCGATATCGAGACGGGTCGTCCGTGAATGCGCTCTATCCGCTGAATTAGGAACGTCTTCGCTTGGCAGGCTCATCTGAGGTGTGATACTGTCGCAGGAGGCACCCAACACTGAAAACTCGCGTTAGGTATTGGAAAGCAGAGAACATCGATTCCAGTAAGACCAGCGACGCTAACCGTATTGTTGAGATTGTAAACAAATTCGGTGAAGTTTTCAAACTCCAAGAAAAGGGTCGGCACGCTCAAATTGATATGCGGCCATGCGTAATCGCAGTCGGGCAACCCCTGCTGCTTTGCAATCTGTCTTGTGGTGATGTTCATGCTCTCGAACCAGGCACACTCGTTACTTGGACTGATTGGGGTCATAGATAGAGCAGTTCGGTTCGGGAAGATCAAATGCTGAAAACCCGCCACTTGATAGCCGGGTGTTGGGCTTGTTAGATTTTGTATAGCAGTAAAAGCCGCCACAAACAATAGAACTATCACGAGGGCTGCCAGAACGGTGGTCTTAGGGAATCTTCTTGCTTCTTCTGCTGCCTCTGAGGCTTCGGGATGCTTGGACCTCTTAAAAAAGGGTGATACCAAGAGGGCTAGGTAGACCGCAACACCGCCCAAGAGGACGATAAGCAGATATCGTGAAGCAACAACATTATGAAGGAGAAGAATCAGGACTAGAAACGTGACTATGAAGGATAGGAGGAATATTTTGAAGATATTGTTTGCTTTCCATAACTCCAAGCATTCAGACACTCTCAAGTTGAATACTTCGCGATACTGCCCTGAGGATGGTTCCACATCCCGAGAGTTCCAGTCCCATGACGCCGAAGTCCGTATCTAATTCGCTGAGCGCAAATGCGAATACTATGGCTGCAACCGCGAAACAGGCATAGCTCACTATGTGAAAGAACTGGATTGTGTTCCGCGCCTTACTCTTTCGCCGATTTGCGTCTGTGACGGTTCGTAACGAAATCATCCGGCTTATCGCGTTGAGAATCGTTCCAATATCCATAGCCCCTAGGCCAAGAACTGCAAAGTCTGGAATCAAGTAGAATGCAAGCATGCTCAGGGATAAGGCTGCAAGAATGAAGAATACTACGCTCAGAACATCATAGTATCTGACCGTAGATAAACTAGCTGGTGAGTACGTTTTCCGCACGCTCTCCACCGAAAACAGATTTTATGCTATTTATGGATTCTGCGACAAGTCTGGTAGTCAATCTCACCTACACTTTGACAACTACACGTATGGTTGTTACGCAGGTAGGTGCCTCGCAATTACTCATACATGGCCCGCACGCCGCCTCGCTCTTCGCAACCATCAGATAGTAGATTCCTCCGGAGTTCTGCACAGAAACGTTGGTCGTAAATGTCGAATTTACTTGAACCGGCTGATTGCCGAACAGAATTCTGGCATTTGTTGTTCCCTGTTGCCACCAGAATATCACGAGGACGGGGATCTGAAATGTCTCGACAGTGATGTTGACGTTTCTGCTACCGAAAGACGTGTCGATATTCAACTGTCGCACGTAGCTTTCCTTGATCGAGGTTGTTTCGTCGACCAGTGTCTGCGGACGGTAATCCCATGCGTAGATTGCCCCAACGAGGATGACGCCAATGATCGCTATGGTCATGATCAAGAGCTGTAGTTTTCTACGCCGAATTCTGCGCTTTGGAGCGGGAGACGGTTTTCGCATTTTCATCTCAAGATTCAAGCCGCGGATAATGTTGTAATCGTCAGCGGTCTCGTCAAGGCATGCTCCTCGTCGTCAAGATTGGTTCAAAGCCTTGCCACAGAGGGGGGTCCGCAGCGGTTGGCCTATCTAACTAGCTTTCAGATAGTTGACGTTCCCCTCTTATAGTTGCTGGTCTTGCCGGGCTGGAGTAGTGGAATAGTGATTCTGCAGGTACAAACTTGATTTCGATTGGGCTGTCTCGGCCAATAAATGGCTCTTGCCATTGGTCGACGTCGTCCAGTCGGACGCTTCAGGCATGCAGAGCGATAGTTCCCAGGGAGAGGATGATGTTGGGGGTAACGGACTCTACAATTAGAGTCCCAAGGGCAGCGGGATAAGGACGGTTATTGTCTGGGACGTCGTCACCGTCTGACCGTCTGCATCTCTCACAGTCAATGTAACCGTGTACGTTCCCGGTAACAAGTACGAGTGGCTTACGGACGTTCCAGTACCAGTAGAACCATCTCCAAAGTTCCAGCTGTAGGTATAGGAACCCGCGCCACCTGCTGCGTTGGCTGTAAACGTGACAGGCAGCAATGGCAACGGGTTTGACGGGCTGTAGGTGAAGCTGGCGGAGAGCATTGGGCTGACACTGATTGTCGTGGACGCGGTGGCAGTTCGGCCGCTAGAGTCTGTCACGGTCAAAGACACAGTGTAGCTCCCAGAGGACTGGTAGGTGTAGCTGACGTTGCTGCCTGAAGCTGCTCCGCCATCGCCGAAACTCCAGGAGTAAGTGTAGGGGGAGATGCCTCCGGATGCTGAGGCAATGAACGAGATAGACCCTCCCGCGTCCGGCGCGGAAGGACTGAACGAGAAGCTGGCCGACAACGGAGCCGGGCTGACAGTCACTGACTGTTGCGAACTAGCCGTCTGCTGTGGAGAACCGGCATCCTTCACCGTGGATGTGACTGTGAATGTCCCCACGGTCGAGTAAGCATGATTCACGACAGAGCCTGCACCACTAGTGCCGTCCCCGAAGTTCCAAGTGAAAGAGTATGGGGATGTTCCACCGCTCGCGGATGCTGTAAACGTTACCGTCTGCCCTGTCATTGGAGAAGACGGGCTGAAGGTGAATGAGGCGGTTAGCGAAAGAGGCTGAGACACTGTAATAGTCTGCGTCGACCCTGCAGTCTGGCCTTTGGAATCTGTGACCGTGAAGATCACAGAATAGTTGCCCGGTGACTGGTACGTGTGGCTGACAGAGCTTCCCATTCCGTTCCCACCATCGCCGAAGCTCCAGGAATAACTGTACGGCGAAACACCCCCAGCGGCTGAGCCTGTGAAGGTCACAGCCTGACCGACTAGAGGACTGGCTGGACTGTGAGTGAAGCTCGCGGTTAGAGGGGCTGGATTGACAACCTTCAGCGTCTGCTTGGAGGTGGCCGTCTGCTGGGGAGAACTACTGTCGTTGACTGTTAGAGTAACATTGTACGAACCTGCTGAAGAGTAAGTATGGGTTGTTGAGTATCCTGTTCCGGTCGTCCCGTCACCGAAGCTCCAGCCGTAACTGTACGGCGCTGTCCCGCCGGAGACTGTAGCGGTAAACGTGACAGCCTGGCCCGTGGTTGGCGACCCGGGACTATGTGTGAAGGTGGCGCTGAATGTAGTGGCAGAATTGTGTGGACGCCAGGCTGTCAACGGGTGCAGCTCCCATCCCGAGAAACTGTGAAAGGTTGTGTTCAAGTGGTCGGGGTCCCAGTAGACAAACCCCTGAACATCGATGAGGGTCGTGGCAGAGTTTGCAGTTGTCTGCTGCACCATCGTGTTGTTGTTGCAGCTGGCGGTTCCGATTCCGCAATAGCCTGCTGCCATCCAGTCCTTGTCGAACTCAACGTGTATTCTTCCCCAACAGGTCGGGTCAGATGCGGAAGTACAGGACGCGGAATAGTTTGGAACCATAGAAGGATCGAAGAGGTTGCCGTAGCTGTCGCACCAGTGGCCGGGTGGATATGCTGAGCCGCCGTTCACCGGGTTATAGTTTGTACCACAGTCGTTGTATGACCAGAATGCCCTGCCAACGCCGTCGATTTCGACAAAGGAGGCAACCATTTGCCCCTTGGGGTTGGTTATGCTGCACGATGGTCCAGGGCTTTGCCAGCCGGGTGGTGTAGGACCCGGGGTAAGCCATCGCTTGTTGGGAGTACCGGGCGAGAATAGACTGTTGTTGTAAGATCCGGATCCAGTCATGTTGTCAGTAATGTCCGATATGCGTACTATCTGCGGCGAGTTACACGGCACGAGAGAGTTCCATGAACCAAAACTGTCTACGGCAAAGGAACCCGCGGCTGGGGCGGGTATGATCGCTAATGACCCGAGGAGACCAGTAACGATCAGGATCAACGAGATGAGCAGCACGATAAGGGACAATGGAATACTTTTTCGGGTGAGCGAACCCCCGCTGTGCATCGTTATCCGGATAGAGGTACGTCAGTGAATATTTGAGCAGCCCGTTTACATCCGAGTAATTTGCTCATCGCATGACAAGAACTGTGCACTCTAACGACATCCGAACACTTTACAACACAATAGGAACTTCTCAACTGTGAACGCTAAGGCCACAGCCCAGAAGGGCTCTCGCTATTCCTGATCATCACATTTCATGCGGGTGGTCCAAAGACTGCGGTGAGGCCGGATTCCCTCGGCGTGGGTACAGACCTGTTTTCGAGTATTGTTTGAGCTACTGGCGATCACTACAAGCTTCAGTAGCTTATCCATTGTGATCTCTCTTGGCTTCCAGGTGTAGCACCCGAAATGCGTCAATTCCCAGTTTCGTGAGAAACCTGGGCATCGACCATTTGCGTCTCGAATTTCTAGTAATAATGGACGTGAAGGTTTAGACCTTCCTCGGTCGGGAGGAGCCAGTGTCTTGATCTCAACTCGAGTTGGTCAAGCTTGTTGTACGATACCTAGACACCCTCGAATGCGATGCTAGCATCAGCACGCGGGACATTGGAAGGCCGCCAGAATGTTGGACCCGGTCGTTGAGATTAGGGACCCTATATCCCCAGATGCGGCAAGTGTGAAAGTTTGGATGGTTGTGGAGTGGACCGATAGGATTAGCCTACCTACGTAGGGAAGCGGAACAAGAGTAACCCGAAGTAGTACTATCGCGACGACGGGTGTCCTGCCGCCCATAACCTACCCAATGGGAGAAACTCTTGCAAGACTTAAGGAAATCAATCGGAACCCTAGACTAGGTTCCCAGCGATATCCATTGGCATCTTTTCGGATTCGCAAACGGTTCTGTTAGGAAGATAGTAGAATCAGCGAGACTTTCAATATTCAGTGTTGAGGTGATCACTGCGCCCCTCAATCATTTGCAAAATCTACGGAGATGATTCTTTGGCCAATGAAGGACCCGAGTTCGATGGTGCTCGCTTAAGCGAGTCTTTGAAATCCCTTGTGCGGTTGAGCCTGCCCGTTCTAGTCTAAGCCATCGGAGCAAGACTGTGGGACTCGTGTGTTGCGTCTGACCTGGCTCCTTTGGGCATCTAATTGGGCTAGACTAGTGAAATGAGAACTGTGATTGTCTGGGAAGTTGTCGCCGTCTGACCCTTCGAGTCTGTAACCGTTAATGTAACAGTGTATGATCCTGGTAACAGATACGAGTGGCTTACTGAGGCTCCGGTTCCCGCTGAGCCATCGCCAAAATTCCAGCTGTAGCCGTACGGTTGGGTTCCGCCTGAGGCGCTCGCGCTAAACGTGACCGCCTGGAGTGGCAGCGGGTTTGACGGGCTGTAAGTGAAACTGGCCATGGGTCTCGGGTTGACGGTTATTGTCCGGGATGTTTTGGCGACTTGGCCGTTAGAATCTGTTACTGCCAAGGAGACAGTATAGGTGGTCGCAGCCTGATACGTATGGCTCGTCGACGATCCTGTTCCTATTGTTCCATCGCCGAAGCTCCAGTTGTAACTGTACGGGGCTGTGCCACCCGAGACTGTGGCAGTGAACGTGACAGTCTGCCCGGTGGTCGGCGAAGTTGGACTATACGTGAAGCTGGCGCCGAGCTGGGTGACAGAGTTGTGAGGACGCCATGCGGTTAAAGGATGAAGCTCCCAGCCGGAGTAGCTATGATAGGCGATGCCTACGTGGTCAGGGTCCCAGTAGACATATCCCTGAATATCGATCAGGGTTGACGCAGACCCTGATACAGTCTGTTGAGCTATAGTGTTATTGTCGCAGCCGGCCGTTCCGATTCCGCAGTAGCCTGCCGCCATCCAGTCACCGTCAAACTCGACGTGTATCCTCCCCCAGCAAGTTGGGTCTGTTGTGGAAGTACAAGACGTCGAGTAGTTGGGAACCATGGCTGGGTCGAATGCGGTCCCGGTGCTGTCGCACCAGTTGCCCGGCGGCAATGGGGAGCCTCCGTTCACCGTAGAATAGTTCGTCCGGCAGTCACCCTCCTCGTAGAGATAGCCACCCAAGCCTACGCCGTCGATCTCCACGAACGCCGCTACTGTCTGTCCTTGGCTGTTGGTTATTGTGCATGAGGGTCCTGGGCTCTGCCAGCCGGGCGGTGTCGGTCCAGGAGTAAGCCACCGCTTGGCGGGAGTACCAGGCGAGAACATACTACCATTATAGGAGCCGGATCCCGTCATATTATTCGTAATATCCGAGATCCTAATAATCCATGGAGAGCTACAGGGGACACGCGAATTCCACGAGCCAGAACCATCCACGGGAAACGAGTTTGTTGCCGAGGCAGTACCGACCATGAACGAGCCGGGGAGGACCATTGTGACGAGTACTACTGTTATCAGGAACAATGCGGTCGGTCTTCGAACCGGCCTTCTCAGGAATAGCGATAGGGCACCGTTGGCCATCATTTCATCGGAAAACTGATGTATCAAGGAGTACTTGGGCTGTATGTCTACATTGGATTACAATAGAACACTTTATGCTGCAACATGTCAGGTCGGAGTCAACTGACCTCTATCACGTCTCCGGTTGAAGTGAATATCGATGGGTGGTGGCAGGCAAGTCCTCATCAGTCGGTCGATACAAAGTATTGATACTGAGGAATATACGTATCGAAAAGTGTATCGAGTGATATAAAACGCGGACACCGTGCTTTTTTTTTTTCGAGGGTTGAACGTGGAGTCGATTGTGAATTCGTTCGTTAGGAGCATCTTCACATAACGCAGCTTATCTGAGATGTGATACCGTCGCCCGAGGTACCCAACACTGAAGCTCTGGTTGGGTATCGGAAAACAGAGTATATCAATTCCATTAAGATCAGCGACACTGATCGTATTGTTGAGATTGTAAAAGGCAGCAAGAATGAAGAATACCACTCTTAGAACATCATAGTATCTGACTGTAGATAGATTCGCCGGTTAGTACGCTGTCTGCACGCTCTTTACCGAAAAAGGTTTTATGTGATTTATGCTTTCTGCAACTAGTCCAATTCCTGCTGTCTCATCGACCTATCCTCCTCGTCATGATTGGTTACGAGCCGTACTAGCGGAGAGTGTGCAAGCTCGGCGTAGCTAACCCGCTTTCAGATGGTTGGGGCTTTCCTCTCTTATCGTTGCTGGTCGTGCTAGGTTGGATTTTTGATTGCGCAGGTATACGCTTAGCTTCGGAGGGATATCTCGTGTACAGTAGCGGAATCCTACGGCCCAGATTCAGGGAAACAAGGTTGCTCACTCTTGTGCAAGGGTCCAAGATCACAAACGGCTGTCGCCGCTGGGTCCCACCTAGAGGATTTCGAATGCTTCGCACTCCGGAGGTTGGGTGGTCATCGAGGCGACCGCCGAGTGTCGGCGCTAACCCTAACTGTATGAGTCGTGGAAGAATTAAGGTAGATGCCTAGTAGTTTGTGCCGAGCCAGTATGTGATCGTTGCTCTGTCGTATTTGTCTATGCAGAAGGCGTTCGCCAATCCCGTCTGGGCGCTGGTTTTGTTCACATCGTCATTCCATCGGTATATTCCCCAATCCGCGGGCACATCGCTCCCGGGACAACGGCCCGTGATCGAAGTAGCGTCAGCAAGGTCATGGCTGTCGATGACATGGTCGAGGTTGGGATCCGCCAGGGCGGCGTCCGGCTCGTACACGTCGTATCTGGCGAGCTGAAAGTCGGCCTGGACCATGGCATTGTAACCCTCAGTGCCAACCTCGTATCCGAGCAGAACCGCGTGTGTTGAGACTGGAATTGACCAATAGGCGAGCGCACCTTGGAAGAAATGCTTTAGATCGAAGGCGGAAATTGTCATGTTTTGTCCGGGAGATATGGAGAATGGCGCCTTCGAATAGCCGAAAGCTCCTCTGACACCATCGATCCGAGTCGTAACCCAGGATGTCTGAGTACCTATCGGGGTCGTCGTCCAAGTCTGATTGTTTGCGTTCCATGCGCCAATCCCTATGCGAATCTGCGTTTCCATCCAGCTAAGACTCATGCTAGCTCCTCCGTTACATCCGCTCGTCCAAGGTCTGCAGATTCCCGTAGCGGCTTGCTGGTCAAACCACCAGTAAGCGGAGACGTAGATGATGTAGAGCGCATTCTGCGATGCGTTGTTGACCGTCACTGTCGTGAACGAAAGATTCGCGGATACTCTTGAAGGAAAGTCGGATTGGATCACTGCATTGATTCCACGGGTTCCATCCGGACAATCGAAATCTGGCTGGTTGATCTGGTCCTCGCAGAATGCGCCCCAGTGGCCCGCTCTCATCCAGGGAAAGTGTCCTTGGTGAGCCAAAGCGCTGGTATAGCAGCCCTGGGAGCTTCCGTTCTGAAGAGTGTGAAGAGCACCACCGCTTATGAAAACGTTGGAGTTCGCTCCGGCACAGTCATTATTCGGATAGACGACCCAGTATTTGTACTGATACCCCTTCAGGTTTGGTGTTTCCGGCACGTTGAAATTTGGGTCAAAGTCTGAACTCCGCCAAGCGGACGTCATCACTCGGACCGACCCGGGTGAGTCGTGGGTCGCGGGAGACGAGGCTATCAGGAGTACAATCAGGATGATGAAGGGGCCGATTCTAGAAGCAATCAAATCCTACACTTAACCAAGCCTGAAACGACGCTTTGTGTCTTGACAGAAGTAAGCCCGAGGATAAGTCGTAATCGAGCAGGCTGACCCTTTCTGGAAAGAGCCCGCCATGCGAGCCCTGCTTTCGCGACAAGGTTCGAGTCTCGGCCTTCGCATGGTTTCGCTGGCCGATACGCAAAGTCCTGGAGAGATTCCAAGGAATGTGAGAATCAAAAAAAAAATTGGGTCTAGTGAGGTCGGTAGTTGTCCGCGGTGGATCATAGGCCCACCGTGACTGTGACTGCGACAGTAGTCGAGTGAGTGATCGAGCCGCTGGTCCCTGTGACGGTTACGGTGTAGGTGCCGGGCGTAGTGAGGAGGGACGTAGAGACCGTGAGTGTGGATGAGGCTGTTCCATTGGACGTCAGTGCGACAATGCTTGGTGCTAATGACGCCGTTGGAGGCACGAAAGAGATGGGTGATGTGGCTGAGACAGATTCACTCAGGCTGACACTCCCTGAGAATCCATTAAGACTACTCAGGGTGATGGTGGAGGTGCCAGAGGATCCGATGGCTAGGCTGAGAGAGTTCGGGGAGGAGGTCACGCTGAAGTCTGGAAGCACAAACTGCCATGCGGTCAGCGCGTGTAGCTCCCAATGTCCTTCAGGGTCCCAGTAGACGAATCCTTGGACATTTATCGGAACTGTGGACACGCATGTAGATGTTATTGTGCAAGGTAGCTTCACCTGTGCGATGGTGTCGTTGTTGGCATAAGTCGTTGAGGGACCCGCAAATCCCGCTGCCATCCAGTCCTGGTCGAACTCGACATGTACGAAGCCGCTCGTCGTCCCTGCAGCGTAGACGTTTCCTGTGCTGTCGCAGAAGGTCGTTCCGTTGGGATAAGGTCCTCCCCCGTTGATCGCGTTATACTTGGCTGAACAGTCCCGTGTCTCGTAGAAGTAGTAATGCAAGGTTACGTTGTCTATTTCCACAAACGATGACAACGTCTGACCGCTGATGTTGGTGATGGTGCATGGCGGGGACAGAGCTCTCTTGGCCGGAATGCCACCAGAAGTCGAGCTGGTTTGGTAGGGGCTTCCTGACAAAGTTTGATTCGGGTATGCGGAGCCGAGAATGTACTGAGTCGTGACTAGGGTAGCTGAACAAGAAACGTTGGGGTTCCAAGAAGCAATCCCGCTGGCAAGAGCGTTAATGTTCGGCTGGACCGAAGCTGTCGCATTAAAGGACCTCGAAATAGTGGGGACCAGTGTAGCGGTGTACAGAACAAGGACTAGGATCGCGGCTATTCGACGATTGAATATACGACCTCTTTGACGCATGAGATTCTTCAAGAGAGGAATACTCAGCAAGAATACTTGAGTTGTATGTTTACTTACGGTCCCAAACAGCGGCGCCTGTCAAAACAAGACACATGCGCATAGCACATCCTAACCGGTAAGGTTCGCTTGTGCTTGGAAATAATGCACCTAGACACAAGCGAACACAAGTGGCTCATCCGTCGCTGCAAGCTCATCTATAATTGATTGTATCCGGCAAGATTCGCCTCTTCGAAAGCGCATCGCCGTGCATCCCCGGGTGGGGACACAAGCTTGACAGGACGGACGACCGTACGGAAGCAGCTTTTCCATGAATTTTTTGATCCCTTAGCGCGCGCAGTTTGGTTTGCTAAGACGAAGAGTCACATTAGGCTCTGTGAGAAGTTCGAGAGTATCGCGGCGCTGGTAGGAGGCAAATTGGGCTGGTGGCAGTCTATACCATCGTCGGGCTGATAACTATCCGGTCTGGCTGATGGTTTTTGCAGGAACTGCGAACGTCAGCGTGCTGTTGGCCGTATTGTTGCAATAGTGTTCTTTGTTCGGTTGTTTGTCGAGAGTTCCGTTGTCATTGTTGAGGGAGACTTTCCGGCAAAAGTGGTGTTGAATCCAGAGCGCGTTCTAACTGCAAGTACAAGACCAGTTAGAAAGAGCTCCGGCTATGACGAGCGGTGCTAGAGACTAGTGAGCACAGTGATACTCTGCGAAGTCGTGAAGCTCTGACCATTCGTGTCGGTGATCGTTAAGGTCACTGTGTAAGTTCCCGGTAGCAGGTATGAGTGGCTTACAGATTGTCCGCTGCCAGTTGATCCGTCTCCAAAGTCCCAGCTGTAACTGTAGGGCTGAGTACCTCCACTGGCACTGGCGTCAAACGTGACTGGAAGCAGTGGTAATGGACTGGATGGGCTGTACGTGAAGCTTGCAGACAATGGAGGCGGTGGGCTGGTGACAGTGACCGTCTTCTGAGAGGTCACCGTCTGCTGTCGCGAGCCACCGTCCTTAACGGTAAGTGTGACTGTGTATGACCCTCCTGACGAGTACGTGTGTGTTACTGACGATCCGGTTCCGGTAGATCCGTCGCCGAAGTTCCAGCTGTAACTGTAAGATGACGTTCCTCCACTGGCAGAGGCGCTGAATGACACCTGCTGTCCAGCCTGAGGCGAAGACGGACTGTAACTGAAGCTGGCAGTCAGAGCAGGGGGCGGGTTGGAGACTGTGATAAACTTCTGGGATATGGCGGTTTGCCGGGGCGATCCGCCGTCCCCGACTGTAAGGGTAACCGTGTACGTTCCTGCTGATGAGTAGGTGTGAGTCACAGAAGAACCAGAACTCGTCGCTCCGTCGCCGAAACTCCAGCTGAAACTGTAGGGCGACGTCCCGCCACTCGCAGACCCACTGAACGACACCTGCTGGCCGGTTTGAGGCGATGATGGACTGTAGGTGAAGCTTGCGCTCAACGGGGGAGGTGGACTCGTTACCGTGATTGTTTGCTGGGACGTAATCGTCTGTTGCGGCGAGCCGCTGTCCTTCGCTGTCAGTGTTACAGTGTATGATCCAGTTGAGGAATAGGTGTGTGTCGCAGAAGACCCTAAGCCTGTCGATCCATCACCGAAACTCCAGCTGAAACTATATGGACCCGTTCCACCACTCGCCGAAGCAGTAAAGGTCACTTGTTGACCTGTTTGAGGCGAAGACGGGCTATAGCTGAAGCTGGCGGTCAGACTAGACGGTGGACTTGAATTCGTGATAGACTTTTGAGATGATGCGGTTTGCTGGGGCGAACCACTGTCTCCAACTGTAAGAGTAACCGTGAAAGTTCCAGCTGATGAATATGTATGAGTCACGGAAGAACCGGAACCGGTCGACCCATCACCGAAGTTCCACGAGTAATTATAGGGGGATGTTCCACCGCTCGCGGAGCCAGTGAACGACACTTGCTGTCCAGCTTGAGGCGATGATGGACTATAAGCGAAGTTCGCTGTCAGCGTTGGAGAGGGGCTGGACACTGTTATTGACTGTTGGGATGTCGTAGTCTGCTGCGGTGAGCTACTATCATTAACGGTCAGCACAACTGTGAAAGACCCTGTTGAGACATAGGTGTGAGTTACTGACGAGCCGGTCCCTGTGGATCCGTCACCGAAACTCCAAGAGTAGCTGTAGGGCGAGGCTCCTCCCGATGCCGAGCCAGTGAATGAAACGGTCTGTTCTACCTGTGGAGAGGCTGGACTATAGGTGAAACTTGCCGTCAGCGAGGGAGGTGGGCTGGAGACTGAGACAGACTGTTGAGACGATGCAATCTGCTCAGGCGAACCACTGTCCGTGGTTGTCAAAACTACGTCGAAGGTGCCAGCCGCAGCATACGCGTGACTCACAGAACCGCCTGTTCCAGTCGATCCATCACCGAAGCTCCAAGTGTAAGAGTATGGGACTGTTCCGCCAGTAGCGCTAGCCGTGAACGTGACCTGTTGTCCTGCCTGAGGGGAGGAGGGGCTAAAGGCGAAGCCGGCCGACAGAGTAGGTGGTGGACTGGTGACCGTGACTGTACTTTGAGAGGTTGCTGTCTGCTGGGGTGACCCGTTGTCCTTCACTGTCAGTGTTACAGGGAATGATCCAGCGGACGAGTAGGTGTGTGTCACGGAAGAACCCGTTCCAGTCGATCCATCTCCAAACGACCAGCTGAATGTGTATGGAGTGGTCCCGCCACTAGCCGAAGCAGTGAAAGTCACCTGCTGTCCAGCCTGAGGCGTGGAAGGACTGTAAGTGAAGCTGGCGGTTAGAACGGGAGGCGGACTGGACACCGTTATGGATTGCTGAGATGTTGCCGTCTGTTGAGGCAAACTGTTATCCCTGACGGTCAGGATCACACTGAAGGTTCCTGTTGTCAAGTAAGTGTGCGTAGCGGACGAACCTATCCCGGTGGACCCGTCGCCAAAGCTCCAGTTGTAACTGTACGGGGCTGTGCCACCCGAGACTGTGGCAGTGAACGTGACAGTCTGCCCGGTGGTCGGCGAAATTGGACTATACGTGAAGCCTGTGCTGAGCGGGTTGACAGAGTTGTGAGTGCGCCATGCTGTGAGGGGATGAAGCTCCCAGCCCGAATAGCTGTGCCCCTCACTCGTGACATGGTCAGGGTCCCAGTAGACGTAGCCTTGGACATCGACGAGGGTGGTGGCAGAACCCGCAGTGGTCTGTTGAGCCATCGTGTTGTTGTCGCAAGCAGTTCCAGCTCCACAATAGCCCTCTGCCATCCAGTCACGGTCAAACTCGACATGTATTCGTCCCCAGCACGTCGGGTCTGTCGTAGAATTGCAAGATGTGGAATAGTTTGGGACCATTGATGGGTCATACAGGTTGACCGTGCTGTCGCACCAATGACCCGGCGGAAACGGGGAGCCTCCATTCAGCGTGTCATATTTTGTGGCACAGTCTTCGTAGGCAAATACTGCTCTCGCTACTCGGTCGATCTCTACAAACGCGGCGATGGTCTGTCCTTGACTGTTGCTAATCATGCATGAGGGTCCTGGGCTCTGCCATCCAGGCGGTGTGGCTCCTGGAGTAAGCCACCGCTTGGAAGGAGTCCCCGGCGAGAATACACTACTACTGTACGAGCTGGAACCCGTCATGTTGTCAGTTATATCCGAGATTCGAACAGTCCAAGGCGAATTACAGGGCACGTGCGAATTCCACGAGCCCGAACCGTCCACGGGAAACGAGTAGGTGCCAGAGCCGGTACCTACTCCGAAAGAACCTAAGAACATCGCCCCTATGAGAAACAGAATCAGCCACGATCGAATTGTCACGTTGTGACTGATGGTCGTCGAATCAGCCTACCACCAAATAGAACGTCTCTTCGCCGTCCGTCATCTTTCAGGGGGAAAGGCACCGTTCGAAATATTTGGGCACCATGTCCACAATATGTTGCAAGAGAACAAGCACTGAGTTCGCTAGGTTCGTTATCTACAATTAATTACAAGTGAACACTTTATCCTTCAACAGAATAGAACAGGCCCTCTTGTAGACGTAGATGCTATTTATAAGAGAACTTCCGCGGTTGACACGCTGCAGGCCAAAGGGCGTCCGAAGGGAATCTGCGACAATGGATTATGGCAGACTCCAGGCCCTGAGTCCTCGCTCAGAGAAGGGTTTCGCCAATCTTCAGACTCAGTACGATGTTCTGCGCCGGCGAGCTAGATGTCCCGATGTACGATCATTAATAGAACTATTCCATGTGTCGTATGAGCCTCCTCGATCGATCCCCTCTGATGTTTCACGTGAACGGTTGTAGTGGGCTCTTGGTTGGATCCAATGTGTGGGACCGTTCGAGCGCTGCACGTCGCCCGCTCTCTGCATCAGGTGTCTCATTACTTGGGCTTCCGAGAGGTGTGACCTAGCTCTCCGGTAGAAAATTGTCAGGGTCAGGATGAACCCTGAGAGGATCCCAAGCATGAGCAGCCATAGATTGCTTTTCACAACCTGAGAAATCTGCGAGACCAGACCCTGGCCCGGTTGCTGGCCAGGAAGGTTTGGCTGCTGTGGGGCTGTTGCTTGCACTGGTAGACTCGCCAAATGTGTCATGGATCCATGGGATCCACCGACGCTAGCCGCGTGGGAGCCCGTGGCCGCGTTCGCGAGAACTCCTATTGTAATCACTAGAGTCGTTGAGCTGCCTGGAGAGAGCATCACATTGTCCAAACTTAACGAGACGTTCAGCCCTGGATCTCCGTAGGCAGTCAGCGAGACGAGTCCACTGAACCCGTAAACGCTCTCCACGGTAATATCCGCTGCCTCGGATTGGCCTGTCTGGATGGTCAGCGGTGTAGAGGGTGCGGAGACGGAGAAATCGGGCACAGGATTCGTCGTCGAGACCGTAAACGTCACTGTGTTGGAGGACGTTCTTGAACCGCTCGTTCCTGTGACAGTTACAGTGTATGTTCCCACTGCTCCATTACACGAGAGTGTGGAGATGCCTGAAGTTCCCAGGGTAACACTCGTAGGATTCAAACTGCAACTGAGGCCCGTCGAGGGTGAGACTGAAGATGCGAGGGCTACTGTGCCCGTGAAGCCTCCGATCGAGGATACCATAACGGTGGATGTGCCTAAAACACCTGTAGCAGCGGCAACACTTGTCGGGCTTGGATTGATGGAAAAGCCGACTGCGACCAAATTGAAAGTAACGGTTGCAGAGTGGGACAAAGATCCACTAGTTGATCTTACGGTGACAGCGTAGGTACCGACTGACCCATTGCACGAGAGCAGGGAAGTGCTCGACGCACTCAGGATAATGCTCGTGGGAATCAACGTGCAAGTTAGACCCGAGGACGGAGACACGGTTGAGGTCAGGAGAACGGTCCCAGAGAAGCCATTGATGCTAGAGAGTTGGATAGTGGACGAACCTGAACTGCCAGCCTGCACCGTGAGACTCTTTGGGCTCGCCGCCATGGAAAAGTCTGGAGGGAGGGGCAAAGTAACAGCGACCGTCTGTGAAGTGGTTGAAGTATTGCCCGCGGAATCAGTCACGGTCAATTTGACAATATATGATCCCGCAGCGGCATATGCGTGGCTTGCGGTCTGTCCGGAGCCGGTGGACCCGTCACCATAGCTCCAGGAGTAACCGTACGGAGAAACACCTCCAGCGGCTGAGCCAGTGAAAGTTACTGTCTGACTGACGGTTGGACTTGTTGGGCTGAAAGAGAAGCTCCCTGACAATGGAGTAGGTCCACCGCCGGTGCCAGTTGAAAGACTGACAGACGTCCAATATGCGTTCAACAGACTGAACTGATAACCCTCAACACCTATCTCTATGCCTGCTAGTTGGCACGGGGTGTTTGTGGGCAATCCCCAAGCTGCCAAGTCGCTCTGGCATTGCTGCTGAACATCTGCAGTCAAAGTATAGGTCCCTCCTACAGAAACGGAGCCATTAGTTATCTGGTCCCAGCCGAAAGAGTCCCCAGGATTATAGGTCCCGGTGCTACCGACAGGACTGAAGACACCATTTATGTTCTCGACTCTTACCTGTGTATCGAGACACTGATACGTACTGCCGCCGCTGGTTAACGGTCCATTGGGCAGCCAGTAGTAGAGAGCAATGTAGATGTGATAACGGTATGAGCCCGATGGTTGGAAGTCATTAACCGTAAAGGTGGAACTGACAGAAGAAAGCCCTGTCGATAAGACTCCGCTAGCCGGAGCCTGGCATGGGGACCACGGGAACGTGCCCTTCTGAGTTGTTGAATAGTAGTAGCTATTATCGCTGCCCACACCAGGAGAAGCCTGGACTGTCTCTGCTACACCGTTAACAATGGTAGCCACAGAACCTGTTAGGCCATTTGTATTGTCACAATTCCAGCCCTGCGGCAGAGAAGTACAAGAGCCGAAGTTACCGGTAGTCGAGATGCTCTGACTGAAAGAGGCACTCACAGCATGGTTGGCATTCATCGTCACCAAGATAGAATTAGATGCGGAGACCACCCCGTCAAGGGTCAAGCCATTGAATGTGTAGCCTGAGGATGGGAGCGCTGTGACAGTGACGACCGACCCGGAAGCCTCAGAGTATGACCCTGGAGCCGGACTAGTACTCCCCCCAGAGCCCGCCGAGACCGTGAGAGTGAACGTGCCAGACGAGGAGCCTGACAGGCTCCATGCGGTTACAGGATGAATCTCCCAAGAAGTTCCACCGCCTTCTCCATCCATGAATGTGTACCCTATGATGTCCACAGTAGCACTGTTGGCGGGCCAGTCAGCGGGTGCGATTCCGAGATACTTGTACACCTGGTCAATCTCGACATGGACTGTTCCTGTACCATCGTTCGCGTAGGCTGTACTGTCACACCACGTGCCGGACGGCGCAGGCGGGGTATCACGCGAGTCGTTACAGTCCCCTGAGGCGGCTCCGTTCGCGACGCTCGATAGGACGGCGTTGTTTATCTCTATAAGCGTCCCGGACGAGGGAACACCAGTCGAGCTGTACGTGTGCTTCTGTGTAAGCCAGTCACGAGTAGGATAGACTCCACTGTTTATGACGGCGGCTGTGGTCTGGACCGGCTGGGTGCCGCCTCCCGTGGTGAGAAGGTCTGTCAGACCAGCCGCGCTGGCAGCGTTTGCCAGATGGCTCAGTCCCCAGTTGTCCTCGAGTGTCCGGAGCGAGGAGTACTCGTCATAGCTCGCGGTAGAAGCATATCCCGTCTTGACCATGGACCCGTACTCGACGTTGGGCGACGGGTCGTACTCGTCCCACCAGAGATAGAGCAAGGTATGAAACGCGGAGTCCTTGAACACGTTAGAAGCCAAGAGCGAGCCGGATGCAGGGTTTTGAATTGTTCCCGAACCTACGATGAACTGTTGCAGGTAGGAGTCGCCCGTCGAGACACTGTTGTCATGCATGTTATGACCATCCGTAGGAGTAAACCAGAGAAAGTTAGGAGGGTTAGCGGAGTTGGCGGCAGAAACAAAGTTTGACGTTGAAACACTGCTTGATGCGAAAACATTGGGGCTATTCGCATCACTGCCGAAGGCTATAAACGGGAAGTGGTCTGGCCCTCTTGGACAACCAGACTCGCAATACGCTTGCCATGTCAACCCGCTTGCTTGCATCTGGTCGACAAAGGTCTGCCCGCTTAGACAACAGCCGTAGCCATCAGACACGCTATAGGTGTCACCGCCCATGAAAGCAACATAACACGCCGCAGAACAACCGCCAATAGTGTCACCTGAGAACGCGCCAGCACCGTAGCTGTGGTACGACGACATCGTCGAACCCAGAGCAGCCAGACTATTAATGAAGGGTGCGGCAGAATTTCCAATGACTGAGGAATAGTCTTGGTTCTCCATTGCGATGATGACAATGTGGTCGAAGTATTTGCCGGTAGGAGCCGCATGGTCTGGTATTATCATGGAGGCAGTAGTGAAGAGAAGTATAGCAACGGCCAGTATTCCACGGGCGCCGTTGATCTGTTTGAATCCAAATCGCAATCTTGTTCACCGACATTCTTTCGGACCGCGGACGGTTGCGCCATCGAGAGGCGCTCAGTTTGCCGACGGGAGAACCAGACTCTTTGCGATGAGCGAGTTCCTCGGCGAGACCTATAATGGCCAAAGACGCGAATAGGCTGTCCGAAACTTTCCGGGGAGTGAGCTGGTTCATGTGTCTAGTCAACACACGATCATCATGTGGAGATCATACAACGTAGACATTCTTCCTTGCAAGAGATGTACTCGGCTTGTCTCCTGTATCCGGGGCAATCTCTCCGACCTGAAGGCTCAATCCTCTTTCATGGCCTGAGAGCTAGTCTGGCTGGCGATGGCTATCGGTAGAAGAGGCGGATTGTCGTCTTCGAGGCTTGTTAGGATGATGAAAACTCTTACGAAAAAAAAGGGGCTGTTATCATCATTTCAGCTCGTCGATTGTCTGGGGGGACACTAATAGCAAAAATGCTCATCCTCAAGCAACAGCAGTGCTGGACAGCGTGGTGCGAAGGAGAACACTGCATCCTATCCGATCAGTTGATTAAGTTCCCCGAACAGCAGTTTCACACTTCCGGTGCCCACACCAACACGGCAGACATGAATGCGAATCTCTTGTCTTTCTCGAGAAATAGGTGGGTTACCCGGAGGAGCCGCGGATAAAGAGTTGTTCATACCTCTTCAAGAACCTCATCCCCATCAGGTAGCTCAGGTGAAGCCTCCCTGCATACCTGCTAAAAATCGACACTCTTCCCCTTGGAATGTCTGTTATAGGGTCCCCGCAGACGATGCCAGCGTTCCCAACTCCGCGGGCCCAATGAGCGTCACTTCCTGCCGTCTCGGGCTTGTCATGTGCGAGTGCAAGATGCATTGCTCTCGCATTGGCCGAAGGCTTGATTGTTGAATTGAATACCTCGACCGCGTCTGCGGAGAGACATTTTTCTCCCACGGACCTAGCAGAAGTCGAGAATGGATGAGATGCTACAGCGATTCCTCCGAGATCATGAATCCGATCGACGGTTTCCTCAATCGTCCTGCCTGATGGAACATTCTCGACTATCCCGAGGGCAAGAATGTGTCCTGAAATTGTGCTAACCTCAGCACCGGGTATGACAATTATTCTTTCAGGATCGGGGAAGAGTTTTCTTGCGACGAGTCCACCCTTAACGTTGTCATGGTCAGTAACGACTATTCCTCTCAGACCTCTTTGTATGGCTGCTCTCACGATCCTGTCCGGAGGGTCTAGGGCGTCGAGGGTGCGAAGTCCCGACTTGTTACTGTATACTGTATGGCAGTGCGTTTCCCACTTCTGGTCGCTCGGCTTAGAATTCAAAGAACCATCGTCGGCTTGGTCGGTCAGAAGACGAAAGGCAGGTCAGATTATGCGAAGGCTGTCTTTGGAGGAGCGAGGTTTCGGGAGGATGTGTCGTCCTGATCCGGGTGGCCTGTGTCGAGAGCTAACTCTAGAACTCTTCCATCGAAATCGGTTGACGTCTCAACACCCAAAAGACGTAGCAGGGTCGGAGCCAAGTCCAAGAGGCTGGCGTCCAACCGCAACCCTTTTCCAACCTTTGGTCCGGCGAGCGCCCAAAAGCCCTCCCTCGTGTGGATTGAGGAGAAGTGTGGCGATAGGCTCCAGAGTTTGCCGGTGCCGAGCCTTGGGCTGATCTGTATCTTCTCTTTGCCCGTATAGAGTTCGACGCAGAGATCAGGGGCTTCGTCTTGGAACGGGCCTTTGAAAGTATCCTCGCGAAAGTGGAAGATCGGGCGAACCTTTTCTCCGGTAGCTGGATGAGCCAGTTCGCTCATGATGTTACAGAGTTTTTGCCGAACCTCTAGCCTCGCTTGAGCCCCATCGTGGTCATCTGTTATGTAGAAATGGCACTGGTGGCCGCCTGTCGAGAAGCACTTTGTCGCTTGCCAGTCGATGTTGTCGATAAGATTCTGAAGCGTCCTCTCTATTGAGCCTGAGAGTGTCAGACGTCTGCTGATGAAATTAGGCGAGATCTTGTAGACCTTGGCAATCGTGTCCGGAGAGAGGTTCCTCAGGAGCCAAGAACGGAGCTTTGTAAAAGTCTCCCCGCCCTGCTTCACGCGGTTTCTTGTCTTCAGCAACCCGTGTTCCGCTAGGTACTCGTTGATAAACAGGGCTGCCGAAGCAGGCGCGGATCCGTGGTCTGACAGGAGGAGGACATTAGTGTCGGGAGTTGTAAAATTGCGCAACTCTTGGACCGCCAGGTCCATCTTAACATACCAGTCTAGCAGGACGTTCCGGTATGGCGAGTTCTGATCCTCCATATGCCTCCAAAAGTCATGATGCACAAGATCGATGCCTTGGAAGGTCATCATGAACACGTCAGGATGGAACCAGTCTAGAAGCGCTTTGGCCGAATCCAAGCATTTTCTGTGCAGCCGATCCACCTGGGCAAGATATGCTTCTTCACCACCTTTGAGATTACTAGGATTCGTTACAGGGACATCGATCTCGTATCCTCCCACGGCTCTGTCAAGTCTCTTCATCAGATATTCCGGATAGGCCCAAGATGCTCTCGTTGGTACAGGAAACCCACATACCATGAACCCGTTCACAGGGTAAGCTGGGTAAGTTCCGGGTACGTTGAAGACTCCTACCTTTAGCCCTCGGTCGGAGCACACGTCCCAGAAGCATCCTATTTCAGGGGTGGTCCTGCCGTGTCTTAGCTTCGCATCGCGTCCAATGTATGTGAAACCATAGATTCCAATCTTTGCTGGGTTCTTGCCTGTGGCGAAGCATTGCCACGCTGGGACGCTTTCCGGGGGAACGATTGAATGGAGCACTCCGTGCGCTCCGCTCTCAAATATTGCGCTAAGGTTAGGTAGGTGATCTTTCCACTTCTCAATGAGTATAGGAGAGGCGGAATCGATCCCTATGACCATCGCTTTCATTACGCCAGCCCTCTCACAACTTGCCGCGGGTGCCGCCCGTTTAGGACGTCGTCGATCTCCTGGACCAATCTCGCCCACACCACGGGGGGAGGGTCCGAGGTGGCGACTCTTTGGAGATGGAAGTGCTCAGCGACCCGGTTGTAGAACCATTTTTCCTTCTGAATGAAGCTCTCTGAGTGCTCGGGCCTGTTTCTGTAAATCCTATCCTCGGGAGCGTCAAGGATGAATGACACGTCGGCCTTGGGAACGAGCCTGATAAGGATGGCTTCGAGAGGAACGCGCACACCATTGTCTCGGAATCCGACAAGCGTGTCGTAAACGTAGCGGTCACACACCACGCTGTAGCCGAACAGCCTGCGAAGCCTTATCCCTCCCACCAGAATGGGACAGTAGATCAGAATGATGTACAGTCCCCAGAGCACTCGCACGGGCCTCGTCTTGTCTAAATAGATGGGACTAACACGAAGGATCCTCGCTACTCGTCGCACGATGAACCCGAAGGGGTCGAGAATGTCCTGGTGTCTCAGATAGGAGAACTTGTGCCCTGAACCGTTGAGTAAGTAGTAGCAGCGTCCAGCATTGGTGGACTTGCCAGTGCCATGTGTCCCACTTAGAGTTACGAGGATAGTGTTTGCTACCAAACCATCCCCCTACCCCCCGACCGGACTGCGGCACTTAGGAAGTCGAGAACCACGAGGACAGGTGCCACTAGGCAACGCAGGCAACTCTTCCATCGCCCATTGGCAGCGTCTCGGCTAGCCTTGAGCAGAAAGAGGATGAAGAGCGCGCGATTGGGTATCCGGTAGGGGAGAACAAGGCGGTCCCTTCTCAGGAGTTCAAGGTTGTCCCGTCGGAACATTCTCATCGTCTCTTGCTTTAGCTTCCTGAACGCAGAGTGCTCGACATTACAGGCATTAAGGAATCGATCAACGCAACCGAGATAGAAGATGAATCCGTCACTGATGTTAGCCTCATCCACCTTATGCAGAAGCTGACCCGGGGTATAGTCATCTAGTAGCTTTAATAGGTCAATTATGTCCGAAAGCTTGAGGAAGTTGTGCCTGAATATTGCGTGAATAGCCCGTATCAGAATTCTATCGTCGTTCGACGTTATCCAGATCTCTCTGCCTTCCATCGATTCTTTTCTACGCTTTCGCAAAACTTCCTCAGGGTCGAGGTAAACTTCTCCCAATTGGCTGACCGTTGGGTATAGCTCGAAATCATGTGCATAGCCGGGGAGAAAACAGCTGAACTTGCCGACCAGCCTGTCGCAGTGGGTCAGCGCTTGAGGCTTCGCCCCGAATTTTCCAATCAGAAGTTCTCTGGCCCTTTCCATGTCTTGCTGTTTAGGAACTAGAAAATCAATGTCGTGACCAATGTCCGGGAGAGAATCAAAGGACTTGATCGCCACGTAGGATATGTCGTTTCTCTCGAAGACTTCGCTCATCTCTTGATGTAGCCTGAACGCCTCCTCCGCTTCTGCCTTAGCGTTTTCCACTTCCTTCGTTGAGAATCCGAAGAGGTCTGCAGATCGAAGCAATACCTTGTTCTTCTTGGCAAGCTTAAGCAGTTGTTTCGAATCTACCGATGATGGCGCGTTGCCTTTCAGCAATGCCTTTGCGAGCAGTAGGGAAACCGCCTCGCGGCGAGCCGTCTTGACGCCGCCAATCTCCTCAAGAAAGGCCGAGTTCATTTCGTTTTATTCCATCTTTGGGCCTGACCGGTGGGAAACCATGTCGCTATGACTGGTCGCCGACGAAAATCGAATCCAACTTTCTGGCGATCTGCACGGATGGTGGTTGTGCTCATTTTGCAGGGCTAATAGCGGTAAGTGGAATCTGATATTTATTCAATTCCGGGGGTTGGCCTAAAGTGATGTCCCAAATATATCCTTGGCATCACAATGGTTTGCGATTATCGCCAAATCAATTTGCCGAAGAGTGAGAGCTAGACTTGTCCTGAAGCTTTAGGCCTCGAGCGCGTGGCTTGATGAAGGCATGCTATTATCTGACTGGGCCGCGTACCGTTTCTCATGCCGGAAGCATTCCTCAGATTCCCCCTCTAGTCAGGGCTTTCTCGAGTCTCTCCAATCCTAGCTTGTTCAGATGATTGTTCTCGAACATGTCCTCGAGCATGTGAGCGCTGAGAAGTTTCGCGATCATCTTACCCGTTACCAGTTTTCCCCATTTCCAAGGTCTAAGTTCTGATCCGAAAATGCCAAGGAGAATCTCTCTTATTTGATCGAGAGCCCCGTCACTGTGTTGGTCCTTTGCCTCCGCCTCCAACTCGTACAGGCTTACGTCTTGTAAGTCAAAGTGGTACGTGACCCGATCAATCGCCAGTTCCGCGAGGTCGAGGCGATTTTTTTCTGTTGACACAATTTTCGTGTCTCGCACGGTCTCTCTGTTCTGCACAGTTCGTAGGCCCATCCGTTTTAGACTCTCAACAGGGTCATTAACTCTGAGACTTTGAGATGAACGTATCACTATGCCGCTCCTGGACAACTCGTATAGAGCTTTGTCGAGGGACTCATTCGACCATGGCAATTCGAGCTCTCTCCTCGCACTTCGGTTCCATTGTAGCAAGCGAGGGTTCCATTTGACTGTGATAAGCGAGGCATTGTTGGTCTGCCTTACCCGGAGGTTAATCCTCTTACGGCCCAGTGACCCACTGGCGGTTTCGAAATAGGTGTCGTGGAGGCGTAATGTCCCACCAGGTCTCAGTGTGTAGGTGCCCAGTGACTCAAGGTTTGAAACTCGGCGGATTGTCGACTCCGGGTCTGGAGAATCTATGACGAGGGCAATTTCCTTTTCAAGCTTCGACATGCTCGGCGAGTAGGCTATCAAGGAATCTGGGTGTATGGGTCTTTGCTTCTATCGGTCCAACTGAGAATGCCGCGGACCTTCGAACGGTCTTGAGCTTGGTTCGGATTATTCAGAGTCTGTACAAAGGGTCGATAGCCCGGTGTCCATTCGACTCTCGTTCGTGAGGCACCTTGTTGTCCGAAACGTCTTTAGGCGGGAATCATCCCTACTTCAGATGTTCACACGGTTCGGCATAGGCTATCTTTGATGATTTCTGTAAAAGGAGTTGCAGCTCTGGGAATTGTCTGTGGGCTGGTAGCTTTGACGGTCTTTGCCTTCGCGATGTATGCAAACACTAGTCCTTCCACGCCTCCATTTCACTTCTGGGTCGCCGGCTACAATGGAGGCCTATACTATTACAACGCTTCGGGGCTGGAGAGGATTCAGGTGCCAACCTACCGTGACTTGACTGATATCGCGTGGAGGCATGACCACTCTTATGCCTTGGTTGTTGGAAGGAACGATACGATCTTGAAGTATGACGGACAGAAGGCCGTCTTGATCAACTCGACTGGAATATCATCAACCGTGTCTTTTTACGGCGTATCATGGAAGTTTGATGATTCAGAAGCGTTGATTGTTGGGGCGAATGGGACTGTAGCTAGATATGACGGAATAAATGTTACATTGCTGAGTAGCGGATTCACAAACACGATCTATGCGGTCAGTTGGAATCCGGTCAATGGTGTTGCATTATTGGCAGGCAATGCAACAGACGAGAATGGTTTACTGGCACAGTATGACGGGAGCAAGTTCACAAGAATCAACGCGACTCGCATTTTTGCACACAAAGATCCTTATGTTCTTTATGCTATTGATTGGAGCCCGACGGGTAGATACGCTCTGATAGCGGGAAGCTGGGCCACCCTATACCGGTATGATTCGGGAGCTTTGACACAGATCAACATGTTGCAGCTTTTCGGAAACGATGTGAACGATGCTCACTGGATAAGGGCCGTCAAGTTCAACAGCTTTGACGGCACTGCGCTTATAGTTGGACAGCATGGTACAGTGATATTATACGACCGGGGAGCTCTTACGAGGACAAGGACCTATTCAACTCCGACTGGTGCTGAGGACGACCTCATCCGCAATGCGCAAGCCACCGATGCCGAGTGCTCAACCAAACCTTGGTACGATCTCCACTGCGTTGGGCATTTCTGGGGCGTTGAGTGGATTCCAGGAACCAAAATCGCCTACGCTGTCGGCGCAACCGTCCCTGACGGCCGCGGCCAAACTTCAGTTATCGCCCGGATATCAGACATGAAGGTTCAACTCGTGAGCCACGGACAAGTACTACCACTCACAGATATCTCAAACCACTAGCGGCGAGCACCTAGCGTACGAGTGAAACCCTAGAGCCATCCTAAGCGTATGGCCGGAACATCCTATCTGGCTGAACCCCGACGCCGGGCTCGCCTTCTCATCGCATAAATGAGGCCTCCGCCGATCATAGCGATACCTGCCGCCCCGCTCAGCAGGATGAGAGGCATCGGGATAACAAGACCTGATGGGCTGGATGGCGTTGAAGATCCGTTTAGGAATTCAGTCATGGAAGCCGCGTTCGCGTCCGTAGATTCCAACGACTGGAGTCCCCAGACGGTCTCGAGTGTCTTTAGGAATGAATAGTGATTGTAACTTGATGTAGACTTGAGCCCATTCCTTGCTGCCGACCCGGCCCAGACCGCGTAGACATAGTCAGAAGGATAGCTTGAGCCCCCCTCATCGAACACTACGAATAATGCTGCTCGTGTGGCTGTGAATGTTGTGCTTGCAAGGATCTGTGGTACGAGAGCGGCGAGATAGGCATTGCCAGTAGCGACTGACTTAGGACACGAGCTTGTTCCGTGCATATTATTACAGTCGTTAGGTGTGAGCCAAATGAAATTTGCTGGTGAAGGTCCGTTGACTTCTGCAACAAGCTCAGGATCGCAATCGGATGTACAAGGCGAATCCGTGCTTGGACCTTCAGTAGAATGGTGGGTGTGACCACATCGTTCCGATGAGCTGGTAATGTCTGTGAAGTAGAAGAATGGAAAGTGGCGGACCGTATTGAAGGATGGGTAGGGATTCGTGCCGGTACATTGATTGGACGATTGAATTGGCGGACCGAGGTCAGCCGCATACGCGCTCCAAGTCAGACCTTTGGCTTCGAGACGGTCAACCAAGTTTGGGGTTGACCCGCCAGTACAACTTGAGCTTGGACTGCAATCTGGGCTACTGTTCGAGCTTCCCGCGTTTCCACCGCCATTTGTAGTACCGGAGAATAATGCTAGATAGTTTGGCTCGCTAGGATGGTCGATGGCGGTGTAGTGCAGTGCAAGACTGTAGTTATCGGCGAGCGATGTCATGTATGAACAATCCGTGCCGCAGTTATAGACGGAGTCAACACCATGGTTTTCCATCAGAATCACAACTATGTGGTCAAATGCCTCGCCCGATCCTGCAACCCCCGGAGCTAGCGTAGTTCCGACAATGATGACCGAGCAAAGCAGGATCGCGATTAGCTCATTTCGCGAAGACCCGCGCTCTATCTGACAACTCATCGCGACGACTCTGCCTCGTAAGAGGATCGAATCTCGATCAATTGATTGGAACAATATGTGCGTTGCTCCGGAATGGTCTTTGAGTATTGATATTCAGCCATGATTTCAATGCGACGGAGCCGTGTTCCGGTTTCGCATCTTGCCTGATCCGGCAGACATCGGAAAACAAGGCAAGTTCGAAAGAACATCTGCTTCAAAAGCGTCTAGCACCACAGCTGTTCTCGTCTAGAACCACAGACTGCATCCTTCATCCCTTGTTACTAGTTTATCGAGACTGAGCACACGAGGATTTTCATGCTGGACTCTTTTTCGCCGCATCCGTCTTACGACAAGATATGTGACCGGAATGAGTGTTGCAATTGTTGCAAATATTCCGTAGACTAGTATCACATCAATTCCACAGGCCATTACTGGAAGCCAGAGTCCACAATTCGCCGACCCTTGGTTTGAGGATTCTATTTTGAAACTGTCGCTGAAGACGATGCCGGTCGTACCTTGGGTATGGCTCGGCGGGCCTGACATTTGACGTGTGTAGCTGAGTGTCTGAGGTGTGACCGTTATGACCCCGATGCCGTTTCCAGAGTTATCGTCAATTGGGTTGCCGTTTACCCAGCAACAGTCAGCGGCCGACGGTCCGTTTGCGGTCATGGCGGTAGCGAAATAGTTGATGTCTGGGCGTGTGAAGTTGAGTAGGCCATCACGCTGGGAGAAGTCTCCCTGGATTATTTGTACGATGCCCGCTGCTTTCATGTATGTTCCCTTGCTACCATCATTGGCCACGCATGAGGGCTGGTAGGCGGGGAAGATCCCATCGTTTGGTTGAACAGGGCCGTAGCATGTGAGTTGTTTACTTCGGGCGTAGATGTGGGCGTGGCCGTTGATTACTAGATCAACTCTCTCGGAAATCTCAAGAGAGAGGAGTTGGGCTCCTGGGCTTTGGCCGTTGTAGGTGCCCTCTCCTTCACAAAACGTGACGTTGTCTGGGACCAGGCAGGGCTTGTGGTGGATGACGATGACCCAATAGCCCGCAGCCTTGGCTCCTTCGATCGTCTGTTTCAGCCACTGATAATGCTGGTCGAAGATTTTTTCAGCAGGTGAGGGATTGGAGCCACCGCAAGCACTCAGAGGGCAGTAGTCATAAATGTAGCTTGAGTTTGCCGGGCCGGGATTTATCTTCAGGGCGTTGGCTATCACGATGAACCGTGCTATCGGATGGTTCAACGGATAGTCAAAGTATCCCTCCTTGCCATAGCAATTCAATCCGCAAGGGAATAGCCCGCTCCCAAAGAAGTTGGAGAACTGGTTGGGCAGACAACCGATGAAGTTGTCGATGTAACCATCCATCTGAGGGTCGGTTCCATCTTCATGGTTTCCTGCCACGATCTCATAGGGATAGTTTGGTTGCCCCAGTCGATTGTGGACGTTCTGCTTGACAAAGTTACACCAGTCTCCTTCGTTACCTGTCGATGGGTAGCTCCTACTTGTTCCGTTGTAGCTGATATCTCCCAAATTGATGAAGAAGTCTGCAGAAATTAACTGGTGGCTAGCGATGCTGGGAGCCAGATCATTGCCATAATATCCAGTGTCGCCGCCAAAGGCAAAGGTGAATGAAGTATTATTCTGCTGAGCATAGGTTGCTTGTATCCACGACAAGAAGGTCGATAACGTAAGAAGGATCAATACTCCTGCAACCGTTAGTTTCTTCGTGCTCATCTTGGCCTCAGGACGACCACTATGGTGTATTAATCGCCTGACTCGAAATCGGACAGCTGCCGGGAGCTAGCTGTTTGGAACTGTTTTAGGAGTCTCGGTTGTCTTGCAGTTCTTTCATGGGGCTCTTGGGCTGTGCAAGAGTCGTCCTCTGTCCTTCTTCCTCCAAATGCCCCAGCGATGTTTGCACGATGCTAAAGGGGCTCTGTCAGCGACATAGAGCTTCGTAGGTCTATGAGATGGCGGTTGCGGTGTGATCTAACGCCAGGCTCTGATTCGGCAATCCTCTCTCAGCGGAATAGATCCTGTAAGCGGCAGCCACAGCCGTTAGTTCCGTGTAAAGGCTTAGAGCCAACACGTTGTAGGCAGCCTGGAAGAAAGGGCCGAGGCCCAACACTATTCCCGTGCCCGCCGAGATTAGAACGCTCAGGAATATACTGAGAATCACTAACTCTAGGGTTGAGAGATTCTTTTCCGGGAAGACCACTCGCAGGGTAGAGTATCCTGGGATGAATCCGAGTAGCGCTATTCCCAGTAGCAGCCTGATAATTACGGCTAGAAGAAAGCTCGGCGCATAAATCACCAGTAGCGTCTCTGTTAGGGAAACGAGGAGCGCGGCGTAGAGAGGCCAATTGCGAGAGTAGTCGCTTATGTAGTTGAGAAACGAGTCAGGCACAATCGGCCTGCTTAAGACGACTACTCCTTCTCTTTGAAGGTCTTGGACTAGCCCCATTAGCTCTTCGTCTACAAAATCGACCCGTTGGGTCTTGAGCTCACGCATGAGGGCTTCCAGAGATAACGACTGTGACTGATGTCTTTCGATAATTTTGATGAGCAATTCTCTGGTAATCCCAGGCAAATCCTAAAGCTTCGCCTTGAAGGTTGCCGATGAGGGTGGATATGCGTCTTTCATCGGTCGCCCTCCTCTTGCTCTGGCTGTTGCTACTCTCAACCCTTTTGGCAGGGAGAGTCTCGACCTCTGGTCAATCGACCCAGATAGGCGACGCGACAAGCAAGCTCAACGCGGCTTTCGCAGACGTGCAGAACGCGAATTCTGAAGGCGTCTCGGCGGCTAAGATCTCTGAGCTTTCAGATGAGCTCAACACCGCGCTGTCTTATCGGGAGACGGCCGTTCTCCTGAACGAGAATGGGAACCTCACAGGTTCGGACTACTATTCGTCCCTTTCCGGAAATCTATCCAGCAGGGTTTCAGCTGAAGCTAGAGAACTTGAGGCTAATGCTAATAGCCAGTTGCTTCTTGGGCGATTACTCGCCGCTTTGGTCGTAGAGCTTGCTGCAATATTCTCTGCACTGCTCCTAGTGGAGTTTCACCGTATCAAGGGCTTTGTTCGCAAGAGACGAATGCAAAGAATGGGTTTTAGGTAGGTCGCCGGACGACGCAGGATCGGATCAAAGTTTTCATTCTTTTTTTCTTGTCTTTCAGCCTAGTCTATGGCTCGGCCGCCTTCTATATCCTTAGCCCGAGGCCGCACCAGCCATTCTTGGCTTTTGGCGTCTTCTCGCCGGAAGGGGTTCTCTCAGGCTTCTCGAGCGGGACGAATATGAACGTCACGATAAACCAAGTATTGAACTGGCACCTTGTTGTGACTAACGAAATGGGGTCGGTTCAGTATGTCAGGATTGTTTACAGGTTGGGTAATAGTAGCACGGCGGCCCCAACTTCAGTTGAGCCTTCCACAGCAGCATGTATCTCCGAGCTGCTCACTCCCAACTGCCTCGAAACGTACGTCTTCATAGCGCCTGGAAGGGAGGCTGATCCGGTTTTCACCTGGTCAGTCCAGTCGGAGAACGTTACTGTAGGCGTTACCCGGCTCCATCTGCTAGTGAACGGACAACAGTTTTCGTCATCTGTGGGGGCTTTGAACGGTCGAAACTTCCGATTCATATTCGAGCTGTGGACCTTTGATCAAGCGTCCAATTCGTTTCAGTATGGGTGGCAGGGATCGTCTTCGAGGGTTGGGACTTGGCTACAAGTGTGGTTCAACGCTGGGTAGAGATTCAGGGAGCTAGGGAAGGTTGCGATTTTCATAGAGCCTGTCCGTGCCGGTGGAATAGACGAGATTGAATTCTTGGGTAACGTTTGCTTCGAATGTTGCTCTTGCGTTGAGGTAGTAGGTCGAGTTGGCGCCGAATCTGAGACGATATAGGTCTTGGTAGGAGTTGGATAAGAATATGTAGTCAGCGGTCCCGTCTGGTTGTGAAAACGTCAGGTTGAACGGTGGCTGGGTCGGGTCGCTGGCCAGCTTGACGAATCCTCCGGGCAGACCGCTGATATCTTTCAGCTCGAGCCTCGGCTGGCTGGATGCACCTTGGAGGCCAGCATAGAACCTCCACCCGTCCTCGTCAGGGTGCAGAAAAAGAACTGAGTGCGGAGCGAGGGTGGTCGCAACGCTTGCAACAAAGAGCGAAGAACCATTGATGTACTGAAAGGGATCCACACCATATCGGCTCACAGGGATGACCACTGAGAATCCCATTAGGAGAATGAGAAGGACTGCTCTGTACACTCGTAGCAGTGACCTTCCGCGAAGAGTGGGGACAGCTCCGCGTTCCAAGAGCCAGGCCATGAGGATGGCAAAGGGAAAAAGCGCAAAAAGGTAGCTTCTCTGAAGGACATCTACCCGGCCGAAGATCGCCAACGGTATCGTTGAGACCGCTGCCAAAAAGAGACCGCCGAACAGGAGTTCTCTCGCACGCATTTTCCGAAGCAAGATCATCAATGTGAACCCAAGGATCCAGACCGCGACGGAGGATGCTTGCTCGAGCAGGATGGTCACCAAATAGCTAAAAGCAGGAGTGGAGGGCACACTCGACGTCTGCGTGCTGATTCCCACCGGCAGCTGGGACAAGGAGAGAAGCGCCCTTGCGAGGATCGTCTGGACTACGAGGGCTCCGGCTGCTGTCGCGATCGTCGTCCACCAGATAAACGCCACATAGACTAAGAAAGAGAAGGGTAACCAGATCCGAGAGAGGATCATCCGAGCATTCCGTCTCGACTGTAGGATGGAGAGGACTAGGGACAGTGATATGCCCAGACCGACAGCCAGCGGGGTTTCCGGATGGCTGGCTACGAAGATGGGAATCGCGGAGACTGCGAGGGCAGTCCACTGTAATCTCAGCGACCTATCGTCTAGCACTCTCAGCATGAGATAGAGGAAGCCAAGGTATAGGAGCAGTTCCAGGCTCTGAGGCGAGATGTGGAGTTGAAACCAGAGTCCTCCTAGAAGGAGGCCCGTGGCAGGAGATGCGTAACTGGGAGCGTACATCCGCGTTATAGAGTATACAAAGAGGGCTATGAGCAGGGAAAGGGCTACCGGATAATACTTCATGATCTGAAAAGGGTCGATGCCCGCGACGGAGGTGAGTTGGCCGAAGAAGGCGAAGACTCCGGGAAACTGGTGGCCGTACCAGCTTGGGGAGTTCAACCATCCCCCAAAGTTCAGCATATCAAGCGAGTTGCCTTCATGGTAATACGTGTCGAGGAATCGAGGGTCCTCGTAGGAGAAAGAAGGAAGTCCGATAAGATACAACGCGAGTAGAAACAGCGTTGATAATTCCAAGCCTGTTCGCGTTCTTCCTCCCGCCTTACCACGAACAATGAACAGGGCCAGAGTCATGGCCAGCCCCGACCAGTAGGTGAAAGGCAGATGCCGCAGGTAGTAGAAAGAGTCCGCTGGAAAATCTGTGACTCGAAAGATGGATATTGTAATAAGCCAGAGAGACACAGCCTGAGCGATAAGAGCGACGAAAAGGATGAGGGTTTGCATTTCCAATTTTTCGTAGAAGGGCCCTGCGGGTCTGGGAGCCAACTCTATACGGATTGTGGACGCCGGAGTACTCCTAACGGTGGCAGGGACAGCCGCCGGACGGCGCGTAATCAGTTTCGGCTGTGCTGATGTTCGACGAACAGGGCTCTCAAGTTCGAGGATCGCGGCTAGTGTAAGCCCGACAACGGCTCCAGACGCGATGGCGACAAAGTAGTAGCTCAAGAAGAATGCGGGGAATGGAATGTGTTGGGAGACCCAGGCGCGCAAGAAAGGGTTTGCACTACTCTCTAGCTGAAACGCGAGCAGGAGTCCAACCACCGTTAGGGCTTGGCCTAAGAGTAGGGCTTCTACGAGACGCCGGTTCGCCACGATCACCTTCTCGAACCATCCACTCACGACAAGTTAAGAACCTGCCGCATGAAGAGTGCGTTAGCCAACATCGGCCTGAACTGTGAGCGGCTCATCCAGCATGTCGGGGCTCGTCAAGAGGCGAAAAAAGGCGGTATGTCCGCACACTGGAGTTGCGTCGGATAAGAATCACCCAGATAGTGTGGAACAGAACGACAGAAATCAGATCCTGAGTGCACACAGAGCGAATCGATCTTAATCTTGTCGGTCGTGCCAAAGACTCGGCTCATGTGGAGATGAATGAAGGCTTGTATCTCAGTAGCAGAGGGATATCCTGAGAATTCCTGTGAGACTATTAGCTACACGGAATGACAATCAACTTATATGGGGGGTGAAATGAAAAATCAGAATGAGTCCAGTTAGACGGACCATTTCCGGAAATAGACGAACGGGAGGGATGTGGAACAATTGAAAAATGAAGATCAGAAGCAGGCAACAGATTCGCAGTCATCGCCTTCTCCCCGAAGATGGAAGACATATGTTGGACTGGTCCTGCTGTTCTTGGTCACGTTCGTATCCGTTGGTTACGCGCTCACCACTCTGACGATCAACAATACGGGAACCGTTATTATCGCCAACAAGAATTGGCAGGGAATTACTTTCAGCCCAAGCGCGACCGGCTTTCCCGCAACAGCCTCGGACTGTCCATCCAACGGTTACACGGACACGCCGTCACCCATCGTTTATGGAAGTCTTGCCCAAGGAACTCAGTCAATAGGGGCCGTATGTGTCAAGAATGTTTCGACAGGCTCTCAGACCTACAACGCTCAGACAGCAGCAGGAGCGACTCTTCCCAGTGGCACAACCGTGACATACTCAGCAGACGGTGGAACTGCAACTTCAGCTAGTATCGCACCAGGAGGAATTTCGCTTCTCGACATAACGGTCGCTGCAAGTTCAACCTCCGGCTCAGGGGCTTTCAACTTCAATACGCAGGTAGCATAGTCCATAATCCCCCTGACGAGCCTCGGCTGAAAACCCGAGCGAAACCCATAAGGTTTCTTATGGGTCGGGGAGCGGAGCTGGAGAATGAGACTTCACTACGTCGCAGGGGGTCTAGCTCTGATTCTGCTCATCTCAGCAGCGATTGCCACCACAACCCTCGACGTCCCGAGTGCCGGGACCGTACTCTCATCTTCGGCTAAGTGGTTTGATTATGTAGTAGTTATAATGCTCGAGAATCACAGCATCAACTACACCTACTTCAACGGGATCGGCACGAACCCGTGCCTGGGTAATTGCACCTACTATACATCTCTAGCCAATTCAAACGGCCTCGCGGAGAGTTACGTGAACACGGGAATTAATGGTAGTAGCATAGGAGACTATATCGCGATTACTTCAGGCTACGGAAACACCAGCTCGATGTGCAACAACGGACCCGGTGTAAGCGGTTGCCCACTCATTCAGCGAGCCAACATAGCGGATAGCCTAGAGGCGGCTCATCTAACTTGGAAGGCATACGTGGAAGGCTATCCTATTTCGTCAGGCTGCTACAACAGCTTCAAGGGCTTCCCGAACTACTACGATCCGAACCATAACCCGTTCATCTACTACTCAGACATCCAAAGCAATGCAACAAGATGCTCCCACATCGTACCGGCTAACTCGGTGAACCCTCAGCCGAACCTTCCTCTGCCTAGGTGCTGGCCGATAGCCCTAGACAATGACGACCTGTTCTTGAACGACCTAGGCTCGGTCGCCACTGCTTCCAACTACATGTTTCTCGCGCCAGATGCGATCGATGACAATCATGATTGCAATGACGTCTCCGTAGGAAATGCCTGGTTGCAACAGCTGGTCCCACAGATCCTGAACAGTTACTTGTTCAGAACGCAGAGGGCAGCATTGTTCATCACCTTCGACGAGCCCTACTGCACATTTTCTCCATGCCCTTCCGCCTCTATCGACATCTACACGGTCTGGGCTTCAAACTCAACATCGTTGTTCCCCACCACGCGAGCGGGATTCAAGTCGACTCAGGCCTTCACCCACTACTCTCAACTCAAGACAGTCGAGGACAACTGGCAACTCCCGTACCTAGTGCCTTCTACCGATGGATCGTCAAGCACAAGAAACATGCGAGCGTTCTTCCCTTGAAGCTGCTAGTAGGACTGATGACAGCCGAATATGTTACAATCTCAAAGAAGTATCCACGTCAGTTCTTAGAGACAGAATTCTGCCCTCGGGACCAGTCGATCCTTAGGCCAGTCCAAAGGGAGGTCGAATGAAGGTGGTTCACGTGCTGGGTCCAAGGTCGGCCTCTGTAGGTCTAATCATTCTTATCACGGTGGCGGCCCTTGGATTGGTTATAGTTTCGGAGAGTGGAAGTCTTTCGGTCAAGATTCTAGCAATTGCCTTGGAAGGTCAAACCAATGACCTAAACTACACCGGGATCAGTCCCGCGGGTATTAGTCTTAACTGGACCGAGAGCAGAGACCCGATGTTCGTCCGTTACGAGATCCGTGAGTATCCTGACAGTCCGGATGGACCCTTCCAAACAATTGACATCACTAGTCGGACTACGACGAGCTACTATTCCATTGGGCTTGTCCCTCATGGGATATATTGGTGGCAGGTCTATTATGATCAGCGCGTGCCAGAATCATCAAACATAATTCAGGTAACTCAGCCATCGTCAGCACTGCTCAAAACATCTATGCTGGGCCCCAACAGTGTCGGATTGACATGGGATAACAAGGCCGCCTACGGCGGGCTCGTCTCATTCTATTCGTATCAGGTGATGGAATCTGTAGCAGGAGGAGCTAATTCCTCGGTGCAGTCTATTACCGATGTCAACAAGCGTGCCTACAACGTCAGCAATTTGAATCCAGTAACCAGCTACTCGTTTTATGTCAATACGACAGACTGGTGTGAGACTTGCTCGGGTCCGTCCTTTTCAAGCTCGGTGTCGAACATCATATCGATCAATACGCCGAGCTTGCTTTCAGCGTCGGCCACTGCACAGCCCCGCATCATCGATGTTGGGCAATCTGTCTCCTTCTCGTGTGAGGGTGCAGGTGGAGCGGTCCCCTACAATGGCTATTTCTGGGCGTTCGGGGACGGCGTGACCGCGCTAGGGTCTCAGCAGAGTCACACTTACATTGCAAGCGGGACAATGACCGCTGTCTGCACCATAACTGATGCGCTTGGCATCAACTCGACGAATGCGACGAGCATACAGGTCAACGCTGATCCACGTGTCATCCTGCTCGGAGCTCAGCCTCCTACTGTAGATGTGGGCCAACCCGTGAACATCACGGCAACCGTTACAGGCGGTTCTGGGAATTACCACTATTTGTGGAATAACCTTCCCCTTGGATGCTCAGGTCGAGATGCCCCCTCAATAACTTGTGAGCCAGCCTCCCGTGGTATCTACCAAGTGACCGTGGAAGTCACTGACTCTACTGGGGAGACAGCTACTCGCACAGTGGTCCTGTCAGTTGGCCCGCAAAGAGTCTCCGGCATTATCCCTGACAGAGAGCTGGTGATCGTTATCGGCTCCCTAGGTTCAGCCGTTCTTGTAACAGCTATTGCAGCAATTTTGACCCTGCGTCGTAAGACCTGGCGTCGTTCATAGGATGAATTACGTGCCTATTTCCGACAGCGAGACAGGGCGCATTGCTAAGAGATGAACCATCTACGAATGAACTGACAATCCTTCGCGTATCGCAAGGCGTGTCTGTAGCCAGTGGTGTCCTGACTATCATCATTCCGGCTGATTTAAGCATGGGTGAACATTTGCCCTAAATGCACAAGTTTGAGGCGTCCTATGTTGTCACTCTGACTTGTTTGCTCGCAGAGCCTGAGGCTCCGGTAGGGTCATTGACGGTCAGTGTAACCGTGTAGGTTCCGGTGACGGTGTAACTGTGCGATACGGTGGAGGAGGCGGTGGTCAACATTGAGCCATCACCAAAATTCCATGTGAAGGAATAGGGGGACTTTCCCCCGGACACCGTGGAAGTGAAATTAATCGGGAGACCAAGGTTGTGTCTCCGCGGGGACCAGTTAAAGTTCACTGAAAGGGACGACACGGTCACTTTGTTTGTTGCCGAACCTGATGTCCCGTTGTTATCGGTCGCGGTGAGCGAGACCATGAATGTCCCGGCTGTACCATAGCTATGGCTGATTGTCGAATTGCTAGAAGATAGCCCAGTGCCATCGCCAAAGTTCCAATTGTAAGCGTAGGGCGATCTTCCTCCCGTAGCCGAAGCTGTGAAAGTGACTTGTTGGCCGATCAGCGGGTTTGAAGGAGACCAGCTGAAACTAGCCGAAACGGAGGAAGAAGCTGAGATTCTCCAAGCGGTCAGCGGGTGAAGCTCCCAGTGCCCCTCAGGATCCCAGTATACGAAGCCTTGAACATCGACGGAGACTGCGGAGCTACACGGTTTGGAGATCGTACAGGGTAGACTTACCTGAGCGATTGTATTGTTGTTGTCATACGTGGTCGAGGGCCCCGCGTAGCCCGCAGCCATCCAGTCTCGGTCGATTTCACTGTGAACATATCCGCTCGAGGTTCCCACGGCGTAGACATTCCCTGTGCTATCGCACAAAGTTTCTCCCTTCGGATATGACCCTCCCCCGTTAACTGCATTGTAACTTGTTGCACAATCCCGAGTTTCGTAGAAATAGTTATGCAGAGTAACCCCGTTGATCTGGACGAAGGACGAGATCGCCTGCCCATTGATGTTAGTGATCGAGCAAGGGGGCGAAAGAGATCTCTTATTCGGAATACCACCAGCGGTTGAACTTGTCTGGTATACACTACCCCTGAGAGACTGCGAGGGATAGGCAGAACCCAAGACATCTTGCATATTGACGACTGTGAGTCCACAGGAGACACTCGGGTTCCACGATCCGCCCAGGGCATCTACAGCCGGGACCCATGAAACAAACGGCAGACCCAGTACTGCCGCAGAAAACAGAATTGGCAGAGCGACCATACGAGCACTCTTTCGTGATAATGCTGCGCCGAGGTTCGGGCGGGGTAGGTCCGGGAGATTCGAAGTCACAGGTGGACCCATTTCAGCACGCACTTAATAGCCTTAACTCGTTGATTCAATCTTTGGATACAAACATCTATCAAAGGACAGCAGGGATCTACATCGCTGAAGTAATCTGTGGATAGGCGACCAACGTGGGATGCAGGTAGGTGTCAGAAGGTGCCGTATCGCGACTACATCTTGCTTACTTTCGAAAGTCGTGGGGTTGTCCGCCGGCAGAAAATCCAAACACCGTAGCCGGTTCCATGTCGCCTTTGTTGCGAACTCTGCTTAGCATGCTCGGGTTCGAATTCGTTCTTGACCCCCGACGTTAAGGGGTCTTCCCATTACGACTGCTCAAAGACTTCTGGATCAGACTTGCATCTCAAACAGGTTCGTCTGCATCGCAACATGGGAATCGTTTCGTATAGTCAATGCTCGAACCTACAGACGATTTTCTGAATAGTTACTGATCCTTCTCTAAGATGGGACTTGAATCTGAGCCTGACTCCTAGCCCTATCCAGGACTGTGCTCCATACTATCCGATGGATTTCTTGGGGACTATTTCTTCCGTCCAGAAAAATTGCCCCCGATCTCTCCCCGAGGATCTTGTAAAGCGCCAATCGTTCCTTAAAGTCTGATAGGCTGGGAAGATCTGGCTTCCGTTTGAAGGCGACTTCTGCCTCGACCATCGCGAGGAAGGATCGCGTTGGACGTGGCAGCAGTCTGAGAAGCTTGAAGCCGAATCTCAAGTGGATTGGATCGTCTTTCATCCCTGCGATGCCATCAACCAGCATGTCCAGAACGTACCTGTCACAGATGACCGTCAACCCAAGCAGGAGGGGGACGAAGACCTTAGGGGTTGCTTTGATGAGGTTGTCGATCTGCGTCACAAGGCACCACAAGGTGTTGAGGCGGGAGTTTCTGGGAATAAGAGTGTCGACAATGTAGACGCCTCCTTTGACGTGCACCCTGGCATAGCCGAGCCGGTTCAGAACTTGTAAGAGAGGAAAGGATAGGAGTGGACGCCATCGGCAGCGTATGGTTACGAAACGAACACCAGCATTTCTCAAACTCTCCTGGAGTAGTTTAATCTGCGTGGACTTGCCGCTCCCATCAACCCCGGAGAATGTCACAAGCATTCCCCGTGTCAACCCTACACGATCCGCCTTTGTCAGGTCTTCTATTCCGCCACCGGTAAGAATCGATTCTTCGTCATTAACCTCGGATACTTGTCCATGACCGCAACTGCTAGCCGATAAACGCGACTCTTATATGAAGGGCGTGTCTAAAATAATCGACCTGAGCAATGCGACGGTCAATACTTCTGGCGATCCTGATCATAACGCTTGTCATCGGCGTTTCCATTGGTTTCTCAGTCCGGCTCAACCAACATTACTCCTCCCAGTCGGCAACCCAGCCAGCGACCCAAGAGAAGACGATAGTCATCCAGCACGCCATCACCAACAGGAATGATACGACGATAGGGGTACCACCCGACGGCTATGTCTATGTGGACTTCTCTCTTCTCATCATGAATTGCGGATACAGCAGCTTCAGAGTAGCACCCTCACTCTTCCTCCTCAAAGCGGGCGGAACAACGTATCCGGCAGCGAGCGCAACGGCCAACTTACCCAACCGAATGAATGACACGGTTCTGCTAAACGGCCAGGAAACATTCGGTGAGATCGCATACGAGATTCCGGCCAATCAGATTGCGGCGATTCCCTCTTCCGGTCCTCTGAACTACACGTTGAGTCAGGGATATGCAATCCGCTGGGTATCCAATTGGTGACGGATATGACCGGACTCGCCACTCAAACCTGAGAGGTCGCCGTGTGGACTCACGACTCGGCCGTTTCTTCTCTGGTCATACGTCCAAGGATCAGACTCGCTTCCCTTCTGATGTCCGCCGTGGCAGGAGCTACCACTAGCCCCCTGCTTGGTTGACCGTAGAGCACGATACCGTCAATAGGAGACTCCACGATGCATGGTAGCGTAAGCAGGTCCTCTTCTCCCTCGACGAGAATCAGGGCATCCTGCTCGTTCATGGCTCGCTTAATGATATCCCAGGATTCCATGGTAATGACACCGGCCGGGTTTCTAGCATGGTAGGTTCTTCGAGCCTTCACGCTGAACGAGGTTGCTGGCCTACGCATCGAGATGTGGTCTATTATCCTGAGATCCACAGGGATGTCTGCCGCAAGAGTTTCGCGAGAGACAACATCTCCAACTGCCGTAACTCTGCTCGGATGACTCCGCTGGATCAAAATCTTCAGTTCGGGCATGGTCTTGCTGGGCTCTCCCGGGATGAGCTTTCCAAACGGCTCTTTCAACCTCGGAAGATCGGACTGGGCGGGTCGGAGCTGGATCATATCGCTTCACTAGGGCCTCGACGTTGACTGCTGACTTTGCTTGACCAGTTAGAATGTTGACGAACTACCTCGAGACAATGCATGGTCTGGAGGACGATATGGGCATACTAAGAGATATCTTAGTAAGCGTAGGGTGTTCATGGACTGCGTCGCAGAACGGGGGCCAGTCTTCCAAGCACGAAGTCTGCTGAGTTAGCGAGGTATTCTTATCAAGAGGCCTGGGAGCACCCTAACAGGGTTTTCGGTATGGCTCAGGTACAGACAGTTGACCAAGCGACCCAGCTTGCTCTAGACTTTGTGAGGAAATACTACTCTTTTGCATTCCCAATCTCGACAAAGAAGGAGAGTTCTCGATGGATCATTGACTTGGACATTTCATACTTCAAGCCAAGCTACATGAGGGTGAGAATTTTCGCGGAAACGGGAGTCGTTGAAGACTTCGAGGTCACATTGGGTCCTTTATTGTAGACGACCCCTAATATTCGGCAGGTAGCCTCTACGGGCCTTCAACGTTGAGCATCTAGATTTACTCTCATGAGTTTAGGTTACAAAACCTGTAAGAGCCGGGTGGACCTAATTGTGTGGACTTCCGAGTCCGACGGCGTTGAACTCGGCGTTCGAGAATCTTGCAGGGTCGAAGATTCGCCTTGCATCTAATATCCGTGCTCTTCTCCCCATCAATCTTGTGAGTTCGTCGCTGTCGAGGTCTTGGAATTCTCGCCAGGCAGTCATGAAGATCACAAGGTCGCTGCCTTTTACACAAGCCTTGGCGTTCGGGGAATAAGATATCATCGGACCAAGTTCCCGCTTAGCCCCTTCCATTGCCATAGGGTCGTAGGCTTCAACCATCGCTCCCTTATCGACGAGCTTTCTGATGAGAGGGATGGCGCGAGATTCGCGGACATCGTCCGTGTCAGGGTTGAAAGCCAGGCCAAGGACAGCGATCCTCTTTCCCTGGACCCGCCCCAACATCTTCTCCGCCTGCGAGACCAAATTGTCAGGCTGCGTCTCATTGACCTCAAGAGTAGACTTGAGGATTGACGGGTCCACTCCGAGTCTTTTCGCATAGTTGACCAAGGCTTCTACGTCCTTTGGGAAGCAGGATCCTCCGAACCCTGGCCCGGCCTGGAGAAATAGCGGTCCGATCCTCGGATCGAGTCCCATTCCTCTAGCGACATCGGTTACGTCGCTTCCTGGAATCCTTTCGCAGATTCTAGCTATGAGATTGATGAAGCTAATTTTGGTAGCTAGGAAAGCGTTGCTGGAGTATTTTATCAGCTCCGCCGTATCAGCAGATGTCTCCACTACGGGGGGCATCTGTTCCCCGTAGAACACTCTGTAGAATGATAGAACATTGTCGCGAGAGTACTGGTCGATCGGCCCTATCACTATTCTGCTCGGCTTTAGCGTGTCCTGGATTGCCTGGCCCTCCCGGAGGAATTCCGGGTTGGAACAAAGGCCAAAGCCTTCGCCGCACGTCTTGCCTGAAGATTGCTCGAGTATGGGTTTGACGACGCTTCTTGTAGTGCCCGGGATGACGGTGCTCTTCACGATGACGATAGTCTGTCTGGTGGAGCCTGCGATGGCCTCGCCTATCGACTGCGATGCAGACCTTACTTGGGAGAGGTCTATTTCGCCGGACCTGCTGCTCGGGGTCCCCACGGTTATGAAAACGATGTCGGAGTCAGAAACAGCGCCATGGCTCGTCACGCATTGGAGTCTTCCATTCCGGACGTGCTGTTCTAGAAGTGGCTGGAGGCCCTTCTCTAGGAAGGGGGCCTTCCCCTGTCCAATGAGCCCTATCTTAGCCGGGTCCAGATCGATGCCAGTCACATGAAATTTCGATGCGAGACACGCGGCCGTCGACAACCCCACGTATCCGAGCCCGACGATTGCTATTCGCGGTTCGTTGGCCTTTTCTCGTATCATGATTGCTTTCGCAAGGGAATGGTTTCTTTGGGTTCGCTGGCCGATAACGTTGGGGTATCCAAGTCCATCCGGAGACTTTCTTTTGTTGCTTTGGCGTCGACATATCCAAGTGAGAGTCTTAGAGCTTCTACCATAGTTTCAGGGGTACCCATGTCGAGCCTGAGTTCGTCGGTCCTCAGCTTCACTCCAATGACTGGTCTTCCTTCGGTGACGAGCCTCTGAATCGCATCCGTTAATTGTAGTTCGCCATTCTTTCCGGGCTCTGTCTTGGACAATGCGCTGAAGATTTCTTCTGTGAAGACATAGAGCGGCATTATGGCGATGTTCGTCTGAGGCTTCTCTGGCTTTTCTTCGGCAGCCGTTATCCTCAGCACTCCATCCTCAAGTAGAGAACCCTGAACGACTCCGTACTGTCTCGGGTCTGGGACTTCGTGAAGGAGAACCGTAGCAGACGCCTGATATTTTTGGTGCATTGTAGCCA
>Ga0209376_1000222_pt1 | contig 63107 bp, 59 predicted proteins | sample GraSoiAngelo_134_FD_185891 | JGI IMG/M metagenome (GOLD analysis project Ga0209376, IMG submission 185891) | Grasslands soil microbial communities from the Angelo Coastal Reserve, California, USA - 14_0929_05_30cm (SPAdes) (version 2) | ecosystem: Environmental > Terrestrial > Soil > Grasslands ...
GTCTCGAGGAAGATCATGCCCTCATGCGGGAACGCGGTCCGGAGCCCCAGCACGTCCACGTAGAAACGCTCGGTGCGCCCGAGGTCCCGGGTTTTGAGCGCGATGTGCCGGAGCCCGCGATCCATCCCCGCCATCATACCCAAACCATCACCCCTTGAGCCCTCCGGTGCCCCAGCCCGCCACGAGATGGCGCTGCACGGCCATGAAGAACGCGAGCGCGGGGATCGTGATCAGCATGCCCGCCGCCATGACGAGCCCCCAGTCCACGACCGCGGCGGCGAAGAGGTCCTGGACGCCGACCGGGAGCGTCTTGAGCTCGTCCGACGCGATCAGGATGCGGGTGAAGATGTAGTCGTTCCACGCCAGCGTGAACGTGAAGATCGACGTCGCGATCAGGCCCGGGAGCGCGAGCGGGAGCACGATGTGGAGCAGGGCGCGACCGCGCCCGGCGCCGTCCACGTGCGCCGCCTCCTCGAGCTCGAGCGGGATCGATTGGAAAAAGGCGCGCAGGAGCCACAGCGAGAACGGCAGGCAGAACGACGCGTACGAGAGCACCAGCGCCGCGTGGGTGTTCACGATGCCGAGCCGGCGGGCGAGGATGTAGATGGGGATCACGATCATGATCGGCGCGAACATGTAGGTGCAGAGGATGAGCCTCGCGACCGCCTCGCGCCCGGGGAAGGCGAAGCGCGTCAGGCTGTAGGCGCCGAGGGCGCCGACCGCCATGGTCAGGACCACGGTCAGCCCCGCGACGACCACGCTGTTACGGAAGTAGGTGAGGAACGCGGTCTCCCCCAGGAGCCGCGCGAAGCTCTCGAGCGTCGGGGAAGCGGGCACGAACGTCGGCGGCGTCGCGAAGACCTCGCGCGGCGGCTTCAGCGACGTCGAGAGCATCCACAGGAGCGGCAGGACCGCCTGGGCGGCGAGCCCGAGCGCGGCCGCGTACACGAACGCCCGCCACGCGAGCCGCCTCACGCCGCTTCCTCCTCGCCCCAGAAGAGCCGGAAGTAGACCAGCGTGGCCGCCATGAGCATGAGGAACATGATCACCGCGAGCGCCGCGCCGAAGCCCGCCTGGTAGTAAGTGAAGGTCCGCATGTAGGCGTAGATCGGCAGGGTCCGGATCTCGCGCCCCGCCCCCGCGCCCTCGCCCCAGAGCCACACGGTATCGAACTTGGTGAACATCCAGATCGACCGCAGCAGCACGACGACGAAGAGCACCGCCCGGAGCTGGGGCAGCGTGATGTGGCGGAACCGCGCCCACGCCGACGCGCCGTCCACGCGCGCCGCCTCGTAGAGCTCGAGCGGGATCGTCTGGAGGCGCGCGAGGACGCTGACGACGACGAACGGTGTGAACTGCCAGACGCTCACCGCGATCAGCGAGGTCATCATGTGGTCCACGCCGAGCCAGACGATCGGCTCGCGGACGAGTCGGAAGCGCAGGAGCAGGTCGTCCACCACGCCGTAGGTCTCGTTGAGCAGCCAGCGCCACACGATGACGGCCACGATCGTGGGGATCATGTAGGGGAAGAGCACGAGCGCACGGATCGCCGTGCGGCCGCGGAACGCCTGGTGGAGCACGAGCGCCGCGGCCACGCCGAGGACGAGCTGCAGGCCGGTGGTGGCCGCGGCGTAGACGACCCCCTTCCACAGGCTGTCCCAGAACTCCGCGTCGCCCGCGATCCTCGCGTAGTTGCCGAGGCCGACCCAGCGCTCGGCCGGGAAGAAGGAATGCTTGTCGAAGAACGAGAGCCAGATCGCGTAGGCGACCGGATAGAGGATGAGGCCGACGATCAAGACGAGCGCCGGAAGGATCCAGAGCACGCCAAGAACCGCCCCCGGCAGGCGGCGGCGCAACGCTACTTCTTCAGATAGCCGGAGCTCGCGAGCAGCTCCTCGACGCGCTTCTGGGCCCGGGCGGCCGCCTCGGCGGACGGCATGCCCTTCACGGAGTCGAGCACCATGTCCACGAGGATGCCCGAGCCCATGACCTCGAGCAGGTAGGGCTTCGTCATGTCGTCCCAGTCCGTGACGAGGACGGGCTTGATCCAGTCGTTCCGGAAGTACTTCCCCTGCATGTCCACCCAGGACCGCCACTTCCGGATCGTCGCGTTGTCGGCGTACCTCGGGTTCCGGTACGTGGACTTCTTGATCGGCAGGAGATGGATCGGCACCGAGTGGAGGTACGGGATGTAGTTCTCGTCCCTGAAGAAGAACCTGAGAAAGTCCACTGCTTCGTTGCCGCCCTTGGCGTCCTTGAACACCATCCACGGCTCGCAGTCGAGCTGCGCCGCCGGCGTCTTGCCGGAGGGGCCGACCATCTTGTCGGCCACGGCAAAATGGTCGGGGTCGGCGATCTCCTTGGGCGCGTACTTCTCGATGTAGCCCACGCCGCGCCCGTACGCCTGGTAGAGCATCGCCGCCTTGCCGTTCGCGAGGTTGGCGAAGGTGTCGAGGTAGCCGTGGCCGGTCCAGCCGGGCGGTAGCACGCGGTTCAGCTGCTTGTAGAAGTCGAGCAGCTCGATCACCGGCCGCTCGGTGAGCGTCGGGCGGCCCTCGGCGTCGAACAGCCGGCCGCCGTTAGTCTTCAGCAGCTCGCCGACGGCGATGTTGATGAAGAGCGGCTGCCCCGTCATCGTGAGCCCCCAGCGCACGACCTGGCCGTCCTTGACCTCGCGGAGCGCATCGGCCACCTGGACGAGCTCGCCCCACGTGCGCGGGACCTTGAGGCCCTTCTGCTCGAGCAGGTCCTTCCGGTACACGAAGACCGACGACGCCGGGGAATGGCCGACGCCGTATGTCCTGCCGTCCCACCGGCAGAGGTTACGGAACGCGTCGACGAGGTTGTCCTTGGGGATCGAGTCCGCGAGATCGTCGACCGGCCGGAGGAGCCCCTTCGCCGCGAACGAGACGCACGTGATCGGCTGGCCGTGGGTGGCGTCTGGCGGCGCGCCGGCCGCGAGCGCGGCGGTCAGCTTCTTCTCCAGGTCGCCCCAGGCGAGCCCTTCGATCTTGATCGAGACGTCCGGGTGCGTCTTCTCGTACTCCGCGGCCGTCTGATTGAGCACCGCGAGAGTCTGCGGCTCCGTCTCGGTCTGCCACAGGCGGATCACCTTCTTGTCGGCCGCATCGGCCAGGACGGTGACGGAGAGGACGAGGGCGAAACCGGGGAGCGCGGCGGCGAGAGCGCGGGATCTGATCATGGAGCACACCCTCCCTTGGCGGTGGCGGGAGTGTCGCACCGTCGCCGCGGGCTGACAAGAGGGTCGCGAGGTCAGGCGCGCGCCGTCACTCCGCCACGGGGAACGTACCCTTGAAGACGAACTTCTGCGCGCGCTTGCCGGTGTCCACCTCGGTCGTGTAGATGTTGCCCCGAGAGTCCACGGCGAGGTTGTGCACCCAGTGGAACTGGCCCGCCTGGCGCCCGTTCCGCCCGAACTTCGCGAGGACTTTGCCGCTCTCGCGCAAGAGCGTCCACACGTGGTTGTTCTCGCCGTCGGCGTTGTAGAGCCAGGTCTGGGGCGCGTCGTGCGAGACGTCCACGTCCCACACCGAGCCGCTGCCGCGCGTCGCGGGCGCGACGACGAACTCCTTGACGAAGGCGCCGTCCTTCTTGAAGACCTGGATGCGGTTGTGGCTCCGGTCGCAAACGTAGAGGAGCCCGTCCCTGGCGAGCCGGACGCAGTGGACCGGGTTGCCGAAGGGCTTCACGCTCGGGTCGCCGGGCGGACGGCCGTTGGCGCCCCAGTGGCGCTTGTAGGCGCCGGTCCGGGCATCGAAGACGATGACGCGGTGGTTCTTGTACCCGTCCGCCACGAAGAGCTCGTTCGTCGTGGGATCCACCGCCACGTTGGCGGGGCGGCCGAGATGCGCGGTGTCGTTGTCGCCGCCGGTCGTGTCCGCCTTGCCGATCTGAAGCAGGAACTTCCCGTCCCGCGTGAACTTGAGGACCTGGTGGTCCTTCTGGTCGTTGCCACCGATCCAGACGTTGTCCTGGGCGTCCACGTAGATCCCGTGCTCGTTCAACGGCCAGTCGTAGCCCTGCCCCTGGCCGCCCCACGCCTGGAGGAGATTCCCGTCGGTGTCGAACTCCAGCACGGGCGGCGCCGGCGCGCAGCAGAGCGAGCGCGGCGGGCTGAGGGTCGCACCGCTTCCCGTTCCGCGTGAACTTGAGGACCTGGTGGTCCTTCTGGTCGTTGCCGCCGATCCACACGTTGTCCTGGGCGTCCACGTAGATCCCGTGCTCGTTCAACGGCCAGTCGTAGCCCTGCCCCTGGCCGCCCCACGCCTGGAGAAGATTCCCGTCGGTGTCGAACTCCAGCACGGGCGGCGCCGGCGCGCAGCAGAGCGAGCGCGGCGGGCTGAGGGTCGCACCGCGCTCGTCCTCGGTCAGCGTGCGCGGCCGCTGAATGACCCAGACGTGGTCCTGGCGGTCGACCGCCACGCCTGAGGCCTGGCCCATGAGCCACTGGTTCGGCAGGGGCTTGGGCCACCACGGGTCCACCTGGAACTGGGGTACCTGCCCTGCCGCCGTCCGCTGCGCCCGAGCGGCCGCGATGGGGAGAATCGACGCGCCCACCCCGACGACGACGGCGACCACGGCGAGGATCGGCCACAAGCGCGCCGGCACTCTCACGACATCGCCTTCCGAGGAGCGGGGGCAATGATGAGCACGATCGTTCTCACGCCAGCCCTCTCATCTCCGCCTCTGCCTGCTCCAACCAGAACCGCATGTCCATCACGCGGTACATCGTCGTCGCGGTGGTGAGGTGGTCGCGGGCCTGCTCGCGCTGGCCCGTGCGCCGGTAGAGCTTGGCGAGTCCGAGGTGGCAGTGGCCGACGAGGGGGCGCATACCGCGCGGCTCGGCGAGGGCCAGCCCCTTTCGGTAGTGAGTCCTCCCGGTCTCGGGATCGAACCGGTCGGGATGGGTCGCGATGCCGCCGAGCAGGTGCAAAGCGTGCGCCGCGAACCCGGGCTGACGCTGTGAGGATTCGACCGCCTGGTCGCCGAGGCGCCGCGCGTCGTCGAGCCGGTTCGCCCGTTCGTCGGTAGAGCTTGCCGAGCCCGAAGTGGCAGTGGGCGACGAGGGGGCGCATACCGCGCGGCTCGGCGAGGGCCAGCGCCTCGCGGTAGTGGGCCTCGCCGCTCTCCGGATCGAACCGGTCGGGATGGGTCGCGATGTCGCCGAGCAGGTGCAAAGCGTGCGCCGCGAACCCGGGCTGACGCTGTGAGGATTCGACCGCCTGGTCGCCGAGGCGCCGCGCGTCGTCGAGCCGGCCGAGCCGCAGGCAGGCGCGACCCAGCATGAGATAAACCCAGCCCAGATTGCCGAGGACTCCCCTGGCCGCGTTACGCTCGAGGTGCTGCTCGCCTTCCTGGAGCCGGTTCAGCGCCCCGCTCGCTTCGCCGAGCTCCGCCAGGACCCAGGCCGAGGCGGCGACCGCGCGAAAGAGGTGGAGGACGACATTCCCCCTCCGGGCCGCAGCGACCCCGTGCTCGATCAGCGGGCGCGCCTCGGCCCAGTCACCCTTGAGGAGGTGGAGCGTGCTCGCGGCGAGGTACGCCAGACCGACAGTGAACGCACGCTGCGTCGGCTCGGCGAGCCGGACCATCTGGGCTGCGTACTCGGCCGCCTCGGTGAATCGGCCGAGCTCGGCGAGGCTCAGGACCAGCCACTGGCGATTGAACACCGACGCCGGTGCGGAGTGTCCGAAATACTCGTCGACCCGGTCCCCGGGCAACGCCGCCAGATTGTCGGTAGCCAGCTCCACCACTTGCTCGTACTCGCCCCGGAAATAACGCGCTTGCTCGAGAAAGCCCGTGCTGAGGATGCGCAGCGGGATGTCCCTGAGCATCGTTGCGATCTCGAGTGCGCGCCTTCCAGAGGCAGCGGCCTCGTCCAGCTCGCCGAGCAGCGAGTGGATGTTGGTCATGAACGCACAGACGCGACCACGTCGGCGGTCGTCGTTCAATCGCTCGGCCAGGGTCTCGGCCGCCCGCAGGTGCTCGAGCGCCCGCCGGACTTCACCGAGCTGGTGCAGCACCGTTCGCAGCTCGAGACGGATGTCGACGGCCTGCTCCAGCGTGGATCGGCTCTCCGGCAGCGTCTCGAGGACACTCAGCGCCTGCTCGAACCAGCCCCGAGCGTCCTGGAGCGCCGACCGCGCGGCCGCCTTGAGTCCGGCCTGCCGGAGATAGTGCACCGCCTTCTCCTGGAGCTTGCCCCGGAGGGCGTGATGGGCGAGCCGCTCGGTGTGCTCGCCGAGGCGATCGCGATGGAGCGTTTCGATCGCGTCGACGATCCGCGCGTGAAGCTCGCGCCGGCGCTCCTGCAGCAGACCCTTGTATGTCACCTCGTGAGTGAGCGCGTGCTTGAACGAGTACTCGAGATCCGGATAGCGCCCAGTCTCGTAGAGGAACTCGGCGGCTTGCAGGTGGTCGAGTCCGCGACGGAGCGCCTCGTCCGGGATCTCGGCGATCGCCTGGAGCAGCGCGAGCGGCACGACCTTGCCGAGGATGGAGGCCGTCTGCAGCAGACGTTTGTCCTCCGGAGGGAGCCGGTCGATCCGCGCCGCTAGCATCACCTGGACCGTGGGCGGGACCTGGATCGCCTGGACCGATTGCCTTAGCCGGTACCGGCCACGATCCCCGACCAGCGCCTTCGTCTCCACCAGCGTTCGGACCGTCTCCTCCAGGAAGAACGGGTTCCCCCGCTTGACCAGGAGCTGCTTGAGCGGCGCCAGCCCGGGATCGTCGCCGAGGAGCGCATCCAGCAGTTCCGCGGCGCTCTCGGCCGGGAGCGCGTCCAGCCGCAGCTGGCTGTAGGCCGTCTTGCTGCCCCAGGCGTGCTGGTACTCGGGGCGGTAGTTTACGAGCAGCAGCAGGCGCGCCGACCCCAGGCTCTCGACCAAGCCGTCGAGTAGCGCCTGAGTCTCGCCGTCGATCCAGTGGAGGTCCTCGAAGATCACGAGGAGCGGTTGTTCGCGCACTTCCCTGAGCAGCAACCGCTTCACAGCGTCGAGCGTGCGCTGCCGACGCTCGGCCGGGTCGAGCGTCTGCCACGCAGGGTCGTCCGCAGGCACGTCGAGCAGGGCCAGCAGCGCTGGCAGCGTTGGCTTCAGGGATTCGTCCAGGGTGAGCACCGTGCCCGTGACCTTCTCGCGGATCTCGCGGGGGTCGTCCCGGTCGTGGATCTTAAAGTAACCCTTGAGGAGATCGATCACCGGCAGATAGCTCGTCGCCTTGCCGTACGAGACCGAGGCGCTTTCGAGGACCAGCCAGTTCTGCAGGTGACGGGAGTGCGTGAACTCGTAAACAAGACGCGACTTGCCCACGCCCGCCTCGGCGACGATCGCCGCTACCTGACCATGTCCGTTGCCGGCGAGCCGCTGGGCGCGACGGAGCTGCTCCAGTTCGGCGTCGCGGCCGACGAACCGCGTCAGCCCGCGGCGGGTGGCCGCCTGCAGGCGGGTGCGCGCCGGGCCCGCCCCCGTCACTTCGTAGACCTCCACCGCGTCGGCGAGTCCCTTCACCGACACGGGGCCCAGGGACTTCACGGCGACGTAGCCCTCGGCCAGCGCCAGCGTATCGGGCGTGATCACGATCGCGCCGGGATCGGCGAGCTGCTCCATGCGCGCGGCCAGGTGCGTCGTCTGGCCCACGGCCGTATAGTCCATGTGCAGATCGCTGCCGATGGCGCGCACGACGACCTCCCCGGAGTTCAGCCCGACGCGGATCTTAACCACGGCCGCGTGAGAGCGGCGCACCTCGTCCGCGTACTTCTTCACGCTCTCCTGCATCCGGAGCGCCGCATAGCACGCCCGCACGGCGTGGTCCTCGTGGGCGAGGGGAGCGCCGAAGAGCGCCATGATCCCGTCGCCCATGACTTGATTCACCGTGCCCTCGTAGCGATGGACGGCCTCCATCATCCGCTCGAGCACCGGGTCGAGGAGCTTCCGCGCCTCCTCGGGATCGCGGTCAGCGAGCAGCTCCATGGAGCCCTTGAGATCGGCGAAGAGCACAGTGACGAGCTTGCGCTCGCCTTCGAGGGCACTCTTGGAGGTGAGGATCTTCTCAGCGAGATGCTTGGGGGTATAGGAGTCGGGCGACGCAAACCGGCGGCCTTCTGGGTCGACGCCCGACGCGGCAGTCAGGGACTGACCGCACTTCTTGCAGAACTTATGGATGGGTGCGTTCGCGGTCCCGCACTGCGAGCACAGAGCAGCGAGTTTCGCGCCGCACTCCGGACAGAACTCAGCGTCAGAAGGAGCTTCCTGCTGGCACCGAGGACATTTCATGCTGGACATCTTTCAGACCGGCGAACTTAGTTGATCCGCTTCTCCTTGCCCCTCCACTCCTTCTCGCGCAGCACGAACTTCTGGACCTTCCCGGTGGAGGTCTTCGGCAGGTCGCCGAACTCGACGGCGGCGGGGCACTTGAAGTGCGCGATGTGCCGCCGGCAGAACTCGATGACCTCCTGCTCGGTCGCCTTCGTCCCCGGCTTCAGCGCGACGAACGCTTTGGGCCGCTCGCCCCACCTCTCGTCGGGGATCGCGACCACCGCGCACTCGAGCACGGCAGGGTGCTTGGCAACGGTCTGCTCGACCTCGATCGTCGAGATGTTCTCACCGCCCGAGATGATGATGTCCTTCTTCCGGTCGCGCAGCTCGATGTAGCCGTCGGGGTGCCACACGGCGAGGTCGCCGGAGTGGAACCAGCCGCCGCGGAAGGCCTCAGCGGTCGCGTCGCGCTGCTCGAAGTAGCCCGTCATGACGTTGTTGCCGCGCATGATCACCTCACCGAGCGTCTCGCCGTCCTTCGGCACGTCGTTCATGTCGGCGTCCACGACGCGCACGAGGTCGAAGAGCGCGTAGCCCTGCCCCTGGCGGGCGGCGAGGCGCGCCTGCTCCTCGAGCGGCCGCGCGTCCCACTCCGCGTGCCACGCGCACACGGTGTGCGGGCCGTACGTCTCGGTGAGGCCGTAGATATGGACGGGTCGGAAGCCGAGCTCCCCGAGCTTGCCGAGGAGCGTCGGTGAGGGCGGGGCGCCCGCGACGCACACCGTGACCGGGTACCTGAGCCTGTGGGCCTTCGGGTCGTTGACGACGCCGATGTGGACGGTCGGCGCGCCGCTGTAGTGGGTGACGCCCTCCTTGTCGATCAGCTCCCAGATCCGGGCGGACTCGACCTTGCGCAGGCAGACATGGGTGCCGGCGACGGCGGTGACGCCCCAGGGGAAACACCAGCCATTGCAGTGGAACATCGGGAGCGCCCAGAGGTACTTCGTGTCGAAGCTCATGTGCGCCTCGATCACCTCGCCGACCGCGTTGAGCCACGCGCCACGGTGCGAGTACATGACACCCTTGGGACGGCCCGTCGTGCCCGAGGTGTAGTTGATCGAGATCGTCTCGTCCTCGTCGTCGAGCCAGCTCTCGACCGGATCCGGCGAGCCGGTCGCGAGGAACTCCTCGTAGGGATCGCCCACCGCGCCGGTATCGTCGACGCGCACGACCCGCACGCCCGTCAGGTCGGCCGGCTTCACGAGTCCCTCGAGCTCGTGGTCCACGAAAAGGAACCGCGAGCCCGAGTGCTTGAGGATGTAGCCGATCTCGTCCGAGCCGAGCCGCGTATTGACGGCGACGAGGATCCCGCCGGCGGCCGGCACGCCGAAGTGTGCCTCGAGCATCGCCGGGATGTTCGGGCAGAGGAACGCGACCCGGTCGTGCTTCTTCATCCCCGCTCCGCGCAGCGCCGAGGCGAGGCGGTGCACGCGCTCCCCGAGCTGTGCGTAGCTGTAGCGCCTGCTGCCGTGGACGACGGCGGTCTTCTGCGGGAAGACGTACGCGCTGCGCGTGAGGAAGCTCGCGGGGGTGAGCTCGGTGCGGTAGACGTCGCGAAACTCGCCGCTCATCACCGGCTCATGATAACCCGATCCGCCCGCGCATCACGGGCGAGTCAAAAACGGTCCTTGCGAACCCGCTCGCGCGCGGCTACCGTCGGCGCGAGGAGGAGGCCATGAGTGATCTCTCTCGGCGGGACGTGCTGAAGACCGCGGGGGCGCTGGGCGCGGCGGGGGCGCTCGCCGGGACGGCGAGCGGCCAGGGCCGACCGTCGGCCGACGACTTGATCCGGACGGTCAAGGGCGCGCGGGTGTTCGACCTGTCGTTCGTGTGGAGCGAGCAGTCGCCGATCCTCTCGCTGAACCCACCGTACTCGTTCGCGCTCAACCGCACGCACAAGATGACCTACGAGATCTTCGGGCAGGCGCCTGATCCGGACGGTCAAGGGCGCGCGGGTGTTCGACCTGTCGTTCGTCTGGAGCGAGCAGTCGCCGATCCTCTCGCTGAACCCACCGTACTCGTTCGCGCTCAACCGCACGCACAAGATGACCTACGAGATCTTTGGGCAGGCGCCGGGGAGCCGCGTCTCCTGGGCGTCGGACATCATGTACTTCAGCGGCCAGCACGGCGCGCCCACGATCGACGCCATCGGCCACATCGGGCGCGACCTCAAGCTCCACGGCGGCGTGGACGCCGTCGCCGCCACCGCGACGCCGGGAGGCATCGGCGCCGATCTCGGGATCGAGAGCTTCCCGACCGACCTCATGGTGAACCGCGCGGTGTTCCTCGACGTTGCGCGGCAGCTCGCCGGCGGGCGTCCGGACCCGCTGCCGCCCGGTTTCGAGATCAGCGCCGCCCACCTCGACCAGACGCTGAAGGCGCAGGGCGTGGAGGTACGCCGCGGCGACTCGCTCCTGATCCGCACAGGGTGGGGACAATACTTCGCCAAGGACAACGCGAAGTACCTCGGCGAGCAGTCACCCGGGCCCGGACAGGACGGCGCCCGCTGGATCATCGCCAAGGGCGTGCGCCTGGCGGGCGACGACACCGCGACCTTCGAGAAGCGCCCGGCGGCGTACGGCAAGGAGCTCTTCAGCGTCCACATGATGCTCCTCGCCGACAGCGGGATCTATATCGTCGAGAACGCGAACCTCGAGGCGCTCGGGGACGCCAAGGCGTACGTCGTCCTGTTGATCCTGACACCCCTCCGGATCCAGGGCGCCAGCGGCTCGCCGCTCCGGGCGATCGCGCTGACGCCCTGAGCGCGCCCGCTCACCGACCGGGCTGGGGCGTCAGGCGGAGGTACGACTTGAGCGCCCGCCAGCCCTTGGGGAACTTCGCGCGCGCCTCCTCGTCGCTCACGGCCGGGACGATGATGACGTCCTCGCCCTGCTTCCAGTTGACGGGCGTCGCGACCTTGTGGGCGTCGGTGAGCTGGAGCGAGTCGATCACACGCAGGATCTCGTCGAAGTTGCGCCCGGTGGTCTGCGGGTACGTGATCGTCAGGCGGACTTTCTTCTTCGGGTCGATGACAAAGACCGTCCGGACCGTGTAGACCTCGTCGTGGGCGGGGTGCATCATCCCGTAGAGATTCGCCACCTTGCGCTCCGGGTCGGCGATGATCGGGAAGTTCGGGGCGTACCCCTGGGTCTCCTTGATGTCGGCCGCCCAGCCGCGGTGGGAGTCGAGCGGGTCGATCGACAGACCGATCGCGGCCACGTTCCGCTTGTCGAACTCCGGCTTCAGGCGAGCGACGTAGCCCAGCTCCGTCGTGCAGACGGGCGTGAAGTCGCGCGGGTGCGAGAAGAGAATGGCCCAGCGGTCGCCGATCCACTCGTGGAACCGGATCGGGCCCTCGGTGGTCTCGGCGATGAAGTCCGGTGCGGCGTCTCCGAGTCTCAGTGACATGTGTCCCTCCCTGATGAGGTGGTGTCTGTCGTCAGGCCGTGGCGCGGGCCTTGCCCCGGGTCGCAACGCTGACGATGTAATCCGCGAAGCGCGGCGTGGGGTCGAAGCCCAGCACCGCCGGGGCGTTCGCGACGAAGTTGGACGTGGCGTTGATGTCGTAGAAGTACACGCGGCCGTCGGCGCCGCCGACGAGGTACTCGACGCCCCCGATGTCGATTGACGCCGCGCGTGTGAGCGCCAGCACCGCGTCCACCACGTCCGGCGGGGCGTCCCAGCGGGTGACCGTGAGCCCCGGCCTCGGGTCCACCGGGCACGCGCCCAGGTCGCCGGAGGCCAGGACCGGCGGGGCCTCGCAGAGGTCGGCCGGGCAGAGGTTGAAGTCGGTCGCGGTCCTGACGATGCGGATCGCGTAGAGGAAGCGCCCGTCCATCACCTCCACACGCACGATGGCGCCGTCCTCCGACTCGACGTACTCCTGGAGCAGCGCGGTCCCGTCGGGCCCGAAGTCCAGCCGCTCGGCCGCCGCCTCGAGGTCCACGCGCGAGTCGAACCGCTCGATGAGCGCCCCGGAGCCGCCGACGCCGGGCTTGACCAGCACCGGGAAGCGGAAGCCCGCGCTCGCCTTGACGAGCTCGGCGCGGTGGTTCACGACGACCGTCGGCGGATACGGGAGGCCAAGCCGCTCGAAGAGCTCCACCTGGAGCGCCTTGGACTTCTCGAACCGGTAGGCCGCCACGGGATTGATCACAGGGATCCCGAGCGATTCGTAGTGGCTCAGGAGCGCCTCGGCGTAGAAGAGCACGCTCGCGTGGCCGCGGCGGTGCGACGACGGGCTCGTGCGGTTCACGACGACGGCGTAGCGCCGCCTGCGGTCGCGCGGATCGTAGCCGTGGTTGGAGTGGTCGATCTTCTCGAACGGCAGCCGCCGCCGCTCGAGCTCGGCGATGAGGCGGGCCGACCACTCGGGGTGCTCGTCCAGGATGCCGATCGGCGCTGAAAGCTCGCTGCTCATCGTACCGCTCCGATCGGCAGTGCCTGCTCGTCGAACCACGCGAGACGCTCCCGCAGCGCGACGACGTCGCCGATCACCGTCACGACCGGCGGCTCCAGCCGCGCGCGGCGCGCCCTCTCGGCGATGTCGGCGAGCGTGCCGACGACCGTTTCCTGCCAGTCGGTGCTTCCCCAGCGGACGAGCGCCACCGGCGTCGCCGCCGCCCGCCCGTGGGCGACGAGCTCGCGCGCGATCTGCGGCAGACGCTCGAGGCCCATCAGCACGACCAGCGTGTCCACCGCGGTGGCGAGCCGCGCCCAGTCGACGCGACCCTGGCTCTCCGACGCGCACTCGTGCCCGGTGACGACGGCGAACGAGGACGCGACCCCGCGGCGAGTCAGCGGGATCCCGGCGTACGCGGGGGCCGCGATGGCGGAGGTCACGCCGGGCACGACCTCGAACGGGATCCGCGCGCGCGCCAGCGCCTCGGCCTCCTCGCCGCCCCGGCCGAAGACGAAGGGGTCGCCGCCCTTGAGCCTCACGACACGCCGCCCGCGCCGCGCGTGACGGACGAGGAGCGCATTAATCTGCTCCTGAGGGAGCGCATGGGCGCTGCTCGCCTTGCCCGCGAAGATACGGCGCGCCCGCGGCGCCTCGGCGAGGAGACGCCGATCCACCAGGCGATCGTAGACGACGACGTCGGCGCGCCGCAGGAGCTCGAGGCCGCGCACGGTGATCAGCCCCGGGTCGCCGGGGCCGGCGCCGACGAGCGCCACCGACCCTACGCGCACGCCGGAGTAAGAGGCCGTCGATCGAGGTTCGAGCGCCGGCTTTGCCGGCGCAGCCGGTCCTGGGGGGAGGTTTCGGAAGGGGGGCGAAGCCCCCCTCCGAGGATCTACGCGCATGACGTAACTCCCAGGAGCTCGAGAAGGTGGCGCTTGGCCGCCTCGGGTCCTCGCTCGACGATGAGCCGGCGCACCTCGGGCCCGAGCGCGCGCCGCCACGTCCGTGCGTCGGCAACCAGGCCGGCGGCGCGCATCGCGCGCCGCGCCTCGGCGGCGATCTCCGCCAGCGTCGCGTACTCCGCCGTGAGGTACCGCTCGAGCTCCTCTCGGATCGCGCGGGCGAGCGCTGGGCTCGTGCCACCCGTGGACACCGCCACGGTGAGATCACCGCGCCGCACGAGGGCCGGCAGGATGAACGTGCAGTTGGCGGGATCGTCCGCCGCGTTCACCCAGACCCCGCGCGCGTGACCCTCGGCGGCGAGGGCGGCGTTGACCTCGCCGCGGTCGGTCGCCGCGAACGCCAGGTCGACGCCGTCGAGGTCGCCGGTGCGGTAGCCGCGTGGCTCGTGACTGATCCGCCCTTCGGACGCGAGCGCGGCGAGACGTGGTGTGAGAGCCGGCGAGATCACCGTCACCGCAGCGCCTGCCGCTAGAAGGCCCTCCACTCTGCGCTCGGCGACGAGCCCGCCGCCGACGACGAGGCAGCGCCGGCCGGCCAGCTCGAGGAAGACCGGGAAGAAGCCCATCTCAGCCGTCCACCCCGTGCGGCGGGCGGCCGGCCGGGACGTCGCGCTCCACCACCTCAACGAGTCCGCCCGCGAGCCGCGCGCGGAGCTCCTCGTCGGTGTGGCGGGCGCAGAACTGCCGGAAGTTCTCCCCGGGGAGGCGCTCGGCGAGGAACGCGCGGAGCAGCCGCTCGATCGCCGCGCCGACGTCCGTCGCGGGGACGCGGAGCCCGATCGGCCGCGCCGTGGTGGAGTGGCGGCCGAGGGCGCCGCCGACGCAGAAGTAGTAGGCGTCCACGAGCGCGTCGTCCACCTTGACCTTCTTGCCCTCGATGCCGATGTCGGCGATCCAGTGCTGGCCGCAGCTGTTCGGGCACCCCGTCACGTGGAGCTTCAGGTGCTCGTCGAAGCCGGGCAACCGCGCCTCCAGCTCTTCCACGAGGGCGCGCGCGAACCCCTTCGTCTCGGTGAGGGCGAGCTTGCAGAACTCGGAGCCCGTGCACGCGACGGTCCCGCGCCAGAAGGGCGAGGCGTCGAGCCGGAGCCCGGCGGCCTCGAGCTCGTCCGCGAGCGCTCCCGCGCGCTCGCGGCGAACGTTCGGGATCAGGAGGTTCTGCATGCTGGTCGTCCTGAGCTCGCCGGTGCCGTAGCGCTCTGCCAGGTCCGCGGCGCGGCGCATGTCGGTGGGCGTCAGCCGGCCGCGTAGCACCGCGACGCCCGCGTAGACGAATCCCTCCTGCCTCTGGCGGTGGATGCCGACGTGGTCACGGTAGACATCCTCCGGCGGGTCGTCGGGCGCCCTGTGCTCGAGGGTGAATCCGAGGCGATCCTCGACCACCGTGAGGAATTTCTCCGCGGTCCAGCCGTGCTGGAGGAAGAGGAACTTGAGCCGCGCCTTCTCGCGATTCTGCCGCAGCACGTCCGAGTCGCGGAAGATCTCCGAGACCGCCCGGAGGACCGGCAGCACCTCGTGCCAGCGCACGAACGCATCGAGCCGCGTGGCGAGGCGTGGGTCGGTCGAGAGGCCGCCGCCGACGCGCACGACGAAGCCGATCTCCGCCGTCGCCGGGTGCCGCAGCGCCGTGAACCCTACGTCGTTGACTTCCGGGTACGAGCACCACACCCGGCAGCCGGTGATCGAAACCTTGTACTTGCGCGGCAGAGCCCGCCGCCGACGCGCACGACGAAGCCGATCTCCCCCGTCCCCGGGTGCCTGAGCGCCGTGAACCCTACGTCGTTGACTTCCGGGTACGAGCACCACACCCGGCAGCCGGTGATCGAAACCTTGTACTTGCGCGGCAGGTTGTAGAAGGCGGGGTTGCCGTTGAGCATGCGCGTCGCCGCGTGGACGAGCGGCGAGGCGTCCACGATCTCGTCGGCGTCCAGGCCGGCGAGCGGGCAGCCGGTGACGTTGCGCGTGACGTCGCCGCACGCCCCCATCGTGGTGATCCCGGTGCGCCAGAGCGTCTGGAAGACGTCGGGGAGGCTCTCGAGCGTCACCCAGTGGAGCTGGATGTTCTGGCGGACTGTAATGTCGGCGATGCCGCGCGCGTAGCGCTCGGCGAGCCCGGCGATCGTGCGAAGCTGGTGGGCCTGCAGCTGACCGTTCGGGATCCTGATGCGGACCATGAAGTGGCGCGTCGCCTTGCCCTCGCCGCCCTTGCCGCCGATCGCGCCGACGCCGTCGCCCTGGGTGTAAAGGCCCCACCAACGGAAGTAAGTGCCGAGCCACTCGGGCGGGATCGCGTCCCAGCCCTCGCGCGCGAAGCGCTGGATCTCCGCGTACGCCTCCCACGGGTTCAGCTCGCGCTTGAGCCGCTCGACACGCTGGGCTTTCGTCTCGGTGACGGGCATCGGCCGATAAAGTACCTATTATCGATCGGTTTTGTCAAGAGACCCCTTACGGCAAGTGCCCCTTGCTCTTACGAGAGGTCGTGATACCTTTCCCGCGCCGCCACTCCGGGGCGGCGTCCAGGGAGGGTTCGCCTATGGCGAAGAGCGTCTACGACGAGGTCTACGCCCGCTCCATGAAGGACCCGGAGGGCTTCTGGGCGCGGGCCGCCGAGGACATCCACTGGGAGAAGCGCTGGGATCGCGTCTTCGACGACTCGCGAAAGCCCTTCTACCGCTGGTTCACGGGGGGCGTCCTCAACACCTGCTACAACGCGCTCGACCTGCACATCGACCGCGGGCGCGGCAAGCAGCGCGCCCTCGTCTACGACAGCCCCGTCACCAATACGCTCACGGTCTTCACGTACGACGAGCTGCGTGACGCGGTGGCGCGCGTGGCCGGCGCGCTCCGACGCCAGGGGATCGCGCGCGGCGATCGGGTCATCATCTACATGCCGATGGTGCCCGAGGCGGTGATGGCCATGCTGGCCTGCGCCCGCATCGGCGCGATCCACTCGGTGGTCTTCGGCGGCTTCGCGTCGAACGAGCTCGCCAAGCGCATCGACGACGCCAAGCCCAGGCTCATCCTCTCGGCCTCGTGCGGCATCGAGGTGAGCCGCGTCGTCCCCTACAAGCCGCTCCTCGACGGCGCGATCGAGCTGTCCGCGCACAAGCCCGAGCGCTGTGTGATCCTCCAGCGATCTCAAGAACGGGCGCCGCTCCTCCGGGGACGCGACCTCGACTGGGGTGACTTCATCGCCTCTGCCCAGCCGGCCGACTGCGTCCCGGTCGCCGCGACCGATCCGCTCTACATCCTCTACACGTCGGGCACGACAGGCGTGCCGAAGGGCGTCGTGCGCGACAACGGTGGCCACGCGGTCGCCCTCAAGTGGTCCATGGAGGGAATCTACAGCGTCGGCACCGGCGAGGTGTACTGGGCGGCGTCGGACATCGGCTGGGTCGTCGGCCACTCGTACATCGTCTACGCCCCGCTGCTCAAGGGCTGTACGACGATCCTCTACGAGGGCAAGCCGGTGGGGACGCCGGACCCCGGGGCCTTCTGGCGCCTCATCGCCCAGCACGGCGTCAACGTGCTCTTCACGGCGCCGACCGCGTTCCGCGCGATCAAGAAGGAGGACCCGCAGGGCACGCACATGGCGCAGCACGACCTGAGGCGCTTCCGCACGCTCTTCCTCGCCGGCGAGCGCTGCGACCCCGACACGCTCCTCTGGGCGCGCGCGCGCCTCGGCGTGCCGGTGATCGACCACTGGTGGCAGACGGAAACGGGCTGGCCGATCGGCGCCAATTGCGTCGGCCTCGGGATGCTCCCGGTCAAGCCCGGCTCGCCGACGAAGCCCGTGCCCGGGTATGACGTGCGCGTGCTGAGCGAGGACAATCAGGAGATGGACGCGGGCCAGATCGGCTCGATCGCGATCAAGCTCCCGCTGCCGCCGGGGTGCCTGCCGACACTCTGGAACAACGACGCGGGCTACGAGACCTCGTATCTCACGAAGCACCCGGGCCACTACCTCACGGGCGACGCGGGCTACAAGGATGGCGACGGCTACCTCTACATCATGAGCCGCGTGGACGACATCATCAACGTCGCCGGCCACCGGCTCTCGACCGGGGCGATGGAAGAGGTGCTCTCCGCCCACCCGGACGTGGCCGAGTGCGCGGTGATCGGCGTCGCCGACGAGATCAAGGGCGAGGTGCCCGTCGGGTTCGTGGTCACCAAGGCGGGCGTGACGCGGAGCGAGGCGGCGATCGTCCACGAGCTCGTCGATCGTGTGCGGGCCGAGATCGGCCCCGTCGCCGCGTTCAAGACCGCGCTCGTCGTCAAGCGTCTACCCAAGACGCGCTCGGGCAAGATCCTGCGCGGCACGATGAAGCGGATCGCGGACAGCCAGGAGTACACGCTGCCGGCGACGATCGACGACCCCGCGATCCTGGGCGAGATCACCGAGGCGCTCAAGGCCAAGGGGTACGCGGCGAGGGGCTAGGCGGGCCTCGGCGCTCGCGCGCGGAGCCGCCACCAGAGCATGATCCCTGCGAGCGTCACGAGCCCGAGCGTCCCGTTCCACAGGAACGCCGCCGACACGCCCCACGCCTGCGAGATCGAGCCCACGAGGAAGGCGCCGATCGGGAAGACGCCGCCGGTCACCCACGTGTAGAGGCTCATCACGCGGCCGCGGAGCGCGTCGGGCGCCCTGAGCTGCATGGACGTGTTGCAGGTCGCCATCAGCATGATGCCGAAGTAGCCCGTGACGAAGAGGAGGGGCGCCGCCGTCCAGACGTGACGGCTCAGGCCGAGCCCGAGCAGCGCCGCGAAGGCGACGGCTGCCGACAGGAACATCCGCCCGAGCTCGGGCTCGCGGGAGCCGAATCCGCCGACCGTGAGCGCTCCCGCCACGGCGCCGACGCCGAGCGAGGCCATGAGGAACCCGAAGCCCTCCGCGCCGAGGCCGAGCACCGTGCGCGCGAGCAGCGGCACGTAGACGGTGAAGTTGAAGACGAAGAGGCTCACGCTGAGGACGAGCCCGAGGGCGAGCAGGAGCCGCGGCGTGCGGCGCGCGTAGCGGAGCCCCTCCACGATCTCCTCGAGCATCGTCGCGCGCCGTTCGCGCGCGGGCAGCCCGCGCGCCTCCAGCCGCAGCAGCGTGAGAATGACGCCGACGAAGCCCACGCTGTTGATGAAGAACACGGGCCCGACGCCGACCCGGCCGATGAGCACGCCCGCCACCGCCGGCCCGACGATTCGCGCCGCGTTGAACGCGGCGGAGTTCAGCGCGACCGCGTTCGCCACGTCGCCCTTGCCGACCATGTCCATGACGAACGACTGCCGGGCGGGCTGGTCGACGACATTCGCGAAGCCGAGAACAAGGCCGAGCACGGCGACGTGCCCATACTGGACCCGGCCCGTCGAGACGAGCCACCCGAGCAGCAGGGCCTGGCAGGCGAGCGTCGTCTGCGTGGTGACGAGCAGCCCGCGCTTCGGCAGCCGGTCGGCGACCGCGCCAGCGACGAGGGAGAACATGAGGATCGGCGAGAACTGCAGGGTCGAGATGAGCCCGAGCTTGAAGGGCGAGTCCGTGAGCTGCAGCACGAGCCACGCCTGCGCGACCGTCTGCATCCAGCCCCCCACGAGTGCCAGGAGCTGCGCGGCGTAGAAGCGGCGAAAGTCGCGGTGATTGAGCGCCCGCAGCCCGTGGGGAAATCGCATCCTACGCCGGGACGCGAGCCGTGGACTTCATGCGCGCCTATTCTACAGGCGCGCGTGCGGCGCTTGCGTTCCCGAAGCGGCGGGGCTACTCTCGCCGAAACTCAAAACTCGCGGCATTTCGACTCATCCAGGAGGCGGCGGCTATGGCGCTCCGAGTCATGTCGGCGGACAGCCACATGGACCTCGTCTATCTTCCGCCCGACACCTTCACCTCGCGAATGGACCCGAAGTGGGGCGACGCGGCGCCGCACGTCGTCGAGCGCGACGGGCGCAAGTGGTGGGTGTCGCGCGACGCGGTGCTCGGCCCGTACGGCGTTTACGGCCCGGGCGTGACGGGCGGCAAGCGCGGCCGGATCCTCGCCGAGGCGGGCTTCGCCACGGGCAAGCAGACGCGGCCGTCGCACCCGATCGAGCGCCGCGAAGACCAGGCGCGCGATGGCGTCGAAGCCGAGGTGATCTACGGGATCATCGGCATCTCGCGCGGTCTGTTCACCCACCAGGGCATCTCCGATCACGAGATGCTCACAGCCGTCTATCACGCGTACAATCGGTACATCGCCGAATTCAACCAGACCCAGCCCGGTCGTTACTACGGGCTCGGGTGTCTCCCCAACCACGACGCGACGCTCGCGGCGGACGAGTTGCGCCACTGCGCCACGCTCGGCCTGCACGGTGCCGTGCTCGTCCCGTGGGGCTCGGCGATGCCCGTGTGGCACGAGATGTGGGAGCCCGTGTGGTCCACCGCAGAGGAGACGGGCCTCGTCGTGTCGTTCCACGTCTTCGAGGGAGGCGGCGCGACCGTCGGGTACGAGGTGAAGGGGATCCGCCACCCGGCGGTCATCGGCTCGTGGACAACCGTCGCGCCGATGCAGATGGACGAGATCTGCGTCTCGGTGATCCTCTCGGGCGTGTGCGAGCGCCACCCGAAGCTCCGCCTCGTGCTGGGTGAGAGCGGGATCGGCTGGCTCCCCTACATCCTCGAGCGGCTCGATGACACGTACGAGGAGCGGCTGGCCGACGACCTCGAGCTCCCGCTGCCGCCGAGCGCCTATTTCAAGCGCCAGATGTACGCGACCTTCCAGAAGGACTTCCACGGCGTGCGCGCGATGGCCGAGATCGCGCCCGACAACGTCATGTGGGGCTCCGACTACCCGCATCGCGACGGCACGTGGCCGTTCTCGCAGAAGGCGATCGAGGAGCAATTCCGCGGGATCGACCCGAAGATCCAGCGGAAGATGCTCTGGGAGAACGTCCGGCGCGTCTACCGGATCGACGAATGAAGACGGCCACGCTGGAGGCGCTCGGCTGATATGGAGGTACGGTTCTGGGGCACCCGCGGGTCGATTCCCACGCCGGGCTCACACACGGTCCGCTTCGGCGGCAACACCTCGTGCGTCGAGGTGCGAACCGCCGAGGGACACATCTTCATCTTCGACTGCGGGACGGGCGCGCGCCCGCTCGGTGAAGCGCTCATGGCGCCCCCGGTGGCGCCCGTCAGCGCGAGCATCCTCTTCAGCCACACGCACTGGGACCACATCCAGGGCTTTCCCTTCTTCGCGCCGGCGTTCGAGCCCCGGAACACGATCGCCGTCTACGGCCCGGAGGGGGGCCGCCGCTCGCTCCACGACACGCTCGCCCGCCAGATGGAGCTCTCGTACTTCCCGGTGGAGCTGAGCCAGCTCCCCGCCACGCTCAGCTACACCGACCTGGGCGAGGGCGCGCACACGATCGGCGGCGCGCGGATCGTTGCCCAGTACCTCAACCACCCCGCGGTGACGCTCGGCTACCGCGTCGAGGCCGACGGCGCCGCGGTCGTCTACGCGTGCGACCACGAGCCGTTCGGTGGCGCCCTCTGGCGCACGGACGCCGCGCCCGGCCCGCTCGAATCGATCCTGCACGAGGGCGACCGCCGGCACGCCCATTTCCTGGCCGACGCCGATCTCGTCATCCACGACGCGCAGTACACGCCCGAGGAATACCGGTGGCGGAAGAGCTGGGGGCACAGCACATTCGAGTACGTCGTGGAGCTCGCGTGCACAGCCGGCGTGAAGCGACTCGCGCTGACCCACCACGACCCGAGCCACGACGACGCCGTGGTCGCCGAGATCGAGCGGCGCGCGCGCGCCGTTGCCGAGCGCCGACGCTCGCCGATCGAGGTGTTCTGCGCGTTCGAGGGCTGCCGCGCGCGCGTGGAGCCCCGCGGCGTCACGCCCGCCGGCGGGCCCGAGACCGCGCCCCCGCCAGCCGCCACGGTCGCTCCCGGGGCACGCGTCCTGATCGTGGACGACGACCCGGTCATGCGCCGCCTCACGACGCGGGCGCTTCAGAACGACGGCTACGTCCTCACCGAAGCCACGAACGGACGCGAGGCCCTCGAGGTGATGCGCCGGGAGACGCCCGACCTCGTGATCCTCGATTTCGTCATGCCCGAGCTCGACGGCCTGGACGTGCTGAGAGCCCTCCGCGCCGATCCGGCGACGGTCTCCCTCCCGGTCCTCATGCTCACGTCGCAGTCCGACGAGGGCAGCACGCGCGCTGGCTTCGACGCCGGCGCGACCGACTATCTGACCAAGCCCTTCTCGAGCCCACAGCTCAGCGCGCGGGTTCGCGCGTGCCTCACGCGCGCACCGAAGCCCTGAGCCGGGCGCGCGGGTTCTCGCTGCCTCTATACCCCTTGCGGTCGTGCCGGTGCCTTCTGGAGTCCTGGTGCCCTCTTGCCTTGCGGGTGCTTCTTTCCCTGCGGATGCTTCTTCCACTGCGGCCTTTTCTTTCCCTGCGGTTTTTTCTTGCCCTGCTGCTTCTTCTTGCCCCAGCCGCGGCCCTTGTCCGCGGTGCTCCTGACCTGCACCAGCTCGTTTTGAGCGACCATCAGCCCGGCCACCGTCGACGGTTCGATCGGTTGGGGGAACTTCGTATCCTTCGGCGCATCCGCCCCCACCGCCGCCGCAAGGCCAAGGAGACATGCGGCGGCGGCAACGAGGCCGTGACGCCACAAACTCACCGTAGTCTGTCGCCGCATCATCGGCACCCCCGTCAGGACGTTGGTCAACGACCGCCGCCAGTCGACCGGGGAGTCCTGGTGCCCTCTTGCCCTGCGGATGCTTCTTCCCCTGCGGATGCTTCTTCCACTGCGGCCTTTTCTTTCCCTGCGGCTTTCTCTTGCCCTGCTGCTTCTTCTTGCCCCAGCCGCGGCCCTTGTCCGCGGTGCTCCTGACCTGCGTCAGCTCGTTCTGAGCGACCATCAGCCCGGCCACCGTCGACGGTTCGATCGGTTGAGGGAACTTCGTATCCTTCGGCGCATCCGCCCCCACCGCCGCCGCAAGGCCAAGGAGACATGCGGCGGCGGCAACGAGGCTGTGACGCCACAAACTCACCGTAGTCTGTCGCCGCATCATCGGCACCCCCGTCAGGACGTTGGTCCACGACCGCCGCCAGTCGACCGGCATCCGAGCTTGGAACGTCTTGCCGAGACTGCAGGGCCCATGCCAACGAGAATCGGCCATTCGATAGTGACTTACCGCTCACGCCACGGGATATAGAGGCAGGCGTGCCGAAACGCCGGAAAAATTGCCAATTTTTAGACTCGGCCACCGGCCCGAGTGCGTCTGCCTTGAGGGGCAGGGGCGAATCGGGCAATAATCGCCGAACTCGGCGTGCCCGAGGCCGCTCGGCCGTCGTCAGGAGGCCGTGACATGGAGCAGGAGGAGAAGACCCAGTACACGCCGCGTGAGCGCGTCGTCACGGCCTACAAGGGCGGTTTCGCCGATCGCGTCCCTGCCTACCCGATCGCCGGCTCGTTCGCCGGCTGCCTCGACGGCCTCTCGATCGAGGAGTACTGCACGAACCCGACGAAAGCCACGAAGGCGATGCTGAACTACTACGAGCGGTACGAGCCCGACATCATGATCGCCTTCAACGACCTCGCGAAGGAGGCGGAGGCGATCGGCTGTCACGTGAAGTACTCCGACTACGTGGTGCCGTCGATCGACCGCCACGTGCTCCAGGACGACCGGGCCAGGCTCGCCACGCTCGAGATCCCCGACCCGAAGCGCGACGGGCGCCTGCCCGCCTTCCTCGAGCAGTGTGCGGCGCTGTCGAGCGCCAAGCTCCCGAGCGCGCTGGGCGCCGTGCTCGTGGGGCCGTGGACGATCGCGATGCTCATGCGGAATCCCGAGCTGATGTGCCTGGACACGATCGATGACCCCCAATTCGTTCATGAACTGATGCGCTTCACCACGGAGTATGCCAAGCGTGTCGGCGACGCCGTCCTCGAGACGCGGATCGGGCTCAGCTACTCCGACCCGACCGCGTCGTGCTCACTCGTGGGACCCGACACGTACCGCGAGTTCATCAAGCCCTACCACAAGGCGTTGGTGGACTACTTCAAGGCCAAGAAGGTCGGCACGACCGTCCACATCTGCGGGACGACACACCAGATCCATGAGGACCTCGTGGACGTGGGCTTCGTCGCGATCACGATCGACCTCGACCAGCAGTCCGACCCGGCGCTCAAGGTGGACCAGCTCGACAGGCTCGTCACGCTCGGCAACCAGCGGGGCGTGGTGGCGATCGGCAACGTAGACGTGACCATCTTCGAGCGCGCCACCCAGGCCGAGGTCGAGGCCGAGGTCCGGCGCTGCATCGACACGGTCGGCCACCGCTCGCGCTTCGTGCTCTCGACTTCGTGCGAGCTGCCGCCGCGCGCCAACCCCGACTGCGTCAGGTGGTTCATGGAGGCCGCGAAGGAGTACGGCCGCTGGGACCGGATCCTCGCCAAGTGACCGCCCCGGTCGCGGTCTCGCTCATGCCGCTCGAGACCCGGCGCGAGGCGATCGTCCGCGCGGCGACGGGCGCCGACCACCTCGGCTACGACGGCTTCTTCCTCCCCGAGACCTGGGCCCACGACACGACGGCGCTCCTCGCCGAGGCAGCGGTGCGGACACGGCGGATCCGGCTGGGCTCCGGCATCCTTGGTGTGTGGGGGAGGAGCGCGGCCACGATCGCAATGGCGGCCTCGACGCTCCACGACATCTCCGGCGGACGCTTCACCCTCGGCCTGGGTGCCTCCACGGCTCAGCTCGCCGAGGGGCTGCACGACGTGCCGTTCAGCGCGCCGACGGAGCGGATGAGGCGCGTGATCACGCAGGTGCGCGCGCTCCTCAAGGGCGAGCGCATCCCGCTTGCCGCCGCGACGGGCGCGCGCCCGCTGCGCCTCAACCTCCCGCCCGCACCTGCCGTGCCGATCTACCTCGCCGGGCTCGCCGCCAACTCGATCCGGCTCGCGGGCGAGCTGGCAGACGGCTGGATACCGTTCCTCTACCCACGCTCGCGCCTCGCCGAGGGCAAGGCGATCTTGAAGGAAGGCGCGGCGCGGACGGGGGCGCCGCGCGAGCTGCCCTTGGTCTGCCCCAGCATGCCGGCGGTCGTCGCGGCCGACCCCGCCGAGGCCAGGGCTGGCGCCGCGTGGTTCGTGAGCTTCTACCTCACGAGCATGGGACCGTTCTATCCGCGGACGCTCTCGCGCCTCGGGTTCGAGAAGGAGGTCCGGGCGGTCGTTGCCGCCAACACGACGCGCGGCTCGGCGACCATACCGCCGGAGGCCGAGGTCCTCCTGGAGGAGCTGACCGTGTACGGCACGCCCGGGGAGGCGCGCGCCCGCCTCGCGCGCTGGCAGGCGGCAGGCGCGGCGCTCCCGATCCTGCTCCTGCCGCCGAACCTCGAGCCCAAGCAGATCGACTTCGCCCTCGAGGCGTTCCGCTGACGCGGGGCGCGCGGCCTCGGCCGGCGCCCCACGTCTCGCGGCTCAGCCGAGGTGACGCCCGAGGAAGTCGAGCGTGCGGCTCCGCGCGAGGATGGCACTCGGCTCGTGAAAGCTCGCCCGCGCGTCACAGTTGAAGCCGTGCCCCGCCGGGTAGATGTGCATCGGCAGGGTCGGGTGCGCGGCGTGGATGCGCTGGTGGTGCTCCTTCGGGATGGACTGGTCCGTCTCGCCGAAGTGAAGGAGCACCGGGCAGCGCGGCGTCTCCGTCGCGGTGTCGGCGATGCCGCCGCCGTAATAGCCGACGGCGCAGGCGACGCCGTCGACACGCGTCGCGGCGAGCCAGGCGAGCGTGCCGCCGAGGCAGTAACCGACCACGCCGACCGGGAGCTTCTCGGCCGCGAGCGCCTTCACGGCGGCGCGCACGTCCTTGACCATGTCGTCGAGCGGGATCTTCATACGCACGGCGCGCCCGCGCTCGATATCCTCGGGGCTGTAGCCGATCGCGAAGCCCGGCTCGACGCGCTCGAAGATCGCCGGCGCCAGCGCGACGTAGCCGTCTGCGGCGAATCCGTCGCACACCTTCTTGATGTGCGAGTTGACCCCGAAGATCTCCTGCACGATGACCAGGCCGGCGCGCGGTGCGCTCGGCGGGGCCGCACGATACCCCGCGAGCCGCTGGCCGTCCTCTGCGGTGAGAGTGATGGTCACGCCCATGGCCTCCTCCAGTCTTTCGGCGCTGTCAACCGACCCCTGGAGGATAGGCCCGAGGAACCCGCTTGACAACCCGCCCCCGGTCCGCCATTTTCTGCCCACTCTTCGCTCACGAGGTGACCAGATGGCCCAGCATCGCGACGTCTCGACTCGCCTCCCCCGCCGCAAGTTCCTCACGGGCCTCGCCACCGTTGCCGCGGCGACCGGGACCCACGAGCTCGCGTTTCCCGCCGTCGTGCGAGCGCAGGAGCCCATCCGCATCGGGCAGCTCATCCCGTTCACGGGCTTCCTCGGCGCCATCGGCGAATACGGCAAGCAGGGCGCGACGCTCGGGGTCGAGGAGCTGAACGAGAAGGGCGGCGTCCTCGGCCGGAAGGTCGAGCTGATCACCGAGGACGAGGCCAACCCGGGCGTGGCGCAAGTTCCTCACGGGCCTCGCCACCGTTGCCGCGGCGGCCGGGACCCACGAGCTCGCGTTTCCCGCCGTCGTGCGAGCGCAGGAGCCCATCCGCATCGGGCAGCTCATCCCGTTCACGGGCTTCCTCGGCGCCATCGGCGAGTACGGCAAGCAGGGCGCGACGCTCGGGGTCGAGGAGCTGAACGAGAAGGGCGGCGTCCTCGGCCGGAAGGTCGAGCTGATCACCGAGGACGAGGCCAACCCGGGCGTGGCGGTGCAAAAGGCGCGGAAGCTGATCGAGAAGGACAAGGTCGTGGCGATCGAGGGGCTCGTCTCGTCGGCCTCGTGCCTCGCCGTCGGCGACGAGGTGCAGCGGGCGAGGGTCCTCATGATCAACGCCGGCGCCAACTCCGACGAGATCCGGAGCAAGCGCTGCCACCGCTACGTCTTCTCGACCGAGGGGTGCAACACCCAGTACGTCAGCGCCATCGGCAACTGGCTCATCAGGGAGCGGAAGATCAGTCGCTGGTACTTCCTCACCTCCGACTACGCCTTCGGCCACGACCTCCTGCGCGTGGCGCGGAACCTCCTCATGGCGAACAAGGGCACGGAGGTCGGGAGCGACCTGGCGCCCACGGGCACGACGGACTTCAGCCAGTACATCACCAAGATCAAGGCCGCGAAGCCCGACCTGGTCTTCCACAACCTGGCGGGCGCCGACGTCACGAACTTCCTCAAGCAGTACGCGGAGGCGGGGATGACCCTCGAGGTCGCCGGCGGCGTCATCGACTCGGCGTACGCGTGGCCCGTGGGCGAGTCGCTCCGCGGCCACTTCCCGATCATCTGGTGGCACGAGCTGAACACGCCGGCCAGCCGGGCGTGGGCGGCGCGCTACGTCAAGCGCTGGGGCCGCCCGCCCGACAATCAGGCGTACGGCGACTACGTCGCGGTCCACGCGATCGCGCAGGCGATCGAAAAAGCCAAGAGCACGGACAGCGCGAAGCTCGTCCAGGCGCTCGAGGGTCACACGCTGACGGCCGCGATGGACGGGCTCAAGGGCCGGCCGCTGACCTTCCGGGCGTGGGACCACCAGCTCCTCCAGCCGATGTACGTCGTCGCGGCCAGGGACAAGTCGAAGTGGAGGGACAAGTGGGACATCTTCGAGGTCATCTCGGAGGTGCCGCTGCCGGGCGAGTCGCTCGAGACGATCGCGATCCCGAAGGCCGAGAGCCAGTGCCAGCTGGAGCCCTTAGCGTAGAACGCTCCGGCCGATGACCGTCGCGGTCTTCGCCGAGTTCGTCCTCAACGGGCTCGTGCTGGGCGCGCTGTACGTGTTGATGGCGCTCGGGCTGTCGATCATCTTCGGGATGCTCGGCGTCATCAACTTCGCCCACGGCGCGCTCTTCACGCTCGGCGCGTACGCCGCCTTCCAGGTGAAGGACGCCCTCGGGTTCCCGGCCACGCTCGTCGTGTCGCCGGTGCTCGTCGGCGTCCTGGGCATGCTCATCGAGGCGACGCTCCTGCGCCGCCTCTACCTCCAGGACCCGCTCCAGGGGCTCCTGCTCACCTTCGGGCTCACGATGATCCTCGAGCAGGGGATCCGCATGGTCTGGGGGCGCAGCCCCAAGCCGTTCGACGTGCCGCCCGCCTTCACTGGCGCGCTCGAGCTCGGTGCGCTCACCTACTCCAAGTACCGGAGCTTCATCCTGCTCTCGGTGGTCCTCCTCATCGTGGCGCTCACGCTGTTTCTCCAGAAGACGCCGATCGGCACGATCGTCCGCGCCGGCAGCCGCGATCCGATGATGGTGCGGCTCCTCGGCATCAGCCTGAGGCCGGTGCTCACGCTCGTCTTCGGCCTGGGGACCGCGTTCGCGGCGATCGCCGGCGTGCTCTCGGCGCCGCTCGCCGGCGTCCAGCCCGCGATGGGCGTGAACGTCGGCACGGCCGCGTTCGTCGTCGTCACGATCGGGGGGCTCGGCAGCTTCTGGGGCGCCATCGTCTCGGGGTTGCTCGTGGGCCAGGTGGTGAGTCTCAGCATCTACTTCCAGCCGCGCGCGGCCGAAGCGTCCATGTACATCCTCATGGCCGTCATCCTCTTGCTCAGGCCGCGCGGCCTCATGGGCGAGCGCTGGGAAAAGTTCGAGTGACCCGCCGCGCCTCCGTCGTCCTGCGCCACCCGCTGACCTGGCTCTACGCCTGGTTCCTCGTGCTGCCGTTCCTCATGGGCACGGTCCAGTCCACCGTGTCGCTCGCCACCGAGATCGTGATCTTCAGCCTCCTCGCCATCGCCTACAACCTGTTGATGGGGTACACGGGGCTCGTCTCCTTCGGCCACTCGGCCTTCTTCGGGATCGGCGGCTACGCGGCGGGGCTCGCCCAGCTCCACCTGGCGAAGGGCATGGTCGTCCCCTTCGTCGCCGGCGTCGCGGGCGCCGCGCTCGCCGGGGCGGTGATCGGCTTCCTCCTGATGCGCAAGCGCGGCGTCTACTTCTCGCTCCTGACGCTCGCGTTCACGCAGATGTTCTTCTACATCGTCTACGGGGCGACGGCGGTGACGGGGGGCGAAAACGGCCTCGGCGGAATCGAGCGCTTCCCCCTGCGCGTCGGCTCCCTCCGGCTCGACCTCGGCGACAAACGCGTCTACTACTACGCAAGCGCGGTCCTCGCCGCCCTCGCCATCTACGTCCTCTGGCGCGTCGTCCACTCGCCCTTCGGGCGGGTCCTCGAGGCGATCCGCGAGAACGAGCCGCGCGCGAGCTTCGTCGGCTACGACGTCAAGCGCTACAAGCTCACGGCGTTCGTCGTCTCGTGCGCCTTCAGCGGCCTCGCCGGCGTCCTCTACACCTTCCTGCTGAACTTCGCCTACCCCGAGTCGCTCCACGTGACGATGGCCGGCGAGATCGTCGCGATGACGCTCGTGGGCGGGATGCGGAGCTTCGTCGGCCCCGCCGTGGGCGCGGCGGTGTTCGTCTTCATGCGCGACACCCTCTCGTCGTGGACCGAGAACTGGCTCGTCTACTTCGGCGTGATCTTCGTCGCCTTCGTCATGTTCTCGCCCAACGGGATCGTGGGCGTGTTCCAGCGCCTGCGCGGCCTTCCCCGTCAAGACGGCGGCCGCGCACGCGCCACGACGCGAGCCGCGCGAGCCGCCGCGCCGGCGCTCGTCCCGGCGGCGGGCCCCACGGGCCCGGCCGGGGAGGTGCTGCTCGAGGCCCGCGATATCGCCAAGCACTTCGGCGCGCTCGCCGCGGTCGACGGCGTGTCGCTCCGGGTCCCGCGCGGCGAGCTCCGCTCGATCATCGGGCCGAACGGGGCCGGCAAGACGACGCTCTTCAACGTCCTCACCGGCCTCCTGCCCGCCGACCGGGGCCAGGCGCGGTTCCGCGCGACGACGATCACCGCGCTCCTCCCGCACCAGATCGTGGCGTCGGGCGTCTCGCGCTCGTTCCAGATCATCAGCATCTTCCACGCGCTCACCGTCTTCGAGAACGTGCGCATCGCCGCCCAGGCCAAGCGCCGCTGCCGCTTCGCGATGCTCGCCGACTCCGGGAGCTTCACGGACCTGAACGCCGAGGCGCTGCGGCTCGTGGACGCCGTGGGCCTCGGCGACCGGGCCTTCGAGATCGCCGACAACCTCTCGCACGGCGACCAGCGGCTGCTCGAGATCGCCATCGCGCTGGCGACCCGGCCCGAGCTGTTGCTGCTCGACGAGCCACTCGCCGGCCTCGCGGCCCACGAGCGGCTGCGCGTGGCGGACCTGATCCGCACGCTGCGCCGGTCCGTCACGATCGTGCTGATCGAGCACGACATCGACCAGGTCCTCGCCCTCTCCGACCGCATCACGGTCCTGCACCAGGGCCGCGTGATCGCCGAGGGCGCGCCGGCGGAGATCCAGCAGAACCGCGAGGTGCAGACGGCCTACCTCGGCCACGTCTCGCTCGCTCCGGGCCCGGCCGCGGCGGCCGTACGCCGCACGGCAGAGCCGCTCCTGCGCGTGACGTCGGTGAACACCTTCTACGGCAAGAGCCACGTGCTGCACGGCGTCTCGCTCGACGTCTTCACCGGCGAGTCCGTCTCGCTCCTCGGCCGGAACGGCGCGGGCAAGACGACCACGCTCGCGACGATCACCGGCGTCGTGCCGCCGACCCAGGGGCGAATCGTCTACGGAGCGACCGACCTGGCGGGGCGTCCGCCCGAGGAGATCGCACGGCTCGGCATCGGCCTCGTCCCGCAGGGACGGCGGATCTTCCCAAACCTCACCGTCCTCGAGAACCTCACGATCGCGCGCCACGGCAAGAGGGGGTGGACCCTCGAGCGCGTCTTCACGACGTTCCCCAAACTCCACGCGCGCAAGGACGCCCGTGGCGCGACGCTCTCGGGCGGCGAGCTGCAACTGCTGGCGATCGCCCGCGCGCTGATGGGCAACGTGGACCTCCTGCTGCTGGACGAGCCGTTCGAGGGCCTGGCGCCGGCGATCGTGGAGGTCGTGTGGAACGTGCTGCGCGAGCTCCGGGGCACGACGACGATGCTGCTGGTCGAGCAGAACGCGGATCTGGCGCTCGCGCTCTCGGACCGGGCGTACGTGATCAGTAACGGCTCGATCGTCTGGGAGGGCGACGCGCGCGAGCTCCACGCCGACCAGGAGCTACGGCTCAAGCTCCTCGGGGTGTAAGTCCCACGACAGGTTCGACGTTCCTTGAGCCACTAGACTGGGATGACGTTTCTCGTCACTCCGACTGCGCCATAGAGTCACCACCGGAAGTCCCCGGGGACGGGCGCAGCCTAAGTCATTAATCATAAGGCGATCCCCAAGATCGGGCCTCTGGCACGCAAGATGCGTCTGCTTGCTCTGGTCGTCGAACGTCGCGTGCGGCTCCCGTCCTCAAGGAGGGCTGAATGATCGAGCAATGGCATAGGAGGCGACTCCGAACACGGAGCCAGCGGGGCTTCACCCTCGTCGAGCTGATGATCGTCGTCGCGGTCATTGGCATCCTGACGGCCATCGCCATCCCTCTCTACTCCGACATCCAGGCGCGGGCCCGCATCGCCAAGGTCCAGGCCGATACCCGCACGCTCGCGTCGGCGGCCGCGCTCTACCAGACTCACATGGGCTTCGTCCCGAGCGCGCTGGCCGACCTGACTGTCGTCGCGACCAACAGCCTGAGCCAGACGGCCGGGCCGTTCATACCCTCGATACCGACGCCTCCGGGTACGGCAGCTGGCTGGCCGGCCGCCTACGCCTACGCGCAGAACTCCGCGGCCGGCACCTACCAAATCTCAGCCTTCGGCGACGGCACCAGCGTCAGCGTGCCGTAGCGGTATACGGGAAGCGTCGCGACCAGGAGCGGCGGAGGGGTTCCCTCCGCCGCTTTCATTTTGTGCCACCTCATTTCTCTCCGTTCGATAAGATCATGCCGCTGAGCGTCGGAGCCTAACCTTGGAGAGGAGACGCGATGAGACTCGTGCTCGTGGCGGCGACCGTTCTGCTCTTGGGCTGCGCCTTGGATCTGAGCGGCTCGGCCTGGAAGAAGTCGGGCGCGATGGTCCAGCAGGTCACTGCGGACGAGATGAAGTGCGCCCGCCAGACGTACGAGATCGGTTACGCGCCCGATCTGGTGGTGGGCGGCCTGCTCGATGTGCTGCGTCTGGCCGTCAATGAAGCGCGCCTGCAGCGCGCGTTTAGGAGCTGCATGACCCGCACCGGCTACGCCCGCGCGCGGTAGAATCTCCCCGGATGCGCGCCGCATTCTATCAGGGCGCCAGGACGTTCACGACCGGGACGGTGGCGACGCCCACGCCGGCGCCCGGCCAGGCCTTGCTGCGGGTCAAGCGCGTCGGCATCTGCGGGACCGACCTGCACATCTTCCAGGGCCACCTCGACCACCGTGTGCCGAAGGGCGGCATCATCGGCCACGAGATCTTCGGCGAGGTGACCGAGGCGCCCGCGGGGAGCGGCTTCAACCCCGGCGACCGCGTCGTCGTCGAGCCTCTCTCGTTCTGTCAGCAGTGCCGGGCCTGCCGGATGGGAGCGTCGTACCTCTGCTACAGCCTCAAGGTGTTCGGCGTGGATCTGCCGGGCGGCATGCAGGAGACCTGGGCCGTGGACGCGGCGCGGCTGCTCAAGGTGCCCGACTCGCTCGACGACGATCAGGCCACGCTCATCGAGCCGCTCGCCGTCGCCACCCACGACGTGCGCCGCGCGGCGGTGAAGCGTGACGACACCGTGCTTGTCTTCGGGGGTGGGCCGATCGGGACGCTCATCGCGCTGGTCAGCCGCCATCGCGGCGCGCGTGTCGTCGTCGTCGAGGTGAACCGCCATCGCCTGGAGATGCTGAAGGGGCTCGGGCTCGAGACCGTCGGCCCCGACCGCGACCCCGTAAAGTTCGCCAACGAGTGGACGGGTGGGACCGGCGTCGACGTCGCCTTCGAGGTCACCGGCCATCCCGCCGCCGTGCGGGCCATGACCGACGTCGTCCGCGTATGGGGCACTCTGTCGATCGTGGCGATCCACGCAGAGCCGGTGCCCGTGCACCTCTATCAGATGTTCGCGCGTGAGCTCGTCATGCACGGCGCTCGCCTCTACGCGCGCGAGGACTGGGAGGAGGCGATCCGCCTCGCGGCCGGGGGCGTCGTCCCCCTCGCCCCGCTCGTGAGTCGGAAGATCCCGCTCGAGGCGCTCCAGCAGGGCATGGAGCAGGCGCTCGGCGGCGGGCCGGTCATGAAGGTTCTCGTGGACCTCACGACATAGCGTTGGTGCTGCGGGGCTGAGTGTTGCCGCTCAATCAGCGGCGCCGCGCCGCCTGCCACAACTCGACGTTCTTCTCGATCTGGCGGGCGTGGCCTTCCAGATGGTCGGCGTAGATCTTCAGCCAGTCCTCGGCCGTGTAGCGTCCCGACTCCGTGTGGCGGCCCTCGCGCGTCCACGCCGTCTCGGGGAGGCGCCCGATGAGCGCCAGCGTGTTGGCGCGCACCGCCTCGACCACGGCGAGCGCCGGCTCGAGCGGGTGGCTGTGGTAGTCGAAGCTCCGCGCCCACTGATCCTGGTCGTACCCCTGGAGGACCGGATCCTTCTCGGCGAGCAGATAGCGAATGCGCGCATAGGCGTTCGTCTCGGAGTCGGCGCAGTGGCAGACGATCTCGTGCGCCGACCACTCTCGAGGCGCCGGGCGCCACATCATCGCGTCTTTCGGGACCTTGGCGAGCGCCGTCTTGAGGCGCGCGGGGCCGGCGGCGTACTGCGCGATGAGCTGCTCGCGCTCGCTTCGGGAGAGGGTCATCGTGACAACTCTACTCAGCATCCCGTGCGCACGCAACTGGGGTAGAATCTCCCACTGTCGGCACGTTCTCACCCCTCGCGCACAGAGAGGACAGCGATGAGCATCAAGCGTCACGGCGTCGGACCCCGACTCTCGCAGGCCGCCGTCCACGACAACACCGTCTACCTCGCGGGCATGGTGGCGGGCGACCCGTCCGCGGACACGAAGGGCCAGACGGAGCAGATCTTGAAGAAGATCGACGAGACCCTGGCGGCGGCCGGCAGCCACAAGTCGAAGCTCCTCTCCGCCACGGTCTACCTCGCCAACATGGCGACCTACAACGACATGAACGCCGCCTGGGATGCCTGGGTGGACAAGAGCAATACGCCGGCGCGCGCCACGGTCGAGGCGCGACTGGCGTCGTCCAAGTACCTGGTCGAGATCATGTGCGTCGCGGCGATCTAGCCGTGCTCAAAGGAGACCGTCATGCGTGAAGCCGTCATCGTCGCGAGCTCCCGCACGCCGCTCGCCAAGTCGTTCCGCGGCTCGTTCAACCTCACGCGGCCTGACGACTTCGCCGCCCACTGCATCAAGGACGTCCTCGGCAAGGTCCCACAGCTCGACCCGACGGAGGTCGAGGACGTGATTCTCGGCTGCGGCCAGCCCCACGGCCCGCAGGGCCACAACATCGCGCGCGTCGCGGCGGTCCGCGCCGGGCTCCCGGTGAGCGTCGGTGGCCTCACGGTGAACCGCTTCTGCTCCTCGGGGCTCCAGGCGATCGCGATCGCGGCCAACTACATCATCAACAACGGCGCCGACGTCGTGATCGGCGGCGGCGTCGAGTCGATCACGATGGCCCAGCGGGACAGCTCGCCGAACCCGTGGGTGAAGGAGCACTATCCGGGGATCTACATGGTGATGGGCGATACGGCCGAGGTCGTCGCCAAGCGCTACAAGATCGGCCGCGAGGCCCAGGACCGCTACGCTCTGCTCAGCCAGCAGCGGACGGCCCGCGCCCAGCGGGAGGGCTTCTTCAAGGAGGAGCTTGCACCGATGCACGTCACGCGCGGCATCCTCGACAAGAAGACGGGCGAGATCGTCGGCAAGGAAGAGTGGTACTGCGACAAGGACGAGTGTAACCGCGCCGACACGACGCTGGAGGGTCTCCTGGCGCTCCCGCCGCACTTCGACAAGGAGAGCGGTCAGGGCACGGTGACCGCGGGCAACTCCTCCCAGCTCTCCGACGGCGCGAGCGCCACGCTCGTCATGTCCATGGAGCGCGCGAAGCAGCTCGGCATCCGGCCCAAGCTCGTCTTCCGCGGCTTCGCGATCGCCGGCTGCGCGCCCGACGAGATGGGGATCGGCCCGGTCTTCGCGGTGCCGAAGCTCCTCGGGCGCTCGGGCCTCAAGATCGGCGACATCGACGTCTGGGAGCTGAACGAGGCCTTCGCCTCGCAGGTCGTCTACTGTCGCGACCGGCTCGGCCTCGACCCGGAGAAGCTCAACCGGAACGGCGGCTCGATCTCGATCGGCCACCCGTTCGGCATGACCGGCTCGCGCATGGTGGGCACGATCGCCAACGAGATGCTGCACTCGAAGGCGCGCTACGGCGTCGTGACCATGTGCATTGGCGGCGGCCAGGGCGCCGCGGGGCTCTTCGAGGCCTGCAACTAGTCTCGTGAGTCTGATCCGTCGACGATGGGCACCCCATGAGCGTCGACGGTCCAGGCGGGAGGGGCCGTGAACCGTCTGCTGCTCGCGGGTGCAATCGTGTTGCTGTCTGGCTGCGTGGCGCAGCCGCAGACAGCCGTGCAGCCCGCTCCACGCCTCAGCCCGCCTCGAATCCTCCACAGGCTCGTCCTCACCTCGCCCCAGGGGCAAGGCGTCCTTGAGCTCAGGCGAGAGGCCCGATGGCAGGACGGTATGGAGACGATGACGGATAGCGCATCGGGAGCCATCGTCGTGACCGACGATGTGGGCAACTGGCGATTTGCCTACACCAAGACGAGCCTCGAGGGCGTCGGGCTCGCTCCGGAGGAGTGGCTCGTCGGGCTCCACGCCTTGTCGGTCATCCTCACGAACACGTCGGGTGGTGACGTGGACATCGACTGGGAGGACAGTGTCTTCGTGGACCCGGCCGGCCGGAGGCATCGGACCATCCACCGCGGCGTGCAGCTGAATCAGGTCACCGCCCCGATGCTCCCGACGCGCGTCCCCGTCGGCGCAACCCTCAACGAGTTCATATTCCCCGCGGGTGGAGTGCGCTTCGGTGCGCCTCCAGGACGAGCGAGTCTCTGGCATGCGCCGGCGGTCTTCGAGCCTCTGGTACCGGGTTCCGGGTTCTCGATCGTGCTGGCCGTCAAGCGTGGCGAGACCCCAGCCCCGCGAACGTTCGCGTTTTCCGTCGTCGCCCCATCACCCGCATGAGTCTCATCGCGGAGGAGGTTCGGACGTCTTCATCGAGCGAGAACGCACGACGCCTACATGGATCCGCGAACCCCCAACGACCTACGGCCGAGCGGCCGGACTCAACGTGTAGCGATAGACACTGGTCTCCCGCTCCACGAACCCGAGCCGCCGATAGAGCCGATTCGCGGCCGCTCTGGACGGTCGGGAGGTCAGCTCGACGGTGCGGGCCCCCTTCTCGACCGCCAGCCGGAGAGCCTCTCGGCTGAGCGCTTCGCCGACGCCCTTTCCCCGGGCGCTCGAGTCGACCACTACGTCCTCGATCCACGCGCGCACGCCGGTCGGAATCCGGAACACGGCCAGCGTGAGGCTGCCGACGATGTCGCCGCCGGCGCGGGCTCGGGCGAGCAGAACGGTGGTGCAGGGGGATTCGATCATTTCTCGCAGCTGATCGGCCGTCGGCGCCGGGGCCGAGGAGGAAAGCTGAGGCACCAGGCGCCGGAAGGCCGACACGAGCTCCTCGTCGACTCCCGCCGCTCGCTCGATCTCGATCGCGTCTGCGTTCGTCATCATCGACTCCAGCATCGACTCCAGCCCATCACGCCTCGGCTCGCTCAGGCGGCGCGCGCGGCAACGAGCGCCCAGGCGGATTCGGCGAGCGGGCGGGCGCGCGCACCCCGCTCGCGCGCGTTCGGATCGTTGGCGGTGCCGGCGATCACCCGTCCCATGATTCCCTGCGCGATCGCGGCCAGCCGGAACATCGCGAACGCGAGGCAGAAGTTCCAGTCGGGAATCCCGGCCCGCCCCGTCCGGCGGCAGTAGGCCGCAACGTACTCCCCCTCGGTCGGGATCCCGAGCTCCGCCAGGCTCTTGTCGGCGAGCCCTTCCCACTCGCGCGTGAAGCGGTAGGGCAGGCAGTTGTAGGCGAGATCGGCGAGCGGATGGCCGAGTGTGGAGAGCTCCCAGTCGAGCACCGCGACGACGCGCGGCGCGGTCGGGTGGATGATCGTATTGCCCAGACGGAAGTCGCCGTGCACCAGCGTCGTCTCGTCCCCGGGCGGGACGTGCTCCGGCATCCACGCGATCAATCGCTCCATCGCCTCGATCTTCTCCGTCTCGGAGGCCCGGTACTGCTGGGTCCACCGGTGGATCTGGCGCGCGAAGTAGTTCCCGGGCTTCCCGAAGTCGGCGAGGCCGAGCGCCTGCCAGTCCACCGTGTGAAGGCGCGCCTGGACTTCGTTGAGCGAGTCGTAGATCGCCGCGCGCTCGCGCGGGGTCAGGCCGGGGATCGCCGGGTCGGTGAGGACGCGTCCGTGGACGCAGTCCATGATGTAGAACGCGGTGCCGACGACCGCGTCGTCCTCGCAGAGCGCGTGCGTCCGCGGCACCGGGAAGCCGGTCTTGCCGAGCGCGGTGATGACCCGGTACTCACGGTCCACCGCGTGCGCGGAGGGGAGGAGCTTGCCCGGCGGTTTCCGCCTGAGCACGTACTCCTTGCCGCCCGCCGTGAGGTAGTAGGTCGGGTTCGACTGGCCGCCCCTGAACTGCCTCACCGTCAACGAGCCCGTGAAGCCCGCGACGTGCTCGCGCATGTAGCGCTCGAGCGTGGCCGGGTCGAAGCGGTGCTGCTCGCGGACCTCCGCGGTGGTCGAGATCATCCGGACCGTCCTCCCGCGCGCGCCAGTATAATCCGACTCGCGGAGGACGGCACATGACATCGACGGGACCCGCGGGGCCGTGGAAGCACGAGTTCGTCAGCGTCGACGGTGTGCGTCTGCACTACGTCCGCCAGGGCGCGGGCTCACCCGTGCTGCTGCTGCACGGCTGGCCGGGCTTCTGGTACGAGTGGGCGCCGGTGATCCCGCCGCTCGCCGCGCACCACGACGTGATCGTGCCCGACCTGCGCGGCTTCGCCTACTCCGACAAGCCCGACGTCCGGCCCGAGGAGGGCTATGTGCGCGACGTCGTCGCGCGCGAGATCGCCGGCTTCGCGCAGGCGCTCGGGCTCGCGCGGATCGCGCTCGTCGCGCACGACATCGGCGCGACCGTCGCCCAGCCGCTGGCCCGTCTCTTCCCCGGGCTCGTCACGCGCCTCGTGCTGTTCGATCCCCCGTACCCCGGCATCGGGCGCCGCTGGCGCGAGCCCGCTCACGCGCGGGAGATCTGGTACCAGATCTTCCACACGCTCCCGTGGGCGCACGAGCTCGTCGGCGCCAGCCGCGAGGCAACGCGGATCTACCTGCGCCACTTCCTCACCCACTGGTCGGGCAAGAAAGACTGGGTGACCGAGGCGGAGCTCGCCCACTGGGTGGACGCGTACTCGCAGCCAGGCGCGCTGCGCGGCGGCTTCGCGTACTACAAGGCCTTCGAGCGCGTGCGGACGACCCAGGGCGACGCGCCCGCCGAGACACTCCGCGTGGAGGCCCCGACGCTGGTGCTCTGGGGCGAGGCCGACGCGATCCTGCCGGTCGCCTGGGCCGACCGGCTCCCCGAGTATTTCTCCAAGCTCACGCTCAAGCGCATCGCCGGCGTCGGCCACTTCATGATGCGCGAGGCGCCCGACCTCGTCGTGGACGAAGTCCGCGCCTTCCTCCAGGGCGCCCGGTGATCCGGGAGATTCCGGGACACAAGCCGCGCGTCCATCCCGACGCGTACGTCGATCCCCAGGCGGCCGTCATCGGCGACGTGACCATCGACGCGGGCGCCAGCGTCTGGCCCTTCACGGTGCTGCGCGGCGACCAGGACAACTACGTGAGGCTCGGGAAGAACTCGAACGTCCAGGACAGCTCGGTCCTCCACGTCACGCCCGAGTACCCGTGCATCGTCGGCGACAACGTGACGATCGGCCACCGCGCCGTCGTCCACGCGTGCACCGTCATGAACAACTGCCGCATCGGCATCGGCGCCGTCGTGCTGAACGGCGCCGTCGTCGAGGAGGGCGCCCAGGTCGGCGCGGGAGCGCTCGTGCCGCCGGGGAAGGTCGTGCGGGCAGGGTGGCTCGTGATGGGCGTGCCGGCGAAGCCGGTGCGGCAGATGACGCCCGAGGAGCTCGAGGACATCCTGAGGAACGCGCGCGAGTACGTCGATCTGTGGCGCCGCAACTTTGCCGAGCGCGTGGTGGCCGCCACTCCGACTAGAACGCGTACTGCACGCCGGCGAGCACGCTGAGCGGCGGGGCCGGCGTGAGGAAGCGCTGGACCGGGTTGCCGGGCTCGCGGCCGTTGGCCGCGAAGGTCCCGAAGGTCTGGTACCGCTCGTCGAGCACGTTGTTCACGCGCACGAACGCCTCGACACCGCGCACCGTCACCGTCGCGCCCGCGTTCGCCACCCAGTAGGCCGAGAGTGTCGGCTGTCGGTTCACCTCATCGCCCCGCAGAAACTGCGCGCCGACGTAGCGCGCGTCGGCCGAGAGCGCGAGCCACGGCCACGGGCGATACACGAGCCCGCCGTTGAGCCGGTGGCGCGGGACGAGCGCGAGCGAGTCGCCGGGCCGGACGGTCTCCGAGCCTGGCGGCACCGGCGTGAACAGCTCGACCTGGTCCTGGAACGTGGCGCGCGTGAACGTGTAGTTGAGGAAGGCTTCGACCGGCTTGAAGTGTCCGCGTAGGCCGAGCTCGACGCCCTCGCGGCGCGTGCTCCCGATGTTCTGGAAGAACACGCCCGTCGTCCCCGTGGGCGCGACGGAGAAGATGTCGTCGCCTACGTCGGTCCTGAACCCGGAGAGCGCCACGTCGAGCCACGCGAGCGGCCGCGCCTGCGCGCCCACCTCGTAGCTCCGCGCCGTGACCGCGCGGAGCGGCGGGTCGGGCGCGACGCCCACCTGGAGCCCCGGGCACACCGCGCCCGGTCCGGCGCACGTCAGCTCGAGGAACGCCGGCGCCCGGAACCCCTCTCCGTAGCTCGCGTAGAGACGCAGGCGCTCACTCAGGTTCAGGTTGACCCCGGCGCGCGGATTGAACCGGTTGAACTCGTGCACGCCGCCGCTCGGCCCGCCGAGCCGGTCGTCGATATCGTGACGCAGGTAGTCCCAGCGTCCCGCCACGGTGAGGACCAGGGTGGAGCCCGGGACGAACAGGTCGCGGACGAGGGTGAGCGAGTCCTGGAGCCAGACGCCGACGGCGTCCTGCAGGTCGGTCAGGTCCGCCTGGAGCTCGCGCGAGTCGGACGGCTCCTCGAAGGTCCGGCTCCGCACGTCGTGGCGCGTGTACTCGACGCCCGCGACCAGGACGTTGCGACGGCCCGCGAGCACGCCGTCGTGGGCTACCTGCGCGGCGCCCCCCGAGGACAGCGTCCGGTTGAGCAGGCGGCTGTTGGGCGCGAGCTGGTTCATGTTGAACTGCTCGGCGTCGAGCGCCCGGACGAACGCGTTACCCGTCAGCGTCAGACGCTCGCCGATCTGCTGCTCGCCGTTGAGGATCGCCTGGTGGAGCTCGGGCTCGAAGAAGTCGCCAGCGGTGAAGTTCCGTCGGGGATGGTGGCGCGCCTCGCGCTCCGGCAGCGAGCCCGCCTGCTTGATCCTGTCCTGGCTGTACTGATAGGAGAGCGTGGCGTCGGTTCCGTCCTCCGTCACCCCAAGCTTCGTGAACACGCGTGACACTCGGGCGCTGGTGAAGTCCCTGAAGCCGTCCTCGAGCGACTCGGTGAGCGAGAGGGCGTAGTCCAGCGGTCGCGCCGAGCCGCCGAGGCGGAGACGGTAGTCGCGGCGGCCGAAGCTCCCGGCGGCGACCTCGGGGACGATCTCGCGGACCTCCTTGCCCCGGCGTGTGACCATGTTGATCGCCCCGCCCAGCGTGTTCCGCCCGAAGAGGACCGAAGGGCCGCGGATGACGTCGATTCGCTCGACGTCCTCGAGGGGGATCAGATCGAAGTTCACCTCCTCCACGGTCGGCTCGTTGAGGCGGACGCCGTCGAGGAAGACGCTCAGCCCCGGCGGCAGGCCGGTGACCGGCGAGATCGTGAATCCCCTGAGCGAGAGGTTCGGCTGAAGCCGGTTTCCCTGCTCACTCTGCAGCGTGACGCCCGGAAAGCGCTCGAGCGCCTCCGGCAGCACCGCGGGCGCATCACGCCGGATCTCCGGCCCGGTGAGCGTGTCCACGCGGCTCGGCGTCGACGAGGGCGGCAGCGCTCCCGGCACGAGCGGCGGAGTGACACGGATCTCGGGGAGACGTGGCGGCGCGTCCCGCTCCTGGGCGGAGGCGGCGACGACGAGGAACAGGAAGGGCGTCAAGCCGCACAGGAAGAAGGGGCGCATGCGAGTGCGCGCCATACTAGCACCGGTCGGAGGGCCGGGAGGAGCGAGGTTACCGCGGCAGGCGCGGCGGCTCGGCGCAGACGCGCTCGATCTCGTCCACGGTCTTCGGGGTGCCCGCGGTGAGCACCTCACAGCCGTCGGCGGTGATCAGCACGTCGTCCTCGATGCGCACGCCAATTCCCAAGAGCTCCTTCGGGATCGGGTGGACGACCTTCGGCGCCTTCGCCTTCTCTTCCTCCTCGAGCTTCTTCGCCGCCGCCATGCCGAGGCGGAAGCGACGCTCCCACATCTCGTCCTCGCTGTGCTCGCGGAGATAGAAAGTCGCCGTCTGCCGCTCGGGGTCGAAGTAGCTCGCGGAGATAGAAAGTCGCCGTCTGCCGCTCGGGGTCGAAGTAGAGGCCAGGCTCGACCGTGAACACCATGCCGGGCTCGAGCACGCGCGACGCCCGGCCGATCCGGTAGTCGCCCACGTCGTGGACGTCCATCCCGAGCCAGTGGCCGGTGCCGTGCATGTAGAACTCGCGATAGTGGTGCATCGCGAGCGAGTCCTCCACCCCGCGCGGCAGGACGCCGAGCGCCACGAGCCCTTCGGTCAGGACGCGGCGCGCCGCCTCGTGGACCGCCTCGTAGCGGTTGCCGGGCCGCGCGGCCTCGAGGCCCGCGAGCTGGGCGCGCAGCACGACCTCGTAGACCGTGCGCTGGGCGACGCTGAAGCGCCCGTTGACCGGGAAGGTGCGCGTGATGTCCGCCGCGTGATAACCCCACTCGCACCCCGCGTCGATCAGGAGCAGCTCGCCGTCCTGCATCCGCCGGGTGTTCTCCCCGTAGTGGAGGATGCACGCGTTGGGGCCGGAGGCGACGATCGAGGGGTACGCGTTGCGCGGCGAGCCGTGGCTCCGGAAGACGAACTCGAGCGCCGCCTGCACCTGGTACTCGTAGAGTCCCGGCCGCGCATAGCGCATCGCCTCGGCGTGGGCGTCGCGGCTGATTTCGCACGCGCGCCGCTGGCGCATGAGCTCGGCGGGCGAGCGCCGGAGGCGCATCTCGTGCAGGATGGGCCCGGGGTCCTCGAGGCGGACCGGCGCCGGATAGCCGCGAGCGCGGGCGCCACGCAGCTCGACGATCAGGCGCGTGACGCGCCCGTCGAACGCGCCCTGACCGAGGCGGTAGTAGACCACTGGCCGGTCGACCAGGTACTCGCGGAGCTTCTCGTCGAGTTGGTCGATCGGATACGCGGCGTCGGCGCCGTAGGTGGCGACGGCGCCCTCGACGCCGGCGCGGTGGCCGGTCCAGATCTCCGTCTCCCGGTCGCGGGGCCGGACGAAGAGGACGTACCGCTCCTTGGCGTGCGCCGGGTTGATGACGGCGACGGCGTCCGGCTCGTCGAAGCCGGTCAGGAAGAAGAAGTCGGAGCTCTGGCGGAACTCGTAATGGACGTCGCCGTTCCGCCGGGCCTCGTGCGCCCCGGGGACGATCGCGAGGGCGTCGCCGATCGCCGCCGCGAAGCGCAGCCGCCGGTCTGCGAAGGGTCCGAGCTCACCGGGCGTCGCCATGGTTCCTGAATAGCATACAATGGCGGCAGCGCGGCCGATGCGCGCGCTGCGAGGGGGTCCCCATGCACGTCGGACTGGCCACCGTCTTTCAGAATCCGAAGAAGACGCGCTCCGATTACGACGTCTACCGCAACGAGCTCCGCCTGGCGGATCAGGCCGAGCCGCTCGGCTTCGAATCCATCTGGGGCGTTGAGCACCACTTCACCGACTACACGATGTGCCCCGACGTCCTGCAGTTCCTCACCTACATGGCGGGCCGGACCCGGCAGGCCGGGCTCGGCTCGATGGTCGTGGTGCTCCCGTGGCACGACCCGATGCGCGTCGCCGAAGAAGTCTCGATGCTCGACAACATCTCGGACGGGCGGTTGATCCTGGGCCTGGGCCGCGGCGCCGGCCGGGTCGAGTTCGACGGCTTCAGGCTCTCGATGGACGAGTCCCGCGAGCGCTTCGTCGAGTCGGCGGAGACGCTGCTGCGCGGCCTGGAGGCGGGCTACTGCGAGTACGCGGGCACGTTCGTCCGCCAGCCGCGCGCGGCGATTCGCCCGGCGCCGTTCAAGACCTTCCGCGGGCGCACCTACGCGGCGGCCGTCTCGCCCGAGTCGATGCCGATCATGGCGAAGCTCGGCGTGGGCATCCTGGTCATCCCGCAGAAGCCCTGGCCCGAGGTGGCCAAGGAGCTCGACGCGTACCGCGCGACCTACCGCGAGATCAATCGGACCGAGGCGCCGCCGCCCGTGTGCGCCGGCTGGACGTTCTGCGACGAGAACGCGGCGCGCGCGCACGAGATGGCCCGCCGCTACATCGGTGGCTACTACCAGACCGTCCTCGACCACTACAACTTCCAGGACGACCACCTCGCGAAGACCAAGGGCTACGAGTATTACGGGAAGATGGCCGAGAAGATCCAGCAGTACGGGACCGACAAGGTGATCGAGTACTTCATGAACCTCCAGGTCTGGGGCACGCCCGAGCAGTGCTACGAGAAGATCCTCGACGTCCGAGGTCGCGTCGGCAACGACACGTTCGTCGGCGTCTTCAGCTACGCCGGCATGGACTACGCCGAGGCGGAGCGGAACATGCGCCTGTTCGCACGCGAGGTGATACCCGAGCTGAAGCAGCTCCCGGTCGCGGCCGGCCCCGCGCTGCCCGCCGCCACGGCGCCGCGGCCCGGCACCGAGCTCGGCGTCGGGCTCCTCGGCTCCTGACGCGCCGCCGCGATGGGTTTCGCCGTCCGCGTGACCCCCACCACGGTCTACCTGCCCTTCAACCGCGACTGCCTGCGCGGCGAGTTCGTGCCCGCCAAGCACGGCGGTCCGCCGCCGGCCCAGCACGGCCATTGGCTCCTCGTCCAGGAGCAGAGACTCGTCGTTGTCCCGGCGGGCGGCGGGTTCCGCCTTCCGACGGGCGAGCTCCCCGAGGGCCTCGACGGTGTGGCCAAGCAGCCGCTCTGGCTCGGGACGTACGCCGGCACGCCGTGCTGGGTGGCAGGCCTGCCGCGCGATGCTGCGCTGCCGGAGGGCCTGCACCGCGAGACGCTTGTGCCGATGCAGGGCACGCGGCTCCCGGACGATCTCCTGTCGCTCGGCGGCATGGCGATGCAGCTCCTCTACTGGGAGAGCACGAGCGGCCACTGCCCCCGCTGCGGTACCCCCACCGAGCGGATGCCGGGCGAGTGGGGCAAGCGCTGCCCCACGTGCCGCTACGAGCACTACCCGCATCTGCATCCCGCGGTGATCGTCCTCGTGCGCGACGGCGACCGGGTGCTCCTCGCGCGCAAAGCGATCTGGGCGCCGGGGCGCTACGCGCTCGTCGCAGGGTTCGTGGACAACGGCGAGTCGCTCGAGGCGGCGGTGACGCGGGAGGTGCGGTGACGCGCGAGGTGCGGGAAGAGGTCGGCGTTGACGTGAAGGACATCCGGTACGTCGGCAGCCAGAACTGGCCGTTCCCGAGCCAGCTCATGGTGGGCTTCGTCGCGGCCTACGCCGGCGGCGAGATCACCGTCGATCCCGACGAGCTCGAGGACGCGCGATGGTTCTCGTGCGACGAGCTCCCGGACGGGCCCTCGCGCCACTCGATCGCGGGGTGGATTCTCGCCAACTTCGCGCGGCGGTAGGCTCAGGTCACCTCGACCCTGACCGGAGTACAATCGTGGGCGCACCACAGCCCCGGGAGGCCCCACATGGAATTCGAGTTTTCGAAGAAGACCAAGATGTACGCGGAGCAGCTCGGCGATTTCATGAACAAGTACATCTACCCGAACGAGAAGGTCTTCCAGGAGCAGCTCGACTCGGGACCGACTCGCTGGCAGGTCCCCCCGATCATGGAGGAGCTCAAGGCGAAGGCGCGCGAGCGCGCCCTCTGGAATCTCTTCCTGCCGGAGAGCGAGCGCGGCGCCGGGCTGACCAATCTCGAGTACGCGCCGCTCTGCGAGATCATGGGCCGCTCGCCGATCGCGCCGGAGGTCTTCAACTGCTCGGCGCCCGACACCGGCAACATGGAGGTGCTCGAGCGCTACGGCACGCCCGACCAGAAGAAGCAGTGGCTCGAGCCCCTGCTCGAGGGCAAGATCCGCTCCGCCTTCGCGATGACCGAGCCCAAGGTCGCCTCCTCGGACGCGACGAACATCGAATCCTCGATCGTCCGCGACGGCGACCACTACGTGATCAACGGCCACAAGTGGTGGACCTCGGGCATCGGCGATCCGCGGTGCAGGATCCTCATCTTCATGGGGAAGACCGACCCGAAGAACCCCGACAAGTACAAGCAGCAGTCGATGATCCTCGTCCCGCGCGACACGCCGGGCATCAAGGTGATCCGGATGCTGACCGTGTTCGGCTACGACGACGCGCCGCACGGCCACGGCGAGGTCCTGTTCGAGAACGTGCGCGTGCCTGCGTCGAACATGCTGCTCGGCGACGGGCGCGGCTTCGAGATCGCGCAGGGGCGCCTCGGCCCCGGCCGCATCCACCATTGCATGCGCCAGATCGGCGTCGCCGAGCGCGCGCTCGAGCTCATGTGCAAGCGCGCGATGACGCGCGTCGCCTTCGGCAAGCCGCTGGCCGAGAACGACATCACCCTCGAGCGCATCGCCCAGTCGCGGATCGAGATCGATCAGGCGCGCCTGCTCGTGCTCCACGCCGCGCACATGATGGACACGGTCGGCAACAAGGCGGCCCGCCAGGCGATCGCCGAGATCAAAGTCGCCGTGCCCAACACGACGCTCCGGGTGATCGAGCGCGCCATGCAGCTCCACGGGGGCGGCGGCGTGAGCCAGGAGTTCCCGCTCGCGTCCATGTGGGCGCACTCGCGCACGCTCCGCTTCGCCGACGGGCCGGACGAGGTGCACCGCCGCCAGATCGGGCGCCTCGAACTACGCAAGCACAGCTGAGGTCCTTCGCTTGCCATGCTTTGGCTTCATGCTACGCGGGCAAGGTCGAGCGCACCTCCGATTGCGCGTCGAACGATCAGGCTGAGCGGCCGGCTTCGAGCCGGTCCGCTCTAGCCTGCTCTTAGACTGCCCTTACGACGGCAGATCCTCGAGTCGAACACCACGACCGCTCCTCAGCGCTTCTCGGGCCGCCGCTACTCGCCGCAGGAACTCAGGATGGTGCTCCAACCGATAGTCGAGCCAGTCGTCCTCGCTCTCGAAGCCGATCAGCACGCCAGCCGGCTTCCCGTGCCGGGTGATGAGGATTTCCTCGGATTCAGCCAGGCGCAGGAATCGCGACAGGTCGTCCTTGACCTCAGCCAGCGCCGCCTGGCGCACCTGGCGTCCCGTGTTCGGCGAGCCAGCCGGCCGCTTCGGCCTTCGTGACGATCGCGAGGACCTCGACGGCTTGACGCGTGACGTCATAAAATACCCTCACTTCCCCCACCCGGAGCCGATACTGCGGTTGGCTCAAGCCCCTCAGGCGCTTGATCCGGCTCTTGCTCACCCGGGTGGGCTCGTGCCGCAAGTGCCGTTCGAGGGCGTCTCGCACTTCGGCCCGGCGGTAGGCCGGCAGTGACCTGTAGGACCTAGCCGCCTCGGGAGCGAGGACGACCCCGTACCGCATTCTGGCCATAGTATAGCCAGATTCGACACAGCCTCAAAGCCGACCGCTGCAGTCTAGACATAATGACTGCCGATCGAAGAGGCTGACATACGCCCGCGAGCCCGCGGTCAGATCTTCGCGGGGCGCCCCGCCCAGTAGGAGTCGCGTAGCACGCGCTTGAGGAGCTTGCCCGCGAGGTCCCGCGGAAACTCCTCGTGGAACGAGATCTCGCGCGGGACCTTGTAGTCCGCCATGTGGTGCCGCGCGAAGCGGACAATCTCCTCGGCCGTGACCGCAGCGCCCGGGCGTGGCTGCACCGCGGCGTGGACGCGCTCCCCCCAGTCGTCGTCGGGCACGCCGAAGACCGCGACGTCGTCGATCGCCGGGTGGCGGTGGAGCACGTCCTCGATCTCGGCGGGGTAGATGTTGACGCCGCCCGAGATGATCATGTCGCGCTTCCGGTCGCAGATGTAGACGAAGCCCTCGTCGTCCATCCACGCGACGTCGCCCACCGTGGCCCACTCGCCGCGCTGCGCCTCCCGTGTCGCCTCGGCGTCCTTGTAGTAGCCATCGAACATCCCGGGGAAGCGGCGCACGTAGAGCTCTCCCGGGGTCCCCGGAACCACCGGCCGGCCGGCGTCGTCGAGGATGGCGATCTCCACGCCCGGCGCCGCGCGCCCGCACGAGCCCGGCTTCCGCAGCATGTCCTCGGGCCGGAGGATCGTGTTGATGGAGAGCTCCGTCGAGCCGTAGAACTCCCAGAGCACCGGCCCGAAGTACGCGAGCGCCTCCTCCTTCACGCGCATCGGGCAGGGCGCCGCAGCGACGACGAGCACGCGCATCGAGGAGACGTCATAGCGCGCGCGTACCTGCTCCGGCAGGTCCACGATACGCTTGATGAGCGTCGGCGCCATGAACGTGGACGTGCAGCGGTGGCGCTCGATCGCGCACAGCGCGTCCTCCGGGTCGAACTTCCGCATGACCACCACCGTCCCCCCGAAGACCTGGGTGAAGTGGGCGAAGCCGCTGGGCGCCGAGTGATAGAGCGGCCCGGCGACCAGGTGCACGTGAGGCTCGGCGAGCCCGAATGCCTCCATGAGCCGGCGGGTCACGGCCGGGTCCACGCTGCCCCGCAGCGCCCCCTTCGGCCGGCCCGTCGTGCCGCCCGTGTAGATCATCGAGCCGCCGAGCCCCTGCGCCGGGTCCGCGGAGATCGGCGTCGGGTCACCCGTCGCGATCAGGTCGTCGACGTGCTCGGCCCACGGGCGCCGCGCGCTCCCCACGACGATCCAGCTGCGCACCCTCGACGCACCGGATCGCACCTCGGCCACCGTGCCGAGGAAGGCGTCGCTGACGACCACCGCCCGCGCGTCCGAATGGTCGAGGATGTACGCGACCTCGTCGGCGACGAGCCGGTGGTTCAGGGGGACGGGGATCGCGCCGGCCGCGCGCACCGCCGCGGGCGCCAGCACGGCCTCGAGCGCGTTCTTCACGTAGACGATCACGTGCTCGCCCTTCGCCAGGCCGAGCCCGCGTAGCGCGTTCGCCAGCCGGTTCCGCGTCGCGACGAACTGGTACCAGGTGAGCCGACGCTCGCCGTCGATCAGCGCGGGCGCGTCGGGTGTGCGCTGGGCGTGGGCGGCGAGGACGTCCACCTAGCGCGGCAGGACGGAGCGCGTGGCCTCGAGCGCCTCGCGCGCGACGTCCTCGGCCGGGCGGGCCCACGCGGCCGGGTTCGGCGCCTCGTAGCTCATGAAGCCGCGATAGCCCTTGCGCGCCAGGAGCGCAAAGATCTCCTTGAAGGGCACGCTGCCCCGGCCCGGCGGCAAACGGTCGAGCGCCTTGCCGGGCTCGAGGCCGCTCCGCGGCACGTCGCTGAACTGCACGTAGGCGATCTCGGCGAGCGGGACCTTCTCGATCTCCGCGAGTGTGGCGCCGCTCCGCCCGAGATGGTAGGTGTCGAGAAGGAGCCCGCAGCTCGGATCGTTCGCCAGCGCCAGCACCTCGCGGACGCTCGCGAGCCTGTTGAGCTGCTCGGCCTGCGAGTTGAACTCGAGCGCGAGCCTCACCGCGTGCTTCACGGCGAGCTCGCCGACCGCGCGAAGGCTCGTCGCCGCGCGGCGAAGGTCGACGCGTCCCCTGTCGACCGGGCTCATGACGGTGCGCGCGCCGAGCGCGGCCGCCCAGCGGCACGACTCGGCGAAGGCACCAAAGAGTCGCTCGCGCTCCGCGCCCTCGGCGCCCATCCACCCGGGCTCGACGCCGACGCACGCGACGCCGAGACCGCTCGCCTCGACCAGCGCGAGCACGTCCTCCGCGCGCTTTCCCGCCTCGGCCGCGCGCGCGAAGTCAACGCGGCGCAGCTCGATGCCGTCCCAGCCGACGCGCTTGGCGACGCGCAGCACCTCCGCGAGCGGCGTGGTGTCGAGCGTCCAGGTGTGGAGCGCGAGCACCGGCTACTGCGTCTTCGGCGCCGGCATGGTCGGCGTCCCGCCGCCCGGCGCGGGCGTGCCGCCGGGCGCGCGCCTGGTACCTTTCTCCGGGTTGGCCTTGGCGTAGGCCAGCGCCGCCTCGAGCTCGTTCTCCGCCTGCTTGACCAGCTCGAGCGCCTTGGCGCGATGGCCCCCGAAATCGTGCTCCGCCCGCTCGAGGTGCCTCGCCGCGACATTGAGCGCGCGCATCGCTGCGTGGATCTGTGGATGCCGCTCGCCCCGCTCGGGTCGCGCGGGCTTGTCCTGGGTGAACGCCAGCGAGCTCACGCCGAGAACGAGACCGAGCACGAGCGCCGCGATCGCTGACCTGCGCTTCAGCATACCTACCTCCTTGTGGTTCGGTGCGCCGACGCCGCGACCGTCAGACGCTTCGACGCCGCGGGGGGACCCGCTATTTGCCCGGACGTCAAACCGATGCCGACAGGCCGCCGTCGAAGTTGATCGCCGTGCCGGTGATGTACGCCGCGCGCTCGGAGCAGAGGAAGGCCACGAGATCCGCGAACTCGTGCGCCTCGCCGAACCGGCCGAGCGGCACGCGGCGCTTCTCCGCCATCTCGCGATAAAACGCCTCGGGATCGCCCTTCATCCGGCGCTCCCACTGGCCGCTCTTCGCCACGCCGAGGCAAATCGTATTGACCAGGATCCTGTCGGCCGCGTACTCGTTGGCGAGCGACTTGGTCAGGTTGATGCCCGCCGCGCGTGTCACGCTCGTGGGGAGCGACCGCGCCGCCGGCGCCTTGCCGCCCACCGTGGTCACGTTGACGATGCGTCCACCGCCGCGGCGCTTCATGTGGGGGATCACGAGGCGGCAGAGGCGGATCGCCGCCATGAGCTACAGCTCGATGTCCGCCTCCGCCGCGGCGCTTCATGTGGGGGATCACGAGGCGGCAGAGGCGGATCGCCGCCATGAGCTTCAGCTCGATGTCCGCCTGCCACGTGGCGTCGTCCACCTCGGCGAAACCCGCGGCCGCCGAGGTGCCGGCATTGTTCACGAGGATGTCCACGCCGCCCCAGCGCGCGACGGTCGCCGCGACGAAGGCCTCCACCTGGTCGGGCCGCGTCACGTCGCAGGTCAGCGCGAGCAGGTCGGCGCCGGTCGCGCGGCGGATCGCGTCGGCGGCACGCTCGAGCACGTCCTTGCGCCGCGCGCACATCGCGACCTTCGAGCCCGAGCGCGCGAAACGCTCGGCGGTCGCCCGCCCGAGGCCCTCGCTCCCGCCGGTGACGATCGCGACCTTGCCCGCGAGGCCCAGCTCCAGGACGTCCATCGCGCCCCCGAAGATACCACCCCGCGAGGCGTTGGTGTAGCCTTGTCGCCGTGGCGCTGCCGCTCGCCGGATACCGTGTCCTCGAGCTCGCCCACCTGATCGCGGGGCCGGTGTGCGGCATGTACCTCGCCGACATGGGCGCCGACGTCGTGAAGGTCGAGCAGCCGTCGGTTGGCGACGCCGGGCGCACCGTCTACGATCCGCTACTCGGCGGCGACAGCGCCGTCTTCCTCACCGTGAACCGCAACAAGAAGAGCGTCGCGCTCGATCTCGCAACGTCCGAGGGCCGCCAGGTCTTCGCGCGGTTCGTCGGCCGCGCCGATGTCGTCATCGAGGCCTACCGCGGCGGCGTCGCTGAGCGGCTCGGGATCGACTACGCTCGGCTGGCACCGTCGAACCCGCGACTCGTCTACTGCTCGCTCTCGGCGTTCGGGCCCGAGGGGCCGTGGCGAGAGAAGCCCGGGCTCGACATGCTCGTGCAGGCGATGGGTGGGGTCATGGCGGTGACCGGCGAGCCCGACGGCGGGCCCGTCCTCTGCGGTGCGCCGGTCCTCGACACGCTCGGCGCGGTCTCAGCCGGCCTCGGCATCCTCACCGCGCTGCTGCACCGCGAGCGCACGGGCGAAGGGCAGCGCGTGGATGTGTCGCTCCTGAACGGCGCGCTCCTCGCCCACGCGGCGCGGCTCAGCGTGTTCCTCGTCACGGGCCAGGAGCCGGGCCGCCAGGGGAGCGCCCATCCGTACGTCGTGCCGTTCCAGGCCTTCAGAGCCTCCGACGGCTGGATCTACGTCGCGGTCTGGGTGGAGCGGCTCTGGCCGCCGTTCTGCGCCGCGATCGAACGGCCCGAGCTCGCGACGGACGGACGCTTCGCGGGGCGCGACGACCGCGTGCGCCACCGGCGCGAGCTGATCGCGCTGCTCGAGCCGATCTTCCTCACGCGCCCGGTGAAGGAGTGGATGGCGAGGCTCGAGCGTCACGAGGTGCTGTGCGCGCCCGTGAACCGCTACGCGGACCTGCCGACGGATCCTCAGGTGATCGCGAGCCGGATGCTCGTTCCCGAGGACCACCCGCGCGCCGGGCGGCTGACGACGCTCAGCACACCGATCCGGTTCAGCCGGACGCCGGGCGGGATCCGCGCGCACGCGCCGGCGCTCGGCGAGCACACCGACGAGATCTTACGGGAGGCCGGGCTCGCGCCCGACGAGATCGCGCGGCTTCGCGAGAAGAGGGTTGTCGCGTAGCGCCGGGCGGCGCCCTCAGGAGGCGCCGAGGCGCCCGAAGACGGGAAGCTTCAGCGCCGGACGCGTGAGATCCACGCCGAAGTTGAGCGTGAGGAAGTTCAGCTCGATGCCCTCGTCCCAGCCGACCGCGAGGCCACCAAGGCCCCAGAGCGAGAGCTGGACGCCGGTGCCGCTCGGCGTCGTTCCCGCGAGCGCGCCGCCGGCGAGATAGTCCTTCCCGATCGCCGTCGGCGGGAGCTTGAGCCTCAGCTCGGGCACCTGCCGCCCGACCCACGCCGTGAACGTGTTGCTGTTGGGTCCGGGCCACGTGCGATAGCTCGCGGGATAGGGATAACCGGTCACGGCCGCTTCGACCTTTGCGATCACCCGGTCCACGCCGGCGCCGCGGAGGTCCACGAGCTTCTGGGGACGGTCACCAAACCAGTAGTTGTCGGGGCCGGTGCGATTGACCCGGACGGTGGGCCACCCGCGGTCAACGCCCCAGCCGATCACCTCGTAACGTGTCCAGGACGCGGCGCCGCTCGGCTTGACCGCGATCCACGTGTGGACCGCGAAGACGCCGCGCCAGCTCACCGCGCGCGCGGCATAGACCTGCACGACCGGCTCGGGCGTCCCGGCAGGATCGGGCGCCTGGCCCGAGGGACCGCGCTCGAGCTCCCACCAGTTCGATCGCGTGCGCTCGAACACCGTGCACCCGACGAACGCCGGGAGGAGCAGCAGGCAGAGCCAGCGCGCACCGCGGTGGCTCACCCGCCGAGCTCTTTCCGCACCGTGCGCGCGCCCTCGACGAGCGCGGTGAGCTTCTGCCTCACGATCCAGCGCGGCGTCTCCCAGAAGCCGCAATCGGGGTTGAGCCAGAGCTTGTCGGGCGCGACGGACTCGAGCAGCCTCCTGATGCGCTCGGCGACCTCGGCCGCCGTCTCGGCACGGAACGCCTTCACGTCGACGACGCCGGCGCCGAGCTCCTTGCCGGTCGGGAACTCCTTCCAGAGCCGGACGTCGTCCAGGCCGCGGTTGGCATACTCGAGCACGATCTGCGAGGCCGAGAGATCGTGCAGCGCGGGATAGACATTGCGAAAGTCGCGCACCGCAGCGAAGGGCCGACCGTACAGGTTGCCGAAGCAGACGTGCACCGCGATCTTCGCGTTCACGCCATCGACGGCGCGGTTCACGCCCTTGTTGAACTGGGGCGCCGCGCCCGCGTACATGCCACTCTGGGGCTCGTCGATCTGGATGAAGTCGCAGCCGGCCGCGACGAGCGCGCGGCACTCGGCGTTGACGATCGCGACGAGGTCGGCGAGCAGCGTCTCCCCGCGGCGAAGGGCCGACCGTACAGGTTGCCGAGCAGATGTGCACCGCGATCTTCGCGTTCACGCCATCGACGGCGCGGTTCACGCCCTTGTTGAACTGAGGCGCCGCGCCCGCGTACATTCCGCTCTGGGGCTCGTCGATCTGGATGAAGTCGCAGCCGGCCGCGACGAGCGCCCGGCACTCGGCGTTGACGATCGCGACGAGGTCGGCGAGCAGCGTCTCCTTGTCCCGGTAACCGCCGCCGAGCCTCAGCGGGACGAGCAGCGTGTACGGGCCGGGCACGGTCGCTTTGAGCCGTTTCGTGGTGAGCGATCGCGCGAGCTTCCACTCTTCGACGATCCCGAGGCCGTCGGGCGCCCCGATCCTCTCCACGACGTCGAACGGCGTGTTCGTGTCCCAGAGCGGCGCGCCGAGCTTCCGCGGCGGCGCGAGGCGCCGGATGCCCGTGATCCGGTCGTAGAACCCGATGATGAAGCGGACGCGCATCATCTCGCCGGTCGTGACGACGTCGATGCCCGCGCGCTCCTGATCGAGGAGCGCCGCCTGCGTGGCGTCCTCCATCAGCTCGCGGACGTCCGTCGCGCCGAGGCGCCCGGCCTCCATCGCCTCGCGAGCAAGCCACACCCATCCCGGAAGGCCGTGGCTCCCCACCACCGAGGTCGGCAGCAGCATCACATCGCTCCTTTGTCGTCTCAGCGGCTCAGCGCGCGCGGGGCTTGCTCGCCCGGATCGCCGCCATCGCCCGCCGGTGCTCGTCGGACGCGAGGCAGCCGGCGAGGAGGGTCTCCATCTCTTTCCTGAACGTCTCGAAGTCGACGTCGAAGGCACGCGTCGAGAGCACCTTGCTGGCGCGAGCGCTCGCGGGCGGCAGCGCCAGGAAACGCTCGAGCGTCGCCTCGAACGCGCGGGGGAACTCCGCGGCCTCCACGACGCGGTGCACGACGCCGTAGCGCTCGGCCGTGCGCGCCGACACGGGCTCGCCGAGCAGGATCAGCTCCTTGGCGCGCGCGAGACCGATGAGGCGCGGCAGGCGCCAGAGCGACATGGACGGGATCAGGCACTCCTTCACCGCCGGGAGCCCGAGGAGCGCCTCATCCGACGCGAGGCGGTAGTCGCAGACGAGCGCGAGCTGGAGCCCACCACCCAGGCAGTGGCCGTTGATCCCCGCGATGAAGAGCTTGTCCATTCGCTCCATCGCCGTCATCGCGTCCTCCCACGCGATGAAGTCGGCCATGCCGAGCTCCCCGTGGGCGAGCGCGGTGAGGTCCACGCCCGTCGAGAACGCACGGCCGGCGCCCGTCAGCGCGACCACACGGATCTCGGGCCGCTCGGCGAGCGTCGCGACCGCGGCCTTGAGGTCGCGCGCGAAGCGGGCGTCCCCCGCGTTGAGCACCTCGGGGCGCTCGAGCGTCAGACGGCCGAGCGCGCCCGCGATCTCGAGCCGCATCGGTGAGGTCCACGCCCGTCGAGAACGCACGGCCGGCGCCCGTCAGCGCGACCACGCGGATCTCGGGCCGCTCGGCGAGCGTCGCGACCGCGGCCTTGAGGTCGCGCGCGAAGCGGGCGTCCCCCGCGTTGAGCACCTCGGGGCGCTCGAGCGTCAGACGGGCGAGCGCGCCCGCGATCTCGAGCCGCATCGTGGCGAGTGAGGTCATAGGCCAATGGTTTACCATAAGAGGCCTTGTGACCCCACTGCTCGCGCTCCTCTGCCTGGGGATCTTCGCCACCACGTTCTCGACCGGCGCCTTCCCCGCGATCCTGCCCGAGCTCGCACGCGGCGGCGCGCTCGCGGACTGGCAGGTCGGGCTCGTCGCCGGCGCCTTCGGATTCGCGCGCATGGCTGCCGACATTCCGATCGGTCTCTTCCTCACGCACCACCTGAGGCGCGCGGTTGTGGTCGGCCCGTGCGTGCTCGCCGTGGGCGTCCTCGTCCTCACGGGGGGCGGGACGTTCCCCGTCCTCGTGCTGGGTCGGCTCCTGATGGGCGTGGGCCACGCGCTCGGGATGGTGGGCGGGCTCAGGCGCGCGGTCGTGGTCGGCCCGTGCGTGCTCGCCGTGGGCGTCCTCGTCCTCACGGGGGGCGGGACGTTCCCCGTCCTCGTGCTCGGTCGGCTCCTGATGGGCGTGGGCCACGCGCTCGGGATGGTGGGCGGGCTCACGGCGATCCTCCGCTACCGCACCGGCTGGAGCCTCGCCTCGGCGCTCAACGCGTACGAGTTCTCGGCGATGATCGGCATCCTCTGCGGCACGGTGCTGGTCGGGGCGCTGCCATCGAGCCTCAGCTGGAACCGGGCGCTGCTGGTCACGTGCGCCCCGCAGCTCCTCGGCATCCTGACGCTCCCCGCGCTCCTCCGCGCGCTCTCGCGGAGCGACGCGCCCGGGCCGAGACCCCTCTTCGCGCGCCAGGCGGCCGCCGGCCCGGACGCCCCGGGCGCGCCGATCACGCCGGCGCTGGTCCTCGCCTTCGTCGCCGGCGGGGCGATCGCCGTCGCGTACTCGACCGTGGAGCAGTTCTCGATCCCGCTCCGCGGCAGTCGCGAGCTCGGGCTCGAGCGCGCCGGCGTCGCACGCCTCCTCGTGGTCATGCAGGTCTTCGACATCGCCGCGCTGCTCCCGCTGGGCGTCCTCGCCGATCGCCGGGGAACGGTACCAGTGCTCGTGGCGGTGCTCCTCGTGATGGCGGCCGCGAGCGCGCTCGTCGGCTTCGGCACGCTGCCCGTCGTCGCCGCCGGCTGCGCGCTCTACGGCCTCGGCATGGCCGGCTGGATGCTGCCGCTCGGCGTGCTGCGGCGCGAGACGCCGCAGGAGCACGTCGCCTGGCGGACCGGCCTCTACCGCGTGTGCGTGGATGGCGGCATCTTCCTCGGCCCCTTCCTCGCGGGGCTCCTCGGCGCGGGCCACGCCCGGATCCTCACGGGCGTCTGGGCCGCGGCGCTTGCCCTGACGGGCCTGCTCTTCCTCCTGCGCGAAAGGAGACGACCATGAACTACGCCGACTACCGGCACCTCGTCTTCGACCTCAAGCCGAACGGGGTGCTCGTGATCACGATCAATCGCCCGGAGGTGATGAACGCCACGAACGCGCGCCTGCACTGGGAGCTCACCCAGGTGTGGCTCACCGTCGACGCCGACCCGCAGGTGCGCGTGGCGCTCGTCACCGGCGCCGGTAAGGCGTTCTCTGCCGGCGGCGACCTTTCGCTGGTGGAGGAGATGGCGGGGAACCCCGACGCGATGGCGCGCACCATGCGCGAGGCATCGGACCTCGTCTACAACATGATCAATCTCGACAAGCCGGTCGTCTCGGCGATCAACGGCGCCGCCGTCGGCGCGGGCCTCGTCGTCGCGCTGCTCGCCGACGTGAGCATCATCTCGGCGACCGCGCGACTGACCGACGGGCACACGCGCCTCGGCGTCGCGGCCGGCGACCACGCGGCGATCATCTGGCCGCTCCTCTGCGGGATGGCCAAGGCGAAATACTACCTGCTCACCGCCGACTTCCTCGACGGCCAGGAGGCCGAGCGCATCGGCCTCGTGAGCCTCTGCGTCCCCGCCGACCAGGTGCTGCCCAAGGCGGTCGACGTGGCGGGCAAGCTCGCGCAGGGCAGCCAGCTCTCGATCCGGTGGACGAAGCGCGCCCTCAACAACTGGCTCCGCCAGGCCGGGCCGATCTTCGACCAGTCGCTCGCGCTCGAGATGCTCACGTTCATGCACCCGGACGTCCGTGAGGGCGCCCGTGCGATCCGCGAGAAGCGCGCGCCCGCGTTTCCATCCGCGCGTTAGGGAGGAGCCTGCCCGATGACTTGGACTCCGCCGCCGCCCCGCGCCGGTCACCCCTACTACATGCACGACGCGATCTACGCCCAGCCGGGGGCGCTCCGGCTCGTGACGCGCGGCCAGGGCGACCTGATCGCCGGCGCCGCGTCGCGCCTCCGGGCGATGGACCGCGTGCTCCTCTCGGGCATCGGGACCTCGTGGCACGCGACCCTCGTCGGCGAGCTGCTCCTCGCCCACGTCGCGCGCCTCGGCCACCGCGTCCGCGCCCTCCACTCGTTCGAGTTCAAGGGCTACTGGCCCGACCCCGACGCGCGGACCGGCGTCGTCGTCGTGAGCCACCGCGGCAGCAAGCGCTACTCGGTGGAGGCGCTCGCCAAGGCGCGGGCCGGCGGCGGCGTGGGGGTGGCGATCACCGGCAAGGGCGCCGAGGGCCTCGCCTCGGCCGACTACGTGCTCCGCACCGTGGACCAGGAGCGCTCGGCCGCGCATACGGTCAGCTACACCACGGCACTCGCCCTGCTCGCCGCGCTCGCGGCCGCGATCGGCGACGACGACGACATCGCGCACGAGATGGACGCGATTCCCGATCAGCTCGCGCTGCTGCTCGGACAGGAGTCGTGGACCGAGCTGGCCGCACGCTTCGCCGACCGCGGGCGATATTGGTTTGTGGGAGGCGGGCCCAACACGGCCACGGCCTACGAGGCGGCGCTGAAGATGAGCGAGGCGAACCACGCGACGGCGCTCGGCCTGAACTGTGAGCAGTTCCTCCACGGCCCGTGGGCCGCGCTGGAACCCGACGACGTCGTCTTCCTGATCGCGCTGCCGGGCCCCGCCTACGAGCGCGGTCTGGCGATCGCGCGGGTCGCGAAGGAAGTCGGCGCCCCCGTCGTCGCGCTCGTGCGGGAGGACGATCGCGCGATCGCGCCCTTGGCCGCGGAGACGATCGCGATCCCGCCGGTGAGCGAGCTCCTCTCGCCGATCCTCACCGTCGTCCCGCTCCAACTCTTCACCTACCACCTGGCGCTGCGGCGGGGGGTGAACCCCGACACGATGCGGGGCGACCAGCCCGCGCACGGCCGGGCGCGCGCGGGACTCACGCTCTAGGTTCATCGAAGGGGGCCTCGGCGGCCCCCTCCGAGCCACCCCCAGGAAGGGTTGCGCGGGCGGAAGCCCGCGCTCGAAGCGTGGTGAGTCCGACGCGCTCCCCGGACTAAGGCGACGGGCCCCCGGGGCGGGCCCCGCCGCCTCCGCGTCGGCGGCGCCGCCGACCCTGGCCGGCCGCGCCTCCCGGCGATGGGGGCTGAGGGGGCGCGGCGGGAGGCCGATCGGCGTGATGGGGTGCCTCGTGGCGGCGCCGCTCGGGGCCGCCGCGCCCGTGGTCGCGGGGGCCTCGGTCGCCGAACCGGCCGCCCCGCGCCTCGAACCGCGCGCGGCGCTCCTCCGCGAACCGGCGCCGCTCCTCGGCGGTCGGCTTGATCTCGGACACGAAGAGGTCGTCGTCCGCCCACTCCACCGGGATCTTCTGGCCGATGAACTTCTCGATCGCTTCGAGGTACAGGGCGCTCGCCTCATCCACGAAGCTGACCGCCTTGCCGCCCGCGCCCGCGCGCGCCGTGCGCCCGATCCGATGCACGTAATCCTCGGCGTCCTGGGGCAGGTCCCAGTTGATGACGTGGCTGACCGCCTCGATGTGGAGCCCACGCGAGGCGACGTCGGTCGCCACCAGCACCGGCAGGCGGCCCTCCTTGAAGTCGTTCAGGATCTTGAGGCGCCTCTTCTGGTCCACGTCGCCGGTGAGCGCACGCGTCTCGTAGGCGTTGCGCGTCAACCGGTCCTCGAGCCGCCGCGCCTCCTCGCGCGTGTTCGTGAAGATCAGGATCCGGTCACCGCCCTCCCGCTTGAGGAACCCGAGGAGCACCGGGAACTTCTCCTCGCGACCTACGTGGAAGAGCATCTGCTCGACGCGCGCGACCGTCTTCTGCTGCGGCATGATCGTGATCTGCGTCGGGTTGTTCATGAACTCCCAGGTGAGCTCGAGCACCCGGAACGAGAGCGTCGCAGAGAAGAGGAACGATTGGCGCTTCTCGTGCGGCGGCAGGCGGCGAAGGATGAACCGGAGGTCGGCGATGAACCCCATGTCGAACATCCGGTCGGCCTCGTCGATCACGAGGACCTCGACATGCTTGGGCGACCAGACGCGCTGCTTGAGGTAGTCGATGAGCCGGCCGGGCGTGCCGACGAGGAGGTCGCAGCCGGCGGCGAGCGCCTCGCGCTGCTTCGCGTAGTCGATGCCACCGTACACCGCGAGGGTGCGGAACGGGGTGAACTGGCCGAGGAGCCGCGCATCCGACTCGATCTGGACGACCAGCTCGCGTGTCGGCGCGATGATGAGCACGCGTGGCGCGCCGGCGCCGCCCGGCGCCTGCGGCGCCGGCGAGCGCAGGAGGCGCGTGAACGCCGCGATGAGGAAGGCCGCCGTCTTGCCCGTGCCCGTCTGCGACTGCCCCGCGACGTCCTTGCCGCGGAGCGCCAGCGGGAGCACGCCTTCCTGGATCGGTGTCGCGGTCACGAAGCCCGCCTCGCGGATTCCCCGCATGACGGGCTCGGGCAGGTCGAGGGCGGCGAAGTCCATCTACGAGGATTCGGCGGGCGCGGGCTCCGGCGCGGGCGCCGCCTTCCGCCCGAAGACGCGCGCGCAGACGATCCCAACCTCGTAGAGGAGCACGAGCGGCCCGGCCATGAGCGTCTGGTTGAAGGCGTCGGGTGTCGGCGTGAGCACCGCACCGGCGATGAACGCGCCGAGGATCGCGTACTTCCGGTTCTTCGCGAGCGTCTTCGCGCTCACGACGCCGATGCGCGCCAGGATCGTGAGCGCGAGCGGCAGCTCGAACACGGCGCCGAAGGCCAGCGTGAACTTCAGCAGGAAGTCGGTGAGGTTCTGGAGCGTGATCATCGGCTGGAGGCCCGGACGCGCATAGCTCAGCAGGAACTGGAGCGCGTAGGGCGTCACGACGAAGAGCGAGAACGCCCCGCCGCCGACGAAGAGGAGCGACCCGATGATCACGAAGGGCAGCGCGTACTTCCTCTCGTGCGCGTGCAGCCCGGGCGCGATGAACGCCCAGACCTGCCAGAGGATGGCGGGCGCCGAGATGAACACGCCGACGATGAGCCCCACCTTCATCTGGACCCACAACGCCTCCGCCGGCGACGTGAAGACGAGCGAGTAATTGAGCGACGTCACGGGGCGCGCCAGCCAGTCGACGATCTGCTGGCTGAAGTACAGCCCGGGTACGCTGCCGGCGAGGAGCGCGTAAAGGCTCCGCACGATGCGGACGCGCAGCTCGCCCAGGTGCTCCATGAACGACATCTTGTCGTCAACGCCCCTGGCCATGCCTCGCTACCAGCTCGCGATGAAGTGACGCAGGGCACCGACGCCACGCCCGGGCCGAAATCCCTCACGGATCGCCGCGGTGACGTAGGCCTTCGCCTCGCGGGCGGCGTCGGCGAGCGGTTGCCGGCGCGCGAGCCCGGCCGCAATCGCGGCCGAGAAGGTGCAGCCGGTGCCATGGGTGCTCGTGGAGTCGAGGCGCGGGGCGGTGAAGCGCGTGAGCTCGCGGCCGTTCCAGAGGATGTCCGTCGCCGTATCGGGGAGGTGCCCGCCCTTGACGAGCACGTAGCGGGGGCCGAGGGCCAGGATGCGCAGCGCCGCCGCCTCCATGTCGGCCTCGGTCGCGACGGGCATGCCCGCGAGCACGCTGGCCTCGTGAAGGTTCGGCGTGACCACGGTGGCAAGCGGCAGCATCTCCTTGACGAGCGCCGCGCGCGCGTCCGGTTCGAGCAGCGGATCGCCGGACTTGGCGATCATCACCGGGTCGAGCACGATCTGGTGCTGCCCGTACGCCCTGAGGCGCCTCGCGACCTCGGCGATGATCGGCGCCGTCGAGAGCATGCCGATCTTCACCGCGTCGGCGCCGAAGTCCGAGAGCACCGAGTGGATCTGCGTCCCGATGAACTCCGGCGGCAGGTTGAAAACGCCCTGGACCCCGACGGAATTCTGCGCGGTCACGGCGGTGATCACGCTCATCCCGAAGACGCGGAAGGCCGAGAAGGTCTTGAGGTCCGCCTGGATGCCTGCGCCGCCGCCGGAGTCCGAGCCGGCGATGGTCAACGCCTTGGGAACAACCATAGACCCACGCAGTATACGTCGCACCGAAGGGCCGCTCAAACGCCGGCCGGGAGCACGAGCACGAACTCGCCACGCACCGGACCGCGCTTGAGCCGCTCGATGTGCGCCGACGGCGTGGCGCGCACGACCTCCTCGAACTGCTTCGTCAGCTCGCGCGCGACGACGATCTCGACGCCGCCATAGACCTGGCCGATCGCCTCGAGCGCGGCCCCTCGAACTGCTTCGTCAGCTCGCGCGCGACGACGATCTCGACGCCGCCATAGACCTGGCCGATCGCCTCGAGCGCGGCCACGATGCGGTGGGGCGACTCGTAGAGCACAACCGTCAGCTCGAGCGCGCGGAGCGCCTTCAGGTGGCCGAGCCGCCGGCCGGGCTTGACCGGCAGGAAGCCGTCGAACACGAACCGGTCGGCGGGCATGGCGGCGACGGACAGGGCCGCCACGAGCGCCGCCGGCCCGGGCACCGGCACCACCGGGATCCCCTGCGCGCGCGCCTCGCGGACGAGCAGGAAGCCGGGGTCCGAGATGCCCGGGGTGCCCGCGTCGGTCACGAGCGCGATCGAGCGGCCGCCGGCCAGCTCGCGCAGCAGCTCCGGCCCACGCGCGAGCTTGTTGTGCTCGAAGTAGCTCACGGTCCGCTTGTGGATGTCGAAATGCGTGAGGAGCGCGCGCGTCCGGCGCGTGTCCTCGCAGGCGACCAGGTCCACTTCGCGCAGGACGCGCAGCGCGCGCAGGGTGATGTCCTCGAGGTTGCCGATCGGGGTCGCGACGACGAAGAGCGTGCCGCTCAGGCTACGCCGACTGCTCTTGCGCTTCCGAGACGAGCAGGGGCCGCTCGTGGTTCAAGATGACCTCGCGCGTGATGATGCACTCCTTGAGCCCCTGGATGGACGGCAGCTCGTACATGATCTCGAGCATGACCTCCTCCAGGATCGCCCGGAGCCCGCGCGCGCCGGTCCCCCGCTTGAGCGCCTCCTTCGCGATCGCCGCCACCGCGTCGTCCGTGAACTTCAGGCGGACCTTCTCGAGGTCGAAGTACTTCTGGTACTGCCTGGTGATCGCGTTCTTCGGCTCCCTGAGGATGCGGATCAGCGCCGTCTCGTCGAGGTCGTGGAGGGTCGCGATGACCGGCAGCCGACCGACGAACTCAGGGATGAGCCCGTACTTCAGGAGATCCTCGGGCTGGATCATCACGAGTGATCGCGTTCTTCGGCTCCCTGAGGATGCGGATCAGCGCGGTCTCGTCGAGGTCGTGGAGCGTCGCGATGACCGGCAGCCGGCCGACGAACTCGGGGATGAGCCCGTACTTCAGGAGATCCTCGGGCTGGATCATCACGAGGAGGTCGCCCACCCGGCGCTCCTCGCGCCGCTTGATCTCCGCGCCGAAGCCCATGCCCGAGCGTCCGACGCGCGCCTCGATGATCTTGTCGAGCCCGACGAAGGCGCCGCCGCACAGAAAGAGGACGTTCGACGTGTCGACCTGGATGAACTCCTGGTGCGGATGCTTCCGCCCGCCCTGGGGCGGCACGTTGGCGACCGTGCCCTCGAGGATCTTCAGGAGCGCCTGCTGAACGCCCTCGCCCGACACGTCACGCGTGATCGACGGGTTCTCCGACTTCCGCGCGATCTTGTCGATCTCGTCGATGTAGACGATGCCGCGCTCCGCACGCTCGACGTCGTAGTCCGCCGACTGGAGCAGGCGCAGGATGATGTTCTCGACGTCCTCGCCGACGTAGCCCGCCTCCGTGAGCGTGGTGGCGTCGGCGATGGTGAAGGGCACCCGCAGCATCTTGGCGAGCGTCTGTGCGAGGAGGGTCTTGCCGGAGCCCGTGGGGCCGATCAGGAGGATGTTCGATTTCTGCAGCTCGACCTCGCCCGACTCGCCGCCCGACTCGATCCGCTTGTAGTGGTTGTGGACCGCGACGGCGAGGACTTTCTTCGCCCGCTCCTGGCCGATCACGTACTGGTCGAGGACATTCTTGATCTCAGAGGGCTTGGGAAGCGCGCGGAGCTCGCGGCTCTTCTCCTCTTCCCACTCCTCGGCGATGATGTCGTTGCAGAGCTCGATGCACTCGTCGCAGATGTAGACCGTCGGGCCCGCGATCAG
>Ga0209376_1000224_pt1 | contig 62853 bp, 58 predicted proteins | sample GraSoiAngelo_134_FD_185891 | JGI IMG/M metagenome (GOLD analysis project Ga0209376, IMG submission 185891) | Grasslands soil microbial communities from the Angelo Coastal Reserve, California, USA - 14_0929_05_30cm (SPAdes) (version 2) | ecosystem: Environmental > Terrestrial > Soil > Grasslands ...
GTTGATGTGAATTATGAGGTCAAGTGATTTGACGGCCTGGGCCAGTCGATTGTTGAATTCCTAATCGGCGGCGAATTTCATCTTCGCTCAAACCTTCAATACGAATCAATTTCTCGCGCGATTTTTGGCCGCGCTCCAGCACGATCGCGTGCTCCGCGATTTCCAATTGTTCAGCCAGGAAATTGAGTAACGCTGCGTTGGCCTTTCCTTCTATTGCCATCGCGCGCAGCTTGATTTGAATGGGTACGGCTGACTGTAGCGGCGGTCTGTGACCGCCGGCTTGCTGTGATTTCCGGCGGTCACAGACCGCCCCTACAGCCCCACGGCAGCACGCACGCGCTTCATCACTTCATGCGCGATTGCGTTTGCGCGTCGAGCGCCTCGCTCCAAGACATCGTCAATGTAATTTTTGTCGCGTAAAATTTCGTCGCGCCGTTTTCGCATCGGCGCAAAGTAATCCCACAGTTTCTCGAACAGCTGTTTTTTGAAATCGCCGTAGCCCCGGCCGCCTTTACGAAACTGTTCCCGCATTTCCTGGACTTCATCCTTCGAAGCAACAAGTCCGTAAAGTTGCATGATGGTCGATGCATCCGGATTTTTTGGCGCTTCCACCAGCGTCGAATCAGTCACAATGCTCATCACTCGTTTCCGTGTTTCCTTTTCGTCGCCGAAAATGTCGATGGTGTTGCCGTAGCTCTTGCTCATTTTTTGACCGTCGATGCCCGGAACAACTTCTGTCTGCTTCTGAATCCGCGGTTCAGGCAACTTCAAAATTGGCCCTTTCCGCGCTGATCCAAATGTTTCGTTAATTCGCGCCGCGATGTCGCGGGTGATCTCGATGTGTTGCTTTTGATCTTTCCCCACCGGGACGATGTCGCTGTCGTAAATTAAAATATCAGCCGCCATCAGCACCGGGTAGGTGAATAAGCCAGCCGCTGCGGCCGCTCCGCGCGCGACCTTGTCCTTATAAGAATGCGCCAGCTCGAGTCGCGAGACCGGCGTTACTGTGGAAAGAATCCAGGCCAGCTCGGTCACCTGCGGCACATCGCTTTGCAAAAAAAGCGCCGCTTTATCGGGGTTCAATCCACAGGCCAGGAAATCGAGCGCCACTCGGCGGCTGTTTTCGCGCAAAGCGATTGGATCGCGCAGACTGGTGAGGGCGTGGTAATCGGCGATGAAGTAGAGCGCTTCGCCTTCGTCCTGCAATGCGATCGCCGGCCGCATCATGCCAAAGTAATTGCCGATATGCAGAATGCCGCTCGGTTGTATGCCAGAAAGAATACGCATCGGTTTTTTCATCCGCCCAATACGCTAAAAGAGGCTAAAAATCCGAGAAATTGCAGCAAAAAGTTTGGCCCACGAAACACGCCGAATACGCTAAAATGCGAAACGTTTCGGCCATATTTTCTTTTTTAGCCCTTATTTGGTGTGTTTAGCGGATCGTTTTTAGCAAGCAAGGAACACAGACTTTTGACTCTGTGCGTCCAGCGGAGTTTTACTCCGCTGACTATGCCATGTGGTGGCTGCTAGCAGCGGTTAAAAACCCGCTTGGCGCACAGGCCGCAGGCCCGTGTTCCAAGCTGCCGAGATGAACAGGCTGGCAGCCTGCGCTCGCCGGACCAGCTTTGCGCGAACAGTTTCACTCAGAATCCCTGGCTAGAGATTTCTCGACTTCGTTCGAAATGACAAGTTGTCGAAATTGCTCGTCAGCCACGCCGGCCTGAATTAGAAGAACACTCCACCATGCCCGCTCCCGCCAAGCCCGTTTCCGTCGTGACCGGTGGCGCCGGATTTCTCGGATCGCATCTGACCGATCGCCTGTTGGCCGAAGGGCATCGTGTCATTGCGATCGACAATTTGGTCACCGGGAATGCTGCCAACATCGGGCACTTGGCCGGCAACGAAAACTATCGATTCGTCCGGCACAACGTTTCCAATTTCATTTTCCTGCCCGAGCAAAAGATCGATTTCGTCTTCCATTTTGCCTCGCCTGCCAGCCCGATCGATTATCTTGAGCTGCCGATACCGACCTTGAAGGTGGGCGCGCTCGGGACTCACAACACACTCGGCCTGGCCAAGGACAAGAAGGCCACCTTCGTTCTCGCCTCGACTTCGGAATGCTATGGCGATCCGTTGGTGCATCCGCAAAAGGAAGATTACTGGGGCAATGTGAACCCCATCGGCCCACGCGGCGTGTACGATGAGGCCAAGCGTTTCGCCGAAGCCATGACCATGGCCTATCACCGCTATCACGATGTCGATACCAAGATCGTGCGCATTTTTAACACTTACGGACCCCGCATGCGTTTGCACGATGGACGGGTTGTGCCCGCATTCATCGGGGAGGCTTTGACCGGAAAGCCGCTAACGATTTTTGGCGACGGCTCGCAGACGCGCTCATTTTGTTATGTCAGCGACCTGATCGACGGAATTTTTCGGCTGGCAATGAGCGATTTTCATGAACCCGTGAATATCGGCAACCCCCTGGAGATGACGATCAAACAGTTTGCCGAGGAAATCATTCGGATTACCGGGGCAACATCTGGAATCGAGTACCGCCCCTTGCCTGAGGATGACCCGAAAGTGCGTCAGCCGGACATTACACGAGCGAAAAAAATTCTAGGCTGGGAACCGAGGGTGAATTTCGATGAAGGTATTCGGACAACGATAGATTACTTCAAGCAACACATCGAGCTGGTAAACGGAACAACCAAATGAAACGAACGATTCTAATTACTGCGATCATTCTTTTGGCCATTGTTGTGACGGTAATTGCGCAACCTAGAAGCGCAGTGGATTTTCAATTGCTGAAAATCAACACCAACTTCATTTCTTCGCCGCAATTCACTTACACCGGTGCAGAACAGTTCCAAGCCGACCAGCGCGAGCGCTGGCTGGAAGTGGAAGTAACATTCGCATGTGCGCCTGAGTCTACCGACGAGCTAACGCTAAAGTATTTTATCTTGTTTAACGGCAAATTGCTGATCGGCGAGGTTACGCACGTAAACATTCCAGCTGGCCGCGAAAATCGCTCTGTCATGTATGTAACTCCCAAGACGTTACAGCGTCTGATGCTTGGCCGGACCGTTACAAACAACGCGCTTCAAAATACTACGGTCCAGCTTATGCAACAGGGAGCGCTGAAAGATGAGTTGAGCGCGCAACGAGCGGCACCGCAATGGTATGCGACCTTGCCGCAGGTAGCGGGCTTGGTTCTGAATAAGAACGAAACTCCCTTTATGCCCTTGTATTGGGACCGCTACTGCCAAATAAAAACCCCGCGCTAGTGCGATAAATCCAATTTCCAAACCCCAAATTCAAAATGCCAAATGCAGCATCTCATGGCTTGAGCGGTTTTGGGATTTGGAGCTTGAGATTTCCTTGGAATTTTGGGTTTGGGATTTGGAACTTTTGAATCATGCCTGGGCCAGCTCGCATTCTTACCCTTAACCTAGGATCGCAAGCGATCTCGGTAGGAGATTTTCGCCCGCAAAGTGGCGGTGGACTAGTACTACGCGATTACAAGCGGCGCGATCTTGCGATCGAGACTCCGGGTGAGCCGATTCGGCACGCGCAGATCACTGCCACGATCCGCGAAATATTAAACGAGCTCGGAATAAAGAGCGCGAACGTGAACTACGCGGTCGCGGGACAATCAGTTTTCGCGCGTTTCGTAAAATTGCCCTCGGTGGAAGAGGAAAAAATCGACCGCATCATCGGATTTGAAGCGCAACAGAACGTGCCGTTCCCGATTGACGAAGTGGTGTGGGATTATCAACTCGTCGGCGGCGGAACGGATGAACAACTGCAGGTCGTTCTGGTCGCGATCAAATCCGACTTGCTTGAAGGCATCAACGCCGCGGTGGAAGCCGCGGGGCTTCGACCGATGGTGATCGGGGTCGCGAACATGGCCCTCTACAACGCCTTTCGTTACAACTACAGCGATGTAACCGATTCGTCCCTAGTGGTCGATATCGGCGCTCGCACCACCAATCTGCTCTTCATAGAGCCAGGCAAGGTTTTTTCGCGCAGCGTGCCAATTGGCGGCAGCTCGGTGACGGCGGCGTTGGCAAAAGAATTCAACGAGCCTTTTGCTGCCGCCGAAACACGCAAACGAGAAAGCGGCTTCGTCAGTCTCGGCGGTGCTTACGCCGATCCTTCCGATGCGGATGTGGCGCGAATGTCGAAAATCATTCGGAGCACCATGACGCGCCTGCATGCTGAAATCATGCGGTCCATCAGTCATTACCGGACGCAGCAGCAGGGCAAAGCGCCGGCGCGAATCTACCTCTGCGGCGGCAGCTCGGGCATGCCGTACATGCGCGAATTTTTTCAGGAGAAATTGCAGGTCCCGATCGAATTCTTTAACCCCGTGCGCAATGTCGCCATCGCCAACGAAGCGGATGGGCGGCAGATTGCGCGATCGGCTCATCTTCTCGGCGAACTCGTTGGTCTGGCTCTGCGCGCGGTCGCGAGTTGCCCCATGGAATTAAATTTGCGGCCGGCCAGTGTTGTCCGAGCCCATGAGATTCAGCGGCGACGTCCATTCCTGATTGGCGCGGCAGCGTGTGTCATTGCGGCGCTGCTGGGCTGGAGCGTTTTTTATCTGCACGCCGCCGGAGTTTTTCGGGCAATTAAACAGCAGGTGGACGCGAAAGTGGATACGCTTCGTGGATTCCAAACACGAATCGATGGCATTCGCAAAGACGCGACTGCCTTCGACAGCGTTGCCTCGCCGCTGCTGAATGCGGTCAATGCACGTAGTTTCTGGCCGCAGTTATTGGAAGATCTCAACGCGCGATTGCCGAAAGACAATATCTGGATCACCGAGCTGGTTCCCTTGTCGAATGGAAAACCGGTCCTGGGCGGCGCGGCGGCGCCAGCGGGTGCAGTGACTAACGCGGCCGCACCGGCAGCAACGCCAATTACGCCAGCGCGTCCTGTTGCCGGGGGCGCAAAAAGCGGCGGGCCCGCGATTGATGGGCTGCTGATTCGGGGGTTGTATTTGTGGAACGCCCGGCAACAGGAAGTGGTGGTCGATTATTTCAAGAACCTAGTGGGCTCGCCTTTTTTCGCGATTGATCCCAAGAATCAGCAGCGGGTGATCAAGCCGACCATGCCGAACAACAATGAGTGGGCGTTTCCCTACGAGCTTCAGCTTGATCTAAAACAACCATTGCCATTGCCATGAATTGGTTTCGCGAAAATCCGTTTTGGAGCGCGTTTATCACCATTGCGGGTGGCGCTCTCCTTCTCGCCGCGGGTTTCCTTTGGTGGACGAAAGGCAGCTACGAAGATGCGATGGCGAAATATCGAGAATCGGCGGCCGAACAAACCCGTTTGGAAAGCGGCAACCCGTATCCGAGTGCGGCGAACGTGGGCAAAATGAAAACATATCTCGACAATTACAAAGCCGCTCTCGACAAGCTGAAAGCCGAGCTGAAGACACGCATGTTGACGGAAGCGCCCTTGGCCCCGAACGAATTCCAGACGCGTTTGCGCCAGGCAATAATCCACACGGCCGAAAACGCCCGAAATAATCGGGTAAAGCTGCCAGCTAATTTCTTTCTCGGGTTCGATGAATTCGTTTCATCACTGCCCACTCCAGAGGAGGCCCCCGCGCTAGGCCAGGAGCTTTCGCAAGTCCAGCTCTTATTGAACACGATCATCGAGGCGCGGGTCGATGCCATCACGGCATTTCATCGAATCCACCATCCGGGGATAACACCGGCGGCTGGCGCAGTGTCTGCGGCAACGCCGCGCGCTCCGCCGAAGCCTTCGCCCGGACCAAGATTGATCGAGGAACGCACGGTTGAGTTCGCAATCGCCGCGTCGCCGACGGCCGGACGCAGGGTGATCAATCAGATTGCGGCAACCAACGAGCAATTTTTCATCATTCGCGCGATCCATGTTAAGAACCAGAAGGACAAGGGTCCACCACGCGAAAACGCAGGACCGACCGTGCCGATTCCGCCTCCGAATCCGACCGGCGCTGCGCCAGCGGCTACTCCGGCTGGGCCGTTAAATTTCATCGTCGGCAACGAACACATCGATCTCTCCGCCCGCGTCGAGCTCGTCAATTTCAGACTGTAATGAAGGCTCTTTTCCTACTCGTACTCGTGCTCCTGCTCGTAATCGAAATACTCGGTCTTCGAGCATGAGCAGGAACATTCTCTTGTCATCTCGAGCGAAGTCGAGAGATCTCAATCCTATCGAGCTAAGAATAGTTAGAGATTCCTCGGTCCGAGCCGGACTGGCGTATTCGCTCGGAATGACAGCAAAACGGGCTGCGAGCACGAGCATGATTACGATTACGAGCACGAGGTACCGCTGATGGACTGGCTCAAGAAGAATTACGAGCGCGTGGTCTTGATCGCGGGTGTCGCGGTCCTGCTGGTAAGCGCGTTTTGCATTTTCCAGCACGCGATCGGGTTCCAATCGCAATTCACCGAGCTGCAATCCCGCCCCACGCAACGGCCCGCTTCGCCGCCCGGCAAAGCGAAAGAGGCAGAAGATGCTTTGCAAAAATTGCGACAGCCACCGCAATGGACCTTCGGCGGGCGTTCCGGGCTCTTTGTTCCCGAAAAACATTTCATCGGCACCGACGGACAGCCCGCAACCCTGCAAACCACCGAAGTGCATCCGCCGGTACCGAACGAATGGATCGAGCAATTCGGCCTGCCGATTGCCGACGCCGACGTGCTGGAACAGGATCCGGACGGCGACGGGTTCAATAACTTCGACGAATGGCAGGGACACACCAATCCGATCGACCGGAATTCGCATCCCGATTACCTAACGAAACTAAAGCTGAAATCGTTTTCGCAGGAGCCGTTCCGGCTCGTCTTTGCCTCCCGCACGGAGGATACCTTTGGCATTAACACCATCGACCTAACGCAGCCGACGCAGTTTGTGAAGATTGGCGATACCATCGCCGGCACGCATTTCCGGGTGGCAAAGTTCACGGAGAAGACAGCCAAGGACAGATATGGCACCGACATCGATGTTTCAGAGTTGACCCTGGAGAATACCGAAACACACGAGCAATTGACGCTGGTAAAGGAAAAAGTGGCGATTTCCCCGGAATCGGTTGCCACTTTTGTCTATTCGTGGAGGGAACGCCGGGAGTTCGTAGTCAAAAAAGACCAGGAATTTTCATTGCCACCGCAGGGCGACATCAGGTACAAACTGGTAGATGTTGAGCCGGCCAAAGCGGTGATCGTGAGCAGTCAAAAGCCCGATACACCGATTGAGATCGGTCGGCTCGGCCAGTAAAACCCGTCGCACCATGAAAAACTCCTCCACCATATCCCGACTCGTCGTGTCGGGATTGATCCTTTGCTTGCCCGCGGTCGTGCAGGCGCAAAACGTAAAAAACATTGCTGATCGCGAAGCTGCTCGTCGTCAGGCCCACATCCCGCGTGGCGAAGAAGTTCTGGCCCGTGCGCAATCGGAATTGCACGCCAAACAGTACGCCCTCGCGCATGAAGATTTTCGCGTGGCCCTTCGCTATCTGCCGAATTCCGCGGCGGCGGAGAGATCGTACTCTGCCGCACTCGATGGTTTCTGTAAAAGCGGTGTGAAACTGGCCGAACAACGCATCGCCGAGGGTAAATACGAGGAGTCCGAGCTCATCCTGAATGAGATTTTGACCGACGCCTACAACCCGAATTGCCGCGAAGCTCGCACCTTGCTCACCCATTTGCACGATCCCGGTTACATCAACAAGACGATGGGGCCAAAGTTCCTCGCCAAAGTGGAAGAAGTGAAAAAGCTGCTCACGGAAGCGGAAGGATTTTATCAATCGGGCCGCTACGATATGGCGATGAAACGCTATGAACAGGTCCTCAATCTCGATCCCTACAATACCGCGGCGCGCAAGGGACAGGAGCGAATTGATTTAACCAAATATCAGTATGGCGTTCAGGGCTACAACGAGACACGCGGCCGCGCCATGTGGCAGGTGGAGCACGGTTGGGAACAGCCCGTTCGCCAGTACGGGCCAAGTACGGGGCCGATCGAGAACGTGGTCGCCCGCGATAGCAGTAATACCGCCCGCATCCGCAATAAGCTCGATAGCATTATTATTCCGCGCATCGAATTTCGCGATGCCAGTATCCGCGAAGCCATTGATTTCCTGCGCCAGCAGGCGGCGGCGAACGATCCTACAACGGAAGGACGTCGCGGGGTCGATATTGTTCTGCGGTTGCGTTCACTTGGCCGTTCAAATGAGCCCGCTCCGGTAACGGCCACGACCACAGTCGGCGCAGGCGCGGCCCCAGCAGAGACATTACCAGCAGGCGAAAGCGCCCCTCCACCCGCGGCGGGTGTCGCAACCGCGGTGCCCGGAGTTACACCTGCGACACCCTCGCTTCCGCCAGTCAATCCTGCTGAGGCCCGGATTACTCTTACTTTGAACCAAATCCCGTTAGGAGAAGCATTGCGTTACATCGCCAGCCAGGCCGGCTTGAAAGTCAAGGTCGAGCCCTATGCGGTTCTGATTCTTCCCCTGAGCGAGCAGAGCAACGAGCTAACGACAAAAGAATATCGAGTTCCGCCGGGCTTCATCAGCAGCACAGTGAACGTGGGGGTAAGCGCCCTCACCAAGGGGCCGACCAAGGCCGGTGGGGCCGCGGCGCCAGGCGGCACGGGCAAGGACACACAAGAGACCACCGGTGGCCAATTACTGGTGAACCGCGAAGGCGCACGCGAGTTCTTGGAGAGCCAGGGCGTCCCATTTCCTCCGGGAGCGAGTGCGCACTTCTTGCCCCAAAGCAGCCGCCTGATTGTGCGCAATACGATCGATAATCTGGAATTAGTCGATGCGCTGGTGGAACAAGCTAGCGTCGCCGGGCCGAAGCAGGTCGAGATAGAGTCGAAATTCGTAGAGATCACGCAAAACAATCTAAAGGAGCTTGGCTTCGATTGGTTGCTTGGACCGTTTAACATCACTGGTAACTCGGGGAAAATTATTGGCGCCGGGGGGCTCCCTCCTCCAGCCAACCAAGCAAACTTCCCCTTTCCAACGACGAACCAGTTTCCTGTAACCGCTGGCAACCGCAGCGGTGACTTCGCTATTAGTGCCAATGCGATCGATGCATTGCTTCTTGGCACCGGTGGGGCCGCGGTCGCGCCGGGAATTTTCGGTCTTGCCGGCGTTATGACGAACCCACAGTTTCAGGTCGTCATTCGCGCGCTCAACCAAAAGAAAGGCATCGACCTGCTTTCCGCGCCACGGGTGACAACAAAAAGTGGTCAACGCGCCGTCATCGAGATTGTGCGCGAATTTCGCTATGCGACGCAATATACACCTCCGCAGGTTCCAAGTATTACTGGTGGGGGTGGCGGTACCGGAACCGTTTCAATTAGCGTCGTGACTCCTACCACGCCAACAGCGTTCGAAACCCGAAATACCGGTGTCACCCTGGAGGTCGAACCAGTCGTCGGGCCGGATGGCGTTACGATTGATCTTAACTTGGTTCCTCAGGTTGTAGAGTTCGAGGGGTTCATCAATTACGGCAGTCCCATCTTTGGAATATCGCCTCCTGCTACTAGTCTTAACCCAATAACGGGAGTTACAAGCCTACTAACTTCACCTAGCGTTCTCCTCACTCAGAATGTAATCAATCAGCCGATCTTCAGTACTCGCAAGGTTACTACAAGCGTCAGCGTCTATGATGGTTCGACGGTCGTGCTGGGCGGCTTGATGCGCGAAGATGTGCAGAAGACTGAGGACCGCACACCAATAATCGGAGATATCCCGATTGTCGGGCGGTTATTTCGTACAAACGTAGACCAGCACCTAAAGCGTAATCTCGTCATCTTTGTGACCGCGCATTTGGTGACACCGGCCGGAACGCCATTCAACGCCAGCGAGGAAGAAGAAGAATTAGTCCAGCCACCGCAGTTACCCGAAGTGCCGATGTACAAGAAGTGACCTTTCGAAAGAGTGTGTCACGAATGAATCTGAGCAAAGGTGCAAATTGCAGCTACGGCTGTATATCTCTTAAATTCGCCGGAGCTTGTTTAGCAACGGTATTCCTTTCAGGCATAGGATACGCGCAGACCACCAACTTGTTCGTCGGTGCCCTTCGGCAAAATGTCGTCTTAGAATTCTTTTCTACAGACGAAATCATTTTCACTGAAAACACGTTCGCCGGAATCTCGAACCCAGAAACGATGGTGTTCGATTCGAGCGGGAATCTTTTCGTAAGCAACGGCAAGGCTAACTCTATTAAGAAGATCGCACCCTTGGGTGTTAAGACAACATTTGCCACAGATTTAGACGTGGACGGCATGGCCGTCGATGCGTTCGGGAATCTCTTTGTCTCCCGCAAAAGTGAGAGTAGCAATGCGAGTGATGGAGTGATTCTTAAATTTACACCGGACGGGAAGAGTAGCGTCTTTGTCTCCAACATTTCGCACCCGAAAGGGTTAGCCTTTGATTCGTTGGGAAACTTGTATCTCGCCTATCCCGATCACAACTCAATCTTAAAATTCACCCCTGATGGAAGCCGGACAACATTTGCTTCGGGCATTGGGCATCCTTACAGGCTCGCATTCGACGCTTCTGGAAATCTTTTTGTCACTGACCCTACTGCCAACTCCATTTTTGAGATAAGCCCGTCGGGCGTTGTTAGTACTCTAGCCACGAACACCAGCACAACCGAGCACGTCAATGATTTGGCCTTCGATTCTAACGGCAATTTATTTGTAACGTTTGGTAGTTCCGTAGTGGAGTTTTTGAGCGATGTAGGTGGACTGGAATCTGTGCCGATAACGGTAGCATCGGTTCCCGGCGGAGCTGGAGGAATCGCTATCGCTATCGAACCGCCAGGTACGACTAATCTTTCTACCCGCGTGTCCGTCCAAGCTGGCGATGGTGTCGCCATTGCCGGGTTTATTATTAGTGGCTCGAGTCCGAAGCAGGTTCTGATCAAGGGTCTTGGCGCGAGCTTGAGTAATTTTGGTATCTCGAATCCTTTGCAGGATCCCACTCTTGAGCTGCACGATTCTACCGGCAAGGTAATTGCGACTAACGACGATTGGCAGACCGCGACAAATACAGGTCAAATTCCAGTCGACTTCCGACCCGCCGATATGCGCGAACCAGCGATCCTGGCCACGCTGCAGCCCGGGACCTTTACCGCAGTCTTGCGGGGAAAGAATGGTGGCACTGGTGTGGGGTTGATTGAAATGGACGACCTTAGCACTGGAGTACCGTCCAAATTAACCAACGTCTCGACCCGCGGTTTTGTCGGAACCGAGGAAAACGTCATGATTGGCGGCTTTATTCTTAGCGGAGGGAGCGCAGAACGGCAGGTTTTGATCCGAGCCCTTGGCCCTACTCTCGCTCAAGCGCCATTTAATATTACTGGTAATCTGACAGATCCGACTCTGATGCTGGTTGACGGCAATGGGACGGTGCTAGCCTCTAACGACGATTGGAAATCATTGCAACAAAGCGAGATTCAGGCAACTGGTCTGGCTCCGCCGAATGACCGTGAGGCGGCGATTCTTGCGACTCTGCCGACTGGAAATTTCACGGCAATCGTTTCCGGTAAAAACGGAGAAACCGGCATAGCGCTCGTCGACGTCTTTCATTCATTTTGATGCGGTGATGGCGTGCCGACCATCGCTATCCCTTGCAAGTAGCAATTCGCAGTCGTCTACGATTCTTAAGTTAAGTGTATGAAGACTGCTTATCGGTTTCTCTTTTTGTTGATAACGTGGGCAGCAAACGTTGCAATCGCCGGTAACTTCGATCTCGATATTCATTGTGTCCCGAGGCGGTTGATCAGGTCGTAAAGAAGGCTTCGGATGATGGGGCTAACGAGACGAAGGAGCATTAGGTCTACGACGTGACAATTGAGAACAGGACGTTTAAGGAACTGGCCAATCTCGAGCTCAAGTATGTCAGGCTTTATAGCAGGAACAGTTAGGCGTAAAGGCTGCCGCGACTCCACGACAGCAAAGCGGTAGTTTCAGCATTGATTCGCTTAAGCCGCACGAGAAGAAGTCCGTTAGCACTAATTCGGTTGAGCTAAGTAAATCCAACCTGGTCGGTCACTGGCGCTACAAGTCCGGTGCGAAACCGAATGCGCAGGACACGCTCGTTGCCCTGGCGGTGGGCCTTTATCAAGGCAGTCAACAGTTCGCTGAGTTCGCGAATCCCTCGACCTTACTGAGAGAGAAGGTGGAATAGGGCGGCGCTGTGCGCTGCTGTAATTGGTGATCCATGAACGGTGATCGGTGGATCGCAGGTACCCGCCTAGGCGCGCAAGGCCACGGCGCGGCAGGGAGGACAGAGGGACTCGACGTTAAACAGGGAAGCGAATTCCGAGGGCTCCGAGTCGCCGATCTAACGGGGCATGGCCGCCGGTGCCTGCTAAGAGCGGGCGTGTCTTGATCTCGTTAGGGTGCCGAACTCGTTGAGTGCATTGTGAACTTATGTCGCATTATATTAACAATAAATAGACGAAGTAACCATGACCGTCCAATCGACGGGTGGCAAGTCTTACGCTAAAGATCGGGTAGTAACTCAACTCAAGACTGTGAAAACGAAAGACTGCGTTATTCCCAAGAGTAAGGCCGTTTTGGAAACATGGCTGGCAGAGTTGCGTCGTACGACTCCCATCTCCGCTATGGGCGTTGCGTTGCTCGCTCTTCAGATCGCCGAGCTGGAAAACAGATGCGCAGCAATGCGCCGGCGGACTGAGCGAAAGGCCGCATCTGCACCAAACCGTCATTCGAAAAAGACCGCCTTGCGCTCGGCAGCGTAAGCATTAGGGGCTTCTTTCGTGCTTCGATATTCGAGCTCAGTACTTACCTGCCCTTGCGCGTGGTCTTTGCAGCAAAGAAAACGGGCAAGATGCCCGTTTGCCCCACAGACAAGCGGTCTGTGCTACTCTTCTGGCATGCCAGCGATCGGGATCACCGGCGGAATTTCCACCGGGAAAACGACTTTTGTAAATTGCCTGCGTGAGCTTTTACCAGAGGCGACGTTTTTCGACGCTGATGGGATGGCGCGGGATCTCACGCATCATGACCAGGCCGTGCTTGCCAAAATTCGTAGGAAATTTGGCAATGATGTTTTTGATGCAAATAGGCAGTTGAATCGGAGCGCACTTCGCGCGATGGTTTTTCAGGCGCCGGAGAAACGGCGTCAGCTCGAACAAATTCTTCATCCGCCAATTCGGCAGCACTGGAGCCGCGAAGCGGAAAAGCATCGCCAATCGAATGAATACTTTTTTGCGGACATTCCGCTTCTTTATGAAACCAGCGGAGAAAAACTTTGCGACCGGGTGGTGGTGGTGGCGTGCTCGGAGGAGATCCAAATAGGGCGCCTGATGAAACGGACAGGACTGGATCGGGATTCGGCAACCGCAATCATTGCGGCGCAAATGGCGATCACGGAAAAAGTAAAACGAGCTGATCACGTGGTTTGGAATAATGGACCGCAGAGCCTGCTGGCGGAGCAGGCGCGATTTTTGGGGAACTTATGGACAGGGAAGATTCGGTAGCCGGGGTGGAGGATCCCGGAAGTAAGAGCGAGTCTGTAGCCGGGGTGGGTGACCTCGGAAGAAAGGGAGGTGGCGAAGCAGAGCGGCCGCAGCCAGCGACCGCGGCTACAAGGGAAACGGATGAGAAAAAAGAACCGCGGCCAACAACCGCGGCTACGGCACCGGTCCCGGCTGCGGATGCTCCGGCGTCGCTCGATTTGAATGCGCTCCACAAGATGTCCCCGGAAGATTTAGCGGAGCTGGCGAAAAAGTTTGGTGTTTGTTTGCAGCCGGCACGGACACGTCATTATCACATTCTCGATCTAATGCGGGCGGCGTTGGGCGCGGGTTCAACCGTCACCGCTGAAGGCTTCATCGATCAACCGGGTGAATCAATCGCATTTCTGCGCTCGCCGGAACTAAATTTCATGCCGGTGCCAGAAGATGCCGCAGTGCTGCGACCAATGTTGCAAAAATTTTGGCTGCGTCCGGGACAACGCATCGGAGGAAAATTGCGGCTACCGCGCGAACGCGAAAAATCCCTCGTCTTGGACGAACTCATCGCAGTCGAAGGCGCCCCGGTGGCGGAATGGAGCGAGAAAATCGATTTTGAAAAGTTGACGCCGCAATATCCGGAAGGCCGGATCATGCTGGAGAATGATAAAACGAAGTCATTAAGCGCGCGGGCGGTCGATTTGCTGGCGCCGCTCGGGCGCGGACAACGCGGGTTGATCGTGTCGCCGCCGCGAGTGGGCAAAACGATTTTGTTGAAGGAGATCGCAAAAGCGATTCGGGTAAATCATCCGCAGATCGAGCTCATTATTTTACTGGTGGACGAACGCCCCGAGGAAGTGACCGACTTGGAGCGAGAAGTCGATTGCCAGATTTACAGCTCCACCTTTGACGAAAATGTTTATCGGCACGTCCAGGTAGCCGAGCTGGTGCTGGAACGCGCGAAACGATTGGTCGAATTGAAAAGGGATGTGGTCATTCTACTCGATTCCATCACCCGCCTGGCGCGGGGCTATAACAACTTGCAACCGAATCGCGGCCGAATCATGTCGGGCGGCGTGGAATCGAAAGCGCTGATGAAACCGAAGCGGTTTTTTGGCGCGGCCCGGAATGTGGAAGAAGGCGGGAGCCTAACGATTTTAGCAACGGCCTTGATTGATACCGGAAGCCGAATGGACGAAGTGATTTTCGAAGAATTCAAAGGCACAGGAAATATGGAGCTGCATCTGGATCGCGCGTTGGTAGAGAAGCGGCTGTATCCGGCCATTCAACCACTCCAAACCGCGACGCGCCGCGAGGACTTGCTCTATCACCCGGACGAATGGGAACGGGTGCAGGTGCTGCGCAAAAAGATGGCCGCGCTGCCGCCGATCGAGGCGATGGAGACGCTGATCTCGAATTTGCAGGCGACAAAAACGAATGCCGAATTGCTGCTGGCGGGGCTTCGGTGAGCGCGTGGGGAATGACGAATGACGAATGACGAAGGAAGCTCGAATGATCGAATGTCGAAATGGTCGCTACAGAGTTCTACGCGTGATTCGGATTTCGTCATTCCTTCGTCATCGGACATTCGTCATTCGTCGTTATCACAGAGTCTGATCGGAAGCCCGGCGGAGCTGGCAGACCTACTGCCTCTCGCCGAACGCAATGCCCGCGTCGCCGTCGATACCGAAGCGGACAGTTTGCATTGTTATCGGGAAAAACTTTGTCTGTTACAGGTGAGTCTACGGGAGGGCGATTTTCTGGTCGATCCGCTGGTGGAAAACGATCTGGCCCCGCTGGCCGACACCCTTGCGCGAAAAGAAATTGTGCTGCACGGCGCGGATTACGATCTGCGTTTGTTGCGGCGAGCACTCAATTTCCAGCCGGCCCGATTGTTCGATACCGTCATTGCCGCGCGATTACTTGGCATACGCGAATTTAGTTACGCCGCATTGGTGGGGAAATACTTCGGGATCGAGCTGGCCAAGGGTTCGCAAAAAGCAAACTGGGCCTTGCGCCCGCTTTCGCCGAAAATGGAAGAGTATGCGCGTAACGATACTCATTATTTGTTGCCACTAGCCGAGAAGCTGGAGACACAACTGATCGAACGCGATCGATTCGGATGGTTTCAGCAGTCGTGTGAGCGCGCTATCGTGTCGGCGGCGATCGACCGTGAGCGCGATACGGAGGAAGCATGGCGAATTCGTGGTTCGGGACTGATTCGCGGTCGGGAAGCGGCGATATTGCGTGCCTTGTGGCATTGGCGCGATCGCGAGGCGGAGCGATTCGATCGGCCCTCTTTTCACGTTTTGCGGAATGATCAATTGATTGAGACGGCGTGCGCTGCTTCCAGAGGCGAAACGCCGCAATTCCGTCATTTTTCAGAGCGGCGGACGCGCGATTTTCGGGCGGCGATAGACTCCGCGCTTGCTTTGAAGGAAGAAGACTGGCCGGAAACACGGAAGCGGCGCGGGGAGCGGCCTACACGCGAGATGGAACGCGCAGCGGAGGGGATGCGCAAACGACGTGATCAAGCCGCGAGTGAGTTGAAAATCGAACCATCGTTTATCGCGCCGCGGGCGACAATCGATGCTATTGCGGCAGATCGCGCGCGAGCGAAACAGTTACTGGTACCGTGGCAGCGGCAGCTAATCGGGTTGTAGGTGTAACATAAGATAAGAACTGACAAGGGTACGAGGTCGGCGTTTTTTCCTGCAATTAACTTGACGAAAGGCGCAAAGCTATTCAGAAATCAGGTTTCATTGTCCTCTGCCAATGACCTGCCGCAACCTCGCAATCGTGTTGTGTCTGGTGACGGGGATGCTGGTTTGCGGCAAAGTGATGGGGCAAACGGGGCAGACCTCGCAGGACGTTGATCGCTCGCAGATTTTCCGATCGGAACCGAGCATTCGCCCGGGTGAACCGATAAGCCAGGGTTCCAACGCCTTTGGTTATGCCGCCCCGAGCGCGAATGACGCCGATCTTGGAGTGCAGGCGATCTTAAAACGGCAGGAGCAATATCAGCCGTTTACCTTTTCGGCTTCGTTGCCTTACTACTGGACTTCCAATGTTGCGCTGGTGCCAACAGGCGGGGTGAGTGACGGGGTTGTGGCGCCGGCATTTGTTTTTGCCTACCAGCCAAGGTTGACGAAGACACTCTTTGGTGAATTCATTGCTGCTCAGCAATTGTTCTACTACAACAGATATGGCGCATTTAATTTCACCAGCTTCGATGCCATTGCCGGAGTCGTCTACTACTTACCAAACTATCATAACCTGACTTTCCGGCTAAGTTACGATTACAATCGATTGACGACGGACGAGTTCGACGAGTTCTTTGCCAATCACTCAATTATTGCCAGCGCAGACATGCCTTTTCGTTTCGGACGGGCAATGCAATTGAACCTTGGGTCGCTGGCCAATGTCAGCATTGCGGCTGATCCGAGTGGACCGCAGCGAAGCGATTTCGAGGTGTATGCGGGTTATCACGTGCAGTTCAGCCGCTCGTTTTCGATGGACGCGGTGGGACGGGTATTATTTAAGGAATACTACGAGGGTGGTCGAAATGACGTGAGCGAGCTACTCGCCGTCACCGCAAATTACCGGGTCCGTGAATGGCTGACTTTGAGCGCGGTAAGTACTTTTGCCTGGAACCAGTCGAACCACAGCGTTTTTGATTACTCCGTTGTTAATCTAGGCGGCGCATTAGCATTGACATTTAAATTCTAAGAATGGCAGTATCCCTCCGAATAGCCCCCCACGCTGCGATTCGGAACCTATCTCTCCTCGGCGTAATTATCGGCTTTGCCGTGAGTGTGCCTGCTGCGCAATTGAAAGAAGCGCGGGTTACCCAGGTAGTGAAAGATGTTAAGTTATTACCGACAGATGCGGCAGAGCGGCCAGCCGCGGTCAGGGATGAAGTGCGAGATGGGCAGCAGTGCGCACCGGGGTGGATTCGCGCAGCGAGTTAAAGTTTACCGATCAAACTCTGGCTCGACTAGGGGCCAACACCATCTTCAGTTTCACCGAAGGTACTCGTAACCTGAACCTGCAAGATGGAACGATGCTGCTGCGCATTCCGAAAGGAGCCGGTGGAGCAAGGATCAATTCGTCGGCCGTGACTGCTGCGATCACCGGCACCACCGTGATGGTGGAGACACACGCAGTAACAAAGAAGAACAAAAACTCCTACTACAAGTTTATCGTGTTGGAAGGAACCGCGCGGCTTTATTTACCCGGACGTCTTGGGGAGTCGACCCTGGTGAAGGCCGGGCAAATGATCATCATGCGGGCTGATTCGAAAACGATCCCCGAGCCGGTCGACGTCGATATTGGCAAAATCACGCGAAGCTCACTCCTGGTCATAGGATTTTCGACCCCGCTCGGGAGCGAAGCATTAATCGCTTTTGAGAAGACTAAACAAAACGAGCAAAAAAGTTCCGGCCAGTTGTATGAAACGAATCTGATGATTTACGGAGGCGGGACAAATGTGGTCCTGGCTGATCCCAATACAGTCGACGTGGCGGTATCCGCTGAAAGCAACGCCGCTCAATCTCCAACGCCAACGCCAACGGCAACTCTAACGCCCGTGCCAACTCCAGACAAGTTCGGGACCCCATCCGTGATCGCGTCATCTAATCCCTGCGTCATTACCAGCGGAACCACCATCACCACTGATCCATCCATCACGACGAAGGGCGTCACCGATTACGGAAAAATTTACCGAGGATCAACCGATGACGGGGCCTTCTCGCAGTGGGCTTTTGGCCCAACATCAGCCTTCGATACAGCGCTGAACATTGATACCGAGTTCTTTGCCGACCCGGCACATGTGCCGATTGCCGTCTTTAAGTTCCAGAGCTTATCGCTCAATGGCAATCCAACGATCGACACGAGTAATAGCGGCGTGACAAATCTGGGACTAATCGGGGTCGATGGAATTACATCGGGCGCGCCTGGCGGCGTATTGACCTTCAGCGGGATTAATTTGTTGGCTCTGGCAACGGTTAACGGGTGAATCAATCTTACGTCGGACGTCTCGTTCCAAAATCTTAATATCCTCGCTATCTACGCACGCGGGGCCGCGCCGGATCTCACGCTTAATTCTTCGCTCTCGAACATTGGCGCTCTGAAGCTTGCGGCGGAACAATCAATTCAAATTACCAACGCAGGGACATTGAGCGTTGGCGGATTCGACGCGACTACGGGTGGGGGCAATCTCGTCGCGCAAGTCGGCGCACTCTCGCTTGATGGCGAGGCGAGATTCAACGCCGAAGTGCTGCCCAGCGCTACAATCACAAATGGGGCCAACATCATACTCAATGTCACGAATGATCTGACGAACAATTCGACCACCGATTTATCGCGCTTCCGCGTGACTAACGAAGGACACATCGGCACCGGCGGCAACATCCTAGTTTCAATCGGTGGAGATTATACTTCCGGCGACGTTGAGGCCTCGATTGATAATAGCAACGGCGGTCATATCGGCACCGGCGCAAACATCATCCTCAGCACTGGTGGAGACCTGAGCGCGAACTCACTCTTCGTTTTTTTGAATAATCGTAACGACGGCATGATTGATTCGGGTGGGAATGTAAACGTAGCGATCGGCGGCAACCTTACGACCGCCGGCGATGTCACAATTGGAACTTCGGCGCGATACGACGGCTCCGGCGGCGGGACAATCGGCTCGGACGCTTTAGTTGGGCTAACCGCCAACAGCGTTTCGGCCGGCGGCTTCTTCCAAAGCTTCATCAGCACTAATGCCGGCGGCAGCATCGCTGGTAACGCGCAAAACGTTGTCGCGGTTTCGGGAGACCTGAGCGCCAACGGCGGAATTCTGATCGCTACTTACGACACAGGCTTTCTTTCAGTCAACCCGACAACCTTCATCGCTGGCGGAACTATTGGGGGGAACGCCAGCGTATTGCTGACCGCGCAGGATATTCTCACCACTTCAACGGCCTCAGGCACTCCCGGTCTGGATATAATGGCGCTCGAAGCCTCGATTTACACAAACGGCAGCGGATCAATTGGTGGAAACGCGGATGTGGTCGTCCAAGCCCAGCAGAACATCAGTGCCCCGGGCTCAAGTTTCTTCACCGTCGCCAATGGCAACTTCCAAGGGTTCGGCGGCGGAACAATCGGCGGCGATGCACTGATCGATGTGGGTGCGGTCAACTTCAGTACCGGCCCGTTATCTGATGACATTTACAATTATCTCGGCGGTCGCATCGGCAATAACGCTTCGATTAACCTGGCACTTTCCGGCGCTCTTTCGGTGCAGGGTGACACGTTATTTCGAATCCTCAATTACGGCAACTCTGACGGACTCGAGGGCGGACAGATTGGTGAAAATGCCACCATTAGCGTCGCAGCTGCCAGCATACAGGCAGCTTCGTTATTGGCAGAAATTAACAATAGCCAGGGCGGGCAAATCGGTGGGAGCGCCTCCATTAACGTCTTTGCCTCAGGCGCGGTCGTTGTTACAAATGACGCGACGTTCCGCATTGACGGCAGCGATGGAGCCACCAGCGCCGCGGTTAATTTTAACGGCGGAAATTACAATGTTGGCGGAACGTTTCTCGGCTTTATTGATGGTAACGGAACCTTCACCCTTAACAACGCCACGATCGCTGCAGACACGGTGAAGGTGGGTCTCTTCGGCAGCAATGGTACACTGAGGATCGGCGGCGGTAACATTTCGGCCAACACGTTACTGCATCTTTATGCTCCAAGTAGCAGTGGCAGTGGTGGTATCATCGACTTCGTTTCCAACGTCACGCTGAACAGCTCCGCGACCGCTGCGGTGATCGCGGCCAACACGGTCACGATTGAAAACGGTGTAGTCGTTACGATTGGCGCTTCAACTTCGGCAAACGTATATACCAACGTCCCGAATTACAGCGCCCGTTCGGGAGGTAACAACAAGACCAGCGGCACGTTTGTTGGCGCCGTAACCACGCAGCCGTTAGGCGGCCAGCCGCCGTTTGATAGCCCAAGCACGCGAGTTGCGACAAGGTCGACGCGAACGAGCGCGCCTGTGATTCACGTGACCGATAGTTCACAATTGAGCTCTCTGCTCGACAACGCTACTCCTGGCCCGAACGGCAAGGTCCGCGTGTCGCCAGTCACACGCAACCGCAATGCGCCTGTGCAAGGCAGCACGCGAGCCATGGCAGCTGAGCTTCATCGCTCTGTGGCTGCAAAAGCAAGGTCAGGCGTGCTGGCATCTCGCTTACAGTAGAACAACGATATTCTCGGCGAGGTGAGCAAATGCGCTCATGTTGGGCAAAGTCGCGACACACTCGCATCGGCCATCGTAGCAAAATCTGGTTGCTGCCAGCTCCCACGTGTTTTCATCCGATCCCGACTTCCCTGGACTGGGCGGAAGCGGTTTGCAGACAGGAACTTGTGGCGGAACCGAGGCTAGTAATTCGCAGCCTCTAAATCAGGCCCCGACAATCGACCTCGGTTGGCGGATAAATCTTTTTCTTTCTCGATCATCTGTGATTAGAGTTCCCGGGCTTATGGGTTTCCGGGTTCGAGGGTTTTTTATTCTGGGCGCGATCCTGGCAGCATTTGCTGGCGCAAATGCAGCGGAATTAAAAGAAGCGCGCGTTACTCAAATCATTCGTGATGTAAGATTGCTGCCCAATGCCGCTCCGGCCCGGCCCGCGGTCGTGAACGATCCGGTTCGTGATGGTACCGCAGTGCGCACTGGCATCGAGTCGCGCACGGAACTCACGTTCCCTGATGCAACCCTGGCGCGACTTGGCGCGAACACCATCTTCAGTTTTACCGAAGGAACACGAAACCTAGAGCTAACCGACGGCGCGATGCTGTTACGCGTGCCGAAAAATGCCGGTGGCGCAAAAATCAACACTGCCGCGGTGACTGCGGCAATCACCGGCACCACTGTGATGCTCGAATTTCATAAGAATTCCTACGTCAAATTCATCGTCCTCGAAGGCACGGGGCGAATCTTTCTTCCCAGTCATCTCGGTGAATCTGTGCTGGTGCGCGCCGGACAAATGCTGATCGCCAAACCCGATGCCAAGAATTTACCCAATCCGGTGGACGTTGACGTTCGCCAGATCAGGAAAACTTCGCGTCTGATCAGAAGCTTTGGAAAAATGGGAAGCGAAAACCTCATCGCACAAACCGAAGCGGCCCAGGATGAAGAGCGGGCCGAGGGCGAGTTGTATGAAACGAATCTCGCGATCTATGGGGGCGGTACCTCAATCATTCTGAATGATCAGGAGCATATTCAGGAGACTCAAATTGCGGCGGAGCAAAACCCGAGCCCGCCCCCGGTCGTACCACCAGTCGTGCCAAGTGAGTTTGGACCGCCCGCGACGATTACGTCGCCAAATCCATATCCACTTGGTTCGGACACTCAGATCAATACCGATCCGACAATCGTTTCCAACGGGACGACGAATTACGGCAAGATTTATCGGGACACCCTGACGGACGGCACACGCTCCCGCTGGTTTTTCGGGGCGACCAAAACGTTCGATACCGCTAGTGGCTTCGATACGCCCAATCGCGCCGTCTTTGATCTTAACAACATCGCGGTTTTCAAATTCCAAAACTTGCAATTGATTTCTGATCCTTCGATTTCCACTGCGAACGGGGGGACCACCAGATTGGGGCTGGTTGGCGTTGACGGGATTACCAGCGGACCGCCCGGAGGAAATCTGACGTTCGCCGGCCTGGATTCGGTTCTGCTGGCGACGCAAAATGGCTCGATTGTTTTGGGTAGCGGGATTTCCTTCCAAAACATTCAGAATCTCTTTTTCTACGCACGCGGTGACAACGTAGCGTTAAATCTCGGTTCGCCGATCAGCGCATCGACTAATCTGCTCCTCAATTCCGTAGGCACGGTCCAGGTCAACGGCAACGTCACGGTGGACAGCTTCAATGCGTTTTCGAATGGCGATTTCCTGCAGGGCACCGGGATTGTCACAGCGCAGGACGTGACCATCAATTCCATTGGCGGGAACGTCGCGTTCGATCTCAGCAGATTCGCCAATCTGGCTGGGGGTGGAGGCACTATCACGCTCAACGCAAATGGCTCGCTCACTATAATTCCAAATGGTAGCGACCCCACTACTCGGACCTCAATCACCGCCAATGCTGGAACGATCGACTTCAACAGCTCGTCGCTCTTTCATTTTAATTTCAGTAATTCAGATTTCGTTACCTTGAGTGCGGGAGCAGGTGGAATTCAGGCGCCGAACGTCGAGTTTATCGGGCCAAACCTGACACTGCGCTCAGATAGCGACATCAACCTCTTTGACACCAGGCTTCCGAGTGTGAAGGGCCAGCCAATCTTCTCCGGGCTAATCGGTGCCAATGGCTCCATCTTCGTCAATGGCGATATCCAGACTGCAGTCCTGACAGCTGGCGGCGACATCTCAGATGGCGGAATAATCTTCGCTCGCGATATTTCCGCGGGCGGAAATATTTCCGCACATCGAATTATTACTGCCGGCGGATCGATCAATGCCAGTGGAAATATTTCGACCGGCTCTGGCCCCATCGAATTGAGATCCGGCAGCGGCGCGCCCTCCGGCAATCTTACCGCTGGCGGTGACCTTTTTGCCGGAGGCGGTATTTTTTCCGGCGGCGCTCCGACTGCGATAACGGTAGGCGGAAATCTCAGCGCACCGGGCTTGGTTGCCGGCACGGTCAGCGTCGGCGGTGAGATGAAGATCGCAAACATAACAGGAACGTCCGTCTCCGCTGTCGCCGCCAACACCATCACAGCGGGTAGCATTCTAATGGTCGATGCCCCTGCCTTCTTCCCCAACTTTCTTGGCAGCAGTGACCAGAATGGGGTTACGCCGCCTGATTTTACCCTCGCCACCGGTTCTCTCACCAGCGTGGGCCCGCGAATTCCGATCATAAATACGAATGGCACCAGCGCGTTTAGCAACCCGAATTCTAATCCAGGCAGCGGCGGCCTTATTACTTTAAACATTCTGGGCGCAGGCCTGATGGTGGGGCCGCAGGGCGATCTTTCATCAATCACTTCCAATGGCGGTAATTTTAATTTCGGCGGCGCTTACGGAGGAGGGAATGGCGGAACGATTAATATCACCGCTGCCGGTCCGATCACGATCGATTTGCCAATTGAAGCAACGAGCGGCCGCGTTCTTGACGGTACAAGAACGGCCGGCAATGGCGGCGCGATCGCACTCAATTCATTGAATGATGCGGTGGCGATCAATTCGCGCCTGCAAGCTTCCTCGGCCGATCCTGCAATTACTACAGCCCGGCGTCGCAGCGCCAACGGCGGGAACATCACGCTCAGGAGCGGAAAACCGAGTGGTGTTGCGATTAATATTTCCAACACTGGCGAGCTTCTTTCCCTGCTCGATGCGGCTGCGCCCGGCCCCGGTGGCAAAGTGACCATTTTGGCTACCGGCGCCACTAGCAGCGCCAGAGTAAATGGAACTCTTCGCGCTGATCGGGGAACGATTGACATCCGCCACACTGGCGATGCCGGCCAGATTAACCTGGGAGGACCTGGCGCGAGCGACGCCATTGATGCCCATGGTGATGTCATCAAAGTCGCGGCCCTCGGCAACAACGGCGTGCTCACTATCGGCAACGGTCTGCTTTCGGCGGACACGACCTTGAAACTTTATTCGCCTGGCAGCAACGGCACGGTTAATTTTGTAGCCGATGTCACATTGGGCGGGGCGAGCACAAAGATTATTGCCGGAAATACCGTTAACATTTTCAATGGCGTGGTAGTTACAGTAGGTGGCAGCCATCCCGCGAGTGTCTTTACTAATAATGCCAACTACAGCGGCTTTGGCGGGAATGGCTCGCGCAACGGTACCTTTGGCGGAGCAGGCGCAAACAACCCACTGCCGCTTAATCAAGCTCCGCCGCTGGATGGTCCTGGCGGTTAATTGATTCGGTAGGGCGAGACTCCATCGAGCTGCGGTGATCTTGCTTTAGTTCGAGGCCCGCTCGCGGCTCCGCGGAGCTTCGCCCTACCAAAAGACTCATCGCGCGGCACCTTGGTAGGGTGAGACTCTGTCGAGTCACGGTTCCTTCTTCGCTTGGAAATGTCGGTGGCGCTTTCACGCTTTCGCTTAGATTTTGAAACAACCCATGAAATCGATTTTCAACCGTTCGTTGTCGCGTGCAGGCTTGGTGCTGCTCTTTAGCACGGGCGTGATTTTGCTGCTGACCGCTGCACAAGGAAAAGAGGGCCGCGTCACCCAGGTCGTTCAAGACGTTAAGGTGTTGGCCCCACACGTCGCTGCTCGTCCGGCGCACTTGAACGATAATGTCACGGATGGCAGCGCTGTCCACACTGGCGCTGATTCACGTGCGGAACTTAGTTTTGCTGATTTAACAATTACCCGCGTGGGTGCGAATAGTATTTTTTCTTTCGATCAAGATGGCCGGAACGTGAATCTCGAAAGCGGAGCCATCCTTTTGCGGGTGCCAAAGGATTCCGGTGGCGCGCGTATTCGTAGCAGTGCGCTTACCGTCGGCATAACGGGAACGACGGTGATGTTCGAGTCGCATCCGCGCAATTACAGCAAGCTCATCGTTCTCGAGGGAAGCAGTGAGGCTTGGTTAACGAAACATCCGGGAAAGAAAATTACCGTACATGCTGGCCAAATGCTCATCGTCAAACCCGGCGCGATGCATCTGCCTGACCCAGTCGATATAGATGAAAGTCTCGTTCTCCGCACCGCGAGTTTGATTACCGAATTTCCCCCGCTGCCCAGTCTCGATCTCATGCGCGGCGTTGCTGCGGATCAGAAAAGATCGGGCGGACCACTTTTTAATCCGCTCGCCGACCCAACCGGTATGGGCGCGCGCGATGTGAACGCCTCAACTCGCCCGCCACCGACCCCGCATCGAACTCCGGGCGACGGACACCGTAAACCGTAAGCCGCGACAATGGCCGCTGTTTGCTGACTGGAGCGGCGACTTCGCTCGCAGGCCGTAGCGCGCAAGCGCGAGGAGGCCAAGTCGCCGAGGGGCTGTGCGCTCCATGGGTGGGTGACTTGGCTGTGGCCCCTTCCAGTTGGAGCTAGTTATTCTTCGCGGGTTAGCGTGAGCTCGTTCGTGCCGGAATAACCAGCGTCTGACCTGCTGCCAATTTCTTCGGATTGTCGATCACGTTACGATTGGCATCGAGAATCTGTTTCCAGCGCGTCGATGTTTTGTAAAATTTTCGTGAGATCGATGCCAAAGTATCGCCACGTTGCACTACGTAAGTTTGCTTCGCGGCCCCTTTCGTTTTCTCAGGGGTGGGTGATTGTTCAATCGCAGCGATATGGGCGCGTCCACGGGCTTCGTCGAGTTCTTTTCGCAACGACAAATTTTCATTTCGTAAACGCGTTGCTTCAGCGCGCGAGATGAGTGCGTCGCCTGAGAGACTGGTCAGAAGCGCGACCTCGTCGCGTTTCACAAAGCCTTTCACATCGTTCGCTCGCGCGCCGTTCGGTGCGATGATCAAATAGCGTTTGAAATGATGCAGCGCGTTTAACGGATCGTTCATTTTGTCGTCGTAAAGCAGTGCGAGCTTGTAATGAACCTCGGCATCGCCCGGTCGGTCTTCCAGCGCGGATTCGTACAAACTGATCGCGCGCGCGAAGTCGCCCGCGGCCGCTTTGCTCTCTGCATCTTTGAGTTGTTGCGCGTGCCGCGGCGTAATCATTCTATCACAGCCGGCACTAAGCAGCGCGATCATAAGGGACAGAAGGATGAAACGCATTGCGCTTCGATAATCACAGGTGTGGAGGACTGCAACGCACAAAGATGCCATGGCCACTGGTCCTGTGGTAGTGCCATCATCAGCCGTCTGTGAGCGAGCGAATATTTGAGCGTTGCATATGCAACATCGAAATGTTCACTCGGGTTTTCGCCGACGGCTCCTAGTACTTGCGCAACGTCGGGTCGACCTCTTCGCGCCATGCGTCGAGGCCGCCTTCGAGATTAAGCAAATTCTCGAAACCTTCGCGGCGCAGAAACTCGATCGCGCGCGCGCTGCGGACGCCAGTCTTGCACATCAGCACCGTCGTTTCTGTTCGTGGAATTTCTGTCAGTCGCTCCGGAATCGAGCCAAGCGGAATCAGTTGCGAATTTGGAATGCGCGCGATCTCAAATTCGAATGGCTCGCGCACGTCGACCAATGCGACCTCGTGGCCACGAGATATCATTTCGTGCAACTGGGTAGCGGAAATTCCTCGAACTCCTGCACAATTCGAACGGCTGCAAAATTGTTCGTAATCAATCGCCTCCGTGATTACCGGTGATTCGCCGCACACCGGACAATTTGGATCGCGGCGAATATTAAATTCACGAAACCGCAGAGTTAGTGCATCAATATGTAAGAGACGCCCGAGGAGATTGTCACCTCTACCGATGATTAACTTGATCGCTTCCAACGCCTGAATAATTCCGATCAAACCGGGGACAACACCGAGAACTCCGGCTTCGGCGCAACTTGGAATGGCCTCCGGCGGTGGCGGCTCTGGGAAGAGGCAGCGGTAACAGGGTCCGCCAAGATGAGGCGCAAAAAGCGAGGCTTGTCCTTCGAACTGGTGGACCGAGCCGTAGATGTTTGGTTTCCTTTCCCAAACGCACACGTCGCTGGAAAGGTAACGCGTCGGCAGATTATCGGAACCATCGATTATGATGTCGTAATCGCGAATCAACTCGACGGCGTTGCTCCCACACAAGCGTGTGGTATAGGTCTCGACCGCGATCGTTGGATTGATGGCAAGCAAACGTGCGCGCCCCGAATCAGTTTTCTCGCGACCAACGTCGCTCGTTCCATGCAAGAGCTGCCGATGAAGGTTGCTGAGATCAACCGTGTCCTGATCAACAATCCCGATCGTTCCGATTCCGGCGGCGGCGAGGTAAAGCGCCGCGGGCGATCCGAGCCCGCCAGCCCCGATACACAACACCCGGGCTTCTTTCAATCGACACTGACCTTCCTCACCCACCTGAGCAAGATTGATTTGCCGAGAGTACCGGAGGAGCTCGTCGGTGCTTAACTGAGCAAGAGCTTCTTTACGGGCGCCGCTTTCGTTCATCCCGGATAATTCTATCACGCTTTCCCAACATCGCGACGGGCCGCGCGAGTAAGGGAGGGCTCGATCCGCCTCATTTTGCGCGCAATAAGGCCCAATTGATTCCGACGACACGCTTGTTCTCGAATCGCTTTAGCGATTTGGGAAAGATCAGATAACGGGCGCGTTGGGCTTGTTTAAAGCCGACGATTCCAAATTCAGTTCCACTCTCGCTTCGTTGAATTGTCATGACACGATTATGCTTAATTTGAGATTGCAGATGTCGATCTGCAGACGGTTTTTGCCAAAGCGTATAAGGGTCCGGACGTCCAGACTTTTCCACGATCTGAGCAAATCGCGCCGTCTTCACGTTCAACAATTTCATCTCGAAAAAAGTCCGCCAGAGAACTACGGCAAAGAAGGTCAGACTACCGTTGCTGCATTCCTGCCCTGGCGGGGTTCGTAAGCCCTCAGTCCATAGCCCCTGACGGAGGAAAAACTTTCGCGCAAGATCATCGTCGTGCAATAGAAACGAGCCAGAGATCAGATGGGAATGACGAAATCCAAAAGTAGTGGCGATGAAGCGTCCTTTTCGGGTTTCGGCTTTATCATCAATTGTTGTTCGTCATCTCCGCTTTCTCTCCGCATTGACAGCACGAGCTGCATTTGGTTGCATCGAAGGCGTGAAATGGCTCGCTCTCTTTGTGTTGCTCACTGTGGAATGCTCTTGCACGACCATCGCCAACCGGCGCGATCTCTACAGCCCGCAGCCGGCACCCGATCTCGATTGGCACCGGCAAACCACGACCACGACAACAACACGCACGGAAGAGGCTGTGTCGGTACCGGTTAACCGTTAACGCGTTGTAGCCGGGGCCCAGCCGATGCGTATTACGCAAAGGGCAAATTGGCTTTGATCCGGGCAAGATCGGTTTCGTGCACGCGACCCACCTTAGCCAGCTGACGTTTTTTCTTAGCGTTCTTGGCTGACATCAGATGGCGCCGCGACGCGCGCGAACGAAGGATCTTGCCCGAGGCGGTCACTTTGAAACGTTTGGCGACCGACTTGCGGGTCTTGCTCCGAGCGATCGGCTTAGGCATAGGGCGCGCAAGATAGCGGCGCCTGACTGGGTGACAACTTCTTATTTGCAATGCGTGCTCGGGAACGCAATTGCTTCGTGAAGAGAAAGGGCTCCTTTCCTTATGTGCCGCCGATCTGCCTGGTTTAGGAGCTGATCCATCGTCTTGGGGACGCCGCGAGCCGCGATGAAACCGTGCCTTTGGCCAACTAGACAAGCCGCCTTGAACACAACCGTCGACTTGCGCAGTTATATTAACTTTCGCTATGCGCAGCAAACAGTGGCTAAATCGAAGAGCGAGCGCTTCTTGCTGGCTGGTTAGGAAAAACGCGCCAAATAAATTTGCTGCGAGCCGCTTCAATCTCGCAAGATTGTCGCCATGGCTGAGGAGAAGCTTCCGCGTGTCGTGATCGTGGGCGCGGGCTTTGGCGGGCTCGAAGCTGCGAAGAAATTAGCCTGTGAGAAGATTCAGCTCATTGTCATCGACCGGACCAATTACCACCTCTTTCAGCCGCTCCTTTATCAGGTTGCCACCGCCGCGCTCTCGCCGGCTGACATCGCCGCGCCGGTGCGCGCGATTCTGCACAAATGCAAGAACGTCGAAGTTATGCTGGCCGAAGTGCAATCGGTTGATGTGAACAAGCGCATGGTTCAGGCGGGCGACCTCCATCTTAGCTACGATTATTTAATTCTTGCGACTGGCGCGCGCCATTCTTATTTCGGGCACCCGGAATGGGAGCGCCTTGCCCCGGGCTTGAAGAGCCTTGAAGATGCAGTGGAAATTCGGCGCCGAATTTTGCTGGCATTCGAATATGCTGAAAAAATTTCCGATCCTACGACGCGCGCTGCAGCCATGACTTTTGTCATCGTTGGCGGCGGGCCTACCGGAGTCGAAATAGCTGGAGCGATTGCGGAGATCGCGCGTTACACCTTGGCGCGCGATTTTCGCCACATCGACCCATCCAGCGCCCGTGTTGTCTTAATTGAAAGCGAACCACAAGTCCTCGCCGCATTTCCCGAGGATTTGCGGGTCAGCGCGATGAAACAGCTGCGCGATCTCGGCGTGGAAATTCGCACTGGAGTGCGCGCCACGGATCTAACGGAAGACGGACTAAAGGTGGGGAACGAATTCATTCCTTGTCGGGTGAAAATTTGGGCCGCGGGCAATAACGCCTCGTTCGTAGGAAAATCGCTCGGAGTTGCGGTCGATCGCGTTGGCCGGGTTGTGGTGCAGGAGGACCTAACGATTCCTGGACACCCGGAAGTACAAGTGATTGGCGATCTGGCTAATTTCACCGGCAAAGATGGCAACCCGCTGCCTGGCGTTTCGCCGGTCGCGATGCAACAGGGCCGTCACGCTGCGCGCAACATTTTGGGCATGATAGAAGGTCGAAAACCACAGCGCTTCTGGTACTTCGATAAGGGCAGCATGGCGACAATCGGCCGCAACAAAGCGGTCGCCGACTTACACTTGCTGCACCTGAGCGGATTGTCGGCATGGGTAGCGTGGCTGTTTGTCCACATCTTGTTTTTGGTCGGATTCCGCAATCGTGTCGTGGTGCTCTTTCAATGGGCCTGGGCTTATCTTACCTTCAATAAAGGTGCCCGCTTGATCACGCGTAACTTTCAAGCCGAGACCCGTCCGCCGGCCTGAAGAGAGTTAACGATTTAACGAGTTAGTGATTTGCAGATTTGAGTAAAGCGGGTGTGCTTATTGTTCATCATTTCTGTGCGGGCAGTCGCTGGTAGGGCGACGCTCTGCAGAGCCCGAAATCGCTAAATCACTAACTCGTTAACTCCCTAAATCATTCGAATCACTAAATGAAGATCGCCGTGGTCGGAACAGGCGCGATCGGCAGCTTTTATGGCGGCAAGCTCGCTCACGAAGGGCGCGACGTTCATTTCTTGTTAAGAAGCGGAATCGCTAAAATCAAACGTTCAGGCATCCGTATCCGTGGGCAAAAGGAAAATTTTCACGTTGCCAGAGTGCAATGCTACGAGACTGCTGACGCCATCGGGCCGTGCGACCTAGTTCTGATTGCGCTGAAGGCAACGAATAACGAGGCCTTGCTTCAATTGATTCCGCCGCTCCTGCACCAGCACACCATCCTGCTCACCTTGCAAAATGGATTGGGGAACGAGGATTTTCTCGCTCAACATTTCGGCGACGACCGAGTGATGGGTGGACTGTGTTTTATTTGTCTCAGCCGCATTTCTCCCGGTCTCATTGAGCATCTCGATTATGGACACCTCATCATTGGTGAATTTATTGGATCTCTAAGGGCGCGCACTTGCGCCGTCGCCCGGGAATTCCAACAGTCCAACGTCGTTTGCCAGATGGTCGACAATCTAATGGAAGAACGCTGGCGCAAACTGGTTTGGAACATCCCGTTCAATGGGCTGACGATCGCAGCCGGCGGAATCACGACCGAAGAGATCTTGCGGGAGGCTTCGCTGCATTCCGCGGCGTTGGCATTGATGAATGAAATAATCGAAGGAGCAAAAAGCTGTGGTCACAATTTGACGGGAGATGTTGCAGTTGAACATATGAAGCGCACCGAAACGATGGGCGCTTACAAGCCATCTACCCTGCTGGATTTTGAAGCCGGGCGCGCTCTCGAAGTCGAAGCTATCTGGGGCGAACCGCTACGTCGCGCTCAAGCTAACGGAGCGGCAATGCCTCGGTTGGAGCAGCTTTATGTCCTGCTGAAATCATTGAATGCCCGGCGCGAATGAGACATCGCTTGCCGCCGTCGATTGAAGTACGAAATCTTCAGCGCACCGTTCGGATTTCCACCCGCAGACTGCAACAGTTCGCTAACATCGCCTGCGCGCTGGCGTGGAAACAGAAGCAACCGGAGGCCGAGATTGCATCCGTGCCTGCGATCTCAGTGTTAATCGTGGGCGACCGACGAATGGCGGCGCTGCACAAAGAATTTTGCGGCTTCGCGGGCCCTACCGACGTGCTCACATTTCAGCACGGTGAAATCGTGATCAGCGCCGAGACGGCCGCACGACAGGCACGGATTTTTCACAGCAACCTCATAGCCGAAATTCAACTGTATTTGCTGCACGGCTTGTTGCATCTAGCCGGGTTCGATGATGTCACAGCTCACCAACGGAAGCGGATGCAACGATTGCAAAACAAATTGTTAGCAACGCTACTCACGGCTTGTAGCTATCGCCCTTGTCGGCGACGGCATCGCTTCGCACAATGATGCGGTTATAGAGTAATTTGAAGGAACAAGCCTGCGTGTTAGCTTTTTGCATGAGCCGGCTGTCCCGGAAAAAAGAGACAAAATTCGCAACGACTCTGGTTATCAATTTTCCTCACGCTACACTGGAAGCGCCAACCATTGAAAAGAAAGAAGCGACCAGCCAGGAAATCGAAATGCCCTGGAATGTCGTCGTGCACAATGACCCGGTGAACTTGATGAGTTATGTGACGATGGTGTTCCAGCGCGTTTTTGGTTATCCGCGAGAAAGAGCGGAGAAGCACATGTTGGAAGTGCACCATAGCGGCCGATCAATTTTGTGGAGCGGTGTCCGTGAAAGGGCAGAGCTCTACGTGCAGCAACTGCATGGTTACCTCCTGCTCGCGACGATCGAGAAAACCGTGTGATGGAAATCTGCCGACAGGGCCAAGCCCTCGAGATTCGCGAGCTTGATCCATTTCTGGCAGAGTTGCTCAGGCAAATCCCGGAAAGCACGCAACCGAAAGATTCGCCGGCAGCGGACGAGCGTCTTTTCAGCGCGCCCGCGGCGCCGGAGGAAAAAGACTTGTGCGCCGAGTGGAAAGTATACGTCGTTCCGGAATTGCGTCGCCTTTTTCAATCCGCCACAGAAACAGTGCGGCAGGATTTGAAACAGTTGCAATGTACCGGTAAGCCGTTCGCGAATTGTACTCTGTGCATTCCGTTGGCCCACACAGATGCATGGTTAAGCGCATTGAATCAGGCGCGGCTAGCAATCGCCGCCACCTATCAATTTAGCGATCACGAATTGTGCGACCATTATCGCTCGCCTCTCGGCAGTCGGCGCGACTTAAGTCTGTTTCAGGTCAACTTCTACGGCTTTCTCCAAGAGTTTATCCTACGCGAGATCGAAGGAAACAGTTGAAGCGCGATGCGCCGTCAATGCGCTTGCCGGTTCTTCACCATTTCCATCAATCGCGCTTTGATCTGGTCGGAAGCTCTTGCCGGTTTCAGACTCAATGCGAAGGCCTCGCTCAGTGAGTAGCATTCGGCGATGAAGGCTTCCGCTTCTTCTCCGAATTCGTGTCGCGCATTTTCAAACTCCGCCATTTCGTCCGGGTCGAGTGCGCCGACAACGAAGAGGCGGGTGCGGTTTTGAAACTCTTCAAAGCTCATCGCGTAGCTCCTTCAGGCCGTCGTAAATTTTCTTGAGGCCCAATTCTAGGCGCGTTTTCACCGTGCCCAGTGGTGTATTCGTTTTTGCGGCGATTTCGCGCTGACTCATCCCGCGAAAAAATGCCAGCTCGATGGCTTGTTGCTGCGCGGGCGGGAGCATTCCGATCACTCGCCGGATCAAAACCCGCCGATCACCGTCAAGGATTTCCTCCTCCGTAGAATTGTGGACCCAGGCATCGGGTTGTTGCTCGGTCTCGTGTTGTAAACGCTCCTCCGCTCGGGCGTAAGCTTGCTTTTTACGCAATCCGTCGATTGCGCGCCGCCGAGCCAGCGTTACCATCCAGCCAAGCGGTTTGCCCCTTTGGGCCGAGAAGTTTTTCGCCTGGTTCCAAATCTCCATAAAGATCTCTTGCAGCAAGTCGTCTGCCTCCGCTTCGTTATGGATGACCCGTAAGACCAGCGCTTTCAGAATTCCGTTGTAGCGATCATAGAGCTGCGAAAGCGCTTCTGACTCCTCTCGCTGAATGCCCTCCATCAACTCGAGGTCGCTGGGCGCGCCCGGTTTTAATGCCGTCGCTTGCGGCTGATCCAGGGAGTCCGCTTCTCCCTCTTTCTTTAGCAGTGGCCTTCGTGTTCTCAGATGCCCTCTTGTTCCAGTTAGATTATTTGTGTGGCAGTTGATTCCCTTGATCTGCGTTTCTCATTCAATGAGACTGACGCATAAGTTCGCATTGTCCGTTGAAATCACGACGGCGTCTAATTCCTTATAATTGATCGGCAATCTGACCGGACGCGTTATTTGCCGTCAAAACATTTCCTGTAGGCGAGCGTTCTCCCTCGCTAGGGAGGAGACAGCAAGGTCGGGAGCGCCCGCCCCAAAATTGTTCTCCGTGCGCTGCCAGATAACTCGGCGTTGCGTCGCTCACAGCATCGCGCCTAAAGTTCCAGACAATGTCTGATCCGCTTTGGTATAAGGACGCGATCATCTACGAGCTGCACGTGAGGACATTTCACGACAGCAACGCGGATGGTATCGGCGATTTTCGTGGGCTGATCGAGAAGCTCGATTATCTCCAGGAACTGGGTATCAGCGCAATTTGGCTGCTCCCTTTTTATCCGTCGCCCTTGAAGGATGACGGTTACGACATCGCCAATTATCTCGACGTCAATCCGAACTATGGCACGCTCGACGATTTCCGCGCCTTCCTGGACGCTGCGCATGAACGCGGATTGCGCGTTATTACCGAACTCGTTATCAACCACACGTCCGATCAAAATCCGTGGTTCAGAAAATCGCGTCGCGCTGCGCCGGGCTCGCCGGAACGCGAAGTGTATGTCTGGAGCGATACACCGGAAAAATACAAGGACGCGCGCATCATCTTCAAAGATTTTGAAACGTCTAACTGGTCGTGGGATCCGATCGCGAAATCATATTATTGGCATCGCTTCTATTCCCATCAGCCCGATTTGAATTTCGACAACCCCGCCGTGCACGAAGTGGTCGAGCAGGTCTGCGATTTCTGGCTCAAGCTCGGCGTCGACGGTCTGCGGCTCGATGCCGTTCCCTACCTCTACGAGCGCGAAGGAACGAACTGCGAAAATCTTCCGGAGACGCACGTCTATTTGAAGAAATTGCGCTCACACATCGATGCGCACTTTAGCGGTCGTATGCTTTTGGCCGAGGCGAACCAATGGCCGGAAGATGCAGTCTCCTATTTCGGAAACGGCGACGAATCGCACATGAATTTTCACTTCCCGCTCATGCCTCGAATGTTCATGGCGCTGCAGATGGAAGATCGCTTTCCAATTATCGACATTCTGGAACAAACGCCTGCTATTCCGGACAACTGCCAGTGGGCCATGTTCCTGCGCAATCACGACGAGCTCACTCTGGAGATGGTGACGGATGAGGAGCGCGATTACATGTGGCGCGTTTATGCCAACGATCCAACTGCGCGAATTAATCTTGGCATTCGCCGGCGGCTGGCACCGTTGCTCGCGAACAGCCGTCGCAAAATCGAACTGCTCAATATTCTCCTATTCTCCATGCCTGGCACGCCCGTGCTTTACTACGGTGATGAAATAGGAATGGGCGACAATTTTTATCTCGGCGATCGCAATGGCTGTCGCACCCCAATGCAATGGAGCGCCGATCGCAACGCCGGATTTTCCAAAGCGAATCCGCAGCAGCTTTACCTGCCGATCACGATTGATCCCGAATACCACTACGAAGCAATCAACGTCGAGAATCAGCAGAAGAATCTCTCATCGCTGTTGTGGTGGATGCGGCGGGTCATTGCCATGCGAAAAAATTACAAGGCCTTCTCCCGCGGCTCGCTTGAATTTTTGTTCCCGGAAAATCCGAAAGTACTGGTATTTCTCCGTCGCACCGAGGACGAAACCATTCTCGTGGTCGTGAATCTGTCCCGGTTTGCTCAACCGGTGGAACTCGATCTCGCGAAATTTTCCGGGTGTATCCCGATGGAAGTTTTTAGCCGCAATCGGTTCCCCGCGATCCGAAGAGCGCGTTATCCGCTTACCCTTGCGCCGCACGGGCATTACTGGTTCGTTTTGCAATCGCCCTCAGCTGCGAGCCGGGCGCGCAGACGCCTACGCACGCCTACAATCGCTTCAGTGCCGGGATTTTCAGAGCTCCTTTCCGGTTCATCACGCCGTGACCTCGAGCGCACGATTATTCCGAATTATCTTACAGGTTGCCGGTGGTTTGGCGCGAAAGCGCGCACCATTCGGGAACTCCGAATCGTGGAGGACCCGCTGATTTCGCCGCACCCGGATGGTGCGCGCCATGTGCTCATTGAAGTGAATTACACTGAAGGCGCTTCAGAAATTTACACCCTGCCGCTGCAAATCGCGCGTGATGAAAACGCGCACCGAATTTCCGGCGAGGCCCAACACGCTGTGATCGCCGAATTCGCTGACAGCAACGCCATCCTGCATGACGCGACCTTCGATGCCGATTATCGCGCCGAAATTTATCGCATCATTCGCGAGCAGCGAAAATTGCGGGCGCGGCGCGGCGAGATCGCTGGCTCCGCCACGGCGCAGTTCGCGGCGGCGGAGGATTTGAGCGCAAATTCCAGCGTCATGAGAGGGGAACAAAGCAATTCCTCGATCCTCTTCGGGACACAGTATTTTTTGAAAATCTTCCGGAAACTGGAGGAGGGGATTAATCCCGATGTTGAGATTACGCGGTTCCTGACTGAGCGCGCGAAATTTCCCAATGTGCCAGCGTTTGCCGGCACCCTCGAATATCGCTCTGGAAAAAATACGGTGGTGCTTGCACTCATTCAGTCTGCGATCGCGAACGAAGGTGACGCCTGGACTTTTACGCTCGATTCCGTCGGCAGTTATTACGAGCGTGTTTTGTCCCGTAAAGCGGACCTGAATGAAATCGGCTCAACCCAACTCATTCAAGAATTGATCGGTGGCATTTATCCGGAGAAAGCGCGGTTACTGGGCCAGCGCACCGGTGAATTGCATCGCGCGCTTGCCTCCGAGATCGACGATCCTGCGTTCGCGCCCGAGCCATTTAATGCCCTGGCGCAGCGGAGCGTGGTCCAATCGATGCGTGCTTCATCGCGGCGCGCTTTCGAGTTGCTCCGAAAAAAACTGGATGACTTGCCGGAAGCGTTTCGCGCTGAAGCTGAGGAAGTCCTCGCGGCCGAGAAGCAAATTCTCGCGCAGGAGCGACGCCTGCTCGAGCAACGGTCCGCCGCGCACAAGATTCGCATTCACGGCGATTTTCATCTCGGGCAGGCCCTTCATACCGGTCGCGATTTTATTTTCCTCGATTTCGAAGGCGAACCGGCGCGTCCGCTCGGGGAACGGAAATTGAAACGATCGGCTCTGCGCGATGTCGCCGGGATGATGCGCTCGTTTCAATACGCCGCCTACAGCGCGCTTTGGCAACCGGCAATGCGGCAGGAAGACGTTCCATTTTTGGAGAAATGGGCTGACCTCTGGTATCGCGAGATGAGCAGCACGTTTCTACAAAGCTATCTCGCCGCCACTCCCGACACTCTCTTTATTCCGCGCAATGAAGCCGATCTACGCATCGCGCTTGAAGCTTATCTTCTGGACAAAGCAGTTTACGAAATCGGTTACGAACTAAACCATCGGCCGGACTGGGTCGTCATTCCCATCCGCGGGATCAAACACATTCTGAAATCGGGGTAAGAATTGCCGCGACAAAGGATGACGATTTAGTGGCAGTGCAACGACAGGCGCTTTGCCACGTCATATTCGTGGGTATTGTCACGGCCATCATGACCTCACAAGTCCTGTCCGAAAAAGTCGGTGTCGTTTTTGGCGTGGCGAACAAGCGCAGCATCGCCTGGGCGATCGCGAAAGCGTGGGCGGCAGCGGGTGCTCGATTAATCTTTAATTATCAAGGCGAGCGCCTAAAGGAAAACGTTGAGGAGCTGGTCGGCGAATTCGGCGAGAACGTGCCGCTCTTTCCCTGTGACGTTTCGAGCGACGAAGAGATCACAAGATTTTTTCAAGAAGTGCGCGGCCAGACGGATCGGCTCGATCTGCTTCTGCACTCCGTCGCTTTCGCGCCCAAGGAAGCGCTCGAAGGCGAATTTGTGAACACAACGCGGGAAGCGTTTCGCACCGCGCACGATATCAGCGCTTATTCGCTGGTTGCGCTGGCGCGTGAAGCTACACTTTTAATGACGAATGGCGGAAGCATTGTCGCAATGACCTACTACGGCGCTGAGAAAGTCGTGCCGCACTACAACGTTATGGGTGTCGCTAAAGCTTCCCTCGAAGCCAGCACTCGTTATCTCGCCTACGACCTTGGCCCAAAAAAAATTCGCGTGAATTGTATTTCTGCCGGCCCGGTCAACACGCTGGCAGCGCGTGGCATCAGCGGTTTCATGTCAATGCTAAAACATTACCAGGAACGGGCACCCCTGAAGCGAAGCTGCGATCCGGCGGAATTGGGCGCGACCGGAGTTTTTCTCGCGAGCGACGGAGCAGCTGCCATTACTGGACAAGTCATCTACGTCGATGGCGGCTACCAGATCATCGGAATGTAGGTTTTTCCGCGTGCTCATGCTCGTGCTCATACTCCTAATCGAGGATTCTTTTCTTTCGATTATGAGCAGGAGCATGAGTATGAACAGGAGGATGAAATGATTGCGCGAATCTGGCACGGCTGGACGAAATCGCACGACGCAAAGGTTTATGAAGAGATGCTGCGCGACGAGATTTTTCCGGGAATCGCGCGGCAAAACATCGAGGGTTATCACGGCGCGGAATTATTTATTCGCGACGATGGCGATGAAGTTGAATTCGTTACTTTGTTGCGATTCGACTCGATGAACGCGGTGAAAGAGTTCGCCGGTGAGGATGAGAGTAAGCCGGTGATTTATCCGAAAGCGGAGGCGCTCCTCAATCGAATGGACGAACGCTCGCGCCATTATCGCATCGTCATCTCCGGAGGATAAGTTAACGATTTAACGAGTCGGTCATCCTGAGCGAAGTCGAAGGATCCCGTGGAGTTACCTTAAAGCTTTCGCTACGGGATTCCTCGACTACCCTCGGAATGACGTGTCATTAAATCGCTAAATGAACATCGCTTCGGAGCTGCGCCAATTGCTGGCTGACGACATTGTCGCTGACGACGCGCAAACATTGGCCGAGCACAGTGGCGACAAATGGTTCGCTCACGAAGCGCCGAAAGTCGTCGTTTTCGCCCGATCAAGCGATGACGTTAGAAAACTGTTACAGTTTGCTAACGAGAATAAGATTCCCGTAACCGCCCGCGGAGCAGGCTACGGCTATGTCGGCAGTTGCGTCCCGATCCGCCGTGGGATCGTCCTGTCTCTCATGCAGATGAATCAGATCAAAGAAATTAATTTTGTCGATGCGATTGCGCTCGTCGAGCCTGGGGTGATCACGAGTGAGTTGAAACGCGCGGCGCGCTCAAAAAAGCTCTTTTATCCCCCCGATCCCGCAAGCTTCGAACATTGCACAATTGGCGGAAACGTTGCCACGAATGCGGGCGGCCCACGTTGCCTCAAATACGGCGTTACCCGCAATTACATCACCGGTCTTGAGGTCGTTCTGGCGAACGGCGACCTGCTCCGCACTGGCGGGCGCGTTCACAAAAACAAAACCGGCTTCGATTTAATCGGGTTGTTTGTCGGGTCAGAAGGTATGCTCGGCGTTGTGACCGAGGTTACGGTCAAGCTTCTTCCGCTACCTCCGGCACGTGCCACCTTGTCCGCGTCGTTCGATACTATATCCGAGGCAGCGGCCACGGTGCAGCAAATTTTTGCGGCTGGATTTTTGCCATCTTCGCTCGAAATCGCAGACAAATTTACACTCGAAGCAGCGCGACAAGACTCAGGGAGCTCACACGTTCCATCTGGCAATGCTCACCTGCTCGTTGATCTCGACGGCCAGGAAGAAACCGTGGGTGCGGAAATGCAGAAGATGCGTGATTTGATTAAGAGCCGAAAGCCATCAGCGCTCGAAATTGCGACGAACGAAAGTGACTGCGAGAAGCTTTGGGCACTTCGTCGCGAGTTCAGTAACTCACTGCGCGCGACCGGGCTGACGAAATTGAACGAAGACATCGTTGTTCCGCGCGGCCGTCTGGTGGATTTAATTGCGTTTGCCGAGAGACTTTCCGAGCGCTCGGGATTCCCGGTCGCCTGTTTTGGTCACGCGGGAGACGGCAATATTCACATCAATATCATGGCGGACCGTTACAATCGCGAAGTCGCCGTGCGCGAGAAGGTTCAGGCAGCACTCGATGAACTATTCGCACAAGTACTGGCGTGGGGCGGAGTCATTACCGGCGAACATGGAATCGGGCTGGCCAAGAAACGCTGGTGGCCGGAAGCCAGCAGTGACGTTGCGCGCGACCTTCATCGGACGCTCAAGCACGCCCTCGATCCAAATAATATTCTGAATCCGGGAAAATTTCTCGATTAATGCGGCTCGTTTCTCTTCTTCTGTCATTCCGAGCGAGTACGCCAGTTCGGCTCGGACGAGTAATCTCTAGCTACTGCCTTGTTAGAGATGTTTCGACTTCGCTCGACATGACAGTAAGTGGAAAGTTTCTCGACCAGGTTGTACCGCAGTCGTCGGCCACGGCGTTTTTTGTAGGGCAAGCGTTTCCGCCAGCCGCGGCCAACGCCGCGGTTACAGTCGCACCTCCGCGAAAATCGCGTTGTGATCGCTAGATCGCCTGGAGGTTTCGATCACGCGCGCTGAATTTAATTTGGCGTTCCGCAGAAAGATGTGATCGAAACAAGCTGCGGGGAAAAGTTTGTCGGCAGGCAGGCTGATGCGCTGAGCGAAAGGAATATTTTCCCAGCACCAGGAAAACCCGTTGTCACGCAAAAGGCGCGTCGTTGTTTCGCCAGCGAAACGTGAATCATCCGGCGCGGTATTGAAATCACCGCCGACGATGTAACTCACGCTTCCGAGTTTTCCGTAAGCCTCGTTCATCTCATGGATGTGCCCGATCAGTTGTTGCATCGATTCTTCCCGAATGGCGATGTCCTCGGAGATTTCGCCGCGATTGCTCTTCAAATGGACCGCGTAAACCAGCAAGACGTGACGCGGTGCGACTTTGTAGGCGGCAAAGGCAAAGCCACGCGGTGGGACGAGCGCCCCATTTGGTTTCCACATTTCGACCCAGGCACTCAGCGGTGGGAAACGGCTGGCAATTGCAACCTGCTGCCCGACGTCCTGACCTTCCCGCGGCGGAAAATCGGAAACAACATCAACTTTGAATCCGGCGAGCGACGAGATCGCGATGGTTGCGTTGTCAAAATCCCGGACCTCTTCCATTCCAATTACGTCCGCATTGATCCAGCGCATGTCTCGATGGACCGACGCGATTTGCGAGCGTTCTGACGCCACGGACGCGTTTGGGTGTCGCCCGGGAAACCACTGAATATTCCAAAACGCCACTCGCACGGTTTGGGGCGGAGCGACAGATGGACTGGTGGTTTGCGCACCGGAATTTCCGCTGATCGCAAGGAGAACGACGAGAACGATCCATCTTAATTTCGCCATGAGCCCCGACAATAGCGCCGATTGATGATGCCGCGCGAATTTACTCTTACGCCCCATTGACTTCAGCGGCGGCATCGCAAAGCTCCATCGTGCTGGGATTGAATGAGAAGATCGAGCGTTCGCTTCTGAAAATTTTTCTTGGCGTTGTTGGATTAGTTTTTCTTCTCGGTGCTGGTAGCTATTTCAGCTTGAGCGCATTTCGCGCTTGGCAAGTGCGACGGTTGCTAGCGGAAGCAAATGCGCTCATCAATGAGCACGATTATAAACACGCCAGTCTCGATGCCCAACGCGTATTGGAACTAAGTCCGGAAGATGCGGATGCCATGCGAGTGATCGCGCGTTCGGCCGAGAGCGCAGGTTTGCGCAGCGCGATCGAGTTTTGGCGGCGGGTGGCGGAGTTGAGCAAGAACGCTGAAAGAGATGTTCTTGCCTGGGCGCGCTGCGCCATTCGATTCGGTGATGCCGTCAGCGCGAGCAGAGCACTTGATGCCATGCCGATGCCAGGTAGAACGACGGCGGATTATCACGCAAAGCGAAGCGATGTTGCGCTCATCAGGCACGACTTGGCTGAGTACGAGAAGGAGTTGCTCGAAGCCAAACGAATCGATCCGCAAAACAAGAAATATGATTTGGCGTTGGCGACTCTCCACGTCGCGGCCAACGACGTCGCGACGCACGAAGTCGGTGTGCGCGAATTGCTCGACCTGTGTGACGATGAATCTTTTCGGCGCGATGCCATGCACCGTTTGGCCGATGATGCGTTACGTCGCAATCAAATAACGCGTGCGCTCGATTATGCCCGGGAGCTGGACGGTTCGCTCAAACGCGCTTTCTCCGATCGTCTGCTTTTGCTTTCGACATTGAAGGCTGCCGGCGATGGCGAAACGCAATCGTTGCTCGAGCAAATAAAAAAAGAGGCAAGCAACGATGCAATGAAGATCGGTGCGTTGATTGGGTGGATGAACTCACAAAAAATGTCAGTCGAAGCGGTGGCCTGGATCAAAACGCTGCCACCGACAATGCTGGCAAAGCGAACCGCTCCGCTCAATGTCGCGGAAGCCTTCATGGCCACGAGTGACTGGGACGGATTGCGCAAATTTTGCGCGGGAACGAAGTGGGACGCTTTGGATTACATGCGAAACGCATTGGCGGCGAGGGCGCTGCGCGAAGTAGATCAAGTGCAGGAATCAAGTCAAGAATGGAAGGAAGCGGTCGCTAAGGTCGGCACCCGGTCAGAACAAATTTTTGGATTAGCCGAGCTTGTTCGCAAATGGGGCTGGCAAAACGAAGCGATCGATTTGTGGTGGCTGGCGACGAAAGATCCAATCAATGCCGAGAAAACTTTGCGGATGCTTTACGATTTCTATGCCGACCGCCGCGACAGCCAAGAGCTTTATCGTGTGCTAGTCCATCTCGAGAAAGTGCGACCGAGGGATCGCGCCGTGTGCAACAATCTTGCGCAAATCTCACTGCTTCTAAACTTGGATGCGGACCGGGCGTATCAGCTGGCGCGGGAGGTCTATGAACAGGAGCCGAAAAATGCGAACTATGCGTCGACTTACGCTTTTTCACTCTATCTCCAAGGCGACGTAAAACGGGCGTTGCAAGTGCTGGCAGGCTTTTCCGAGGCGGAGTTGGAACGGCCACAAATTGCCGCTTACTACGGGGTCATGCTGGCAAACAGTGGCGATTTCGCGCGTGCTGCGAAATTTCTTGATCTGGGCGAAAAAGCCAGTTTGTTGCCGGAGGAAGAAAAGCTTGTCGAGAAGGCAAGGTTAACGGTTGCACGGCGTTAGTTTTTTCGCCCGAGATCAGCGCGTTCCGCGCGGACAGACCGATTCTTATGAGAAAGAAAGCTCCTTTTGCCATCACGCCCAGGAAAGTAATGAAGCCTGGAACGTTCACTCACATGCTCGCGGTGATCATTTCCGCCATCACTTCTTTCTTCACTCACTCCGCACCCGCGGAAATTTTTCCGTCGAAGGAAAAAATGAGCAAGAAATCCGATCGCACGTCGGAGGATTCCTTTTCACTGTTGCGGACGACGACTGCATTTGTTCCGGCGCGAGAGGATCCGCCCAGGCACGCGGAACGTTATCCGTGGAAAAACGAAATTGTGACGACCGTTTTCTGGATAGGCGAGCAGCCCAGCCCGAACAATCCCATCCCCAATCGCTCGAGTTCGTGGGACAAAAATTGGGCCCACAGCTACGGCGGATTCGACAATCCTGATCGCGGTCGCCGCACTGGTTACATTCCGGCGAATTTCACCCCGAAACAGAATCCGTTTTATTGCGCGCTGCCCTACAACGACAAGGTCTCGACCGGCCATCGCCCGGAAGCGCCTCAGGTTGTTCCATGGTTCAAGGACGCCTATCAGGGTCCGGCCGTTAGCACGTGTAAAGGCCGCTGGGTCGCGATCCGCAAAGGCAATCGCGTTGCCTATGCGCAATGGGAAGATGCCGGGCCTTTTCGCACCGATCATTGGCAATATGTTTTCGGCAACGAACGGCCCAAACCAAATCTGAACAAGGGCGCAGGCCTCGATGTTTCCCCAGCGGTTCGCGATTTTCTCGGACTTGGTGACACCGATGTGACTGACTGGCGTTTCGTGGATTTCGAGGAAGTCCCTCACGGGCCGTGGGCGCAATATGGGGACAACAATACCTTTGTAATCAATCAACGGCAGGGCGGTTCACAGACAGTTGGAAGCCACTCGAACGCTGATTTAATTCGGTAGAAAATTTCTCCCGGACATATTGGCGTATTGTGTTGCCCGCAGTGGCTGCAGTGCGCGAGTGGAACGCAAGCCTGTGACCTGTGCGCCCAGCGGGGATTTTCCCCGCTGTTCTTTCCATCAAGACTGCAGCGGAGTAAAACTCGGGCACAAACTTGTGAGTCTGTGTTCCGGCCAGGATGCACCTTGCATGGCGTCAATTCGGCAAGGCGGCTCGACGCCGTATCTTCAACGTGGCCGATCGAGTCTTTACCTCGGTTGCAAGCCGATCTTAATGTGGTCTTTCTGCCGCAGGCGGAGGTTGTGGGCGTTGTTCGCGCATCTCATTGGTGTGTGAGAAAAAAAAGAACAATGCAATCAGACCCGCGAGAATAATGATGAACAGGAAACCGAAACTTAGAACGCGAAGCGTGCGATATTTTTCGCGGTCGCGCTGCCAGTGCAGGCGCTTTTGCGCCAGCTCCAGCTCGAGCGCGCGCGCCAACGTCTCAGCGCTTGTGTCCTTCTCCTCTGGCATGGTCGGAAAATAACAATTCGTTCCGAAAAGCGAAATGCAATCTCATCGTCGCCAACTCATCGCCATGTCTTGCCGATGGTTCTGTTCCTGGCTTTGCTCGCGCTTTGTCAATTAGTCATCGCGCATGGCCACACCTTCGTATCCGAAGTCTGGCTTCGTGTGTTCTCGCCCACGTCGCCACCGATTTGCTCCTTGGTTTTTGGATAATCCAGACCCATCAACGGGGATTTTGGTAGGAAAGGGGAGGTTGGCGCAGGTCCGCAAAGTTGAATCGAGCCGGATCAGTCGATGTTAAGAGCCAGCGGCCGAGGCGGATCGGTCTCCGGCATCGCCCCAATCCACTTTTAACCATGGCATTTCACGTGCTCTTAAAGAGGAGATGCACGCGACCTTTATCCAAAAAGTAATTATCTGTGCAGTTGCGGGTTTCGCCGCCGCTTGCCTGATCCAATGGGGTAAGGTTTTCGTGGAAGGTGCCGACAAGGCCTTGAACGGCGGTTACGAACATCGCACCGTCATGGGCAGCGAAAAGAAGTAGGCGAAATTCTTGCCGCTCTTTGCACCGCGCATAACGTTATTGCGCGGATGAAAATCGGCTTCGCTCAAATTAATCCGACGGTCGGCGACCTGCGCGGCAATTTCGAAAAGATTATCGCGGCTTACGATCAACTGGCGCGCGCCGGCGCAGACATCGTGGTCGCCCCCGAGCTGGCTGTGAGTGGCTATCCGCCACAAGATCTCGTTTTCAAGTCGCGCTTCGTTCCGGAAAACCTGGCCGTCCTCGATGAGCTACAAAAACGGCTGAGCCAGCCGGCATTGCTGGTTGGTTTCGTCGATCGCAACGAAGGCCGCGGCAAACCATTTCACAATGCCGCTGCTCTTCTTCAAACTGGCGAGCCGTTGCAGAAAACTCACAAGTCGCTTCTCCCCACCTATGACGTCTTCGATGAAGATCGCTACTTTGAGCCCGCCCGCCAAATTGCGCCGCTGAATTTTCGCGGCCATCGCATCGGCGTCACCATCTGCGAAGATATTTGGACGGAACGTTATTTACCGCGCCCGTTTTACGATGTCGATCCCGTGCGCGCGCTCGTCACTCAGGAAGCGGAGATGATTTTGAATGTGAGTGCCTCGCCGTTCAGCCTTCGCAAACCGGCGGTCCGGCGGGAAATGATTTGCGGATTAGCCGGGACGTATCAGCGCCCGATTTTTTATTGCAACGCCGTTGGCGGCAACGATCAGCTCGTGTTTGACGGCAATTCCATCGCAGTGAATGCGAGCGGTCAACTACTCACGCAGCTACCCGGGTTCGAAGAGGCCAGCGTCGTCGTCGATTCCGAGAGTCCGCCTGGTTCGAAGATCGCCTCGGCCGATATTGTCCAGGAACTTTATGCGGCCCTGCGTCTGGGTTTGCGTGACTATCTGGCCAAGTGCGGTTTCAAAAGCGCCGTGCTCGGATTGAGCGGCGGAATTGATTCCGCCGTTGTCGCGGCGATTGCGGTGGACGCGATCGGCGCTGATAACGTCACCGGCGTTTCCATGCCCAGTCAATTTTCTTCGCGCGGAAGCGTCCTCGATGCGTTGGCTCTGGCGAAAAATCTCGAGATTCAATGTCTGCAAATTCCGATCGCCGACGCATTCGCTGTTTTCAAAGCGCAGTTCAAAGAAGTTTTTGCCGGCCGCACTGAAGATGCGACGGAAGAAAACATGCAAGCTCGGTTGCGCGGCATGACCCTGATGGCACTCTCAAACAAATTCGGTCACCTCGTTCTCTCAACCGGAAACAAAAGCGAACTGGCGGTCGGTTATTGCACAATTTACGGCGATATGGCCGGAGGGCTGGCCGTCATTAGCGACGTGCCCAAGACGATGATTTATGAGCTGGCCCGGTTCATTAACTCAGAGGCATCGCGGGCGGGCAAACGCGAGATAATTCCCGCGTCCACTATTGAAAAACCGCCGAGTGCAGAACTGCGTCCGAACCAGAAGGACCAGGACACCCTTCCGCCATACGATGTGCTGGACGCGATTTTACGATTGTATGTTGAAGATAATTTGAGCGCGCCAGAAATCGTCGCCCAGGGGTTCGACGAAAAAACGGTGCGCTGGGTACAGCGTCGCGTCGATCTCAATGAATACAAACGCGCCCAAGCCGCCCCCGGCCTGAAAGTAACGAGCCGTGCCTTCGGTGTGGGTCGACGCATGCCGGTTGCGCAGCGGTATGTCGGGTAGGGAATTGTAAAGCGGCTAACAAATCACTCGCTCGAGTTTAACCTTCGCGTTTTCTAGGATCGTTTCGGAGTGGATGATTCAGCGGAAGCCTTTTGAGCAACTGTTCTTGAAGCAATGTCCGCAACTTTATCCACCCCATTGTTGTTTCACCCTAAATGGAGCACCTCGTCCCACATCAAGATTTCGCTGGCGCTAGTGCTCTTTTGGCTGTGAATTCTCCCATGAACAAGCGCGGACTTCTTCCGGTCGTCGTTTTTCTTGGCCTTTGTTTCTCGCTGGCGGCCCAGGAGGCGTCCGCTTCGCCTCCCGGGCATGGCGGCACTTTTACACTCGCTCAGTTACGGCGCATGACTGCGCCGAACAACGGTTCGGTCCTTCTTCAACCGAGCCTTTTCAACAGCTTGGACAATCCTGTATTCGGGTTTCCCTTTTCAAATCGAGACGTTTTTTCGTTGTCGACCACATTTGATCTGATGGGAACAACGCGGAGTTTCCTCCCTCTTTCAACCGCGATAGAATCACCGAGAGTGACCCTTCCGCCAAGATCGGCCAAGGATTCGTCCAATCGGCTGTTCGACCTGCGGCCGAACTTTGATTATGTAACCGGGGAAGTGGGTTTCTTGTATGGCCACTCCAGCGGCAAGTTCGGTGGCGATTATTTGGAAGGATACATTTTTGGTGAAGTGGGAAACGACAGAATTCATATCAGCGCTGGGGCCTCCTACGAGGACTGGAACGGACGCGTTCCGCGTTGGGGACGCTAAGGGCACGGCGTTCTGATTGTGGCGACAAGGCTACACGCCGATTAAGATTGAGAGCACGAGCAAGAGAGATGCACCGTGCAGAAATCGGACCTGCAACCCGCTGATTCAAAATTCGTGGTTTCTTGTGACGCCCATGCCAGTAGGAGCGTACACCGCGGTTATCAACGACTCTATGCATACGTTCCGCATACCGGATCGCGGCGCAGTTCCCGTGCGTGAGGAATTGGTGCTATCGCTCAACCCAGATGCTGAGCTACGTTCTGTTGTGGCCGTTTACCCGGCTGCATATCTGGCGCGCTCCCGGCGCACTGGGATCTCCCGCCACCGCAGTGGTTGTGGCCAATCACATCTCGCATTTTGATCCGTTTCTTTTGTCTTACGCCTTCCCGCGGCCAATCGATTGGATGACGACTGAGGAATTTTACTCGAACCCTCTCATGAGGACGTGGCTCCGTGCACTTAACACCGTTCCAGTGGACCGTTCGCGACCAGACCACCGTGCTCTCCGCGTCGGAGTCGAGCGCCTGCGTGCCGGACGAATTGTAGGAGTCTTTCCCGAAGGCGGCATACGCGCTGGCGCTACCTCCATTCTCGGGGGCGCTGCACCGAAGAGTGGCGCAGCCGCCCTCGCGCGCATCGCTGGTGTTCCGATTATTCCGTCTGTCATCTTCGGTGCGGATAGGCTGTATGCTCCGCGCAGTTGGCTGCCCGGGCCTCCACGTGCCAAGGTCTGGATCGCGATCGGCCCACCCCTCTCGGTATCGGACGCGAGCGGCCGTCAGGCTAATGCGCGTCTTGTCGAAGCCTTGCGCGAAATTGGCGCGGCGGCGATCACGCATTTTGCTCTAAGCCCGGACGATTTGCCGGCCACTCCTCAACGACGCAAGGGCCGAGATGCGCAACCAACAGCCTAGCGATTCGCGAAAATGAAATCGCTCGTCCATCGTGGTTTTGGGTTGGTGGTTGACCAGATACTCTGCGGCACAATGGCCGTGCTCCATAGGCGTCACGCCCGCGGGCTGTCGACACGCGTCGCTGTCGAAAAGTATATCGCTACCTGCGAAGGCCTGACCCGTGCGCAATACTTCGCGCCGCCGGCAACGTTGGAGAATTTTTGCCACGAGAAGCCCGACATCATCAGCTGGTCGAGCGCGGCGGCGTCGGTGGATAGATTTCCAGTGAACGGGCGCGCGCGCGTCACTCTTCGTCGCCAGCTTCTACGCGCGCCGACCGTGATCATGCTGCATTCTCTTATGTCGGCGTCGGATACTGGCTACCGTTTCTGGGCGCGGCGTTTTAATGCGCTCGGTTGGAACACAGCATTCGTTCACCTGCCTTTTCATTATTCGCGACGGCCGCGTGGTTACTTGAACGGCGAGCTCTGCTATACCGCCGATCTCGTTCTTACCGGCGACACCCTGCGGCAGGCAGTGGTTGAGATTCGGCAGCTCCTCGCCTGGCTGCGCACGCAAGGAGGCGGCGAATTTGGATTGCTAGGTACAAGTTACGGTGGCTGGATTGCGGCCCTGCTGGCCTCGCTCGAGCCCGATCTGCGATTTGTCGCGCTGCTCGCTCCGATGGTGAATCCCACGCACGCGTTGTATGAGGGTCCCACGAGCTGGATAATTCGCGACCAACTCGTGCGTGCAGGACTGGAACGAACCCTGGTCGATCGCCACGCCCATCTTTCCTCCCCGCTTCGCGCCCCACCTGCGGGCAATGTCGCGGAACGAACTGTGATTGTAGGCGGGAGCTTTGATCGGATCGTTAGGCTGGCTGATCTCGTCGCACTGCGCAATGCCTGGCCCGGCTCGGAGCTGATCACAGTGTCGCAGGGTCACTTCGGCTACCGTATGATCCCAGAAGCGCTCGAATGGCTGCGTAAGAAAGAGTTGCTGAGAGCGAATCGTGCCTAGCTAGCTTTCGTATTTGAAAGACGCTAGCACGCGCGAGCGATACGCCCGCATATTCCCGTCCTCGACCTTCATATCCAATTTCACAATCTCGGCAATGCAGAGATCGCGCAGTGTGGAGGGAACTCGAAGCTTATTGTCGGTTCAACTCCTTTGAGCTTGTCCATTGCTTTGTTGATACGGGCCAGTCTGCCTTTGGCACCAATTTCCAAGAGCCTCCAGCAGGTGCAAAGTTTCTTTTGCAACTCGGTAATTTGGACCTAGGCGTTAAAATTGCACCGTGCAGGAATCGAACCTGTAGGTCTACTCATCAATATCAATTACTTACACGTCCTGACACACAAATAGACTCACAAAAAATTCGGTCAGACGCGATGCTGATCGAATTAATGCGTCGCTGGCCGCGGCTGAATGGCGAGATACAGCGCGCGTTATTGCAGCTGGTCGACGGGTATTTCAAGGGGCAGGGCACCTAGCATGCAGCGGAGCGAGGTTGTCCGGCGATTCCTCCGTGGCGAGCTTTTGTTGGTGGGCGAATATCGCAGCGCTCGTGCGGAGAGTGATGGATATGTGGACAGGCGAACCGGCGAAGCTCTGGTGTGCGTTCGCTGTATGTACTTGATCGAGTGCGCCTGTCGGGGGACTGTCGATCGCTCAATCATCTATCAGCGTCGTCTAGACATCACTGATCCGGAGCTCGCCGCATTCCCTTACGAAAAAGGAAGGCTCTACGTGTTTTTCCTGGAGGGATTCAAACGCGAACGCGGGAATTTCACTGGCTGGACCGGCCGTGGTCCTGAACCGATGGAAGACGATACGGAGGCAGGTGCCACGCCGGAAGGCGTGGCCCCTGCCCCTTAACCTTGTCTTATAGGAAACAACTCCACAGCACCTGTGAGCAAGAGCAAAGCCGCCTTCCTGTTAGCTTCCCAGACGCTTGGAAAACAGCAATTATTTCTTTGGACGTTCACCTTCAAAGATTTGCTATCTGTGAAGGATACGCGCAAACGATGGAATCATCTACTTACATTGCTTCTAAGAAGATGGCCGAAGCTACAAGGGCTGCGCGTCTTTGAGCTTCATAAGGAACACGGGCTACACGTGCACTTGCTGACGAATCAGTTCATCGACGTGAACGAAGCGCGGAGGCTGGCACTACAGGCGAATTGGGGACGGATACACGTCACGCGCGTTCCCAGTGAACACGCTGGCTACCTGGCAAAATACCTTTCGAAACAGCGGGCGGAGTGTCTGCGACGTTGGCGGCTTTGGGCGGGATTCGGGGCAGGTTGGGAATGGACCAAGGTCAAAGACCTGATACGGGAGACGGTCTTCAGCCGAATCTACCGTGGGTGTAAGGAATGGAAACAATGGCAAGGCCGCGAGAAATTTTTCGAGCGCATGGCTCTCGCACGACAAATAATGTTGTTAACGATTGAAAATGGATGGCAAATAGGTTGTGGCCCTAACGGACTGCCATATTCGAGTTTCGAGGAAGAAGATTTTTGGTTTGTCTTCTAACGCCTGAGCTCAGCCGCGGCGTCGCGCCAGCGGCGACGTCGGCTGGAGCAATGAGTTAGCGCCCCTCGCATGTCCGCTTCCTGCCTCAAGAGCAAGATCTCCCCGCGACCATAGCCGTTGCATAAACCTTGCTCATGCAGAGGCGCGCGGACGCGTCGAGAAGCCGGCGTCGGCATTCGACCGCGCCCTGACGAGCGCGAAATCGAAGATTATATGCGCATCGCCGCGGCTGCGGTCGGGCGTCGGCAGCAGACCTTCGCGCGTACCGAAGGCGAAGTCGTCGCGAGCAAACGGGTCGTCACCGAAATTGATCTGCGTTGTCAGCGTGCGATAGCCTGGCGCCTCGATGAGGAAATGCACGTGCGCCGGACGGTTGCCATGGCGACCGAGCGCCTTCATCAGGACGTCCGTCGCGCCGCCCGGCGGCACGCTGTAGCCGCGCGGCATGATCGAACTGAACGCGTAGCGGCCATCGGCGCCGAGCTTGAGGCGGCGGCGGTTGTTGAATGTGGCCTGCTCGCCCGTCGGATCAAAATGCGAGTAAAAGCCCTTTGAATTGGCATGCCAGACATGGAGGATCGCGTTCGGAACGGCCTCACCGTCAGGGCCGCGGACCGCGCCCGACATGGTCAGAACTTCACCCTCGTCCGCATCATCGGTGAGGTTTACGCCGCTTTCGACAAGCGGTGCGCCGGCAACGTAGAGCGGCCCTTCGATCGTCCGCGGTGTGCCACCCGACAGGCCTGCAGCCGCGTCCTTTGCATCCATATGAAGATCGAGAAAGTGTTCGATGCCAACACCTGGGACGATGAGTCCGAATTCCGGCGCGCCATTCTGCAGATAGTTGATCGCCTGCCAGAATTCGCTCTCGCTGATGTCATGCTTTTCGATTAGCGACATGGTGCTTTCAAGGAGGTCACGCATGATCGCCTTCAGACGGGTATTGCCGCCAGCTTCGCTAAGGCCGCTGGCACGGTCAAGCAGGGTTTGAACTTCCTTTGATGCTACCAGGTTCGTCATTTGGATACCTCCGATGGACGATAGGAAACGGCGAAGGATCGTCAAGGACCAAGGGCCTCGTCCGATGTGCGGCCTAACGAGAAAAAGCTCAGCCGCCGCCGTGACCAAAAGCGGAGGAAACAAAAACTCTCGCGGTCGGCTGCAGCGCCTGGTTAGACGATTGACGCAGCTCGGAGTGGTGGCATGAGCCAAGTGATCTTTGACCATCACGCGATCGGCTATTCGGCACGCCTAATCCTCGAGGGTTTCTGTCGGGATTGTCTTGATCATAGCGAGGAAACAAGCCATCTCCTGCGCGGAGAGTCTGCTGCCTTGGACGAGAAAACTCTGCAGAAGCCGAGCCGCAATCTTGCCATCGGCGGTGAGCTCGGAAGCTGTGATTCCGCGCCCATGCGCCGTTTGTCGGACCCACCCAGATTCCATCATTCGTTCTATTACCGCGCGTATCTCTTCCTGAAGCGGTTCTTCCTTCATAATGGATAGTTATCGTCTAACGAGACGGAGCTCAGCCACCGCTGGTGGCGGCGAGAGTGGCTTGGAATGAACGTGTGTTAGTCATCGGAAAGTGAAGCTGTACGCCGGGCCAGCGGTTGGCTGCAGCGATTGGTTAGGTCCCGGGATCGCTCGCGTACTATCGATCATGATAGATGGAAAAGAGATCGAGTACACCGTGTCACGACGACTGCAATTATAGCAGGAAATCACGCGGGCGAACACCCACCAACGGAGCAAACCGACGCGGCGCGAAAAGAAGGGAACGACAGAAGATATACAAAGAAAAAAATTAAGCGATGTCGCTGATCGATAAAGGAAGCAGCGCCGCGACGATATTCTCCACCGCCATACTGAGAGGAGCTCTATAGCAGGCGGCCAAGACCCATTTCCTTAGGCGGTTGTTTCAGGTCAAGTACGGCATCAGCAACCATTTCGCCCATCACCGGACCGTGCTTAAAGCCGTGGCCGGAGCCGCCGCCCACGATCCAGACATTCCCCGCGTCCGGTTGGCGATCCAAGATAAAATTGTGGTCTGTAGAGTTCTCGTATTGGCATACCCGGCTTTCAACTAACGGGGCGTTGGCTAACGCTGGAAAGCGCATACGAAGATAGGCGCGTGCGCTAGCCAATTTCTCCTCCGATATCTGGCGTTCCACGGTGGTGGGATCAATAACAGGTCCGCGCGTATCGTCGGCTATTTTGAAGCCGCGCCAGTGGTTCCCAGGAACACCGAAGAAAGGACTCTTTCCACCGTCAATCCAGGTTGGCAGTTGCGCTTCGGTGAAACGAACGTCGCCTGCGGGCGTGCCGAAAAAGAAAACTTCCTGGCGAGTAGGAGTGATAATCGAGGTCAAAAATGGGAAGATTTTTCCAAGCCATGGACCGAGAGCAAAAACATAATAGTCAGCAGTTAGAACCTCACTTGTGCCAATGTTGATGCCGTGCATTCGATTGGCCACAATTGGCCCAGGAGTTGCCTGCGTTTGTCGATATTGCCCGCCGTTTTTGACGAATGCGTTCAGAACAGCCTCACACGCACGGCGTGCAGCGAGAAAGCCGGAATCGGGCTCATAAACGCTCCACGGCACGCCTTCAAAATTGATTTGAGGCCAACGCTTGGCGCATTCTTCGGTTGAAAGTTTCTCATAACGAATACCGACCTGTTGCAGTACCGGCAGGGCCGCGCGTTCGTACGAATCGTCCGGGCCCGCCATCCGGAGTGCACCGCTCCGGAAGAAGAGCCTTACGTTCCATCGCCGCTCATGCTCCTGCCACAGCCGCAGAGCCCGGGCGACCATCTGAGTGTATAAGAGATGCGTAGGACCATAAGTGGCGCGGATTGTGCGAGTCTCGCCGCCAGAGCTGGCACGGGAATTTCCTGGGCCCCAAGCGTCAAGCAACGTCACCTTCGCCCGTTTTTGCAGGAGTTGAAGAGCTGACCAACCGCCAAAAGCGCCGGCACCGACTACAATCACAGAAGGGCGAATCGTCCGTGCAATCACTGGTGGGCCGATTGCGTAAGCCGCCGCTGCGACAGCAGAGGCTTTCAAAAAACCGCGACGCGAACAATCGATTTCCATAATTGCGCTCTTGAAAAACAACGGTCCTTTAAGAGGAGCGTTGCCACTAGTATCAGCGTCCGCATAGACCTAACGAGTATTCGGCCCCAAAAATCTGCAATTAAAGGCAGATAAAATCTGTATAATGGGACTGCTTACGAGGGGCGAGGCCGGTAAAAAGCCCTTCATGGGACCTCCACCTGTATAGCGAATCGCTGCCTCGCAGACAAGCCAAAATGTAAGCTTCTTAAGCAGCACATGGCCGGGCATGGGTGTTCGTAGTCCGTTCGAGGTCGGTGCAAAGCGACAATCGCCTTAACCTGCCCGTCGCGGCGAGCGGCCCGCTGAAGGCGGCAGTGAAATAAATTGTTGACAGTAATACGTCACGTCGATTACCATATTGTAAATGACGGTTAATCAATGACAGCTGTTGCCTCATCAACGTTAGCTTTACAAGCGCGGCCGGCGGATCGTGCGGCGGCGCGCGCTGAGGCATATGCGGAGTTGCAGGAAATGAGCAAAGCGATGGTTGAACAGAAGGGGCTTCTGAACTTCGCGCAGGCTGGGTTGCTTCTGGATGTAAGTACAAAGCGCATTAGCGAACTCGTCCGACTTAGAAAGCTGAGACGATTTGATTTCCTCGGCCGCACTTATGTTTCAATGCGAGAAGTTGGAGAACGGTACCAGCAAGAGTTAAAAGTCGGGCGGCCACGGCGTAGTTTTCCGAAACGTGCCGTGGCCTCTGTTAAGGCGGCTTTCAAGACCGATGGAGCACAGGCAAAGCTCGGCGGCTACGCTGGCCCATATGTGAAAGCACGACATGGCGCTGCGAAGAACAAGAGTCGCGAAGATTTAAAGAAGGTGTGGCGGACAATCATTGGGGGTGCCACGAAATGATCGCGTCGGCGACCAAAAATGACGGCGACGTCTTGATCAGTCTAGAACGAGCGGGTGAGATGCTGGGCGGTATCAGCAAAAAAAGCGTTTGCCGCCGAATTGCTGGGGGGGTTCTGCCGCCGCCGGTGAAAGAGGGAAAATTTTCGCGATTGTTTCGGTCAGATGTGATTCGTGTCATTCAGGAAATGAAAGAGGAGCGAGACAAGAAATATGGAGTACGTAATTCCGGGTAAGAAGCGCAGGAACGGCAAGCGTTCTCCGTATCGTGGACGTTTTCGCCTGACACCGCTGGAAAAATTTAAAGAGGTTCCGCTTCACACGACTGATAGGCGCATTGCACAAAAGCGATTGCGCGAAATTGTCCAGGAACTGCAAGATGAGCGCGCTGGTTTTATTCGCCCAAAGAAACAGCGCGAAGCGGTCCAACGTGCAGTATCGGAGCACATAGAAGCGTTTATTGCGGAACGTTACGCTGTCGGGCGCGATGAGAAATACGTGCGCGAACTTAAAAAAAAGCTGGCGGCCTTGGCTTCGGAGTGCCGGTGGAAGTTTATTGCGGATATCACGCCGGAGAGTTTCTGTGCGTGGCGCCGCAGGCAAACCAAATCACCGAAGACTCTTAACGAGTATTTATCTGCTATCGGCGGATTGCTGAATTGGCTGGAGCCTGCAATCGGACCAAATCCCTTGCGGTTTGTGGAGCGGACGCAAACGGCCATTGAGTCGAAGCGAAAGCGGCGGGCGTTTTCGGTGGACGAACTGCGGCGGCTGATCGCGGCCGGGGGAGAACGCGGCATTATTTATCTGGTGGCGGCGTCGACAGGAATTCGACGTGGCGAATTGCGCAGCCTCGAATGGCGCGATGTCGTTTTAGACATGGCGCATCCGTTCATCCAGGTTCGAAAGTCCGTCGCGAAGAATCACAAGGATGCAAAACAACCGCTGCCGGAATACGTGGGGCGTGAGCTGGCGAGACTACGGCCGGTCGACTTCGGACCGAATGACCGGGTTTTCAAACGGAGCATGCCGGATATGGACACGTTTCGTAAAGATTTAAGCACTGCCGGCATTCAGTACATCGACAACGAAGGACGGTTTGCTGACTTCCACGCGCTTCGGACAACGTTTTCAACATTGCTTGCGCTGGTGGGCGTGGCAGAACGAATTCGAATGGAGCTCAATCGCCATTCCGATCCGAAGTTGACTGCGCACACTTACACTGACGCAAGTATGTTGCCGCTGTCTGCAGCCATCGGAAGGCTCCCGGTGCTGGTTAATCAGGCTTCACGCTCACACCTACACTCACATCAAGTGGTCCCGGTGAGTCGAAACGTGTCTTCGACTGTCCCGATGGAAAGCCCAAAGCGAATGTTGCTAACTGCTGAGAATAACGTGGTTAGTCTCGCAGAGAGTTCATCTGTCCCGCAAAGTCTAAAACCAGGAGAAAATGCACCGTGCAGGAATCGAACCTGCAACCCGCTGATTAAGAGTCAGCTGCTCTGCCAATTGAGCTAACGGTGCAAACTGCTTTTTCCCAGGCAAATGCTGTTCGAACGTGTACATTCATGCGGCCAAGATCAGTAGCAGAATTGGTAGCATAAAATGACACGTCTGGTGACATTTGCTCATAAAGGATCGGAAATTACTTCGGTCTGTTCGCTCTACAACGCGGAAGTTTTATCTGCATCCTCCGCCTGCAGGCCGGCTGGAAGTGATGCTCGACGACCCCTACAATATCGCTGAGACGATCGCCATTGCACAGAAATTAGAAATCCCCATTCGCGATCGGCTCGTAAAATCGCAGCGCCTCGATGTTGCTGCCAAGCTCGCGGAGCGGGTAGAGACCTTTCGCAGAGCCGTCGCCGGGATCACGCACGAGATAGTCGAACCCGTCTTTGCCGGCGATGACGACAAAATGTGTGACGCTACTTGGCAGCCGCACCCGCACGATGACGGGGTTTCGACCGGCGAGGTTCGAATCGATGAGCTGATACGAGGCCAAGTCTTCGTAGGTGTGCCGGATGTGGTCGGGCGCCAACCATGCCGCGCGTTCCCAATAAATCCAGCCGCGCTCGCTGTATCCACCAACAGATGTTAAAAACCAGTTTAACTGCTGCGGATCGGTCTTGACGCCGTAAAACTTGAGCACCATCGCGACGGCGGCCACGGCGCAGCCTTCGTCGCCGAGGGTGCCGTTGACTGCGATCCCGCCTAACGGATCGTCGCGCCATTTTTCATCGGACTGGCAGAAGGACGGCACCGCTAACTCGACGCGATGGATAAAATAACGCCCGCCGCGCGGCGAGAGTTTTCGTTTCCAGTTCCAGTGGATGTACACGGCCAGCGCGTTAATGAGCAAAACAAGAAGGAAAATGACGAAAGGCAACCGCCGCTTCAAAGCACCAAACCTAAGCGCACGCCGGGGGCGGTTTCAACGCGCCGTCAGAGAGTTCCTTTACTTGTTAGGCCCGATTGTTCTTTGCCGGCGAGAAGCTATTGGAATCCAGGATCCTGGCAGCGTTTTCACGATTGATCTTGCGGTCGAATTGGGCGTTTTCGCGATTCCAAGAAAGCTACCAACGCGTCAACCTCTTGCGGTTTGAGCGAGCTGCCGAACGCCGGCATATTGTTCCCACCATTGACAATGCGGATGACCATGTTGTCGTGCGTCAATTTGTCTGCGATATAGGTGAGATCAGGACCGCGGCGACCACCATGACCCTGGATGAGGTGACAATTGAGGCAGGCTTTGTCGTGGAAAAGTTGTGCGCCTTGGAAGACCGGTCCGCTCGTTGCTCCAACAACTTTTTCGGTAAGGGGTAACGCTTGAAAATTTGGCGACCACGGTGATTGCTGTCCTTCTATCCAGAGCGAGCCAATCATAATCACCGACAAACACACGACCGCAATAGCCCATGGGCGCCGGGATGCGGCGCGTTCTCCCTTATGATTTAGGACAGGAATCATTAGAATCGTTAGACCGATAAGGACTGGCGCTAGAATCATGACGTAGCCTTCAATTCTGACCGGGATCAAGGCGAGGAGCGCGAAGTACCAGAGAAGATACCAGTCGGGACGTGGGTCGGCATCAAGCACGCTCGGATCAGGAGGTTTCTCGAGCGCGGGCGGGCCGATGATGAACGCCAGCAGCACGATTGTGAGAATCAGCGCAGTGCCAAAAATAACATCACGCCATGCCAGATCGGGCCAAAATGGACGGCCGCTTTTTTCGAGTAATTCTTCATATTCCTTACGATAAGTTACCGGGTTAACCGGTTTACCCACAGTCGGTGGCTCCGAAATACCGTGGCGCAAGACGAGCCACAGGTGCAGTCCGATAAAGCCGAACATGATTCCGGGAAGAACAAAGACATGGATGGCAAAGAAGCGGCTTAAGGTCGCGCCACCGATGGTGTTGCCTCCCAAAATGAAGCGCGCCAGCCAATCGCCGATCAAGGGAATGCGACCGGCTTGTTCGGCTGCCACTACTACCGACCAGGCCGCCGTTTGATCCCAGCGCAACAGCTGGCCGGTAAATCCCATGGCCAGCGTGAAACCAAGCAGGAGCACACCAGTCGTCCAGGTCATCTCGCGCGGGAATTTGTAGGAGCCGAACAAGAAGGTTTGGGCCATATGCGCCCCGATCATCAGCACCATGGCCGAAGCGCCGTAGTAGTGGAGCCCACGCAGAAAACGACCAAACGGCGCGCTGTTGGTGATGAAGACAAGCGTCTCGTAGGCCTGCGAAGAGGAAGGAATAAAGGAGAATGCCAACGCCACGCCGCTCGCCACCTGTACGATGAATGCAATCAAGGTGGCGGTTCCGAAAACGTACCACCATTTTGCATCCTGTGGGGCAATATGCTTCATCGGCTTAAGTAGCACGCTGATCCCGATCCGATCGTCGAGCCAAAGCCAGACCGTCTTGAAGAGCCGCTTCATAGCGTCGTGACGATAGGAACCACGACCGATTTAATTTTTACTTCGCCATTCTCAACGCGCACGTCGTAGCGAAAAAGCGGACGCGGCGGTGGACCGGCAGCCACTTGTCCATCGTTGTAGTAGACGCCGCCGTGGCAGGGACACATAAACAAGTCGGCGCCCTCCATCCAGCGCACTGGACAGCCGAGGTGAGTACAGTTAGCCGAGAATGCGATAAAACTGTTCTCGCTTTCCCGTCGCAACCAGACCGCGCTCTTTGCCGTAACGCCGGCCCACGGCAATGACGATGGATCTATAACGGTAACGTTGACGGTCTTGCCGATTTGAAAATCGTTTACTTTGCCAAGAGTCACCCATTCCTCGGGCGGTTTGCGAAAGAATGGCGCGATGATAAAACCAACGAGTGGCATTCCGACGACGACGGCGCAAAAGCCAGCGAGGGCGATTGACAGCTTCTCGAAAAAGCGGCGGCGGCTGATTTCCGCAGGTGCATCAACGCCGAGCGAAGAGTGGTCAGCGATGTTTTCGTTCATAACGAATTTCTGTGATCCATCCGGCGAGCGATGCGGCGAAGAGGACAAGACCGACAACGAAAACGACCCACGACGTGATCAAACCCCAGAAGAGAAATGCTGTTCCCATTGCCAACCCGGCAGGGAAATAAGTGGGATGCGGCAGAGATTCCGGCGGCAAGGGCTCCCAATCCGGATGCGCGCTAGGCGATGGTTCCTCAGGCATGAGATTTCTCCGGCTGCGCGGCAGAATCCGATTGCCAGCGAGCGAGCTGGGCCAGAATTGCCGTGAGATAAATCAAACACATTGGAACCCACATCAGCAGCCCGCCGATTTGCTGGTCCCTCTCACTCGTTAGGCCCCACCGTCCGCGGATAACATCGAGTATACCCAGCCGATCAACCGGTTGCAGGTAGGCGGGACAAATCGAAACCGGCGCAAACGTCAGAATAATTCCCAGAATGCTGCAAGCGGTGCAGGCGGTGAACAGATAAACAATCCCCGCGAGTGGTGAAAGCCGGTCTGCCTCGCGCGGAGCGAGGACCTGCCACCAGAACACGCTTCCCATTAGCAGTAGTGAGACTGTCTGGACGACGGAGACGGCTTTCAATGTCGTTGCCGCGTTGCAGAGCGTCGGCGCGTGCCAGAGCCACATCGCACCAACACCCGCAACCCAACCAATGAACGGATGAGCAAGGGGTTTAACTGGGCGTGGAAGGGAAAACGAACGGGGTAAACTTAACAAGAAGAACGCAGGAATGATCAGCACAAGCAGGATGTGCTGGACCATGTGTGCGCTGAAAAGGTAACCGTCGGCCAACGCGCTCAACGGCGACATCAGAGCGACGAGAAATACAATGAGCGCGGCACCGAGATAGAGGGGGCGACCCCGTAATCCGAAGGCGAGAAAATATCCCATCAGAACCAGTGCGCATGGAAGCAGGAGCGTGAGATTCGATTCCCAGGTGGTAGTGAAGAACTGATAAGTAGTCATCGAAGCAGCGGAAGGATGTAAACGGTGAGCAGAACAAAAACCCAAACGATATCGACGAAATGCCAGTAATAGCCCGCGGATTCGAACGCAGATTCGCCGCCCGACGCAAAATCACCCCGCCAGGCAAGCCAGAGAAAAATCAGGAGCGCGACTAGCCCGAGTAAAACGTGCAATCCGTGAAAGCCGGTAAGAGTAAAGAATGTGGTGGCGAAGAGATTTGTGCTAACATCCACTCCGGTCTTAAACAGTTTCCAATACTCGGTTCCTTGCCCGACAAGGAAGATACCCCCGAGCACCACTGTGAACGCGAGCCAGCCCAGCATCGAGCCGCGCTGCCGCTTACTCATGGCAATTTCGGACCGCCAAAAAGTGAAGCTGCTCGCAAAAAGGCAAACGCTGAAGATTAGGGTCCGCGGGACATCGAGTTCTCTCGGTGTTGGTCCGGGCTGCGGGTGGACATAGAAAAATAAATAGGCGAGCAGGAGAACCGCAAAGAAACCAGCTTCGGAAAGAATGAAGGTAAGAATGCCGGTCTTGCTTTTATCCGGAGTCTGGATGGCCGAGCTGTTCTCGCCCACCACCGGATCGGGGCGGTCAGGATTAGCGATATCCCACAATGGCCGCCGGCTGCGGATTGGCGGCAACCTATCAAAATTTTCGTGGGGCGGCGGTGAAGTGGTGGCCCACTCCAGCGTCCACGCGTTCCAGGGATTATCGCCCGCCAGTTTTCCTCCGAAAAACGAGGCGACCAGATTCCAAACCAGGACGAGCGCGGCCGCGGCCATGAAGAAAACGCCGGCAGTCGAGAGCATGTTCATCCAGGTAAAGTGCGGCAGGTCCGGATAGGTGAAGACGCGTCGCGGCATTCCAAGAAGACCCAAAAAATGTTGGATGATGAAAGTCATGTTGAAGCCGATGACCATGAGCCAGAACGTCCACTTGCCCAGTCGCTCTGAGAGAAATCGCCCGCTCATTTTCGGGAACCAATATTGAAGAGCCCCGAGGACGGCGAAGACGATCGCGCCCACCGCGACGAAATGAAAATGCGCGACGAGATAATAGCTGTTCTTCGTTTGCCAGTCGAGGGGCACAACCGCGTGGCTGATCCCGGTGATTCCGGCGCAGAGGAACTGGATGAGAAACGCGATGCAAAATAACATCGGCACTTGAAGGCGAATCCGGCCACCGAGCATTGTCGCCGTCCAGTTGAGCACTTTTACGCCGGTTGGAATCGCGATCAGCATCGAGGCAATTGCGAAAAAGAGATCAAGTGGCCGACCCATCCCGACCGTAAACATGTGGTGCCCCCAAACACCCAGGCTGAGCACCGCAATGGCCATGCTTGAAGCGGCCACGAATTGGAAACCAAAAATCGGTTTCCTGGAAAAGACTGGGATCATTTCCGAAACCATTCCGAAGGCGGGAAGCGCCAGGATGTAGACTTCGGGGTGACCGAACGCCCAAAAGATGTGTTGCCACAGAACCGCCGAGCCGCCGCGGGCGGGCAGGAAAAAATGGCCCTCGAGTAATCGATCGATCAGGAGCATCGCCAGCCCGGCGTTTAAGACTGGAAGAACAAAGATGATGATGAAAGCATTGACGAAATTGATCCAGGTAAAGAGCGGCAGCCGCCGCATCGTCATTCCCGGAGCACGACATGAAATGACAGTCGCGATGATATTGACGGCCAGGCTGATCGATCCGATGCCAAGGACGAAGATCGCGATCGCCCAGTAATCGACACCGAGATTTGAGGAATAAGGCGTCTCGCTCAAAGGCGCATAGGCAAACCACCCGACCGCGGGAGCGCCACCGGCAAGCACGCTGAAGTGCAAAAGAATTCCGCCAAGGGGGACCAGCCAGAAACCAAACGCGTTTAAACGCGGGAAGGCCATATCGCGCGCGCCGATCTGCAAGGGGAGGACGTAATTTACGAACCCGAACACTACCGGCATGACAACAAGAAAAATCATCGTCGTGCCATGCATGGTAAAAAGCTGATTAAACGTATCCGGATGGAGAAAATGATTGTTCGGCAGGGCCAGTTGCAGCCGCATGAAGAGCGCTTCAACCCCGGCGACGACAAAAAAGAACAGAGCAGTCAGAAGATAAAGGACGGCGATGCGTTTGTGATCAACCGTGGAAAGCCACGCCAGTCGATAGTGTGCGCGCTTGGCCGGATCGAGAATTGCCGCGCGGAACATCGCGGTGGTTGTGGTGCCGTTCATCGTAGCGTCTCCAGATATTCTGCAAGCTGGTCGAACTGCTCGTCAGTGAAATTGAAGTCCGGCATGAGGGCGCCCGGCTTGATGTGCTGCGGACTCTTAAGCCAGAGGCGCATGTTGGCCGGAGTATTTTCCAGAATACCAGCGCCAAGCTGTTTGCGGCTGGCGACGTGTGTGAGATCCGGCGCGACACCCGCATCAGCACCGGTCACGCCGCGGATGGCATGGCAGCTTATGCAGGTCGATGTCTGAAACAATGCGAGTCCCTTGACTGCGACATCACGGGTCGGCGCTTGACTTGGTTGTAATTGAGCCTGTTGCCATCGCTCAAACTTCGACGGCTCTTCCGCGACAACGACAATTCGCATCCAGGCGTGCTGCGTTCCACAGAACTCCGAGCAAGTACCGAGGTAAACGCCGGGCTTGTCGGCTTGCAACCAAATGTGGTTGTTCTGGCC